>Ga0194127_10002531_pt1 | contig 24736 bp, 30 predicted proteins | sample TA2KigC100mmetaG_FD_148624 | JGI IMG/M metagenome (GOLD analysis project Ga0194127, IMG submission 148624) | Freshwater microbial communities from Lake Tanganyika, Tanzania - TA2015036 Kigoma Deep Cast 100m | ecosystem: Environmental > Aquatic > Freshwater > Lake | place: Tanzania: Lake...
CAAACAGGATGCAGAGGGTAAATGGTTAATGGAATATAGCTACAGCGGTAAAACCTGGGTCGATTTCGGCCCTAAAAAAGAAGCCAACAAGTGGGTTACCTTTAGGGCCGCCTGGGTCTTAAAGAACCTGGGTTCCAGTTGATTAAGGAGCAGGAAACCGATTATCTGATGGTGAAGGATCTGTAATACTGCGCTTAGGAGGCTAAGGCATGAACAAAGGTGAGGTTGCTGAACTGATCAGGGCAAACGAATATAAGGTGCCTTTTAAGGTTTGGGAGTTTACCCCGCTGGACAGGGCCTGCCTGAAGATGGTGATCCGGGGCACCTGGATATTTGAGACCCAGCTAGATGTTGGGCTGATGAAAGAGGCACTCGCCAAAACGCTAAGCTATTACCCACACCTGGCCGGCAGGATGAGCAGCCAGGCCGGCGTAACGCTAACTAATGAAGGAGTGCGGTTCGTTAGCTCCGCAGAGCCTGAGTTGACGGTTGAAGAGGTTTTAGAGCGTAATGACGCTAACAATATCAGTAATTTTTCGGTAGGGATTAACGCGGGCCGGTTCTCAAAAGGGCTTGACTCGCCTTTGAGCGTTAAAGTAACCAGGTTGAAGAACGGTACAGTTTTAGGGGTGCAGTGCTCGCACGCCTGCATGGATGGTGACAGCTTCTATACGCTGGTCTACAACTGGGGCCAAATCTGCAGGAATGAAGCTTTTGATATACCGCTGCTCGATCAATCGCTGCTTCCGGTCGCTGAGGATCTGCCAGTAGCAGAGATCAGGGCGGCTGCTCTGGAAGCCGGGTGGCAGCAGCTTTCAATCTTCTCCATCTTCAGATTGCTGCCTGCTGTTTTATCCGGGGTGATCAAAAAACGGTCCACCCCTTTTTGGGTTTCTGCTGAAACGATTACCCGCTTAAAAGAACTGGTTTTGAAGACAACCGGCATTCAGGGCAGCACCAACCTGGTGCTGGCGGCCTTTATCACTAAAAGATGCCTGGAGCTTTACAAGCACCAGCAAAACACCCGGTGCAGCTTTGTTACAGTTGTAAACACCCGTAAGCGACTGGCCGGTATTCCTTTAAACTATGCCGGGAACTCTTCGCTGAGCATTGCCACCCCGGCCTTTGCGGCAGGGACCAGTTTCGCTGAAATTGCTGCAATGATTGAAGAAACCCTTAAACCTGTCCGCCAGTCGCCTTCGCTTAAGCTAATGGCATTAATGAAGCTGAACTTAAATAGCATGAAGTATAAACTGCCCTTTGCACCCTTTGACGTCTTCGGGATGTATGCCAGGAAGCCTACTACCATCTACCTGAATAACTTTTCGAAGCTGCATATCTATGATATCAACTTCGGATCGGGTGAACCGGTCAGGGTGATCCCCCACGACCTTGGTGATCAGATCGTAATCTGGCCTGCCCCGCCGGATAAGGGCGGCGTAGCAGTTTATTTTACGGGAATCCCGACCCTTTATCTGCGCGGGCTGCAGGATGATTACTTTAACAGCCTCTGAGATAAACAGAGAGTATACTTATACCACCCGGCAAAGCTGAATAACCACAGCATAACCTCCCCATATTTTTTTTGCCGATGGAACTATTTTACTAATCAATTAATCACTATTAACAGGAAAGTATTGACAACAGGATTATACTTGGTTTAGAGAGACTAAAGGGGAGGGCATCTAAAATGAGTAGGAACAAATTGGTGGTGTTTGTTGCGGTTGTGGTGCTGGCAACACTAGCGGTCAGCGGTTGCGGCACCCAGGTTAAAACGGGAGCTGATGGCGAGCCGCGGTTAATCCAGACCTACGGCGAGGCGGAGGTAAAGGGCGCGCCGGATCTGGCCAGGATTGGCCTGGCAGTTGAAACGCGTGGCACCTCGGCGGAGCAAGCGGTAGAAGAAAACGCCCGCCTGGCTGGTGCATTGGTCGAAGCGCTAAAAGATTTTGGCCTGAGCGAGGACGAGATTAAAACCGGCTCGTACCGGCTTTACAGCTACCGCGAGTGGTTTGATGGGCGCCCGGACGGCGAAGGGATATTAACCTACCAGGCGACTAACGAGGTGATTGTAAGCACCAGCAGGCTCGATGAAGTGGGCGAGTTGATCGACCTGGCGGTAAAAGCCGGGGCTAACAACATTAACTTTATCAACTTTGAGTTGGAAAACTCGCAGGAACTACAGCTGCAGGCCTTGAAGCTGGCCACCGAGCAAGCTGAGCTGAAGGCAGACGCTATTGCCGAGAGCGCGGGAGAGAAGATAAGCGGGCTATACCGCATCAGGGAGGAAAGGACAGAATACATGCCCTATGTTTACCGGCAGGAAGTGGCAGCCGATATGGGCATGGGGGCAACGACGCCGATTATGCCCGATGAGGTTACGGTGCGGGCGATGGTGACGGCGGAGTTTGCCTTCTAAGGTGTTGAACCACGGGTTGGTTCAAAATAGCTACAGGTCGCAGCCAAAACGGCTGGGGCCTTTTTTTATGCAGTAATGCTGACACCATACTCAGCTACCCTAATAATTTCTTGTTTCATTTATGCTGAATAATAAAGGATTTTAAACCAGGCAGCTGAATCTATTGATAAGGTAAAATATAGATGCTGGAGGTGCGCTCTTTGGTTAATCCTCTGAAATCAATCGTAACGGATCATCAGAAGGGACCTGTGATTACCGGTATTAAACTGACCCCTGTATTTGTGCCGTTTCACAGCCATGTCAGGGAGATTATGGAAGCTTCAGGGGGACTGGGGATGGCGATCCCGGCCGAAGAACCCTGGCCCGGTGTTGATGCAGTGATCTGTGAGCTGACAAGTGAAGACGGCAGCAGCGGTCTCGGTGAAGCGTTGGTCTGGCTTCCGGAAACGGGGGTATCCATGGCGCAGGTAATCGATGCTGTTCAGTGTTGCCTCGGTAAATATGTCCTGGGCCAAAGTCCTTTTAATGTCGAATTGATCAGGCACCGCATGGATATCAATATAGCCCGCAGTGAGGTGGCCAAAGGTCTTTTGGATATGGCCTGTTACGACTTAATGGGCCGGATATCCGGCCGGTCAGCCAGTGATTTCATGGGCGGGCGTGTTCTGGAAAAGGTACCGCTGGCGGCCCTGATTCCCTTGGCAGACCCGGAAAAGATGGTCGAGTTAGCTGTTTTCTTTCATGACGAAGGGTACACGAGCTTTCGACTAAAACTGGGCCGCAGTATCGATGATGATGTAAAGACTATGGCTTTAATGCGAAAAACTTTAGGCCCTGAAATCAGAATCAGGGTTGATTATAACCAAGCTTACAACAGGGCCGCCACAGCGATCAGGGCAATTAAGGCAATTGAACCATACGGCCTCGATTATGCCGAGCAGCCAGTGCGCAACGGCGATTATCTTGGCATGGCTGCCGTTCAAAAGCGGGTTGACGCCCCACTGATGGCCCATGAAGATTGCTTCTCGTTAACGGATATTGCCACACTGATTGAACTGCAGGCGATTGGTGTCGTCGGTTTAAATCCCGAAAGGCCAGGCGGTGTTACCGCTGCCCTGCGCGCCCTTGATTACGCGGAGATGCGCGGACTGGGAGCAGTGCTGCACAGCCAACCCCTGGGCATTGCTTCGGCCATGCTCATTCACCTTGCTGCAGCGCGGCATTATCAGCTTGGTCACGCTACTGAACTCTTTGGCCAGGTGATGATTGAAGACGACCTGATCACAGAGCCGATCGATTACAGCGGCGGCAGCGCCGGTATACCGGAAGGCCCGGGCTGGGGTATAACGCTTGACCGTGATGCATTAGACAAATATGCCACCGGACCGGCAGCAGTAATCAGGTAACATAAGCGGAGGTAGACCATGGACGAGAAACGCGGATTTAATAAGCTGTCTCTTTTTGAGGCAGCATCAATTATTGCCGGCCTCGGTGTGGGCGGCGGAGTGATGGCGGTGCCTTACCTTGCCTCGCTGAGCGGTTATTTTACGTTTGTCGGGGTGATGCTCCTCTCCTATTTACTGAGCGTCCTTCTGCACCTGATGATCGCCGAGATTGTAATCCGCGACGGAACAGCCAATCAGCTGGTTGAAGTTCTCGGCAAATACCTCTTTCCCCGGCTCGCCAAGCTGCGGTCTGTTTTCCTGTGGTTCTTCTTTATCCTGATCACGGTCAGCTTCTATGCCCTGTTGGCCGGCTATATTGTCGGCGCCGGCGAGATCCTGACCGACCTGAGCGGCCTGCCGCTGTGGGCTGCCATGCTGCTCTTTTATGCTGTGGCAGCAGGGGTCGTTTTTTTTGGCTTAAAAGCTTTAGGGCTTAGTGAGAAATATGCCATTATCACTGCGGCCGTCATTCTGGCCGTTTTGGCTTTTGGTTCGCTGGCCAACCCTGCCGGCAGTCTTGATCTTTCTTTTTACGGGGGTAAAACTACCCTGGCGCTCTACGGGATGATTATGTTTAGTTTTGCCAGCTTTTTCTCCATCCCCCAGGCGGTTGAAGGGCTTTCCTGGAACCCGAAGTTGGTGCCGAAAGCGGTGATATTAGGCTTGGGCATAAACTTTATTTTTACCTTTGCTGTCTCATCGCTGGCGATGCTGGCCTCGGCGGAGGTAACCGAGGTAGCCATTATTGGCTGGGGCAGGGCGATCGGCAACTGGGCCGCTATAACCGGCTCAATTTTTATTTTTGTGGCGATCCTGACCAGCTACTGGGCAACCTCGTACGCCCTGGCTATTATCTTTGTAGAAAGATTAAAGTGGCAGTACCGGTATTCGTGGCTGATCGCAACCCTGCCCACTTTATTTTTGGCGCTGCCCGGATTGACCGGCTTCCTGGGGTTTATGCGCATCGCCGGCGGGGCAATTGCCATCTTAGTGGCCCTGTTGGTCATTCCTGCGCTACGGACCAGCCGATCAATGATTAAGGACTCTACATTCGACCTGGGCTCATTTGGCGGTTCCGGATTTCAGCTGCTGGTGTTACTGGCCTATATTTTGATGGCTGCCGGCTCATTAATGCCTTTATGATTTGCCAGCAAGAGCTGGGCCGGTAAAAAGGAGGAGTTAGATGCACCATTATGATCAGCTTTACTTAAATGGAGAAATCTATATGGTAGACGACCACTGCCCTTCGGCAGAGGCCCTGGCGGTAAAGGACGGCCGCATTGCCGCTGTAGGCTCACTAACAGCATGCCGGGCAGTGCTTGGCAAGAACTTTGAAACAGTTAACCTGGAAAACGGCGCCCTGCTGCCCGGTTTTATCGACACGCACCTGCATCCGATCATCATGATCTTTTTTGCCCTGAACCTCTCATTAAGTGGGGTTAATTCGATTGCTGAGATGCAGGCAAAAGTACGGGAAGCAGCGGTAAAAGAGAGCAGTTCGGCGTGGATCCTTGGCTTCGAATTTGACGATCAAGCCCTGGTGGAGAGGCGTTCGGTTACCCGTCATGACCTTGATGCTGCCTGCGCTTCCCGGCCGGTAGCCCTGGTAACTACTGATGGGCACAAGGTGATCGTCAATACCAGGGCGATTATAGAGGCGGGCGTCAATGAAAAAACCGCTGATCCGCCAGGCGGGAAAATTTTGAGGGAAGGTAACGGTTATCCGACAGGAGAATTTCAGGAACAGGCTCTCAGTTTGATTATGGATCATGCCCCTATGCCGAATATGGAGGAGATGCAGGAGGCCGCGATCAGGGTTTTTAGGAGCCTGGCAGCCAGCGGTATTACCTCGATCGGGGCTGTGCTGCAAACCGGTGATGAAGGCCCGGCCGGGAAAAACGGCGCCTTTGATCTGCCGTTGATGGAGATGCTGCTGGATCAAATACCACTGAATATTTATAGCCTGATTATTACCCGGGACATAGAGCAGGTTGAAGCCGCCCGCCAAACCGGTCTTCACCGGTCAGCAGCAGATGAGTTTAGCCCGGAGCGCACAATCGGTGCGCTAAAAATATTCTGCGATGGCACGCTGCAGGCGGGCACCGCTTATCTGGCTCAGCCTTACAACAGCCAGCCCGGTAACAGCGGCTTTATGATCCATGAGCCGGAAGAACTTTACGAGCGGATGGTCGCAGCGCATCTGGCCGGTCTGCAGATCGCTATTCATGCGATCGGCGATGCCGCCAACCAAAAGTGTGTTGAACTCTATGCGCGGCTGCTTGAAAGTTACCCCCGCCCGGATCACCGCCATCGCCTCGAGCATGCCTCGGTGCTTAATGCCGGCCTGGTTGCAGACCTGGCCAAGCTGGGGCTGGTCGTTTCCTCCCAGCCATCCTTTATCCAAGGTGAGAAACACTGGTTAATGAGGCAAATCGGCCCGGAGCGGTGCCGGTGGACTTACCCCTATCGCTCGCTGGTTGAAGCAGGGGTTAAACTGGCCGGGGCATCAGATGCGCCAGTCTGCTCACCCAATGTGCTGCAGGCACTGCAGTGCTTCGTAACCAGGGACGGTTTTGTGGCAGAACAAACGCTCAGTGCCGCCCAGGCTGTCCGCGCTTACACGATCGATGCTGCTTATGCTCAGTTTGAAGAGCAGATCAAGGGCAGCCTGAGCGTAGGCAAAAGGGCGGACCTGGTGGTTTTAAGTGCCAATCCGGTCAGGGTTAAAGCAGAGGAGATCGCCGAGATCAGAGTCAGGCGCACCGTTTGCGGCGGCATCACCATCTATAATGAAACCGATGGCCGTTCTGCCTGAGCCAAGAACTGTGCATTATTCTTTTTCCGAAACCCTGCCCAACACCCTGGTAATGACAATGATAATAGCCAGGCCGGTACCCCAGGCTAAAGGCAGGGGCAACTGCAAGCCGGCCAGAATGAAGGCAACCACGGCGGCAAAGGCGGCGGTAATGGCGTAAGCAATTTGTGTATTGACGTGATCAATATGGTCGCATCCTGCGCCAACGGAAGAGATAATGGTGGTGTCCGATATGGGAGAGCTGTGATCACCCATAATCCCACCGCTTAAGGCGGCCGCAATTAACAGGGGCAGTGAAAGATCAAGAGCGACCCCAATGCCGAAGGCCAGGGGGATCATGATCGAAAAAACACCCCAGGAAGTGCCGGTAGAAAAGGCCATCAGCGCACTGGCCAGAAATACCAGGGCCGGGACTAAAAAGAGGGGAACGTTTTCATTGATTATACCGGTCAGGTAAAGATCGGTCTCTAAAAGATCGGTTAAGGTGCCGATACTGAAGGCCAAGATCACGATCACAATGATAAATATTACCTTCTTAACTCCGTTGAACCAGTAGCCAACTACCTTCCCGGCGCCAGACATACGGCGCAAAACCATCAGCAGACCCGAAACAATACCGCCTACCATAAAGGCCAGGATCACCGAAACAATAATCTCTGCCTCCTGGATCGCTTCTAAAATAGGGCGCTGGGGAAAACCGCCACTGATCAGGGTGAAGCCGAACAACACCAGAAAAAATGCCGCCAGGGGTAAGAATATATTAGCCAGGGTCGGCCTGACCCCATTTTCGAAACGGTAACCTTCACTGACTTCTTCCAATGTTTTGCCCTTTAAGACTTCGCCGCTATGGCGAGCACGTTTTTCTGCAGTATGCATCGGTCCATAGTCGCGCCTGCTCCAGGCGATGATGCCGACCAGCGAGAGGGCAAAGATGCTGTAAAAGTTAAAAGGGATCGCCCCAAAATAGATGGTCCAGGGGTTAACTGCTTCAGGAAGCCTGGCAACTTGAAGGGTCAGAATGCTGACGATGAAAGCCCCCCAGCTGGTAAAGGGGATGTTGACCACCATCGGGGCAGCGGTTGAGTCAATAATATAGGCCAGCTTTTCCCTTGAGACCTTAAGCCTGTCGGTAACTGAGCGTAAGATGGGACCGACTATTACCGGGCTGGCATCAGTCCAGGCACCTATGAACATACTGGCCAGCCAGGCCGTTAGCTGGGCTCGCCTGGCGCTGGTAACCTTATTATTCAGGGCTTCAGCCAGGGCATATGCCCCGCCGGAGCGTTCCAGGAGACCGACAAAACCTCCCACCATGATAAAGAGGACGAACAGAGCAATATTCATAGGGGCGATTAAAGCCGGCAGCAGTAAGTCGGTGACCGTAACGATGAGGCCCTGAAGCGGATTCCAACCGGCCAGCATGAGAGCCCCTAAGTAAACTCCGGCCAGCAGCGAGAGGGCAGTTTTGCGGGTCAGCATGGCCAGGAAAATGGCTGCTAGGGGAGGCAGCAGGGAAAGGAAACCGAATTCACTGATCATTTAGTTCACTCCTTCATCAAATTAAACCATCATGCATCATGGCCGCAGGGCCTTTGTTAAGGGCTAAGATTTTGGTGGCAGATTCTGCGGCGCATGAGCGGGCAGCTTCCTGAGCCTGGCTGACGATTGCCTCTTCATCCATAGTCATCAGGCGCCTGTTTTCAATAACCATGCGGCCGTCAATGATCACAGTTTCAACTTCATGCCCCCTGGCCGCATAAACCAGGTTAGGGACTACATTTCTGACCGGGTATTCAAGGTAGGGGACCAATCCCGGTTGCTGCAGATCGACGATGATTAAGTCGGCGAGTTTTCCCGGTTCCAGGCTGCCTACCTGATCACCCAGGCCGACAGCCCTAGCCCCTTCCACGGTAGCCAGGCGCAAGGCTTTCCAGGCCGGCAGTACTTTTGGATCACGGTAACGCACCTTGTTTAGCAGTGCGGCCAGTTTCATCTCGTTCCAGAGATTATGACTGTTATTACCGGGTGCCTGGTCTGAACCAAGGGCGGCCCGACCCCCGTGCTCCAGGAAGCTGACCAGGGGCGGGACAATGCCATCAATGATGGCGATTGAAGCAGGGCAGCAGACCATAGCCACACCGTTTTCCGCCACAATGGCTATTTCTTCCTCCGTGGCTTCGGTCAAATGGATGGCCAGCAGGTTCTTGTCTATTAAGCCTAACTGATGCAGGTAAGGGATCGATCTGCAGTTGAAGCGCTTAGCAATCTGATAGGTTTCCCGATCGCCCTGAGCGACATGCATGTGGATCATAACCCCCAAATCCTCCGCTGCTTGCTTGATACGCAGCAGCAGCTCGCGCGGGATCATATCCGGCCCCTGCGGCCCGAGCACGCAAGTAATCCGACCGCCGGCCTGATTATGCCACTCTTCGATTAAGGCCAGATTTTGATAAAAAAGCAGCTCTCCCTGGGCTTCATCAAAGGAGTATAACTCTCCCGGGGGCAGATCTTCCATCTGGATTGGAACTGCTGTAATCAGTGACGCAACCCTGGCCCGCAGACCAATTTCTTCATAGATCCTGCAGATTGAAGGCATCGGAAAACCGAAGTCAATCAGGGTGGTGGTACCGTTCTTTAAGGCTTCCACTGCGGCAAGCGCGGCCCCGCTGATTGCGGCAGCCTCTGTCAGGTTTGAAAGGTAGGGCGCCAGGCCATAATGCATCCAATCGTCCATATCCTGAGCCAGACCCCGGAAAAGAGTAAGCATGGCATGAATATGACCGTCAATTAAGCCGGGCATAACCACTTTACCCCGGGCATCAATTACTGTTTTGACTTTTTCCATGGCTTGTGCTGGTAATTCGATCGATGGCCCAACTGCGGTGATCTTATTGCCGGTAATGCCCAGGTAGCCTTCCGAGATAGCTCCGACTCCCTTGCCGGTCATGGTGAGAATCAGTGCGTTTTTGATTAAAATATCCATCGACTTATAAACTCCTGATTCAAAGATACGGGTTAGGATCTTTCAGACTTGGCAGCTAACCAGATATTAATTGATGTTAATCGCTTAAGTCCTGAAGCGCTTTTTCCATAGCTTCATTAAATACCCGACCGGAGGTATGCATAATTGTATCTACCCCGTTATCGGTTTGTTCAAATTGCATTGAGGCCAGGCAGGGATAGTGCAGGCACATCAACCCGGCTTTAGGAACAGCATGCTCCGCCTCCAGCCCGACAATGCGCCTGGATGTATACTGCGACGAACCGCATGGCGCTCCCCTGAGGATAGTAGCTCCCACAATTTTTTTCTTCTGATCAAGGGTTAAGGCTATTTTAGGTTTGCCAAAATGCCTGGCAAACTCGCTGATTATCGCGCTGGTGTAGGGTTGCTTGTTATTTTCGTAAAAGCCAACAGTCTCTTCGTCGATCGAGCAGAGCGGTTCGGGGTAGACAATAGCCACCCCTTTATTGTTCAGCTCGCGGCGCAACTGATTACGCAAACCGAGAGGAATCCAGGCGGTACTATCGATAGAGGCTATCACTCCCTGGGCTCCGGTTTTTTCAGCCAGGGTTGGGAGCAGCTGCGCGGCCTGGGGCGACTCGGCCAGGTGCAAGATAAGATCAGCCTGGGGTAGGTTATCCGGCAGGTATGCTTCTGGTTCATCGACAACGCTTTCCGTAATGGTTGGCACCGACCAAACATTTAGCTGCCACTGCTGTGGTTTATTGGCCCGGATATGGTCAGCAATACGCTGGCCGTAATTACCTTGAATAAGAACTAAGAGTTTCATCGATTCTTCGCTACCGCATGTGTTCTTCATCAAACACAACCCTTCCGATCAGAGATTTTGGTCATCTAGATTTATTTTATGCCGTACAGTGCATAACTCTAAGGAAGTACTTTGATATTCAGGCTGTGAGCACCTTTTTTGAGCTGTTGATCCATCGTCCATAATGTTGCCTGTTGATCAATGGCAAGCTCAAGATAAGCATTATCGTAAACTGACAAGTTATGGTCCAGTGATAAGTTTAAGCAACGCTTTAGTTCGGCGGCCCACACGGTAAATTCAAAGTCGATTAGCATGTCCAGCGCTTTTTGGGCATTTTGGTTGCTTAATCTGTGGCGGCGGGTTGCCACCCACAAAACATTAGTAACTTCATACCAAAAGGTTGGCGGTACCAGTAGGATCAGTTGAGGCTCGCTTAACGCCTGGTTTCGAAGGGATAAGGCCTGATCTGTATCTTCGGCGGGTAAAACCCATGCGAGGGCAACGGAAGCATCAACTACCACCTTATTGATCAATAGCGCCTCCCGTCTTTACGCATTTCAAGAAGTTCTTCCGTTGAAAAATACTCTTCCTGCGCTTCACGTATAGTATCCATGGCCGCAGCCAACTTTTTCCGGTCAGGTGCGTGCAGGGCATTAACTGCAGCATCAATCATGAACTGCGATAATGACTTCCCCCTCTGAGCAGCTTCAGCTTTAAGGGCGCGGTGCAACTTCTCATCGACATAAACACTAATTTTTTCGGCCATCTTTAATCCTCCTCAGCTAAATAATTTTAACTCTTTAGCGTTAAAGAGTCAATACACTATGCTGCCATTTCATAAATTTGCGGTATTCGGCAAGACTGCACTTTATGTATCTACTCTGCAATATTTTTTGCATTTATCATACTTATATTCGATCATCAGGGCCGGAAGCTTATATATTCCTTTAGAGCCCGAGGATCTCAACCTTGGGGCCAAGAGTGTTGTCAATTGTGTTGAAGTGTTGATCGAGAGTGCAGATCGAGCAATTACTATTCCGGGCAACTGTATAAATAATTAAATCAGCTAAGGGAACAGTAATCCCTTTACTTCTAAGCTGTGCTCCAAATAGTCCTGCATCGAACCAATCCTGATCGCTTACTATTAGCCGGGGAAGACTTTCAAGTGAATTAGCAAAGATATCCTTTTCTTTTTCGGTTTTCAGACCCTGAATCAGTTCGGTGATCACCGGGCCAGTAATGTAAACAGAGTAATCCTCTCGTTCATTGACCATTGAAGCAACTAGCGGGTTGCCCTTAAAATATTCTACCCAGACCGATGTGTCGATTAAGATGTTTTTCATCGCTCGCTATCTCTCAGCTTCCGCATGGCATCTTCATCAAACTCAATTTTTCCGATCAATGATTTAAGCTTTTCCATCTTTTTCATCCGCAAGGCATCGCGTAGGGCAAATTCGATTGCTTTAGACCTTGATTCAGCCTTGTAGATCGCTTCAGCTTCTTTAATCAGTTGATCGTCTATATTGATCGTTGTGCGCATCCTAACATCACCTCCGTATTCATTAGCATGCATACAAATTATATGCTGAATTCAACATCCTGTCAATAATTCTAAAGGGGCTGCGAAGGAATTGCCGCAGGTTTTGCAGAATGATAATGAACCTCTATATGAGAGGCAAAAAGGAGAGCGACAGTGAAAAAAACCATCCAGGAAAATGCCGGAACTGGACCGGTGCCCTTAAGCGTTAAATTTGGTTACGGAATCGGAGATGTGGGCAGTAACTTTTTTATTGTGGTGAGCGGTTTTTTCCTGCTTTTTTTTCTGACCGATATAGTCGGGGTGAAGCCAGCCCTGGCTGGGTTGATGCTGTTTTTTCCCAAGCTGTGGGATGTGATTTCCGACCCGATCATGGGCGTGATCTCTGATCGAACCAGCTCGCGTTGGGGGCGTCGCCGGCCGTACTTACTTTTTGGCGCTGTGCCTTTTGGGGTGACCTTTTTCCTGATGTTTGTGGCCCCCGGCTATGCTTCGGAGCTGGCCCGTGCACTGTATGTAGGGTTTATGTTTGCCCTGGGCTGCACCGCTTTTACCGTGGTTAATGTGCCTTATTCGAGTATGGTAGCCGAGATGTCCGATGATTATAATGAGCGGATCTCTATTACTTCGTTCCGGATGATTTTTGCCAGTGTCGGTGTGTTGCTGGCCGGAGCACTGGCAATGCCACTGGTCACGATGGGCGGTGAGGGAGCGGCCGGTTTTCGCTTTATGGGTTTGGTTCTCGGCGCAGCGATTACCCTGATTACGCTGCTTTGCTTCTGGGGCACCTCAAAAGCCAGAACGCTACCGCGCACCGAGCTGACCCCGCCTTTTAAGGAGCAGTTAAAGATTGCATTGAAGAATTATCCCTTTTTAATGCTGATAGCCAGCTATGCCCTGCAGTCTGTGGCTGTGGGCATCTTAATGGCCGGCTTGATTTACTTTATCATGCATGTGATGAAGTTGCCTGAGGCGGCCATGTCTGTGGTGCTGCCGATCCTTTTTGTGACGGCGATTGTTTTTATCCCGATCTGGGTTAAGGTCGGGGCAAAGATCGGCAAAATCAAGGCTTACCGGATCGGCCTGCTGATTCTGGCCGTGATGCTGGCGTCGCTTTATTTTAGCTCGCCGGCACAGGTGATGGTGTTTTACGCGCAGGTTTTTGTGCTGGGGATCGGTTTTTCAAGTTTTCAGCTTTTCCCCTTTTCGATGCTGCCCGATACGATTGAGTACGATCAGATGAAGTCGGGAATGAGGCGCGAAGGGATTTTCTCAGGCGTTTGGGCTTCCGGGCAAAAACTGGCCTACTCGGTCGGCCCCGGCATCGTCGGGTTTGCCCTTTCTTTATCGGGCTTTAGCCAGGGCGCTGTGCAGCCGGACAGCGTGGCCATGGGCATCCGTATTGTTTTTTGCATTTTCCCGGCCCTGTTACTACTGCTCAGCTTTATCCCTTACAGCCGCTATGACTTAACCGAAGAGCGCTTTAGGGAGATAAAGGCAGTTATTGCCGGGGAAAAGTAGCTGATTGCGGCAGGGTAGAGCAAGCATCATTATATTGACAAATTAAGATACGAATGCAATATTTATTTCATAATGGAACCATTTAGGGGTGAGTATTGTGCACAATATTAGCGTTAAGAACATACCTGATGATTTATTTTACCAACTAAAACAAAGGGCCAGGTTAAATCGCCGCAGTATAAACCAGGAGATAATTGTTTGCATCGAAAACAGTGTTCAGGGTGCTGTGGTTGAACCGGAAAAATTACTAAAAACCGCTCGCCGGCTTCGCAAAAAAACTGCTGCTCACCCCATCAGCAAAGAAGAGCTTAGTCGCATAAAAATTGGTGAAGAAAAACTCACAGCATTAAAAAAACTAGGTGAACTTGAAACTCCGGTGAAGAGATGGAAAGAGCTAAAAAAAGAAATCGCACAAGGGATGATCAAGGGTTAGATTGCAGGGATCCTCGGGATAAAAGTGATAACAACTTAAAACCTCCTGCTTTTATCCTTTGTCAATAAATATCCTTTCTGTCGCCGACCTGGACCACAACTATGGTTATACGATAATCTTCAATCTTGCATAAAAGCCTGAAGTTGCCGATTCTGTAACGCCATTTTCCTTTTTCATTGCCCACCAGAGACCTGCCTGTGGCTCTGGGATTAATCTCTCCGGTCAGGTTTTTTTCTATGTAGCTGATTATCATGGCAGCAGTTTTTTTATCCAGCTTCTTTAGCGATCTTAGGACAACATCAGTAAACTCTACGTTCCAGCCCATCAGAAACCAAGTTCATTCTTAACTTCTTCCAGTGTATACGTAGCTTCTGATTCAGCAACAGCCTGGTTATAGGCCTCAATATCAATCTCTGTTTCGATCAGATCAATTACCGCGTTTCTAAACAGTTCAGATACTGTAATATTATGAAGAGAGACATATTGTTTTATCAACTTGTTATCTTTTTCGCTTAATCTTAAAGATATCGTTGGCACACTAATCCCCTCCTTCTTACGTAATACATAGTATTACTAGCACGTAAAACTGTCAATCCCGGTTTTGCAGCAAGTCATGCATAAAACTTCTTAATAAGGATTAATAACCTTAATATCGTTCATTGGGAAATGCCTGTCGTTTAAGGTATAAAGAACCGCCCCCCTCGCCAGGGCTGAGGCGGCAATAATGGCATCAGCTATATTGAGGCCATGGCTTTTTCTGTAGAGGTTCATGTAACGTCCTGCTGCTTCGGCGATTATATCATCCAAATCGATTCGATCGAAGGCATCAAGAAAATCACGCAAGACCTGTTCCTCGCCTGGCCGAGCGCCGCTTAATAGCTCCACTTTTGAAATTAAAGAACAGGCGAGGATTTGTCCCTCTTCTAGACTCTGCTTAAAAAGAGAGGTTGCCTCAGGCTTGCCTTTTAAATAATCAATCAAGATGTTTGTGTCAAAAAGAGCCGTTTTCATTGCTCAAACCCTTCCAGCCTTTTGTTGAGTTCCTGGCGCAGTTCTCTCTCGTAGGCAGCTGAATCAAGTTCCTGCCTGTCTTTCCAGAGCCCACTGGCCTTCTCCATCCTCTCTGCCGCAGAAGGTTTTTGTTCAGTAATATACTGCTCCACCGCTTCGCGGACAACCTCGGCAAGCGGTGTTTGTTTCTGGGCAGCGATTGTTTTGAGCGCCTTTTTTTGCTCCCTGGTCAGGTATATTTGAGTTCTTTCCATGCTGAAACTCCTCCCTGCGTGTTATACTGTATACACCAGTATTATACATTATTTATAATTATTTAACAAGCCCCGACTATCTTTTAGCGGGAGTTTGTCTTGTATAAGAGACATAATTGGAGCCTGGTGCTAACAATTTGACGCATCTATCAAAATGTATTACACTTATTCTAAGTATTACTTAAGTCAGGAGTATTACTATGAAAAAATATAGCACTGTAACCAGAAAAGGACAAGTCACAATACCAATGGTAATCAGAGAGAAATTAGAGATCGAGTATGGTGAAAAGGTCGAGTTTGCTGTCAACGAGCGAGATGAGGTAGTAATCAGGCCGGTAAAAGTTGGCCTGGAAGACGTTTACGGTGTATTGAAGAACCTTAAACCTGCCGGCACCCACGAAGATCACCGCCGCATAGCCCGGGAGTGGGCAGGTGACAAAGGAAGCAAAAGGGGTTAGTTATGCAGTTTATTGATACAAATATCTTTCTTCGCTTTCTGACTAAGGACGATCCAGAAAAAGCAGCCAAATGTCAACAACTTCTACAAAGTGCAGCCGAAGGAGAGCTTAAGCTTTATACTACCGATCTGGTCATAGCTGAACTAATCTGGGTGCTGCAATCTCCGAAAACCTATAATTTAAAGCCGGATGAAATCTATGAGATTTCTATGCCTCTGCTAACAATAAAAAATCTTTACTACCCTTGTAAAAATGTATTTCCCGATATTATGGAGCTCTTCCAAACAGAAAATATTGATTACATCGATGCCTACAATAGTATAATCATGCTTGGCCGCAACATAGACACGATCTACAGCTATGACAAGCACTTTGACCTCTTACCCGACGTATCCAGAAAAGAACCCTGAGCTAAGCATAAGGGGTCCAAGAAGGCGTCAGCACCGACAAAGAGTGCAAACGGAGTCAGGTCTTGAAATGTCACATCTGCTGTCCAATCTTATGCCCAATCCTGCCAAAATCAATTTTTCTTATATTACGTACCTGCCCTTTTTGCGCCGATATTTATATGCTGTGTAAAAATATGGTATAATATTATCGACTATTTAAAGGTGGTGTTTAGAATTGATTTTGCCAGATTATCTGAAGGTATATTTTTGGGATGTTGAACTTGGCAAACTCGAACTTAAACAGCACCGTTACTTTATTATCAGCCGGATCCTCAATGAAGGCAACGATCGGGCTTTAGACTGGCTGTTTGACCAGTATGACAGAGAAACCATAAAAAATGCAGTGAAAGTAAGACGCAACCTTACACTTAAGACTGCAAGGTGCTGGCAAAACTATTTTAACCTGAAGGAGGAAGAGCTTTGCTGCACTGGTCTACGCTTGGCGAAAAACGAAAGGCTTTATTAGAGTTGATAGTTAACCATTTGCCTTTACCCGGCAGTTACCTGGCCGGCGGAACAGCTCTTGCTCTTATCTTAGGACATCGCCAATCAATAGATCTGGACTGGTTTTGTGCCGATCACTTTGACCCTGAACAGCTGGCTCGTCAGCTGTCAGGTCTGGATACTTTCGAAATTAGTGACGCCGCGAAGGGAACACTACATGGAATATTTGGCGGCCTGCGGATAACCTGGCTTTATTACCCAAACCCTTTGCTCAATGATTTAGTAACTACATCTGAAATGCCCGCACTTAAGTTGGCATCGTTAAAGGATATTGCAGTAATGAAACTTGCCGCATTAAGTCACCGCGGTTCAGCCAAGGATTTCATAGATCTATATGTCCTGGCTAAACACGATATAAGCCTTCAGCAAGTTATTAAAGACATGCCTGCGAAATTTCCAGAAAAGCAGATAAACAACTACCACATTATCAAAAGCCTCTCCTACTTTGATGATGCTGAAAGTGAACCCTTACCGAAGATGTTCATCGAGTTTGACTGGCAAGCATTGAAAAACTATTTTCTCGAAGAACAGACAAAATTGATGGCTTATCTGGATTTAAGCTAGCATACAAAGAACAAAGGGGTCGACAAAGGGGTCAGCTAGACTACCCGTCTTGACCTGCGAATAGGATCTGTTTATGTTTCTTTTTGTGGGCTATGACGTCCATCAATGTTTTTAAGCCCATAAAAAATAAAAGAATTATAATGTTTTGGAATGGGCCTCCGGTTAAGAGATGGCTGATTGCTCCTCCGGCGATAATGGTTAAATGAATGGGGATAATCCTGGTGTAAGGTTTGCTGAATAGATCAGCAATACTGGGCCCTGAAGAGCTTTGGCTGTTTCCATTATAGGTTTCTGTTAAATTATTATCTTCATCCTTATAAACGAGGTACGAGTAAAAATGGTTGGCAAAGAATAGTAGTGCCCCAACCAAGCCACCAATAAGATCCAAAGGAAACCCTTCGCTACTGGCAAAGCCGACAATAAAAATAATGTAGACCAGATGAAAAAACCCGTAATGCAGTGCAAAAAAACCGGCTATAAATATTTTAGCCGCTATTGGGTTTGTGACAGCCAGATCATTTACTTCCAAGGCCTTACCGCCTTCCATCTCCTGATTAATCTTTTCAATCGGGTAGCTGTAAAGCTTATAGAAAGTAAAGATACCGATGCTTACACTTTGAAACCAGTAAACAAGCATCACATCATAGATGCTCCATTTAAAAATAATAGCCATCACTATGTTGATCAAGTTGACAGCGATTAAAAACTGGGTGGACCGGTCAGGCATGATTAATGCGCCTCCTCTACTTCCTGTCTGCGAAAGGTTTCAACAAGCCTTAGTTCCTTTAAAGTTTGAGCAAATGATAAAATTGCTATTTCTTTGTCACCAGGTCATAGCTCGTACTTCTACCGCCACCGGGCATCTGATCTAGAATCTGTTTATTCATTAAATCCTTAATATCTCTTAAGGCTGTGTCTTGCGAGCATTTGCAAATTCTAGCCCATTTTGTTGTATTTAGTTTTCCATCAAAGCCATCCAGCAGCAAATTCAGGACTTTTCTTTGCCTGGCATTGTTAATCTTTGAAGCATGCTGGAGCCAGAACTTATGCTTGAAAATAACATTAACAAGTATTGTTTCAGAAGCTTCCAGTGCATGCATAAGACAACGCAAAAACCACTCTAGCCATTCGGTTATATCCAGCGGCCCTTTTTGCGTTTTTTCGAGCATTTTATAGTAATTGGTTCTTTCTTTTCGTATTTGGGCAGACATACTGTAAAAACGATACGGTTGCTTGTCGGATTGCGCCAAGATCAGATCTGTTAAGGCTCTGGCTATCCTGCCGTTTCCATCTTCAAAAGGATGAATTGTTACAAACCAGAGATGTGCAATGCCTGCCTTTATTACTAAATCAATATCCTGAAGGTGGTTAAACCACTCAAAGAATAGTTTCATTTCTTGATCAAGTTTCTCTGCAGCGGGAGCTTGATAATGAACTTTTTCTTTACCGACTGGACCTGAAACAACTTGCATCGGCCCTTTTGCATCATCCCTCCAGTTAGCAGTTACTATTTTACTAATTCCACTGTAGCCGGCCGGAAACAGTGAACCATGCCATGAGAAAAGTCGATCTTTGTTTAACTCTTTGTCATAATTTCTTGTTGCATCAAGCATCATATCTACAACACCATCTACATGTCTATCGGAACTGACTAAACCTGATACTTCTAACCCCAATCGCCGGGCGATTGAAGAACGGACTTGATCCGGATTTAGCATCTCTCCTTCTATTTCAGTCGTTTTTAAGATATCAATTGTTAGGATCTCAAGATTCGCCTGGTTCTTTAATTCAAAACCTAAAGCTCCCATTTTCCCTACAATAGTTCCTTGTTGGTAGCGTACAGCAGATAGCAGGGGTAAAATATTTTCATTTTCCCACTTAAACTCTGGCCAATTAGGATTTTCATAAATATACATTATTTATTCTCCGCATATTTTGCAACAAATATAGCACTAAGCCTCTGTGTTGTCAACTAATCTCCGCAGATAATGCGCTAAATATAGAGGTTTTTCTCCGCATAGCTAAAATTATGGGGGCAATTATGCAGATTTTGGGGTCCGGTCCTGTAATGAAGGTTATCAACAACCCTTTTCTCTCAGCATCTTCTTTGGTCATTAACGTACAGCTGAAGGCTTGCTTTTCAAATAGTCAATTTAATATACTTCGTCATGTGGACCAAAATTAACTGGAACAACGTTATTATCCTGAATCATGAACAGTAAACTGATGCGATAGCTAATGTTTATTGCTACCGCATAAAGTTGGGTATGCTTGCCTTTTAGCTTGTGCAATTTAAGCGAAGGGTGACCGGGGTTGAGTTCTAACAATCTTAATGTTTTTTCATATTGGCCAATCATTTCGGGATGTTTTTTGAGAAACGCTTCTGCTTTTTTAATGTAGCTATCAGTATAAATTATCTTAGGCATCAGTGATCCTCTTGATATGTTCGTCAACCGTTTCTAGAACATACTTACCCTGCTTGATTTCCTGAAGTGTTTTGTTAATAGCTGTTTCCAGCTCGCACTCACGGTAATAGTTATATTTTTCGATTGGCATTACCACATAGGTACTCTTGCCCCTGACTGTAAGCACAGCTTCTTCAGATTCCCTTACAACAATATCAATGGCCGAAACCCCTTTGGTTTTCAGTTCGTTAGCAGTAATAGTATTCTTCATACTTTATCCCTCCCTCCAAACAAAGCATTCTTAAAAATGCTTTTTATAGTACTATATATAATACTTTATATAGAGCTAAGTGTCAATGGAGACTATCAGGCTCAGTCAGATTTGATTTCCGGGAAGCTGTGGCGGGAGCGTTTGATGAAGATGATCCCAATTACAGCCAGCACCAGCAGATAGAGTTCCGCGTAGAGAATATTATAACCCAGGCCGGGGATCAGCACGGCCGGCAGGTTAACTGCGGTGTGCAACAAAATGGCATAGAGTAGATAAATGGATTTGCCTTTTGTAACTGCGAGAAGCACAACCAGCGAGAGGGCGATGTGCACCACGATCGCAAAGGCCCGCTCGAGGCCGGCAACCAGGAACATGTAAAAGGGCAGCTCCACCAACTGAGTTTCAATGTAGTTAGCCATCTCGGGCCCGATCTGGGGGGCGATGGTTTCTGCAAAGGCGCCGGTGTTGATCATCACGCTATAAACCAGGTTGTTGATGTAGGTTAAACCGGTGAGCACAATGGCCTCGATCCCGCCATGACCGATGCCAAAAGCAACCCCGTTTTTCCAGGAGAGGTATTTTTTGAGGAACAACTTAAAGCCGAAATAGCGGCCTACCTCTTCAAAGATACCAGCGGTTAACGATAAGAAAAGGGCAATGATTAAAAGATTAGCAGCCATCTGCTGATACCACTGCAGGGTGGAAAGGTAAGTAAGAATCGGAATCCTGATCAGAACCTGGGTGACCAGGAAGACCAGCGCACCAACAGCCACCGCAACCAGGGCAATACCCTCTTTTTTATAGAAGTAGATTGCCAGGCCGATCGGCAGGCCAAAACAGATGATCAGGGTGATAACCATCGCTATTATTGAAGCTGTGCCAACCATTTAGATCAACTCCTTTAGAGTTCCGGAAGAGTAAAGGCTGTGTACTATTATAGCAAGCACTATCCAATAGGATATTTTATTAGATCAACCCGGTAGTGTGATTACTCCGGGAAGCTGACTTCAGCGGTCATTCCCCAGCGCAGGCGCTCGTCTTTTTCAGCAAGGCTAATCTTCACCACGTAGGTAACATTACCAAAACGCTCAAGGAAATATTCACTGATTGATTCAACTTCGCCGGTAAAACTTTGACCGGGCAAGGCATCAAAAAGTATTTCCACCCGATCTCCTTCACTGATCCTGACGACCTCATTTTCATCTAAGTCGAAGGTTTCCAGATACCAGGTCGAATTATCGGCTAAGACTAAGGCTACTTCGGCCGGTGAAGTATAGACTCCTTCTTCCAGTTCGATGCTGATTACCTTACCGGCGAACGGGGCTGTAAGCTTTACATCTTCCTCCAGAGCCTTTCTGGCCGCCCGCTGCTGACCCTTAGCCAGGTCATAGGCGACCTGTGCCAGCTTAACATCATCCTGTTCACGACGCTTTCTTTCCAATGCCCGCAGTTTTTGATCTGCATCCATAACAGCCAAATCGGCTGCTGAAAGCTGCGCCTCGAGCGGCTCGTAAGTGGCTGTGCTGGCATCATCCAGAGCCCTTTGGGCCGCCCGCTGCTGACCTTCTGCTGTATCCAAAGCTGCTTCTGCCAAATCGAGGGCATCCTGATCTGCGTTATGCTCTTCAAGCTCATTTAGTGTTTGTTCGGCTTCCATGACTGCCATATCAGCTGCCAGCAGCTGTGCCTCCAGTGGCTCTAAGCCGGCAATTTTGGCATCATCCAGGGCTTTTTGAGCCGCCAGTTGCTGACTTTCAGCCACATCCAACGCCGATTCTGCCAAAGCTATTGGATCAGTATCAGCATAATACCGCTTAACTTCCTTTAGCCGCTGTTCTGCTTCCACAACAGCCAAATCAGCTGCCAACAGCTGTGCTTCAAGCGATTCAACATTGCCAAGACGGGCTAAAACCTGCCCTTCTTCGACATAATCACCTTCTGTCACAGTGATTTCCGCAACTTTTCCGGGCAAGGCAAAACGCAGCGCGCTGTATTTAGCAGGCACAAGGTTGGCTTCTGCGATCACCCCGGCATCTGTTACCGGTGTCGGCACCGGATTTGATTCCGGTTCCTTTTCAGTTGGCAAAAGATGACAGCCTGCGGCAACAATGATCATTGTTAAAACCGCGATCACCAAAAACAAGCGCTTTTTCATTTCGTTAAACCCCCCGTATCATAAACTGATTGAGGCACAGACGGCCAGTGCAAGATTTTTATCAGTTCCCAGGCGCTTATTCATAGGAGAGCACCTCCCTGATCGTCAGCCTGGCGGCATTATTGGCCGGAATCAGACCGGCAATCACTGAAAGAACCAGCACAATGCCAAGCCAGATGATAAACCCGTTGATGGTGATGGAAAATTCACCGGTTACGCCAAAAATTGACATGTTGATGATATACGACATCAGATAACTGATTGGAAAAGCTAAAAGAACACCGATAAACCAGCTGATCAAACCAATGATCACTCCTTCGATCAGCACCAGTTTCATTACCTGCCGGTCGGTTGCACCGATAGCGCGCATGACCCCTATTTCACGGGTTCGCTCCATCACATTCATCCCCATGGTTCCGGTCAGGCTAATGCTGCCGACCAAGGCCGTTAAACCGGACATAATCAACAGGAAGAAGGTCATCGTATCCAGGCCAAGCGTGGCATTGCCGCGAATGCTTTTACTGGTTGAGGCGCTCCGGATTGAGAAACCAGCTGACCGGAAGGTTTCATCCAGGGTGCGGGCCAGGGCTTCTTCGCGATCCTGCTCAACCAGGCTGACATCGGCAACTACCTGGTAATTAGCCGCTTTATGACGATTACCGCTTACTTCATTTAAATAATCGATCGGCGCATAAGCCAGAAAAAAGTCATTGCCGATAAACTGAAAAAAACCGACGATTACAAAGCTGATTTCACGATGCTTAATATTAAAGTTAATTATATCGCCCACTTGAAGATCGGGGTAGTTGGAAATGAAAGCTTCATTTAAGACAATAGCATTTCGATCTCCAGCAACAATCCAGCGGCCATCCAGTAGTATTGGCTTTATTGTTGAAGAATCAGGTGGAGTTCCCCATATTTCTACTGTTTCAAGGGCTTCGCCCTGATCATTTAATAGCTGTGCTGTTGCCGCACTACGCGGTTCAACCAGTACGACCTGGGGAATGGTTTTAGCAATGGCTTCAATTTCGTTGATGCGATAATTACGGTCAAAGTCGAGGTTAACATCGGCCAGAATATACGCTGTTACTTTATCAATATACTTTTCAACTGAGGCGCGCACATTGAAGGTGGCAATAAAGACCGCCCCGGCCAGGCTTAAGGTAATCAGAGTTAAAACCAGACGGCTTTTGCGTCTGAAGGTATTGCGTAATGAAATCAGCAGTGGCCGCCCGATGTTTTTAATCTTCTCCAGACGGCGATCCAGCCGGCTTTTACCAAATTCATCAATTTGGATACCGGTGGAATTAATCGCTTCCTGAACGCTGACCTTAGATGCTTTCAGGATTGGGATTATTCCTGCAGCTTGTGGCAGGATAATAGCGATAACCGTTTGAATGACCAGGGCAAAGGGTACCAGGCGCAAATCTCCTGCCCGGAAGTTCAGGCGCAGCCCCAGAAATTGCCCGAGGGCTTGTGCCGACCAGGCTGAAAGAGGAACGGCCACAATCAGGGCCAACAGGCCGAAGACAAAAATGAAAACCATATACATTTTAATAATACTGCCCTGGCGTGCTCCGATTGCTTTTAAAATACCAATATGCTGCATCTGCTGGGCCAACAAGGCCGCCATAGCATTGTAGACCAGAAAGCCGCTCAGCAAAACAGAAAGCAGCCCCAGGAGAGCCAGTAAATTAGAGACCGCACGAACGTAACCGCTGTTTGGGTGATCGTTATTACGCAGGTCAGTGATCGTAAAAACGTAACGACCGCTCTGCTCCACGAGGCCGGTTAAATCATCTTTCAGCGCTTTGTAATCTTCGGCTGAAAGCTGCGGGTCGACGGTAACCAGCAAAACTTCATAGTGCTTTTCCTGGTGCAGCCAGGGCAGCGTATCGTAGGCAATATAGCCGTAAACCGGAGCGACAAAATAGCTGCCGCTTAAGGTGCCGATGGTCTGATCGCGAACTGTTCCGGTATACTGCAACTGCCGTTTTTGCCCGGCGGCAGTCTGAATGGTGACCTGATCACCAATCCCGTAATCAATAGTCCGGTGGATATCAAAAATGATCTCCTGCTCCTGCGGTAACCGACCCTCCAGCAGCTCAACTAAGTTAATTTGCTGCTCTTCTTCCGGTAAAACACGGATGATGATATCCTGCCATTCGCCATCGGCTGTTTGCAGCTGGGCGAACAACATCTTTTCGCCTTCCGCGGCAACTACTCCTTCGAGGCTCTGAACATAATCGATCAGACTTTGATCAAAGGCTTCAGTTCTGATCCTGACATCAGAGGGACTAATGGCCTTAAACCCGCTCTCCATATCTTCAAGAGTTGTAACATAACCGCCGGCGATAATGCCGATGGAAAAGAGACCGCCCATCAATGAAAGGGTTACCAGGATAAAGCGCGATAAATTACTCCACCAATCGGCGATCACTTTGCGCCAGCGGGGCCTCATCGGTTTACATCTCCCTGATCATTGGTAGTATTACCGGCTGGTGTTAATGTTTTCACTGAAGACTGGTTAATTATTTCTCCGTCTTTAAGGGTAACCGTGCGTGTCAGGCGACCGGCAATTTCAGGATCATGGGTAATCATAATAATGGTGCGCCCTTCTGCCGCCAGAGCCGTAAAGCGGTTATAAACTGAATCGGCCGTTTTAAGATCCAGGTTTCCGGTCGGTTCATCAGCAACGATAATCGGCGGGTTATTGGCCAGAGCA
>Ga0194127_10002532_pt1 | contig 24728 bp, 22 predicted proteins | sample TA2KigC100mmetaG_FD_148624 | JGI IMG/M metagenome (GOLD analysis project Ga0194127, IMG submission 148624) | Freshwater microbial communities from Lake Tanganyika, Tanzania - TA2015036 Kigoma Deep Cast 100m | ecosystem: Environmental > Aquatic > Freshwater > Lake | place: Tanzania: Lake...
AAACCACTCTTAAACTAATCAGTATTTTTTGCGTGCTAATACATACCACCTGGTATAATCAACAGATTTCTCTGTTCTTCAAGAAATTCCTGCTTATATATTAAATATTTTGAGAAAATTCAAGGTGTTGGTTTTTAAAAGGTCGCCGTGACAGCAGGGGCTGAAACTACTCGCCTCCTAGCCTGGAAAGCCTTTTGGATGGGCAATGCAGGATTGACGTTTCAACGAGCTAAGAGCAGCATGGCCAAACTCGATGCCGAAGATGTTGCCCTGGAGAGTACCAGTGATGAGATCCAAATCCTGGGCTATTACGACTACAGGCGCGATTACCCGGTCGGAAAAGGACTCGCGATGCAAAGATTTATCAGATTAGGGAAGGGACAGCAGAAATTGAGCGCCTGGTAATTTCCCGCACCCTCAAAGCCTGCGCCAGGTAAAACAGTTGGCTTTTACTTATTTATGAAATAATAGTGCTCCTCTGGCCAGACCGGCAACAGGAGCACTCTCTAAGTTTTCGCTGATTTTGATCTTTCTTTAGTCGAATGAACGGACAAACGAAACGATCTTCTCAAATATAATATCCTTATCATAGTCGAGCGGAGCCACGTGCTGCGAATGTTCCAGCCAGACCAGCTCTTTTTTCTCCGAGCCGATCTGCTCAAAAAACAGTCCGGGATCCCGCTGATCGACAACCCAGTCATCCTTAGCCCCGAATATTAATGCCGGCAGCTTAATCTGCGGCAAATCAGCCCGCACCACGGCAGTAAGCTTGATCAGCTGATGCACGGCGGGCAGGGAATGATAAGGGTAGTTGATTTCTACCGCTTCGGGATCGTTGATCGACTTCGGCCCGGTTGCAATCTGTTTAAGGAAATATTTAGCCAGTGGAATCGCCTTAAATTTTAGTTCGCGCAACTGATAGGGGCTGCAGATCGTGACAACGCCTTTGATCTTTTGCGGATGCAAGCGGGCTAAGCGAAGAGAAATGACTCCGCCCATTGACAGACCGACGCAAAACAGTTTTGAACATTTCTCACCGAGGCGTTCCAACTCCTGCTCGGCCGATTCTACCCAATCCTGATAACTACAGCTGTGCATATCCTCAACCTTTGTAGCATGCCCCTTCAACCTCACTCCCAGGGCACTGATCCCCTGAGCAGCCAGCTTCTCACCCATCGCCCTGAATACCTGGGGCGTTCCGGAAATACCATGAATCAGCAGGCATCCACTATCGCCGGCTTCAAAAAAAAATGGCTCGGCGCCAGGGATAATCTCTGGCGAATCATGATCAAGACCAGCGTTACTTGATTTCTGGCTCATAGTAAGGGTTCTCCATCTCTTTCCCACAGTAACTGCATTTGATCGTCTTCTCGTTTCGGGCAGGGTATGAACTGTAATACATTTTGTGGCAGTGCGGGCATTCCCATTCGAACATCTAAAGTCAACCCCTCGCCGGTAATGTGAAATGCTGGCCTCTGTTCCTGTCAATAACTATTATATACCCGGCCGCAACTGAGGTAAAGTATAAATTACCGAAACTCATCCTGCAGCGCTGAAAGTTCTTGTGGTTTGAAGTTTCTGAAAGCTAAAGGCTCACCTTCCAAAACCTGTAGTGCGTCCTCGAAAGTCGGTCTGGGTTTGAAGTAAATAATTCCTAAGGGAATCTGCTCCCCCCACTCCCGGGCCAGTTTAAGCGCCGCGTCCCAGTCTTCCCGGTCTGAAACTTCCGGGAAATAGACCCGCTTCTTATACCAGCCATAGGTGTTAACCTTGTTAAAAGAGATACAGGGCTGTAGAATATCAACTAGTGCGTAGCCTGGAAAATCAATCGCCGCCTTGATTGTAGCTTTTAAATGCTCCTGCTCACCGCTAAAACAGCGCGCCACAAAACCGGCGCCCAGCACCAGGGCCAGCGCCAGTGGATTAAGAGCCGGCGTCACTACACCACCGGTTTGCACCCCGGTTACCATCCCCGGATCGCTGGTAGGGCTGGCCTGCCCCTTGGTCAGGCCATAAATCTGGTTGTTATGAATCAAATGGGCGATGTTAGGGTTGCGGCGGATATTGTGAATGAAGTGGTTTCCACCCTCCCCGTAACTATCACCATCACCTGACTCAACGATCACAGTCAGCTCTTTATTGGCAACCTTCGCACCCAATGCCGGCGGCAGAGCCCTGCCATGCAAACCGTTAAACCCATTGGCTTTAATGTAATGCGGTATCTTAGCCGCCTGCCCAATGCCGGAGCAGATCAAAAGCCGGTGCGGCTCTATTTTTAGTTCAGCTAAAGCCCCGGCCAGCGCTTCGCGAATGGCAAAATTACCACAGCCCGGGCACCAGGCAGTATCTCCGACCAGGTAATCTTTTTCACTAAGCATTTTTCTCTACCTCCCCGACTATTTCGTGAGGCATGAAGGGTCTGCCGTCATATTTTAAAATCAACCGGTCGATCGCCAGCCCCGTTTCCCTGCGGATTAGGGCAGCCAGCTGCCCGGTAGCATTATTTTCGACACAATAAAGCTGCTTCACCCTTCCCGCCAATTCAAGTAGCCTTTTTTGCGGTAGCGGCCACAGGTCGGAAAAGTGCAGCAGCGCTACCTTGACGCCCAAAGCGGCCAAGTTATCTACCGCCTCGCGTAAAACACCGTAGTTTGAGCCCCACCCGACCAGCAGCTTTTGCGGGTGCGGATCTCCGTAAAGATCAGGCTCATCCATCTCCTCAGCCAAGGCAGTCAGCTTATTCATTCGTTTATTAACCATCCTGACCCTGGTTGCGGCATCTTCGATTATATGCCCTTTCTCGTCGTGTTCGTCACTGTCCACTAATACTACTTCGCCTTCCGCTACTCCGGGGATCATGCGCGGCGAAATGCCATCTTCCGTCAGCAAGTAACGTCGGTATGGTTTTTGAATATCCTTTTCGCCAACAAGGTGGCGGTTATAACCAAGGCGGCTGAAATCAAAGGGTTCAACCGAACGGTGGGTATCGGCGAAATTTTGATCTGAGAGGAAGATCACTGGAATCTGAAAGCGATCGGCCAGCTCAAAAGCTTTATTTAAGCGGTAGAAAGCATCTTCATGCGATGTGGCACTCAGCACAGCCCGCGGAAACTCCCCGTGACCGGCATGCAGGACGAAACTCAGATCCCCCTGCTCGCTGCGGGTTGGCAGGCCAGTTGCCGGTCCGGGGCGCATCGCCACCACCACCACCAAAGGAGTTTCAGTCATTCCAGCCAGTGAAAGGCCTTCAACCATTAGGGAAAAACCGCCTCCCGACGTTACTGTTAAAGCTCTCACCCCGGCATAAGAAGCGCCCAGGGCCATGTTGATCGCCGCAATTTCATCTTCGGCCTGCTCAACCACCACCGGGTAGCTCTTACTCTTTGCCGCCAGATAATTAAGGATGCCGGTGGCAGGGGTCATTGGATACGCAGACAAAAAGCGACAGCCCGAAGCAAGAGCCGCCATCCCCAGGACCTGGTTCCCTTCAATAAATAGCCTTTTACTCTGCCTTTCTTTAGGCGGCAGAACAAAGCAGGCGCTGCAATATTCAGCGGCCGCCTCGTAACCCTTCTTAAGGGCCTTAATATTTTGCTCAGCCACTCCCTTTTTACTGCTGAAAACCTCGTGAAGCAGCTTTTCCACAGCTACAGGCGGCAGGCCGATTAAAACCAAAAGGGCGCCTACAGCCACCGTATTGGCCATAATCGCCCCTCCAGCCTCTTTGGCCAGCTTTTCCAGCTCAACCGGGACAGCCCGCTTTTCATGATCGGGAAGCAGGAACAGCCCCGGATCATAAATCACCCGCCCCGTAGGCAGCAGGTTGTCCTTATGGGTTTTGTAAGTCTCCTCGTTCAGGGCTACCAGAATGTCAATGGCCTCGATCGTAGTCCAAGGGGTTCCGGAAGCAATCCTCAGCCGTGAAAAGTTGTGACCGCCCCGCACCCTGGACATATAATCCTTGGTGTAGATCAGGCCGTAACCTTCCCTGACCAGCGCCTTGCCGAGCAGGTTCATCACTGTATCCATACCCTGGCCGGCCGCCCCACCAATTAAGATATTTATCTCCACAAGCAGTCTCATCTCCTTTTTGAGGTTGTGCTTACAAGCGGCCTACCCAGAAAAGCAGGTAGAGGCCTGCCAGAACCATGACCAGACCGCTGAAATAACTAATATACTGCGTATATTTGCTAAACTTGGGTAAATTCTTCGCCATCCCGGTAAAGGTTCCTGCCGCTAACAGCGGAATTCCGTGGCCCAAACCATAAACAAAGAGCAAAATACTCCCGTAAAGCGGCTCTGCCTGCAGTGCGGCGTAGGTGATAATAACCGCCAAAACCGGTGTGGCGCAGGGAGAAGCCACCAGGCCAAAGAGCAGGCCCATCGCCAGCGAACCGCCCACACCGGCCTTTTGCAGTGGGATTTTCTTCAAGCCTGGCAGGTTAAAGGTGAGCACTCCCAGCAGCTGCAGCCCCATCACCAGGGCCACCGTAGCCAGAATATAGTACCAAACCGCTCCTATCTGGCCAAATACCCGGCCAAAATAGGCTGCCACAAAACCCATGATCGCAAAAGTGAGCGACATACCAACAATAAATGAAAAAGAAAGCTTAAAACCTCTTGTTTTCGAACCTTCGCTGTAACCGCCGATATAGCCGACGAGCAGTGGAACCATCGACAAGATGCAGGGGCTGATGCTGGTAATTAACCCCCCGAGAAAGACGAGGAAAAAAGTAATAGCACTTCTTTCACTAACAACACCGGGCAAAGTTACCGAAAAGAACCGGTCGAGGCCGGTCAATTCAGCTTCAGCGGCCTCCTTCTCCCCTTGTCCTTTGATCAGGTCGACACGGGCGCTCATGTCCTCAACACTGAATACCCCTGCTTCCTCCAACAATACAGTTCCGTCCGCCTTGATAAAGAAAAAGGCCGGAATATAAAGAATATCAAATTCGCCAAAAAACAACTGCGTTTGCGGGTTATCGAGGTCGGCAACAATAATGGCGACCTCCCCAGCGTACTGCTCTTTTAGGGCCGTGACCACGGGCTCCATACTCACACAGGCGCTTCACCAGCGGGCATAGAATTCAAGAAGCATTGGTTTTTGATCGCGCCGCGCAGCCAGGTAATCCTGGTAGGGATCTTTATTTGGCTCTGCTGAAAAAGATGCCTCTCCTGGAGCTGTAACTTGTTCACCGGCAAAACGCTCTAGCTGTGGTATAAAGATGACTGCAAGAACAGCCAGCACCACTATAGATAAAACGATTATTTTAAATTTACCAGACAAAAAATATACCTCCTATTATAAACCTGGCTCCGAATTTCTATAATAACACAAATATTCTTCTGTTATCCGGAAGTAACGTTCTGATACAACGACACCGTGCTAATCGTTAAATATTATCTGCCAAAGCTAACCGCTATTTCCTGGACCGGCAGGGTAGTTTTAGGCTGTCAAGCCAGACCAGCATAAAACCGATCGCGCTGAAGATGGCGATTAAGCCAATCAGCCAGAGGATAGTGGCCCCAAGACCTATGGCTTGAGCATCAAAAAAGAAGTAGGGGTACAGGCCACTGAAACTACCCTGAATAACCGAAAATAGCCAGTAGAGAGAAGGGTAGATGGGCCAGTAACGCACATCAGCGTAACGCAGCTGCCCGCTGCGATCGAAAAACAACCAATCCAGGAAAAACCCAAGCGGCGCAATAGTATGTGTTATGTGATGCCTGAAAGCCAGACCTTCAGCAAAATATTCAGGCAGCGCCGGGACAAGAATAATATGAAAGATCAGGCCTGTGGCCATAATGCATAACAGCACACTGCCGCGTACAATTGCCCTGAACCGCCCTGGCTCAGGCTTGAAAATAAAATAGAGCAAAGCCAGCACCACCAGGATGTTGCTTTGGATCGTGAAATAGTAAAGCGCCGGCAACCCCTCGCCTGGTCTAAGCGGCATAAAAATGGATAGGTAAAGACCGCTAAGGATAATCGCAACCAAAACTATCCGGTAAGCAGTTTTAATGTAGCTTTTTGTTTGCATCAGATCAACACCTGTTCAGTTTAGACTATGATCTATATCATTTTATATCAAGTCACCTGTTTATTGCTATCACTTAATATATAAGGCGTAAAGCTAGTCAATAGCAGGAGAAAGCCGCTCACCCTTGCAAAGAATCAGTTCCCAATTGAGAATAAAACTAATCATGCTGTTGTTTTTCTTTTAAAGATGGAGAGCAGGTAGAAACAGACCAGCGAGGCCAGCAGGCCGATGATGAAAGTGGGATAATAGCTGTTGGACAGTTGGGCCAGGAAAGCGGAAAGCAGCGGGCTGAGACCGCCGATTAACCCAAGCGAAGTGAACGACACCCCGTAAATCAGACCAAAATTAGCCAATCCAAAGATGGAAGAAATAATTAGCGGATAAGAAGTGAACAGGCTGCCGTAACTAAGCCCAAGCAGAAAAGTGGCCAGAACCAGCACCCCATGTCCAATGCCGCTTAAGTAGAGCAGCATCGAGAGGACCATCATGGCAATGCCGATCTTCAAATTATTCATGTAGCCCAGACGATCGCAAAAAATCCCCCCGAGCAGCCGCCCTAAAGCGTTGGTCCCGGCAAAGACTGATACCAGAATAAAACCCCATGACACCTGGTAATTAAGCTCAGCGATCTGCACTAACTGACCGATAAACATGATACTTACCCCACTTGAGAGTCCAATCATCAGCCAGATGATCCGAAATTCAGGGCGGCTAAAACTTAAACGCCACGCCCCCTTTATATTAATACTATTCTGAGCCGTTTGCTTCCGGTATTCCATTTCGCCCTCTGGAACATCGATAAAGCGAGCGGCCGTATTGACAATTAGAAAAAGTAGGCCGCCGCAGATCAGGAAGGCATTTATTACGCCGAAGGCAAATATTAAATAGTTCACAAGCGGCGACCAGACTAAGGCCGACGAGCCAAGGCTCATTAGCACAATGCCGGTGACAAGACCCCGTTTTTCAGGTGGATACCACCGGATCACAGCAGGGGTTACCGACGAGTAACCGAAAGCCGAGGCGGTGCCAAAAATAACCCCAAAAGAGAGAGCAACGCCTGCCGGTGTGGCTGTTAAACCGCAGAGGATCAGCGACAAACCGACCAAGATCCCACTGACCATAACACCCTTGCGCGGTCCGTAGCGGTCCTGGAACCAGCCGGCAAAAATCATCGCCACCGCGTAGGTAAGCAGCTCTATGGTGTAAGGCAGCATTGCTGTCGATTTTGCCCAACCCAGCTCTTTAATTAACCCATCGGCAAAGACTGACCAGGCATAAAAAATACCCAGGCAAAAATTCACCAGGGCACCGGCAACTAAAACACCGGTTCTTTTAGCAATCATTATTTCAGCACTCCCGCTACTCTTTGCTGTTGTAAAGCGAGCTCATAATGTCACGGCGTGAAACGATACCAATTAGTTTCTGCTGTTCATCAACAACCGGCAATCTGCTGATGCTTTTTTCTACCATCAGGGTCGCTGCTGTTTCTACTGTATCTTCCGGGCCGATAAACACTACATTTTTACTCATCAGCTGCCCTGCTTCCAGAGACATGGCCCGCTGCAGTTCTTCAACAAACTTTTTTGGGCTGCCCAGATAGATCAGACCGCCCAAAATTTCTAGATAGCCGGGTGCTTTAACCCTTGAAGCACGTCTGATCAAGTCGCCTTCGGTTACCACCCCCGCCACCCTGCCAGCTTCGTCAAGAACTGGCAGACCACTGATATTGTGCTCCTGTAGTAATTTTGCACAAACTTCAACCGAATCACCGGTTGAGACAGTTACTACATCTGTAGTCATGATCTCTTTAACCAGCATTTATCAATTCCTCCTGATAAAATCTTCGATAGCGCTCATATATTTTTGTGAGTCAACAAACATTATATCATTATGATCGGCAAAGGAAATGGTGACCATTTCTTTCTGCTGTGATCCAAGGGCCTCAAAAAGGTCCCGCCCCTGGTGCAGCGGAACCAGGCTATCGCGTTCACCGTGAATTACCAGCGCGGGAAGACTGATTGAAGCAGCCAATTCCCGGTAAAACCTTTCAAGCCCACTTAAATCTCCCGGCGATGGCAATCCAAGATGGTTAATTAAACCGGCCACGCTGATGAAACCGCTTTCAACAACCAGGCCGCCAATTTGATCAGGGTAGGCAGCGGCCAGTTCCAGGGCAGAGATGCTGCCGAGAGAGCGGCCCATTACAAACCACTGATCGGATTTGATCTCTGCCGGAAGCTCAGCTACCATGTATTCAAATATTATGCGGGCGTCGGCCACCAGGTCACCGAAGGTCGGCGTTCCACCGCTGGCCCCGTAACCGCGGTAGTCAGCAACCAGCAGGTTAAGGTGGCGGTTTTTATAGAGCGGCGCAATACCATCGTAATCACTGACCACTTCACCGTTGCCGTGAAAGTAAAGAATCCAGGGGCCATTTGCAGCCGCCGGGTAGGCCCGGCAGATAATATCGACATTGGCCTCTACAGGAACGCTTAAATCAAAGGCCCCTTCACGCGGCTTGCTATGTTGCCGATGGGGGTAAAACAGATACCTTAGCAACATCGATTGATCAATCAGCTCGTAGTGTTCGCTCATCACTTGATCTCCAGATTATTTTACTTGATACCTTCTTCTATCAACGCTTTACTCTCTACAAAATACTTTTCGCCTTCTGCACGGACCAGGCCGATCTCTTTCTGCAGCTCCGCTACCTTAGCCTCGTTAGTAATCATGGAAAGGTTGATCAACACATTATAGCAGGCTCCAACCAGTCCGGCGTAAGCCTGCAAATTGGCAACCCCTAAATCTGTTACCGCCGCCGGGTTCCCCCTGCCTGCTGCCTCGCTGATCAGAGCCAGAATCTTTAAGGCGCCGCGCGCCGTTTTGAGCGGTACTTCAGCAGCATTAATCGCCGCCTGTTGAATCGCTACTTTACGGGCAGCCTTATCTGCTTCTGTCATTTTGGGTAGGCGGTAAGCTTCCATCACCTGGTTAAAAGCCAGCGTATCTTCGTCAATTGCTTCCAGCAGTTTCAACTTAATAAAGCGGGCTTCTTCACCGGCCTCTTGCAACCGGTCGACCACATCACCCAGCTTGTCGCGGTTTTGACTTAAATGACAATACATGGAGAGCAACCCCGCCCCCTGGGCTCCGGCCAGTGCGGCCACGCTACCTCCGCCGGGTGCCGGCGTCGATGAAGCCACTTCACGGACAAAGTTTTCAACAGTCAGTTCTTTTAACATATTTTATCTCCCTTCGCTTACCATTATACCAAGCAGACCCCAATCAGACCAATTTAGAAATAGTAGTTTTAACCCTCCGCAATCGCCTTGATCTCTTCTTCCAGCTGCGGGTCAAGCCCGGGAACCTCGTGCCACTGTAAAATCTCTTTCAGTAGATTGTTGGCATGCTCGCCAAAGGTCTTTGATCCCGTTGCCTGCCAGTTATCATAAGCGCTGCGGTTAAAGAGCCTGGTAAAATGCATCTCGCTTTTAAAATGATCAAGGGTATGCTGCTCAGTCAAAAAGTGACCACCGGGGCCCACCTTTTCAATTACATCTAAGGCCAGCGTACGGGGATTTACCTCCACCCCCTGAGTTATAAATTTAGCAGCGCCTACCCCTTCATTGCATAGGACCAGGTACTCCAAACTGAAAGTCAACCCAACTCCGATATAGCCGAGGTCATGAACCAGGTTGCCGCCGGCCAGGGCCGACATGAGCAGGTTAAAGCCAGCCTCCATTGCCGCCTGCTGATCAAAGAGCTGGGCATCGGTACAACCGGCAATACTAAATGATGGCAAGTTATAAAACTGGGCCAACTGCACCAGCGAAACAGCGCCGACAATACCCTGCGGGTCGCCGTAAGAGCAGACCGTGGTAATCATATTAAGCGGCGGGGTCCCACCACCATAGATGAAGGGCGCCCCCTTTGCTTTAAGTTGGTGAATAACCAGCCCGGACAGGATCTCTGCATTCGCCACCACCAGGGCCCCGGCCGTGGTTACCGGGCCGGTGGCCCCGCACATCACCGCCGGCGCGTAGATCAGGGGGATCCTCTCTTCGGCCGCCCTGAGCAGTTTCTCCAGGGCAGTTTTGGAGTGGGTAAGCGGCGAATTAGGTTCGGCATAATGCATGATATAGGGTCTTTGCACCAGGATCTCTTTACTACCGCAGACCAGGGAAGCCATCCTGATAATGTCGCTTAAACCCTCCCGGTTGTGAGCGTCAAAAATTATCGGCTTGGTGCTGTTTAAAGTCATCGCCTCGAAATGATGCCGGTCGGTCCTGATTTCGGGAACATCGGATGCCTTGGCCATCGACATGATAAAGTCGATATTCTCCAAGGCATTGGCAATCCGGGTGGCGTTGACGGTATCCTGCTTAACCGCCCGCCGCCGCTGACCACTCTCGATATCGATAATGTAGGGAGTATCGGAGCCGGTGCCGTAATAAATATTACCCTTCTCCAGGGTTAGCGCCCGCCGCCCGCTGCGGTCATAAATCACGAGCTTGCAGGGCGCCGTGCTTAGCGCCTGCTGCACCAGCCAGGTTGGTATCCTGGCCAGCTCTCCTGTTACCCGGGCGCCTGCGCTGCCGAGCAGATCGAGGGCTTCGGGTTCACAGATTTTTACACCTACATTTTCAAGGACATCAAGCGTGGCCAGGTGAAGCTGATCGATCTGCTCCGGGTTAAGGTTGAGCAGGCCCATTCTTTTTTGAAAGTATTTCAAATCTGCCAATTAGACTGCCTCCTGTGCTTCGATAATTACTTTGATTTACCTGTATCTGCCGGTATCTGCGTAGTCGATAATTTCATTTACCGTTAAACCGGCCAGCCCCATTTGCGCAAGGGTCAGCCCCTCAGAACGGTAATCATAGCCGGAGAGGACGGCGCTCAGATCGGTCATCGCCGTCGTTACCGGGGTTGAGTGGCCGGCTACCGAGGCAAGCTGTTCCATGGGAATAAAGGAATAGCAAATATCTTCTACCAGCAGCCGCTCAATTTCCTCAATATGGTTCCATTTTTGTGCATGCCTGTCTGCATGACCGCCATGCTGCTCATAGAGATTGCTGCCTTCAAGCTCGTAGATAGTGCGGCAGTCGTCCGGCCAGGTGTCCGTTTCGCAAGCAAAGGCAGCGGCAACAGCCATCCTCTCCACATCGTGAGCATCGGTAAGCTTCGAGGCACACCTGGAAACCTCACCGTAAAAGCGAAACTGGCGGGCCCGCTCAAAGAAAAATACCGCTTTGGGCAGGGCAATCTGCACGTGTACTCCGGGATTGCCCGGCCTGAAATTAAGTTCCAGGACATTCCTGCAAAGCCTGGTCTGGGGGTATACTTTTTGAACCGCGGCCAGGGCTTTTTGGTTGCCTGTCGCAGGCCAAGCAGAGAGGTAGAGCGCCCGTTTCCAGTTGCCTATTTCCACCGCGGCCGGCCCGGTTTTGCCGCTTAAGTAGGGCATCAGCACCATTTCGGCAAAAATGTAACGGTCAAAAGCCCCTGTTTCAGTTAACAGCTCCCTGAAACGAAAAGCGGCCCAGTATCCGGTTGTGACCACGATCACCTGATCCGGCTCAAAATGCGCGGCCAGTTTTTTTAAAAAGGGCCCAACCGCCATGGCCGGCACATTGACAAACACCAACTCACTGCCGGCCAGCGCTGCAGCAGGATCATCGGTGGCCAGGTTTATGCGGGCAAGGCCGGTTTTGCCATAATAAGGCAGACCGCTGAGGGTGATGCCTCCCGCTTCACGGATCGGCTCCAGGTTTGAACTTAAAGCAGGAATTTCGTAGAGATTTACCCGGCAGCCGGCCATGGCCAGGTCGGCTGCCACGGCCAGCCCACCGCTGCCACTGCCGCAGATCGTAATGTTCGGCTTTTGTGTTGTGATACTGGACATACATAGGATCCTCCTTCTCAGGCCGGCTGTAAGAATTCAGCCTGACCATAGCAGTCTTTATAGTATTTAAGCAGCCTGGTCTCGACAGGCGAGGCAAGATCCGGCTTTAGATAGTTGTCGAGCCGGCTTTGGCAGACTTCCATCGCCTTAAAAGGCACCTCAGGCGCACCGGCCGCTTCCCAGAAGCTCTGGGGCTGTCGCACATCTACCCGGGGCTGCCAGTATTCCCGGCGAAAGTAGTGCGCGGTTTCAGCGGTACTGAAAAAGTTGCCTCCCGGCCCTACCTGATCAACTAAAGCTGACAGCAGTGTTTCTTCATTTACTTTAATGCCGCGCTGCAAGCGGTAGATTGCGGCAAGCATCTCTTCATCCAGGATAAATTTCTCGTAGGAGATGCTCATGTAGGAATCGAGCATCCCAACGGCATGGGGGATATAATCAAAGCCGGCCATTGTCATCAGCATCAGGTTCATCATCGATTCAGAACCGGCCTGGACATCAACAGCCTTGGCATCGTTTAAAGCACCCCCGCCGCGAAAGGGCAAGTGGTAAAAGAGGGCAAGTTGCCGGGCGGCAAGCTGCAGCAAAATTCCTTCTGGCGCTCCTGCAGCCATGCTGATATGGCGCATATCGGTAATCGAGGATAAATTCCCGTAAACAATCGGTATGCCGGATCTGATCAGCTGCACCAGGACAATCCCGGCCAGCACTTCAGCATTGTTAACCGCGAGGGTACCGGCCAGCGTCGGCGGGGCAGTGGTCCCTACCATAGCGCATGATGTTACGCAAAGTGGTTGTCCGGCCTTGGCATAAACAAATGCCGCCGCTAAATCTTTTGTGTCATAACTTAAAGGAGTGAGCGGACAGATGGTGCCGAGGACCATGTTATCTTCCAGCCCGCCGTAGAGGATTTCGGCAAGAAGGAGACACTCCCGGCTTGCTGCTTCACTAAGTGTATAGCCCGCCAGCGGCTTGTCGGTATGGAGGGCCGAGCAGATCGTTGAAAAAGCCGGCAGGGCATCCTGGTGCAGATCTGTCGGCAGGGTGATTCCGCAGCAGTTTAAATTAATGATGGTGCTGGTCTGAACCAGCATGGTCAGTTTAACCAGGTCTTCACTCGTTCCCTTACGCCTGCGGCCGGCGCTGTCTGCAATGAATACAGCACCCCTGGCCGCTTCAAGAGCGGGTGTGCCGGCGCCGACAGTTACTGCATTTGCCGGGTTGCGTGCCTTGATGGTGAAGTGCCCCGGGCAGCTCTCCAGCGCCATTTCAACCAGCCTGGCCGGAATAAACACCCTTTTCCCGTCAATCCGGGCACCGTGAAACTGCAGGAGCAGACGGGCTTCCTCGGCATGAAAAACAATCCCGGTCTGTTCCATGATCCTTAATGAGGCAGCGTGTATTTCTTCGATTTTGCGTGCTGAAAGGACCTCCACCCCGGCGGTTAAGCCAGTTATAAAACCGGGAGCAGGGTGAGAAGTTTTTTCTTCATCTTTGTGCATCAAGCGGTTCCTCCCAGGGGGTTAAATCCGGAAATTATTCTTAAAAAGGGTCAGCTATTTACTGTTAATTTTACCTGCGGCCAGCAGGATGGCTGCTTCGATCTGTTTATAGCCGGTGCAGCGGCAGAGATTGCCGGAGATGGCCATTTTAATTTCTTCCGGGTCCGGATCGGGATTCTGCTTTAGCAGGGCACGGGCGCTCATGACCATGCCGGGAGTGCAAAAACCGCACTGCACCGCACCTTTTTCAACAAAAGCTTCCTGGATTGGATCGACCCCGCCGTCTTTTGATAAGGCTTCAATCGTTTCAACCGATCGCCCGTTAACTTTACCGGCGGGAATGAGGCAGGAGTTAACTGCCAAATCGTCCAGCAGGACAGTGCAAGCTCCACATTCGCCCTCACCGCAACCCTCTTTCGTCCCGGTCAGGCTAAATTTTTCCCGCAGCAGGTGCAGCAAACTTGAAGCCGGATCGTTGTAAACTTCGACCGGTTCCCCATTAAGCATAAATTTGATCAGCTCTTTTTCCATCGTTTCTCCACCTTATTACCAGCTTACTGATAACTCATTGTCATTTCAAAACCAACTAATTGCCAACTCTAAGTTAACGATCCGGACTGACTTACCGCCGCCCGCCGGGCAGCCGCGCGCAGGGCATCGGCAGTTAAAATACCGACCAGGTGCCTACGGTAAGCGGCGGAGCAGCGCAGCAGGCTGCCTCGCACCTCAACCTCTTCAGCCGCCGTTTCGGCAGCCAGCAGCCAGGTTTCCTCACCGGCAGGCTTGCCGAGGATAGCAGCTTCGGTGCCGATTAGCCTGGTCGGCGCCGGCCCAACCGGGGCGGCAACCAGGCTTAAGCTTGCAATCATGCCGTTTTCCAGCTTCAGCCGGGCCGCTGCATTAGCCAGCGGCAGGGCCAGGGCTTTGCGGGCGGCAAAGCGCCTGAAAGCTGAGCCTTCGCCCTGCCCGCAGGGTTCGATCAGAAACCTGACCAGCAGCTCTGTGCAGCCGTCCAGGGCGGAACAGTTGTAACTGCTGTAAAGGCGGGCGACCGCTTCTTCACGCCAGACGCCGCTGGAATCAACCAGCACGGCTTTTGCACCCAGGGCAACAAGGGCTACTGCGGCATCGGCGGCCGGGGCGGCATTGACCACATTACCACCCAGGGTGCCGATATTTCGCACCTGGGGCGAGCCGACCTGCAGGCAGGCTTCCACCAGGGCCGCAGCCCGGCCCTTGATCAGCTCGGAAGCAGCTGCCCTGGCGTGGGTCGCGGCAGCCCCGATTACAAGGCGATTATCTATTTCTTCAATTGCAGTAAGCTCTTCTATCGAACTTACATCGACAAGTCTGGCGGGCATTTCCTGCAAAAAGAGATCAGTAGCGCCGGCGACAATCCGGGTGGCGGGATCTTTTTCTTTCAGCGCTTCCAGGGCTGAGTCCAGGTTTTTTGCTATCCGGTAGCTCACGCTTCACACTCCCATCCGGAAAGTGCTAAAAATACTTTCTCGGCTGTTATCGGCAGGTCGGTTACCCGAACCCCGGCAGTATCGGCAATAGCGTTAGCGATCGCCCCGAGCACTGGAATCTGTACAATCTCTCCCAGGCCCTTGGCGCCGTAGGGGCCTTCCGGATCATCCTGCTCGATAAAGAGCGGCACGATCGCCGGAACGTCAAGAGAAGTGGGAATCCGGTAATCGGCCAGCGAAGCGTTGGCCACCCTGCCGCCCTCAAAGAGGTAACCTTCAAAGCAGCTCATGCCCAGACCCTGGGTCACCCCGCCGTATACCTGGCCCAGGGCGGCAAGATGGTTGATAATCCGGCCTGAGTCATGAGCGGCGACAATTCTATGAACTATAATCTCACCTGTTAGCTTATCAACTTCAACTTCTGCGGCATGGGCGGCAAAGGAATAGGTTACGGCAATATTGCCGTAACCGCTTTTATCGTAAGCGCTTTCTGCGGGCACATACTTTCCTTCCCCGACCAGGGTCAGGCCGCTGGTCAGGCTGTAATAGCGGAAAGCAATAGCGGGAAGCTCGATCACCTGCCCGGAAGCGCTTTTAACACTGCCGCCTTCGAAAATAACCGGTTCGTTAACCATATCAGCAGCGGTTTGCACTATTTTTTCACGTAATTGTTCGGCTGCCAGCCTGATAGCATTGCCGCCAATGGTTGTCTGGCGCATCCCCAGGGCGCCTATGGAGAAGGGCGAGGCCAGGGTATCGCGGGTATGGATGGTAATCAATTCCGCTGGTATACCGAGCGCACGGGCGGCGATCAGGGTAAAGGTGGCATGTGCACCCTGGCCATAGTCCTGCTCCCCGCTGAAAATTGATACACGACCGTCAAGTTCCAGGCGGGCCAGTGCTGCGGCGCCCCTAAAATTTTTATCAAAGACCACGCTGCCGCTGGAATGTATGGCGGCGCTGATCCCGTAGCCGCGGCCCTCTTTACGGTTATGCCAACCAATTTCGGCTGCTGCCGCTTTCAGGCAATCAGCCAGGGCACAGCTCTTCAACTGGAGGCCGTGCACGGTTACATCGCCTGCCCTGACACAGTTCTTGAGACGGATCTCAAGCGGGTCGAAACCCAGCTTTGCAGCGGCCATGTCCAGCAGCGACTCGGTGGCAAAATTGGCCACCTGGTTACCGTAAGCCCGGTACTGGCCGGTGGGCACCTTGTTGGTGTAAACCAGTCGAACCTTCGTTTTGATCGCTTTGAATTGATAAACCGAATCGTTCCTTTCAGAAAGAGTCTTGGATACCCAGGGCGCCTGGGCGCTGTAAGCCCCGTTGTCGGTGATGATATCCGCCTCGCGGGCCAGGATCGTACCATCGGATCTGACGGCCATCCTTAACTTAAGCTCGGCCCCGATTAGCGGGCGGCCTACTAAAAATTCTTCCTCGCGGGTCAGCTGCATCTTTATCGGCCGGCCGGTCCTGATCGCCAGCAGGGAAGCAATGATGTATAGTTTCAGGTTGCCGTAGACCCTGCCGCCGAATCCCCCGCCCATTACCGGCCCGATAACCCGCACTTTCGAGAGCGGCAGATCGAGGACCCTGGCAACGATGGTCCGCACCTGATCTGGAGACTGGACGGCAGTGTGCAGGATCAGCCCGTTGTAGGGATCACTAACTGCCAGACAGACTGTCGGTTCCAGGTAAGTTGAATGGATAGGGGGGACGGTAAAAGTGTTTTCGACAACAATGTCGGCTTCCCGAAAAGCCTGGTCGCAGTTGCCCCTTTCCAGGTGCCTTTCCCAGGCAATGTTGCCTGGAAACTTTGCGTGCAGCTGCGGCGCCCCTTTCTTAAGAGCCTCGGCGGGATCAAAGACGGCCGGCAGCTCTTCATATTCAACCCGGATTAGCCGGGCAGCCTCGGCTGCCTGTTCATAGCTTACAGCGGCCACGGCAGCTACTTCGTCGCCGATGTAGCGAACCACCGCTTCGGCCAGGGGCAGTTCATCATCAATCACAATGCCATAAGGCTTCTGGACTATACTGGAGCCGGTCAGAACCGCCCGTACCCCGGCTAATCCTGATGCCTGTTTAATGTCGATCTTTTTGATCCGGGCGTGAGGGTGGGGGCTGCGCAGAATCCTGCCATAGAGCATCCCCGGCAGCATCAGGTCGCCGCCGTAGATCGCTTTTCCGGTCACCTTGGCCCAGACTTCCGGCGACTGAAAAGCAACCCTCGGATCTATTTTGACTGGAGATTCAACAATCCCTGTTGGCAAGGTCACAACTTCCTTTCCATTTTAATGCTGAGACAGGATATAGGCTATTTCTTCCCGCAATTTTTCCGGAGGCTCGGCCGGGCGGTGTGTCTCCATTATTTCAACTGCCTTTTCCTTAAGTTTTTGAGCCATACTCTTTTTACCTTCCCTTACCCAGTCATCGCGACGCTTGCGGTTGAAGAAGCGCGGCTGCCAGAAATCGCGGAAGTGCTTAAAGGTGTGATCGGTGGCCAGGAAGGCCCCTCCCGGGCCGACTTCGTCGATCAGGTCGAGGGCCATCGCTTCCGGATCAAAGGAGATCCCACGGGAAAAGGCTTTCATGCGGCTGATTATCTCGTCACAGAAAAGGACCATTTCCACCCCAAAGGTAAGCCCGGCCTCCATGTAGCCGATATCGTGCACCAGGTTCTGGCCGCTTAACAGCGCCGCCATCACGGAAAGGCTGGCGTCCGCCGCTGCGTGCTCGTCAAAGACGCAGCTGTCGGTACAGCCGGCGTAACCCCAGCTTGGCAGGTTGTAGTAGCGGGCCATTTCGGCTACGGCGATGCGCTCCAGATCAAACTCAGGCGCGCTGTATACACTGATCGTGGTCTGCATATCGATATGATGCTGACCGCCCCCGTAGAGGAAAGGCGCCTTCTCCCTTTTCAGCTGGTGGATAACCAGGCTGGATAAAACCTCGGCATTGCCGATCACCAGGCCTCCGGCCATGCTCATCGGGGCGGTGCCACCCATCATCGGGGAAGGCTGATGGACGACGGGAACCGCTTTCTCAGCCATGTATAAAAGTTTATCCGTCGATTCCTCGTTGTGGATCAGCGGAGTAGTCACCTGGCTGTAGCAGAGCAGGGTGGGAGCCAGTTCCAGCTCTTTTTCGCCGCCCGCGGCAGCAGCAGCCATGGCAACAATCGATTTGCAATCGGCCAGATCGTCGGCGATAAAGACAATCGGCTTGGTCGTATTCTGCAGCATCAGCGAAAACTGGTAGGCATAGGGCTTTATCGCGTCTACATCGGAAGGGATACCCATAGACATGCAAAAATCGATCTCCCGGCAGGCATCAACCAGGCGGATACAGTCAAGGACATCAGCCGCTTTAAAGAGGCGGTAATCCCCGGTCCGGGGGTCAATATAGTTGCGACAGTCTGAACCGGTGCCAAAAGCGACTTTCATTGATTCAAGGTTAAAGGCGGCCCTCCGGCTGTCCCTTTCACAGAGAGCAATGGTGGAAGGGGCTTGTTTAATAGCCCATTCAACCAGGGAAGGCGGGTATCTGACCAGGGTATGATCACTGATCAGGCAACCGGCATCTTTCAAAAGTTCACGGGCCTCGGGGTGATAAACCCGGGTTCCTGTGCGTCTTAAAATATCAAGCGTGGCATGGTGCACCGCTTCGCACTGCTCAGTGCTGAACAGTCTGAATCCCGGCACCGCCTGAACCGAAAAGGACATCGAAACTTACCTCCGTAACCAGGTTAATTTCACATACCCGTGATGAAGACACAGGGTGCTTGTTACTCTTATTTTTTACTTTGCCAGCAAGGTTGTCAGTTCTCGGACATCTTCCAGTTGATCAAAATTCCAGACCATCTCTACAAGTTGATCGATGGTCTGCGGATCGATAACGTAAGCGCCCAGCCGGCGGAATTTCTTTTCAAGATCAGCCTCGCTGTATCGGTCAGCCTCCCTTTCAACAATTCCGGAATCATAACTGCGGCCGTCTTTCGTGAAAATCTCCACTGCACTGTGCATGCGCAGATCCATCTCTTTAGCCTCACCGTAGAGCCGATTTACTTCGGGATCAACGATCAGCTCGATCCGGTCAAAAAGATTCCGGACCTCCGGGTCGGAAAATCTTTTTTCCAGGACCTGCTCCGGTCCCAATTCCCGGTCGAGTATCAGACAGGCCAGCGGCCATTTAACGCTGAACTGAGCTTCTTCAGTTGTTGTAGGGTAATCCTGGCAGAGCCGTACCGCTTCTTCGAAAGTTCTGACCCTGATCCTGTCAATTTGTTCCGGTTTGATCTGGCGCTGATCAAGCAGTTGAAGAACCGCCACCCCGGCAGCATGGCCCCAGGCACAGGAAGCCCACTCCTTGTAGAAAACCCACTCGGTCATCCAAAAGCGATCCCCAAGATCGGCTACCCAATCGCGATACTGCTCCATCAGCAGGATCGAGGGCATACCGGTAAACCCAAGCTCGGCCAGCTCCGCCGAAGTCACCCCGTTCATCGCCCCCCAGCCGATGGCATGTTTGACCATCGTTGGGTTGTAGATGTCGCGCATCATCGGGGCATTCGGGGCGTGGTATTCCGCAATGCCCAGTGCATTTTCGATCTCCGGTGGATCCAGCCGGTGAAGGTGGGCAGCAACTGCAGCGCAGCCTACAGATCCCCAGGAACCACAGGAATGATAGATTTCATGCCGGTCGTGCCAGCACCGCCCGGCACGGATTGATATTTCGTAACCGATTACCAGCGCTTCCAGCAGTTCTCTGCCGCCGGAACCGCACTTTTCTGCTGACGCCAGCGCTGCAGGAAAAAGCTGGGCGCCCGGATGGCCCCTGGTAAAGATCGCGTCATCATCAAGATCAAGGGCATTTGCGGCGCAGGCATTGGCAAAGGCCGCACCCGGAGCGGTGGTCTTCTTTCCATTTAGCAAGATGGTCGAACAACCCTGCCCCCAGTTCTCCACTGCATAACCGGCGGCAATCCAGCTGATCGGGGCAAGGGTCCCGATAAGAGTTACCCCCAGGTTGTCAAGCAGGCACATTTTAGCCCTTCTTTTTAACGCCTGATCACACTGATCCCACTTAAAATCTTTGATGAACCAGGTGATGCGATCCCTTAAATTCAATAATCCTGCCTCGTTTCCCAAAAACTTATCGATATATACATTCCTCATATACTTTATATACGTTCCCTGGGCACGATAATCAACTGCCGACCCTGATGCGGGGGTTGAGCAGGCTGTAAATGATATCCGCGGCCAGGTTGGAAATGCTGTAAATGGCCACGATCACCATGCTGCAGGCCTGGAGCAGGGGCAAATCCTGCCGCTGGATGCTGTAGACGATCAGTCGCCCCAATCCGGGGTAACCGTAGACCGCTTCAGTAACTATTAGTCCTCCCAATAACCAGCCAATACCCATCGCCACAATAGTTACCGTCGGTAAAAGCGAATTGCGCAGTACGTGCTTAAAGAGAACCTGACCGGCAGGCAACCCTTTCAGATCGGCAGCCCTGATATAGTCAGTTTTTAATACATCGATCGTTCCCGAACGGGTCATCCGGGCAATATAACCAAGGCCGGTAAGGCTGACGGTAATCGCCGGCAGAATCAGGAAAGGGAAAGCCTCTCTAAAGGTGCTCTCTGGGTTAATCGAAGAGTTGGCGGGAAACCACTCCAGGCCGATGGCCAGAAAGGTGATCAGCAGTAACCCGGTTACGAATTCGGGCAGGCCGACAAAAGCCATAGAGATTCCGGTAATAAGTTGGTCGGGCAGCTTATCTTTTTTGAGGGCAGCGATGACACCCAGAATAATACCCAGGGGTACGTAAATCAGAAGCGCCAATCCGGCCAGCATGGCCGAGTTGCCAAGACGCTGCATCACCATCGGTCTGACCGGTGTCCGGCTGACCAGGGAATTCCCCCAGTCCCCACGCACAAAGCTAACGGCCCAATCAAGGTACTGGATGTAGAGCGGCCGGTTTAGACCAAGCTCCTCCCTTAAATTTTCAATACCCCTCTCGGTCGCAAACTGGCCGAGGATAACCCTGGCTACATCACCGGGGAGCAGCTGAGTAATGGAAAAAATAATGATCGAAGCCAGGATCATGGTAATCAAAATAAAACCAATACGGCGCAACAGAAAATTGGTCACTATTCAGCCATCCCCTCTCCTTTTTGTAGCAGACCCTCTCCCTGCAACGCCTGTAGCTCCTCTGCCGGAATATGGCAGCAGATTTGGTGATAATAGCCTATGCTCTGCCAGGGTGGTTCTTCTTTTTCGCAAATCTCGCCGATCTTACGCGGACAACGGGTATGAAAACGGCAGCCTGAAGGGATGTCCATCGCACTGGGTACGCTGCCTCTCAGGCGAATCGACTCTTGTTTAATATCAGGATCAGGGATGGGCAACGCTGAAAGTAGCGCCTCTGTGTAGGGATGACAGGGTGGGACAAAAACATCTTCTGCCGATCCAATCTCCCAGAGCCGTCCCAAATAGACAACAGCAATCCAGTCCGAAAGATGGCGAACCGCGGAGAGATCATGAGAAATAAAAAGATAGGACGTAGACTTTGACTCCTGGAGATCAACCAGCAGGTTCATCAGCGCCGCCTGCACCGAAACATCCAGCGAAGAAATCGGCTCATCGCAAATCATCAAGACCGGATCGGCGGCAAAAGCCCGGGCAATGGCTACCCGCTGTTTCTCTCCGCCGCTCAGTTCATGCGGCAGACGGTAAATGTAATCTTCGGGCAGGTTCACCGCCTCAAAAAGTTCTTTTACCCTCTCCTGAACTGCTTTATTATTCATGTTGCGCAGCAGCTTGAGTGGTCTGGCCACTGCTTCACCGGCCGGATGCTGGGGATTAAGTGAGGCGTCGGGATTTTGAAAAACCATCTGCATCTTGCGCAGTGTGTCGCGCGGCCGTTTAGCAACCGAGTACGGTAAAAGTTCACCTTCAAGCTCAATCTCGCCGGCAGTTGCCTTTTCCAGCCCCATGATACAGCGGGCAAAAGTAGTCTTGCCACAACCGCTCTCGCCAACGATGCCCATCGTGAAAGAGTGGCGCATTCTGATTGAAATATCGTCAACCGCTTTTATTTCCTGCCTTTTGCTTTTACCAAAAAGCCTTAGTCTCCCTGCTACAGGGAAATATTTCTTTACATTGCGGGCTTCCAAAACCAGCTCACCAGATTCAGTTCTCTCGTGTAATTGACGCTGATCGGCAATAACTTCTCCATAACTCTTAAGCACCTCATAACGGCGGCACGCGGTGAGATGACCGCTTTCAATATCCTTCAGCAGCGGGCGCTCTTTCCGGCAGGCCTCTTCGACCAGTTCGCAGCGGGGGGCAAAGACACAGCCGGGCGGCAGCTCGTCCGGCCGCGGGATAAAGCCGGGGATTGCCTTCAAACTGATATCTTTCTTGTTCACATCCACCCGGGGCACACAGCCCAACAGACCTCTGGTGTAGGGGTGAAGCTTATTCTTGAACACCTGACCGACGCTGCCCTCTTCCATTATTTCTCCAGCATAGAGCACACCAACCCGGTTACAAACCCTTGCTACCACACCTAAGTTGTGGGTTATGTAGAGCACCGCCGTATCATATTCGCGCATCAAATCACCGATCAGGTCTAAAATAACCGCCTCGGTGGTCACATCAAGGGCGGTGGTCGGTTCATCCATGATTAATAATTCCGGGTTGGTTGCCATGGCAATAGCAATCAAAACACGCTGCAGCATACCTCCGCTGAGCTGGTGGGCATAACGTCTGGCCACCGCCTCGGGATCGGCTATGCGCACTCTAATCAGCATTTCCAGAGCTTTATCTTTAGCTTCCTTTTTTGAATACTGCAGATGGGTGCGGACTACTTCAGCAATCTGTTCGCCGATCATGACCGAAGGGTTAATTGCTGCGTTGGGATCCTGGTGCACCATGGTGATCCGCCCACCCCAGACCCGGCGCATTTGGGCCTTTGAAAGGCTCAACAGATCGGTATCGCCAAGATAAATTTCTCCCTCTTTTAGAAAACCGTTTTCCGGCAGGTAGCGAACGATGGCCCTGGCCAGGGTACTTTTACCGGAACCGGATTCACCGACCAGGCCGTAAATTTCACCTGAACAAATCTTTAAAGAAACATTGCGCACCGTATCAAGCGGCCCTTTTTCTGTTCTATAAGTAACGGTTAGATTGCGGGCATCCAAAACTTTTTTAGGCATCACTGACCCCTCCCGGCAAGAGCATTCTGCGTAAACCGTCACTCATAAAACCAACACCTACCACCAGCAGGGCAATGGCGCCGGCCGGGAAAAAGAGCACCCATCTGGCCTGGTGAAACCAGGTGCGGGCTTCGCCAACCATCAGGCCCCAGTCCGGTGAGGGTGGCTGAACGCCAAGGCCTAAGAATCCGAGCGAAGCGACAAGAAAAATTGAGTATGAAAAACGCATTGATGCTTCCACGGCCAAATGCGGCAAGACGTTGGGTAGTATTTCCTTATAAAGAATATAAAGACTGTTTTCTCCCCTGAGTCGGGCAGCCTCGATAAACTGCCTGGTTTTTAGATCAAGAACCACACTGCGTACTACCCGCGCTACCATGGGAATGTAGAGAAAACCGACAACGATAATCACGTTAACCCTGGAAGGACCAAGCGAGAAGAGAATGACCATTGCCAGCAGCAGTGGGGGAATTGATAAAATCACATCCATGGCCCTCATGATCAGCTCGTCAAAGAGACCTCCCCGGTAACCGGAAAATAGCCCCAGGAGCAGGCCGAAAAATACAGCGAGCGCCGTACCGGAACCGGCGACTGATAAAACATCACGGCTGCCGACTAATATCCGGCTGTAGACATCCCTGCCAAACTGATCCGTGCCGAAAATATGCTCTTCAGAGGGCGGCTGCAGTTTGTTCGGCAGGTTCTGGGCAGTATAGGCATAGGGTGCCAGCAGTGGACCGAACAGGGCAATGATTAGAAAGAGAAAGACAATAATAAATCCGATCAGGGTTGTGGGATAACGCTGCAAACGTTTTAGTGTAGAAATAAATTTTAATCTTGATTGCTTCTGGTTGAGGGCATTAATTGTTTCAGACATCGGTTACCTCCACTCTGGTACCTAATCTGTAAATAACATCCCGGCGGGCAGTAAACCCACCGGGATATTGTCCTGGAAACTGCTTAATTTACCGCTTAAAATAGACAGGGCGAAGGTCCATCGCTGTGCCGAGAATGCTGGTTGGCTCTAAACCCTCCAGCTCGACGCTGGCTCCCCAGAGGTTGTTGATAAAGAAGGGGATGATGATCGGACCACGCTCTATGAAGATCTCCTGAATCTGGTGGTAAAGACGTACCCGCTCTTCATGGTCCATCTCCTTGGCGGCGAGGGCAGCCAGCTCGTCCAGCTCGGGATCGGACCAGTGACTTTCATTCCACTGGGCACCGGTAACATAAGCCAGGTCAAGATAAGGCTGCGGGTTGGGCCTTGCTCCCCAGTCGGTAATACCAAAAGGCACTTCCAACCACATATCGTCTGAGCCATAGTAAACGTCCGACGGCACAAGCTGAATCTCAACATTTACGCCAATCTCGGCCATCTGCTCTTTCCAGATCGTAGCGATCGCCGGAACCGGTGAAGATTCCTGGGTAGTGATCACAATATCAAGTCCATCGCCATAACCGGCATCGGCGAGCAAAGCTTTTGCTGCTTCAATATCGCGAGCCAGCTCGGGCACGGCCAGGTGGTAATCGCCATAGGCCGGACCAATTGGGGTGTCGCGACCGGTGGTGCCAAGTACGTCAACTGCACCCCC
>Ga0194127_10002537_pt1 | contig 24679 bp, 17 predicted proteins | sample TA2KigC100mmetaG_FD_148624 | JGI IMG/M metagenome (GOLD analysis project Ga0194127, IMG submission 148624) | Freshwater microbial communities from Lake Tanganyika, Tanzania - TA2015036 Kigoma Deep Cast 100m | ecosystem: Environmental > Aquatic > Freshwater > Lake | place: Tanzania: Lake...
TGACACTTGGCTTTTACTGCGCGAAGCTGCTGCTGCCGCTGAATCTGTGCTACTACTCCAACCTCGTTGTACCGCATCCGGGCATGAGCGCTGTTGACATCCTGCTGATTGCTTCAGGGGCTGCGTGCGCTGCGGGTATGGTTATATTCTGGCGCAAAGGTATTGCCGGCATGGCGCTTGCCTGGATCGGCATCACGCTCCTGCCGGTTCTCAATATTGTGACGCTGCCCGTGCTCGCCAAGGAGAACTATCTCTATCTGCCCTCAATCGGATTCTGCCTGCTTGCCGCGCTCGCACTTGATTTTCTGCGCCGGCGCCTGAGCGCGACAATTGCAGTAATTGTTTGTGCCGCCATAGCGCTGCTCTACGGCATACAGGTGTACCTGCGCACGCTTGACTACCGCGATCCGGCCGCGTACCTGTTGAGCGCGGTGCGCGCCATGCGGCCGCTGCCGCCGGAAGAGCTTGGCAACACGCACTATTTTGAAGGCGCGAAAAACTGGTTTACCACCTGCCGCAACCTGGGCTATCTTTTTGAAGAGCGCAAAGCGCCTGACCGGGCCGAGTACTGGTTTGTGCAGGCGCTGGGCTATACGGCAGACTATTTTGACCCGGCCTATGCCGCCGAATGCCATCAGGCGCTCGGCGAGCTCTATTTGAAACAAAAACGCCTGCTGGAGGCTCACGCGCAGCTCGGAGCTGCCCTGCCGGGCGCGGCGCAACCCCAGCGGGTGTATAATCTGCTGGGCGTCTGCGCAGCCATGGGCAATGATCCGAAGGCCGCAGAGGCATTTTTTATGAAAGCCCTTGAGATTGATCCCGGCTTTCAACCGGCCGGCGCCAACCTTGCCCGGCTGCGACGCTGAGACAGGGCCTTCCTCAAAGGATTTGGGACTTTACTGATGTGCGGAATTGCCGGATATATCGACACAAGCTGCCGCTCTGACATCGCGCTGCTGAAAAAAATGGCGGCTGTGCTGGCGCACCGGGGCCCTGATGACGCGGGCGAGGCGTTTTTTCAGGAAAGCACCTTTACCGCGGGCTGTGCGCATCGCCGCCTGTCAATCATCGATCTGTCGCCGGCCGCGCATCAGCCCATGTTCAGCGACTGCGGCACTGTCGGTATTGTTTTAAACGGCGAGATCTATAACTTCACCGAGCTGCGCTCTGAGCTTGAGCGCGAAGGCGTCCGCTTCTCAAGCAACAGCGACACCGAAGTAGTTCTGCGCGCCTACATGCGCTGGGGCATGCCGGCCGTACACCGCTTTATCGGCATGTTCGCCTGTGCCATCTACGACCGCACGCAGCGCAAACTGTTCCTGCTGCGCGACCGCACCGGCATCAAGCCCCTATACTATTATCATAACAACGGGCTTTTTTTGTTTGCCTCCGAGTTGAAAAGCTTTCACGAACACCCCGGCTTCACCAGAGAGCTGAACCTTGAGAGCCTGTCCCTGTACTTCAAATACGCCTGCATTCCGGAGCCGTACGCGGTTTTTAAATATACGGCCAAACTGCGGCCCGGCACCTGGCTTGCATACGACCTGCGCAGCCATACGACGAGCGAACACGTCTACTGGGACCCAACGGCGTTTGCCTGCATGCCGAAACTCGCTATTGACTATGCGCAGGCCTGCCGGGAGCTCACGGCGCTTTTTTCATCCGCGTTCAGCTATCGCATGGTCAGCGATGTTCCGGTCGGCTTATTCCTGAGCGGAGGATACGACACATCGCTCGTTGCCGCCGTGCTGCAGCGCGGCATGTCCCACAGGCTGAAAACCTTCACCATCGGATTTCACGAAGACGAGCACAACGAGGCCCGTTACGCCCGCAATGTTGCCGCGCATCTGGCAACCGACCACACCGAATATATCTGCACGCATCGGGATGCCATCGACATACTGCCGCAGCTGCCCCTGATCTATGACGAGCCCTTTGCCGACCCCTCGGCCATTCCGACCTGTCTTGTCAGCCGGCTGGCCAGGCGTGACGTGACCGTTGCGCTTTCCGCCGACGGCGGCGATGAGCTCTTCGGCGGCTACACGCGCATTCACCGCGCACTGCGAAACACCCGGGCTGCCGAGGCCATACCGCGTTTTTTCTGGCGCGCACCGCTGGCAGCCCTGTCAGCGCTGCGCCCCTTTTTGAAGACCGGCTCCATGCTCGAATTCAAGCGCAAGTATGCCCGCCTGCTCGCCGCCGGCGCACTGGGACGCTGCAAAAACCTGGAGCTCTGTATTTACAATGAATTCGACGAGGACATTACCGCGCTGCTGACCGGCCTGCAGCAGCTTCCGCCGACGAGGTTTGACGACCAGCAGCTTGACTGCCTGGACGACACCCTTGATGTAATGCTCTGTCTTGAGTATCAGACCTATCTGCCTGCGGATATTCTCACGAAAGTCGACCGGGCTTCCATGGCCGCCTCCCTTGAGGCCCGCGAACCCCTGCTCGATCACCGGATCTATGAATTCGCCGCCCGGCTGCCGTCAGCGTTTAAGGTCGACGGGAACCAGCTTAAAAAAATCCTGAAAGATATCGCCCATGACTGTCTGCCGCCTGAGCTTATGCAGCGGCCCAAGCACGGCTTTTCCCTGCCGATATATGCCTGGCTGCGAAAGGACCTGCGCGAACTGCTGCTGGCATATATGAATGACCACATGGTCGCTTCGAGCGGCCTGCTTGACCGCCGGTTTGTAGCCGTGCGCATGCGCGAATTTCTGAAAGGCAATGACGATCTCGGCCCGTTTATCTGGAAAACGCTCATGTTTCAGATGTGGTACTGCCGCTGGATGACATAGTCCCGCGCGCGGCTGTCCCCATGAATAGCACTTTCAAAAAATCACTGATTTTGCTATAGTTTCCGGTAATAACAGCACGGGCACCATGCCGCCGTGGGGCTCGCCATCTGGTATCCAAAAAAGGAGCGTTACATGATTGACCGCTATTCACGCGAATGCATGCGCGCCATCTGGTCGCAGGAAAACAAGTACAAAACCTGGCTGGACATTGAAATCAAGGCCTGTGAGGCACTCTGCGAGCTGGGAACCGTGCCGCCCGAGGCCCTGGCGAACATCCAGAAGAAAGCCGCCTTTGATGTGCGGCGCATTGAGGAAATCGAGGAAGTCACCCGCCACGATGTTATCGCCTTTACGACCTGTGTTGCCGAGTATGTGGGCGACGATGCGCGCTACATCCACTGGGGCCTGACATCCTCGGATGTTCTGGATACCAGTTTCAGCATGCTCCTGAAGGAGGCTTCGGCCATTATCCTCAAGGACATCGACGAGCTGCTGGCCGTGCTGAAAGAGCGGGCTCGTGAGCACCGCCTGACCGTCATGATCGGGCGCAGCCACGGCATTCATGCCGAGCCGGTCACGTTCGGGCTCAAAATGGCCCTGTGGTATGATGAAATGCAGCGCCAGAAAGAGCGCATGCAGCGCGCCATGGATGCAATCAGCGTGGGCAAGCTCTCGGGCGCTGTGGGCACATTCGCCCACAACCCGCCGTTTGTCGAGGAATACGTATGCCGCGAGCTCGGCCTGCGGCCCGCGCCCGTGTCAACCCAGGTCATTCAGCGCGACGTGTATGCCGAATTTTTCACCACTCTGGCCGTTATCGGCGCCTCGATTGAAAAATTCGCAGTCGAAATCCGGCATCTGCAGCGCACCGAGGTGTCCGAGGTATCGGAATATTTTTCAGCCGGCCAGAAGGGCTCATCCGCCATGCCGCACAAAAAAAATCCGATCCTGTCGGAAAACATATCGGGGCTTGCGCGCCTGCTGCGCGGCAACGCCCTGGCAGCCATTGAAAACGTGGCCCTGTGGCATGAGCGCGACATCAGCCACTCCTCGGTTGAGCGCGTGATCGGCCCGGACAGCACCATCCTGCTCGACTTCATGCTGGTGCGCTTCACCGGCCTGATGCGCTCGCTGATCGTGTACCCCGAATCAATGCAGAAGAACCTGGAGCTGTCGCGCGGCCTGTATTATTCCCAGAAAATCCTGCTTGAGCTGACCCTGCGCGGCGTATCGCGCGAGGATGCCTACCGCATCGTGCAGCGCAACGCGCTTGCGGCCTGGGACCGGAAAAAGGACTTCAAGGAAATGGTGCTGGCCGACAGCGAGATTACCGCGGTTATTACGCCGCATGAGATAGAAGCGTTCTGTTCAAGCGCATTCTTTACCGCGCACGTTGACGACATTTTCAAGCGGGTGTTCGGCAAATGAAACCGGCGGTATTCCTTGATCGCGACGGCACGGTCAATGTCGACGTCGGCTATCTGTGCCACCCTGACCAGATCACGCTGCTGTCGCGCGCAGTCGAAGGCCTGCACTTATTGCGCGACTGCTCTCTGGCGCTTGTCATCATCACCAATCAGGCAGGGGTTGCACGGGGCCTGATACCGCCGGGGCAGCTGCCGGTCATTCAGCGTGCGTTTTTGCGCCTGATGCGAGCGCACGCCATACCCGTTGCAGGCTATTATGCCTGCCCGCATCACCCCGAGGGCAGCGTGGCCGAATACCGGCGTGCGTGCGACTGCCGCAAGCCCGCCCCCGGCCTTGTGCTGCAGGCTGCGCGCGAGCTTGATCTCGACGTGCAGCGCTCCTACGTCATCGGCGACAAGCCGAGCGATGTGCAGCTTGCGCACAACACCGGAGCAACCGGCATTTTGGTTTTGACCGGGGAGGGGCGCAAACATCTTGAAAACTACCCGCCCGGTTTCACGCCCCCGCACATGGTGTGCGACGATCTCTATGAAGCCGCGAAATGGATTGCCGCATGTGAGGGCAAAAACACCCCCCGCTGAATTTACCGGAAAAATTTTTGAATCATCTCCACCACCCGCTCCTGCATGGGCCGGGTAATCTCAGGGTAGACCGGCAGGGCCAGCGTATGGCCGGCCGCGAATTCGCTGTGCGGGAAATCCCCTTTTTTACAGCCCAGGCTGCGGAAGCATTCCTGCTCGTGAAACGCCACCGGATAGTACACTTCATTGCCGATATCGTTGTGCGTGAGCCAGGCGCGCAGCTCATCGCGCTTTTCAGGCACTGAAATCACGTACTGATTATAAATATGGTGTTCGCGGCCGTAGCTGATCGCCGGAACGCTGATATTGGTGCCGGCAAAGAGCTCATCGTAATAGGCGGCATTTACACGGCGCATGGCGTGCCAGCTCTCAAGATGCGGCAGCTTCACCAGCAGCACCGCGGCCTGCACCGTATCGAGCCGGAAATTGCCGCCGATCAGGGCGTGATAATACTTGGGGTGGGCGCCGTGATTGCGCAGCAGCCGCACCTTGTCGGCCAGGGCAGCATCATCTGTTACCACCATGCCGCCGTCGCCGATGCCGCCCAGGTTCTTGCTGGGGAAAAAGGAGAAGCAGCCGAAGGTTCCCATGGAACCGGCTTTTTTAAGCCCGGAAGCTGATGGATATCCCGCCCCGATAGCCTGGGCTGCGTCCTCGATAACGGCAATGCCCCGGCTGCGCCCGATCTGCATGATTGCATCCATATCGGCACACTGCCCGTAGAGATGCACCGGAATGATCGCTTTGACGCGCTCGGCTTTTTCACGCTCGCGCTCAAACCATGCGCCCAGCGCCTGCGGGTCGATATTGTAGGATGCCGAATCAATATCAACCAGGGCGATTTCCGCGCCCAGCCGGGCAACCGTGCCGGCTGTGGCGAAGAACGAATACGGGGTAGTCACGACGATATCGCCCGGGCCGATGTCAAGTGCCATCAGGCTTACCAGCAGCGCATCCGTACCTGAGCTCACCCCGATGCCGCAGGCTGATCCGGTGTATGCTGCAACAGCCTTCTCCAGCTCGGCCACGGCCGGGCCGTTAATGTAGGCGGTTGAATCAACCACCGCATTCAAAGCGGACTTGATTTCAGATTCAAGCGGCAGCAGCTGTGCTTTTAAATCAAGCAATGGCACCTTCATGGGGAAATTCCTTTCAATGCAGGAACATGGCGTCCAGGGCCCCGGACACAGGGCCTGTTTAAATTATTCTGGACTCTGTTGACATCATCCTTCACAACCGGCCGTGCGTGCGCCGGCAATCGCGAAAGATTAAATGAAGCGCGCGCGGGCGTCAAGCGTTTCTTTGGCGAATGCTGGCGAAAATACCGTAAAAAAGCAATATCGGGCCGCGCAGGCCGGGCCGCAATGAATTCCTTGACAGGCGCAGGCTTATCATTTATATAGCTATGCATGCGGGAAACATACCGCGGCATAGACTGTATACGGCAGCATCGGCATTCTAAACGCAATCTACAACAGTTATGGAGGAGAAAATGGCAGCAAAAATCAATCCGGAAACATGCACCGGCTGTGCAACCTGTGTGGACATTTGTCCTGTCGAGGCTATTGCAATTGATAATGATAAGGCAGTGATTGACGCCGATGCATGTGTTGACTGCGGCACGTGTGTTGACGAGTGCCCGGTCGAAGCAATTTCAATGGACGACTGAGCACACACTCATCCGAATGCTTGGGAAAAAAGGATTTCCGCTTTTTCCGGAAATCCTTTTTTTGTTTTTCCCGTGCCGCGCGCGGCTCTCAAGTGCGCGACCACGTGACCCGGAATACGCCCTCGCGCGGATTGCCGTATTTTATGCGGTCGGGCTTAATTTCCATGATACCCCACACAATCTGCGGCGGCAGCTGTTTCATCCCGAGCTTTTTCAGGGTTTTCATAATGTTCATATTTTTCAGGGCCTCCTGGAACTGCCTGGGGTGTTTTTTCTGGTTAAGCACCCGCGCGGTTGCCCAGGCCTGCAGCCCCTTGTAGTTCCAGTAATCGGCCTCGGAGTCATAGGGCTCGGCGATTGAAAAACTCACCTTTTTATTTTTCTCAAGATTGGCGAACTTGCCGCCGCCTTCCGAGAGAATATAAAAGGTCAAATCATGCAGGCGATACTCAAGCGGTGTTGAGCGCGGCGAGACTCCGTCGCAGGTGCTCAAGTGCAGCACATGGTTGCGTTTCAGGAACTTCTTCAAAACCCGCTCAAAAGCTTCCGGGGTAGTAAACTGCTTGATCTTGATGCCTGAGGCTTTGAATGCCTGGGCAAACGGGGGCGGGACCGGGACCTGGGAAATTTTTGACATGCTGGGCTCCTGTAATGGAAGGTTTGCGCTGCAACGCCTTTTGATATAGTATAAACTGCTAAAACGTTCAAGCAGAAAGCAGGCACGACGTGGAATCGGGCTCCTGGAAAAAACAGCTCCGCAGCGGCATAAGCAACGCCGGTGAGCTCTGTACCGCGTTCCCGCAGCTGGCTCCGAAGCGCGCGATGATCGAGGAAGTCACCGCGACGTACCCTGTTTTTATCAACAGCTATATCGCCGGCATGCTTAAAGGCCCCAGTGATCCGCTCTGGCGCCAGTTCATTCCCGACAACGCCGAAATTGACGACACGGGCGGCATGGTAGATCCGCTGGCTGAAGACAGCACCTCACCCGTGCCCAATATTACGCACCGCTATCCCAACCGGGTTTTGTTTCTGGTCTCAAACCGCTGCGCGGTGCATTGCCGGTTCTGCACCCGCAAGCGCAAAATCGGACGCTCCTTTGAGGTGACAGCCGCAACAATCACGCAGGGCATTGACTATATCAGCCGCAGCCCGCAGGTTCGCGATGTGCTGCTCTCCGGAGGCGATCCCCTGCTGCTGCCGACCGATCAAATTGCCGATATTCTGGGCCGGCTGAGCGAGATCCGCCACGTTGACATCATCCGCATCGGCACGCGCGTGCCCGGCGTGCTGCCCGACCGGATCACCGCCGGCCTTGCCCGCATGCTTGCCAGCTTCAAACCGCTCTATATCAATACGCATTTCAACCATCCCGTTGAAATAACGCCGCAGTCGCGCCGGGCCTGCGCTCTTTTAGCTGATGTCGGCATACCGCTTGGATGCCAGACCGTGCTCCTGAAAGGGGTTAATGACTCGGCAGACATCATGTGCCGCTTGATGGAGGGCCTGCTCAGCATGCGCGTGCGGCCCTATTACCTGCATCATATGGACTACACCCGCGGCACCGCCCACTTCCGCACATCACTCAGCGCCGGGCTTGACATTATCCGTGAGCTTCGCTGCCATGCCTCGGGCATGAGTGTGCCGCACTACGTAATCGACCTGCCCGGCGGCGGCGGCAAGGTACCCCTTACGCCGGACTATATCCACGCCGTTGACGGAAACGCGCTTCTGCTCAAAAACTTTCAGGGTAAACTGTTTCGCTATGACATAGAAGCGCAGGACGCGGAGACCTTTTCCGCCCCCCTTGCGCACACACCTGTGATCTGAAACCAACACACCGGGAGACCTTATGAAGTCAGCACCCAAGGCCTATAAAAACTCAGAATTCCTCAACAGCCCGCAGGCGCGCACCATTCGCATGCTGGCCGAGTACCTTGAGCCTGAAAGCCGGTTTGAAAAATATAACATTCAGGACACGGTTGTCTTTTTCGGCTCTGCCCGCATACAGCCGCCGGAACAGGCCCTCCAGCACCGTGACAGCCTGCGCCGGCAGGGCGCACCCGAATCAGAGCTGCGCATGGCCGAAGCCCGCCTTGCCATCGCCAACTACTACCAGGCCGCCGTTGACCTTGCACGCATGATAACCGCCTGGTCCAAGGAGCTCTACACCTGTAATCAGTGCCATGGCCGGCGCTTCATCGTATGCTCGGGCGGCGGGCCCGGCATCATGGAAGCGGCCAACCGCGGGGCCTCCGAGGCCGGCGGCTACTCTATCGGCCTCAACATCAGCCTGCCCTTTGAGCAGGAGCCCAACCCCTATATTTCCCGGGAGCTGAACTTTGAATTTCACTACTTTTTCGTGCGCAAATTCTGGTTCGCCTATCTGGCCAAAGCCCTTATTATTTTCCCCGGCGGCTTCGGCACCCTGGATGAACTGCTTGAAATTTTAACCCTGGTGCAAACCGGGAAAATGACCAAAGACATCCCGATTGTTCTTTTCGGCAGCAGCTTCTGGAACCAGATCATCAATTTCAAGGCCCTGGCGGACTGGGGCGTGATCAGTCCGGAAGACCTCGACCTGTTCAAATTCTGCGACACCCCGCAGGAGGCTTTTGACTACCTGAAAAACAGACTCGAGCCCATATGTGAAGCTCCAGGCTCTCTGAACATGCCGGGCAGATGACTAAACAGCACGCGCATCCATTGCCTGCCGCGACCGGGCAGCGAGAACCCGTGGCGCCTGAATGAATCCCCGACGCTCAGCTCCTCACAGCACACGCATACAGCTTGAGCCGTTTGAGCCCTGGGCTGCACTGCAGGGGTTTGCCTGCAGCGTGCGCATGCGCCGCCGGGGCCGCCTGCTGCTGCTGTACTACAGCGTGAGCGGGCCTCTGGAACAGCTTGCAATCCCTGCAGCCGCAGACGCTGTCGGCTTTACGCCCGAACTGTGGCGCTCGACCTGCATGGAGTGCTTTGTGCGCTCCGAAGAGAGCAGCGCCTACACTGAGTGGAACGTTTCACCTTCGGGCAACTGGTGGACCTGTAATTTTATCAGCTGCAGGTCGCCGGCACCGCGGCAGCCCGACAGCGTGCGGCCCCGGCGGATACGCGCGCGGCAGAGCGGCGCGACGCTTGAGGTGCAGTCGGCCCTGCCCCTTATGTATGACGCACCGGCCGCCATTGCCCCGGCCGTTATTCTCGAGCATACGAGCGGCGCGCGCTCGCACTGGGCACAAGCCCACCCCTTTGATCGACCTGATTTTCACCGCTTGCTTTCCATCGCTCACGACCTGTAAGAGATTGTTGAAAAAGTCTTTTTACACAGGCTGTTAAAAACGCATAGACGCCGTCCCTGCGGAAGCAGAGATGTAAGGTGCGCAATATCTTTTGTAGGGGCACGGCATGCCGTGCCCCTACCGTCCGCCGCAGTAACGAATCGTAATCGCACTCCCGCCATGGCGGGACAGAGGGGCCCGTCCTCCGCAGTAGACCTGCTACGGAGGATGGGCATTTTTTAACAGCCTGCTGAAGCCGTCCTTGATATGCCCGAAAGCACTTGCATAAAAGGCGTGTATGCAGTATTGAAAAAGAACTTTAAAAACCGGGCACTATTGCCGTCTGTCACGTAAAGGTTTTGCACATGAACGCTATGCCCAGGAAAATCCTGGTGGTTGACGACAGCGCCATGATGCGCAGCATGATACGGCGCGAGCTCGAGGCCGGGGGCTACACTGTTTTCGAGGCTGAGGACGGCATCGCCGCGCTTGCCCGGGCAGTCGAGCTGCTGCCGGACCTTATTACGCTCGATGTTGGCATGCCCCGGCTTGACGGTTTCACCACGTCTAAAAAACTGGCCGGAGACAATTACACCAGGCGTTTTACGCATGTTCCCAACAACCGCATCCCGATCATATTCGTGACCGCAAATGATACGCTTGAGGGCCGCCAGCAGGGCTTCGAGGTAGGCGCAGTCGATTTTGTCGCCAAGCCTTTTGTTGAGGGCGATGTCCGCAAGGCCGTCGATCAGATTTTTACTCTCAAATCAAATCTGGACGGGTTTTGCGCCCTGGTGGTGGATGACAATTCCGTGGCACGCACCATTGCCGCTGATCTTCTGCGCCGGGCCGGCCTTGATGTAATTACCTGCGAAAACGGGGCCGAAGCCTGTGCTGTTTTTTCCGACCCTGATAAAAAAATCGACCTGCTGGTAACAGATCTGGTCATGCCTGTCATGGACGGCCGCCACCTGTGCCGGAAAGTACGCGGCGAATTCGGCCTTGCCGACCTGCCGGTAATTTTTCTGACCGCGGTTGATGATCAGCCCCTTTTGATCAGCCTGTTCGATGCCGGCGCGACTGATTACCTTGTAAAGCCGTTTGTTAAAGAAGAGCTGCTGGCGCGCGTAGGCGTGCATCTTGCGCACCGCCGCCTGACCCGTGAACTTCGCAGCGCAATTGAAGCATTGCACCAGGCCAATGAGGAAATCCGGCGCATGTCAACCATCGACACGCTCACGCGCTGCTACAACCGCGCCTACCTCAATGACAGCCTCGAGGGCGAAATCCGCAAAGCCCGCCGATACGGCCGCGAGCTATCGGTGATCATGTGTGATATCGATCATTTCAAGCCGATTAACGATACCTGGGGGCATCAGGTCGGAGATGACGCGCTGCATGCCGTCGCTGCGGTAATCATTGGCCTGGTGCGAGAGCGGGTTGACTGGGTTGCGCGCTATGGCGGCGAGGAATTTATCATCGTGCTTCCTGAAACCGGCTGTGAAGGCGCGACCATACTGGCCGAGCGCCTGCGCGCGGCCGTGTCCGCAACCGCCATCCGGGCGGCAGGTGCGACCATCAGCCTGACGGCGAGTTTCGGAGTGACCGGCTTTAATGACATGACCGATGACGGGCATGTTACGTTCGACAATCTTATCAAACGGCTCGACGACCTGCTCTATCAGGCCAAGCAGGCCGGACGCGACTGCGTTCGCGCCGGAACCCTTTAGCAGGGTGTTGAAAAAGTCCTTTTACACAGGCTGTTCGAAAACGCGCAGATGCAAGGCGTGCGAAATCATGAGGAATGAGGCGTACTTTGCGGTACGCCGCAGTGACGAATGATGAGCACAACGCAGCAGATGGGCGTTTTTCAACAGCCTGTTAGTAAGCCGGGCAAGCCCATACTATGAATCCCACGCACGCCTCCGAACCCCTGCTTCGCGTTGGTCTGGCCGAAGGCCTGCCCGGCGCCCGCATTGTTATCACAGGATCATACCTGCTTGGCGCAACCGTCATCGAGTCAGGCGAATATCAAATCAAGGCCGAGGGCATCACCGCGGTACTGTTTGATGCCCGGAATTCCATGGTTGCTGCCGCACAGGAGCTGCGCCTTGATCCAGCCGATGCATCATCGTGTACGTTTACCCTGCCCGAAAACAGCATCGGGCGCAATTTCCACTGGCAGCGCATGGCCAGCCAAACCTTCAGAGGCGCTCTTGGAGCCCGCTGTTTCGAGCCGGACGCCTTAACGCTTATTAATTATATCGGTTGCGAAGCCTATCTTGAAGCCGTTATCTGTTCGGAGATGAGCCCCAACGCTTCAGCCGAATTTTTAAAAGCCCATTGTGTAATATCGCGCAGTTGGGTGCTGGCTCAGCTGCAGCAGCGCTTGCACGATTCAGGCTCGAACGATTTCGCATGGACTGACGCGAGCGCTCACGCTCACTATGATGTATGCAATGACGATCACTGCCAGCGCTATCACGGTATCGGCGCGGTGAATGCTTCCGCCCGGTCTGCGCTTACAGCAACGCGCGGCGAAGTGCTTTTCAGCGAAGGTGGCGTGTGTGATGCACGGTTTTCAAAATGCTGCGGCGGCATAACCGAGCGGTTTTCAACCTGCTGGCAGGATCTTGAATTTCCCTATTTGCAGCCGGGACCTGACTGCGCCGCAGACCGGGCCGAATTTTCGCCGCCGCTCAGCGATGAGCAATCAGCGCGGCGTTTTATCCAAGCCCGGCCGGCTGTTTTCTGCAATGTGACCGACCGGAAGCTATTAGAAACCATTCTGCCTGATTTTGACTTTGAAACCGGGGATTTTTTCCGCTGGCAGGTGACATATGCGCAGGATGAACTGCGCGAGATCATCAAGTGCAAAAGCGGTTGCGACTTCGGTGACATACTGAGGCTTGAACCTTTAAGCCGCGGCGCCTCCGGCCGTATAATCGCTTTGCGTATTGCCGGATCAAAGCACACACAGGTTGTTTCCAAGGAGCTTGCGATCCGGCGCATGCTTTCTCCAAGCCATTTGTACAGCTCGGCGTTTGTTGTTGACACCATCGGCAGCGGGACTGTTCCGCACAGCTTTATTCTGCGCGGCGCAGGCTGGGGCCATGGCGTGGGCCTGTGCCAGATCGGCGCAGCTGCCATGGCGCACGCAGGCTATGACTATCGCGCTATTCTCGCGCATTACTTTCAGGGAGCAGAGCTGAAGCGGCTGTACTGAAACAGCACACTATTTGTTTTCCGCATTTCCGGCATGACAACCTCGCACCCTCAAAAAATCGAACTGCTCGCCCCGGCGCGCGACCGTGAAGCCGGCATTGCCGCGATCAGCTGCGGAGCCGATGCCGTGTATATCGGCGCGGAAGCGTTTGGCGCCCGCGAAGAAGCCGGCAACAGCGTTGCCGACATCGAGGCGCTTTGCACCTTTGCGCACCGCTATTGGTCGCGCGTCTACGTTGCGCTCAACACCATTCTGCGCGATGAAGAGCTGCCCCGGGCATTGAAACTGATCAGGCAGCTTTATACTGTTGGCATCGACGGCTTGATCATACAGGATGTCGGCCTGCTTGAATGCGATCTGCCGCCCGTGCCGCTGATCGCCAGCACGCAGCTTGATAATTACAGCCTTGAGCAGGTGCGCTTCCTTGAGCAGGTCGGCTTTCAGCGCGTCATTCTCGCGCGCGAACTCGGGCTTGATGAGATCCGCGCCATCCGCCGCGAAACGACAGTTGAGCTCGAATGCTTTGTGCACGGCGCTCTGTGCGTTGGCCGCAGCGGGCGCTGCTACTTAAGTTATGCCGTGGGCGGCCGCAGCGGCAACCGCGGCTGCTGCGCCCAGCCCTGCCGCCTGCGCTACTGCCTGAGCGACGCAGCCGGCCGCTGTATTGAGCAGGACCGCTATTTACTTTCTCTTAAAGACATGAATCGCGCAGAGCATCTCGGCGACTTGTTGAAGGCCGGTATCACGTCGTTTAAAATCGAAGGCCGGCTGAAAAGCAGCGAGTATGTCATGAATGTCGTTGCGCACTATCGCGCAAAACTCGACCGGCTCCTGGATGGGCACACGTTTAAACGGGCCTCATCCGGCACAACGCTGCCGGGCTTTACGCCCGACCCGGCCAAATCATTCAACCGCGGGTTTACGGATTTTTTCATCAGCCCTGATTCACGCATTGCCTGCCTTGATTCGCCCAAATCGCGCGGTGAAATGCTGGGCAGGGTCAAAGACTGCCGCGCAGAATCGTTTGTCCTTGACTCGCCCGTGAAGCTTTCTTCCGGTGACGGCATCTGTTTTTTTTCTGCAGACGGAAAGCTCACAGGCACCCGCATCAGAAGTGTCGAAAAAAACCGGGCGTACCCTGAGCGCATGACCGGAATTGCAGCCGGCACACTTCTGTTTCGCAATCTTGACCGCACCTTCCAGAAAACGCTCCGGCAGGCAAAGCCCGAGAGAACCATCGCGCTTGCCTGCGTGTTTTCTGAAACACCCGATGGCTTCATGCTGAGCGGGCGTGATGAAGACGGCATTACCGCTCAGGCCTGTATTGAAACGCTAAAAAAATCTGCACAGCAGGCCGAGCGCAGCCGTGAGACAATCCGGCGCCAGCTGCAAAAGTTCGGCGGCACGGAGTTTCGCTGCGAGCAGCTTGCTGTTCAGATACCACAGCCCTGGTTTCTGCCGGCCTCAGCACTTAACAGTCTGCGCCGCGATTTTATTGAAAACCTGCGCAGCCCCCGAGCGCGCCTGCGGCCGCGTGTGCAGGGCGGGCCGGTCAAAAACAGCGTCCCGTTCTATCAGCAGCAGCTCGGCTTTGAAGCCAATGTTTTCAATGAAAAAGCCCGGGCGTTCTACCGCCGCCATGGCGCAGCCGACATTGCCCCGGCTGCCGAGACCGCACCCGTTCAGCCGGGCACTGTGGCCATGCGCTCGCGCTACTGCCTGCGCAGAGAGCTGGGCCTGTGCGGCAAAGCCCTCACCCGCGCAGGTTTTGAAGAGCCGCTCTATCTTTCCGGCCCAGAAGGCATCACGTGCCGCCTTGAATTTGACTGCACGGAGTGCGAAATGCGGCTTGTCTGGCTGGGCCGGAAGGCATGATGAAGTAGTATGATGAAAGGGACTGCCACACTTGGTCAGAGGAATGAATTGAAACTGCCCTGCTGTCCGATACTGTTGAAACCCGAACAAATTGCACGCTAAACAATATCCTTGCCATTATTTTTAAATTCAATAGAATCGTTATAACCGATTAAAAACAGTGTATGTTTTTCTCTGATGCAGTGAAATCCAACAACACAGTCGTGGGGGATGGGCATGGTCGAGGGAAAAAAACAAACCGCCTTGCGCTTGTGTTGGGCTATTTAGAGAACATCTCCAGTAAAGGCTTCTCCGACTACCATAAAAAATGGTGCGTTGGTGCGGTTGAGGGAACTGAGAACAAAGAAGAAAGAATAAAGCCCCTCTTATATGTAGAAAACGTAAATTAAAGACGCCGGACATATCCCGCAGGGCGGGATTTTAGTCCGGCCTACGGGAATAAAATTTTGAATGTAGGCCGGACTAAACGCAGTGTGTCCGGCAGAATCAAGAATGCAGAATGTAGGCCGGACTAAACGCAGTGTGTCCGGCAGAATCAAGAATGCAGAATGTAGGCCGGACAAAGCCCCGCTGGGCGGGGCGTGTCCGGCATAATGAAATGATGAGGGTTGCATGAAACTCACCGACAATGAGAAGCGTGAAATACTAAAGCTTGTTGAAGCTGATAAGCCGCTGCCGGATAAATATCGGTTTTTGCTGTTTGACGACAAGCGCGAGGTTGAGCTTGTCTGGAACGGCAAGACCAATGAAGTCACCAACATTGTGCTGCCGTTTCAGGTGATTGAGCATGTGGACGAGCCCCGCTCCGAAGAGGTAAAAGCAGATGCACCGCTGTTTGAAGCTTTCGGCATCAGCCTTGACAGTCGGGGCCGGCAGCTCAAGGGCTGGACCAATAAGCTCATCTGGGGCGACAACAAGCTGATTCTTTCAAGCCTTAAAAACGGCCCCATCCGTGAAGAGATTGAAAAGCAGGGCGGCATCAAGCTCATTTACATTGACCCGCCTTTTGACGTGGGCGCTGATTTCTCCATGGACATTGAGATCGGCGACGACACCTTTACCAAAAAACCCAATGTGCTTGAAGAGCTTGCCTACCGCGACACCTGGGGCAAAGGCGCTGACAGCTTTATTGCCATGATCTACGAACGCTTAGTACTCATGCGTGATTTGCTTGCAGAAGATGGAAGCATTTATGTGCATTGCGATTGGCGGGTTTCTTCTTACATAAAGCTTGTAATAGATGAAATTTTTAGTGACAAAAATTTTCAAAATGAAATTGTGGTCCATTATACCGCTGTTGGACTAAAGGCAAAGTCTACGAAGTTTCATCAAAATACAGAAACTGTCCATTATTACGCAAAAAAAAAGGGCTCTCATATTTGGAATGAAATCTATGAACCAATCAAGGACCCAGAAAAATATCGTACTGCAAGCAAGCATGTATGGAATTCGGAAACAGGCAAGGCCGAGCGAATGCGTAATGAAAATGGAGAAATTGTTTATTTTGAAGTAACAGAATATAAGCCAGATAATTTCATTGAAGTACCGGCTCTTCGTGGTGATAAAAAAGTTGGGTATCCGACTCAAAAACACGAAGAATTATTAGAACGCATCATAAACGCATCCTCCAACGAAGGCGACCTCGTCGCCGACTTCTTCTGCGGTTCCGGCACCACTGCTGCTGTGGCGGAGAAGCTGGGGCGCAAGTGGATTGTGAGTGATCTGGGCAAATTCGCCGTTCACACCACGCGCAAGCGCATGATCGGCGTGCAGCGGCAGAAGAAGGCCGACGGGAAGGACTTCCGGGCATTTGAAATTCTCAATCTCGGCAAATACGAGCGGGCGCATTATATCGGCGTCAACATTGATCTGCGCGAGGAGGAAAAGCAGCAACAGCTTGCGCAGAAGGAGAAGGATTTTATTGATTTGATTCTGCATGCCTACCGGGCCGAGGCGGTTGAGCACTTCAAATGCTTTCACGGCAAAAAGGCCGGGCGCATGGTGGCTGTGGGGCCGATCAATCTGCCGGTAACGCGGCTGTTTGTGGAAGAGGTTATTCTGGAGTGCCGCGAGAAGCGCATTTCCCGCGTTGATATTCTGGCCTTTGAGTTTGAGATGGGCCTGTTCCCCAACATTCAGGAAGAGGCTAAAGCCAAGGGCATTGATCTTGCCATGAAATACATTCCCCGCGAGGTGTTCGACAAGCGGGCGGTTGAGAAAAACCAGGTGGTGTTTCATGATGTGTCGTTCATCGAGGTGAAGCCGCTGGTGAAAAAGGGCAAGGTTGCCGTGGAGCTGACGGATTTTTCCGTGTATTACTCGCAGGACAGCATTGATAATGCCGCTGCCAGCCTGAAAAACGGGGCCAATAAAATTGTTGTTGAAAACGGCAAGATCGTGAAAGTGCTCAAGGACAAGAACGGCATTGTCACCAAAGACGTGCTCACAAAGAAATGGACGGACTGGATCGACTACTGGAGCGTTGATTTCGACTTTGAATCAAAGCGCGAGATTGTGCGCGTGAAAAACGAGGCCACCGGTGAGTTTGAAGATGTGTGGACCGGCGATTTTGTGTTTGAAAACGAGTGGCAGAGCTTCCGCACCAAGAAAGACCGCTCGCTTGAACTCAAATCAGCCTGGCATGAATGCCCGCCGGACCGTTACAAAGTGGCCGTGAAGGTGGTTGACATTTTCGGCAACGACACCATGAAGATCATCGACGTGGGAGTGTGAAGCAGGATTAATATGGCTCTCTTGTAGGCCGGTACTCACGTAGCGTGTCCGGCAAAACGGGCCGAGGGAAAACCGCCGGACACATCCGCCAAGGCGGATTAGAGAATGTAACAAAATTCTTTAACCACGAGGTCATTTCGAGCGCAGCGAGAAATCTTTCCTTATGCTTCAAGATCTCTCCCTTTGGTCGAGATGACAGACGAACTAAAGACGGCTACATTATTTAGATAAATGCTCTAATCCGGCCGCATTAAAATACAAACTGGTCGAATTCGACCAGTTTAGGAACTGAATTTTAAAACATCCAAGGCATTGAAATGATTCATACGACAATCGAACAGTTAAACCGCCTGCTGTCCCGCCTTGAGGATTGCAATCTTGAATTTAAGGAAGCTACAGGGCAGTTTGACCGTCGGCACGATTTGCCGGATTACTGTGCTGCTCTGGCAAACGAGCGTGGCGGTAAGTTGCTGCTTGGTGTTAATAAAACGGGGGTTGTCGTCGGTTCGAAAGCCTTTCAAGGCAGACATAACGCGCTTTCAAATGAATTATTAAACGAGCTTGGCATCCGTGTGGATGTTGAGGAAGTGCATTACCCGGATGGGCGTGTGCTAATTTTTCATGTGCCTTCGCGACCAACGGGAACTGTTATCCGGTCAACCGGCCGCTACAAAATCCCCATGCGTGCCGGAGAATCGTTATGCGAGATGGACGATGCAACGCTAAAATCAATTCTTAATGAAAACTCGCCTGATTTTTCAATGACCATTGTGCCAGGTTTGTCTGCGGCTGACCTTGACCGGAAGGCAATAACGGTCTTCAGGGATAAATGGGCGCTCAAGTCAAAGCGTGATGACTATAAAACATTTTCAGATGACAAGCTGCTGCGTTCGGCCGGACTGTTAAGCGACAAGGGTTTGAATTACGCAAGCCTTGTGCTTTTTGCGAAAAAAGAAAAACTGGATGAGCTGCTCCCTGACGCGGAGATCATTTTTGAATGGCGACAAAATTCAGCAAGCACTGCGTATGATTACCGGATGTCATGGCGGGAACCATTCTTTGCCATTTATGATGCGATTTGGGAAACGATTAATGCCCGAAACAGCCGGATGCCGTTTCAGCAGGGATTTATTCAGCGGGAAATTTTTGCTTTTGATGAGAAATCAATTCGTGAAGCTGTGCTGAACGCGGTTGCGCATCGTGATTATACCTTCAAGGGGCAATCCGTTTTCATAAAAGCTTCTCCCGACTCTTTTATGATTACAAGCCCCGGTGGCCTGCCGCCGGGCATTACTCCTGAAAACATTTTGTATAAGTCGTATTGGCGCAACAGAGGCATTGCCGAAGTGTTTGAAAAGGCCGGGCTTGTTGAACGTTCCGGTCAGGGCATGGATGACATCTTCCAGGCTTCAATACGCGACGGGAAAGGCCTGCCTGACCTCGCAAAAAGTGACGCTTACTCTGTTTCGCTATCAATACCTGCACGATTGAAAGATAAAAATTTTGTGCTTTTCCTTGAGAAGATAACAAATGAAAAACAGGTACTCTTTTCTTTTGAGGAAATTTTTGCACTGGAGGAAATCCGGGAAAAACAGCGTATTGATAAGACTGAGGCGCTTAATAAATTTTTACAACTGGGTATTATTGAAAGAGTTGGTCGGGGCCGTGGAGTCCATTACATTTTATCGCACCGCTATTATTCTCATCAGGGGAAAACAGGAGTGCACACCCGGCTGCGCGGTGTGCCGCGTGAGGCACAGAAACAGCTGATCATTGAACATCTGAAGAGAAATAAAACCGGGACTGCCAAAGATTTCCGCGATATTTTTCCTGAATTAAGCAGATTTATAATAAACAGTCTTTTGAGAGACTTAAAAAAAGATGCTGCCATTGAGTTTATTGGTAAGACAAGTGGAGGTTACTGGCGTCTGAAGTAAAGCACAAATAAATCAGGTATGGCACAAATCAATTTTTGTAATTAGCTATTTTCCCTTAATAAATTTAGCTTCTAAAACCCAATTAAACCCCAAATAATGACGCAATATGGCTATTCATCCCTTATTCCCGACCTCTCCGTATGATGTTTTGAACCCTGACTATCGCTGGTTTCCGGCTGATGAAGCCTTGCGGGAAACAAGCTATGAGAAGCTGCTGCCGCCGCTGGTGCATAAAATCCGCACGGAGGTTACCGGCTGGCGCGAGTCGGGCTATGCCGGGGCAACGGCTACCAGCCGGGCGCTGCTGAACTGGTGGTTCGCGACCGAGCATATCATCCCGAAGGCTGACGGCAGCCTGTTTGACTTCAAATATTACTTTGCCCAGCGCGAGGCCGTTGAGACGGTCATTTTCCTGTATGAAGTGGCGCAGGTAAAAGACAAGTACGATTTGCTGCGTTATGACTCATCCGGCGCGGTGTCGCCGGGCATGTTTGATGAGGACTGGCTGCGCCTGGTGGTGAAGATGGCAACCGGCAGCGGCAAGACCAAGGTAATGAGCTTGATTGTTACGTGGTGTTATTTTCACAAGCTGTACGAAGAAGATTCAAAGCTCTCGACCAACTTTTTGATCATTGCGCCCAATATCATCGTGCTTGACCGCCTGAGGGCCGATTTTGAAGGGCTGAAGATATTTTTTGACGACCCGCTGCTGCCTGATAATGGCTGGGAAGGCTGCAACTGGCAGGATGATTTTCAACTGACTCTGCACATTCAGGATGATGTGTCGATCATCCGCAAGACCGGCAATATTTTCCTCACTAACATTCATCGCGTGTATGCCGGCAATGATACTGAGCCGAGCTTTGAGGACGACAATCTGGAAGACTATTTTCTGGGCAAGCGGCCTTCCGGCAAAACCACGGACTCTAAAGTTGATCTTGGCGTGATCGTGCGCGAGATAGACGAGCTGGTGGTTTTAAATGATGAGGCCCATCATATTCACGACCCCCGGCTGGCCTGGTTTAAATCAATTCAGGACATTCATAATCGTCTGAAGCAAAAAGACCATTTTCTGTCGCTGCAGGTTGATGTGACCGCTACGCCCAAGCACAATAACGGCGCTATTTTTGTGCAGACGGTGTGTGATTATCCGCTCGTGGAAGCCATCATGCAGAATGTTGTCAAGCATCCCGTGCTGCCTGATGCGGCAAGCCGGGCAAAGCTGCAGGAGCGGCAAAGCTCAAAATACACTGAAAAATATGCCGACTACATCGCCCTTGGCATTGAAGAATGGCGCAAGGCCTCTGCTGAGCATGAAAAGCTCGGCAAGAAGGCCGTGCTGTTCATCATGACCGATGATACGAAAAACTGCGATGATGTGGCGGAGTATCTTGAAAGCGCGTATCCGGAATTCAAGGACAGCATTCTGACGATTCACACCAATAACAACGGCGAAATATCGGAATCGGATGCCAAGAAAAGCAAGGAAGAGCTTGATGTGCTGCGCAAAGCATCGAATCATATCGACGGCTGGGAAAGCCCGTTTAAGGTGATAGTGTCGGTCCTGATGCTGAAGGAAGGCTGGGATGTGCGCAATGTGACCACGATTGTGGGGCTGCGGGCATATGCGGCAAAGAGCAACATTTTGCCGGAGCAGACCCTTGGCCGGGGCCTGCGGCGCATGTATCCCGGTGATGAGGCCACGGAATACGTGAGCGTTGTCGGCACGGATGCGTTTATGGATTTTGTCGAGTCTATCCAGAGCGAAGGCGTTACGTTTGAGCGCAAGCCCATGGGCGAAGGAACCGATGCCAAGGCTCCAATTATTATCGAGGTTGATAACGAGAACACCCGCAAGGACATCGACAAACTTGATATTGAAATCCCCGTGCTTTCCGCGCGTGTGTACCGGGAATACAAAAACCTTGAGGAACTGGACCCGGCTTCGTTCGGCGTCAAAAAAGTGGCCTACAGGCAATTCAGCGATGAAGAAAAACGGAAAATTGTTTTTAAGGATATTACGACCGGCGAAATAACCCACACGACAATCCTTGATGCAAACGCGGTAACGGACTATCGCAGCGTGATCGGTTATTTTTCGCAGACTATCATGCGCGACTTGCGCCTCGTCAGCGGCTATGACGTGCTGCACGGGAAGGTAAAAGAGTTTGTGGCGAGCCATCTGTTTGACAGGGCTGTTGAGATAGATGATCTGAACACGCTCCGCAATCTCTCGGAGCTTGAAGCATGCAAGACGATCATCGAGACGTTTAAAAAGAAAATCAATGAACTGACCGTTCTTGATAAGGGCAGCGCCGAGATTCGAGACTACATCAAGCTGCGCCAGACCCGCCCCTTTGTGGTGAAAGATCAGGGCTTTCTGGTTGCGCAGAAAAGTGTGTTTAACAAAGTGATCGGCGACAGCCATCTTGAACTGCTGTTTGCGGCGTTTCTTGAAAAATGTCCTGATGTTGTTTCGTATGCCAAAAACTATTATGCAGTGCATTTCAAGATCGACTACGTGAATGCCGGCGGTTATATTTCAAACTATTACCCTGATTTTATCGTCAAGCTCAGCGAGAATGAAATTTGTATTGTTGAAACCAAGGGGCTTGAGGACCTTGATGTGCCGCTCAAGATGCAGCGGCTCAAAGAATGGTGCAACGACATCAACGCCGCACAGAGCCGGGTGCGTTTTGATTATGTGTTTGTTGAAGAAGCGGATTTTGAGAAGTACAAACCGGAAACATTCGGCAGTCTGATGGCGGTATTCAGGAAGTATAAGGGAGGGGAGCGGGACATCTTTAATGAAGTAAATAAGTTTTCTGAGCGAGAGAGGGCATGAGCTAAGTCCAAAGTCGCGAGTACAAGGTCTAAAGTCCCGCCTGAGAGTCGTGGCAAGTTTTCCGGCTGGATCGCCTTGAAAGCAACATCCCGGAGGGGCTCCGCCGGGACAGGTTCCGACCGAAATTATGAGAACCGTTCGATATTTTTCGACGATCTGCTCGATGCCAAGGTGCGGGAATTCAACCCGCGCTATGCTGAGGGCCATCAACAGGTCGATTGCCAGCGCGACAAAAATATAAATTTATTTAAGTCGTCAATAATGACGAATAATGATTAATATTGATTGCAATTAGTCATTTTTTACGATATATAACCTCCAGATAAAGGGGGTTTCTGATGAAGATTGAAAAATTATTGACGGACGAGGCGATTCTGGCGGAGCTGGGCGGGCGTCTGACGCAGCGTCGGCTGGAGCTTCAGCTTACGCAGGAGATGCTGGCAGAAAAGGCGGGCGTATCGAAGCGGACGGTGGAGCGAATCGAGGCCGGGGCCACGGCGCAGATGTCGACGCTGATTCGGGTTCTGCGGGTATTGGAGCTGCTGGACCGGCTGGAAACACTGGTGCCCGAGGCCGGACCGCGCCCGATGGATCTGGTCAAGCTGAAAGGCAAAACGCGCAAACGGGCCACCGGAAAGCGGAAGGCCCCGGATAAGAAACCGTGGCAGTGGGGTGACGACAAGTGAGCACAACCGCGGAGGTACGCCTGTGGGGACGCACGATCGGCGCGGTGTCGCTTGAAGACGGAGCCGCGGCCGCGACGTTTGAATATGACCAGGCGTTCATCAAAAGCGGTATCGAGGTGGCCCCGCTGATGATGCCGCTCTCCGGCCGGCTCTATTCCTTCCCGACGCTGCGGCCGGAAACCTTCCGCGGTCTTCCGGGGCTTTTGGCGGATTCGCTGCCGGACCGATTCGGCAATGCCCTGATCGATGCCTGGCTTGCACGGTCCGGCCGCAGCCCTGAATCTTTCAATGCTGTGGAGCGGCTCTGCTATACGGGTTCGCGCGGCATGGGAGCGCTGGAATATAAGCCGGCAATTCGGGTGGACGGCTCCCGCGCATTTCCTATTGAAGTTGACAAACTGGTAGCGCTTGCGTCGGAAGTTTTAACCCATCGCAACAATCTGCAGGGCTGGCTGAACGAGCAGGGGAAGGAAGCGGCTCTGCGGGATATCCTGCGGGTCGGCACCTCCGCGGGCGGGGCGCGGGCCAAGGCGGTGATCGCCTGGAATCCGCAAACCAACGAAGTCCGCTCCGGGCAGGTGAAGGCGGGCAGCGGGTTTGAATACTGGCTGATGAAGTTCGACGGGGTCAGCGGCAACAGGGATAAGGAGCTGGAGGACCCCAAGGGATACGGCGCCATTGAGCATGCCTATTACAAAATGGCGACCGACGCGGGAATCACCATGAGGGCGTGCCGCCTGCTGGAGGAGAACGGGCGCCGCCATTTCATGACCAGGCGGTTTGACCGACTTGAGGGAGGAGGCAAGCTGCACATGCAGTCGCTGTGCGGCATGGCGCATTATGATTTCAACCAGGCGGGGGCCTACGGCTACGAGCAGGCGCTGCAGGTGATCCGCCGGCTGGGCTTGCCGATGGCCGCCGTCGAGGAGCAGTTCCGGCGGATGGTTTTCAATATCGTGGCCCGCAACCAGGATGACCACGTCAAAAACATTGCCTTTCTGATGGACCAATCGGGCACGTGGGCGCTTTCACCCGCTTTCGACATGACGTACAGCTATCAACCGGGCGGACAATGGACATCGACGCATCAAATGACATTGAACGGCAAACGGAGCGATTTTACGCTTGAGGATTTTAAAGCATGCGCAAAAAACGCTTCGATGAAGCGCGGGCGGGCGGAAACGATCATTGCAGAAGTGCGGGCGGTTGTAAAGCGATGGCGGGACTATGCGGATGAGTCGGCTGTAATTCCGGAACAGCGGGATAAAATACAGGCCGCGTTGAGACTTGATATAAATTAGGAATTAGAGCGAAAGCAAGAAGCAAGGGGTCACATCTTCATATGTCATATTTAGTCCAAGGTCTCAGGGGAGCGAGGGGAGCGGGACATCCTTAAATAAGTAAATAAGTTTTTCGCGCGAGAGGGCATGAGCTAAGTCCAAGGTCGCGAGTACAAGGTCTAAAGTCCCGCCTGAGAATCAACAAATTTTCCCGGCCGGATTGCGACAAGGCAATTTTATGAGCGGAAAACTCGGGCCGGGAGGCTGATGCAGTCCGTCCTCATGGAAACACTTGCAGAAAACAACTCACATGGCAGCGCACTTGCTTTACCGCGAAAAA
>Ga0194127_10002548_pt1 | contig 24649 bp, 20 predicted proteins | sample TA2KigC100mmetaG_FD_148624 | JGI IMG/M metagenome (GOLD analysis project Ga0194127, IMG submission 148624) | Freshwater microbial communities from Lake Tanganyika, Tanzania - TA2015036 Kigoma Deep Cast 100m | ecosystem: Environmental > Aquatic > Freshwater > Lake | place: Tanzania: Lake...
ACGCCCGATCCACGAGTTGTTGATGATCATCGCTGGCCCGAGCCACGAGAAATTTTTGTTGATCGATTCCGTTCGCCGCCATGATTTGTTTGGCGACGCCCTTGTCCATGGCGACGGCGCTGCCCAAGACGCCCGACCCGACATAAGCGACATGCGCGAGTTCGAGCATGCCCTGCACGGTGCCGTCTTCGCCCATCGGGCCGTGCAACAAAGGAAAGACCACGAGTTGCGTTTCGTCGCCGAGTTTTTTCAGCACGACGTCAGAGTTCGTCGCGACTCCCTTGACCTGCAGAGACTCGACATCGGGTGATGGCGGCAACTCGGCATGTATCCACTCGCCGTGACGGGTGATTCCGATTGTCGTGACCGAGTATTTCTCGGCGTCCAAGGCGCGCAAAACATGCGCGGCTGTCACACAACTGACATCATGTTCGGCCGACTCGCCACCAAAGAGTACGACGACGCGAGTTTTTTGATTTCGATTCAGTTGCGCCACTCGTATTTACGGTACTCGCAACTTCGAGTCAAACAGCCGCTTCGCATCTGCACAGTTAGGCTCTAGAAGATATGCGCTTCATGGCAGCAGATGTTGCTCGCGCTGTCGGCGGAGAACTGGTCGGCTCGAACGCGCACCTGTCGGGGGTCTCTTTCGATTCGCGAACTTTGACACCCGGACAATTGTTCGTTCCGATCATCGACAAACGCGACGGTCATGACTTCATCGGCGACGCGATCAGTCGTGGGGCGGGCGCATATCTGACCGCGCGCGAAACCCAGGGTCGAACCGCGATAAAGGTGACTGACACGGCGGCTGCGTTGCTCGAGTTGGGCAAATGGGCGAGAGACAAACTCGACAACCAACTGCAGAGTCGTGTTGTGGGCGTGACCGGTTCGGTCGGCAAAACTTCGACGAAAGACTTCATCGCGGGCGCGGTCGGCGCGGGTCGTCGAGTGCACGCGAACGCGAGATCGTTCAACAACGACTACGGACTTCCGACCACGATTTTGAATGCTCCTGACGCCACCGAGGTTCTGGTGTTGGAAATGGGGATGCGTGGTTTTGGCGAAATCGCCAAGTTGTGTCGAGTCGCAAAACCGACTGTCGGGGTGGTGACGGCGGTGGCGAGTGCGCACACCGAGCGAGTCGGGTCGATCGACGGGGTGGCGCGGGCGAAACAAGAGTTGGTCGAGGCGCTGCCTGTTTCGGGCACGGCGATTCTGAATCTAGATGACGCTCGGGTCGCGGCGATGGCGGGCGCGACATCGGCGACGGTGTTGACCTACGGCGAGTCTGCGAATGCCGATGTGCGCATGGTTTCATGCACTCTCGACGACCACGCTCGAGCGCTCGCCTCGGTCGCCACACCGTGGGGCGCCGTCGAATTGCGAATGCAGGTTTCAGGTCGCCACATGGCGCACAACGCCCTGGCCGCGATTTGTGTGGCCGGGGTCTTTGGCGTGGATCTGCAACTTGCCTCGTCGGCGGTCTCCGACGCGCAGATTTCCGAGTCGCGCATGCAGATGCGAAAGACTTCGAAGGGTGCGTTGGTGATCGACGACTCGTACAACGCCAATCCAGCGTCGATGCGTGCGGCGCTTGAGACACTCAATCTGTTGCCCGCGAATCGTCGAGTGGCATTTTGCGGTTTGATGGCCGAGTTGTCAGAGTCCGAGAAAGAGCATCAGGCGATTCGCAAATTGGTCGAGCAGTTGGGCATCGATCTTGTCGCCGTCGAGACGAGTTTTTATGGCGTCGAACCCGTTGGTCTCGAGACCGCGAAGTCGATGCTGAAAAATCTCGATGCCGATGTCGTCGCTTTGGTCAAGGGCTCGAAAGTGACGGGACTCGGCCGGCTTTTCGAGGGGCTATAGAACAGTTTCTTCCTGGCGCTCGATTCGCTCGATGTCGCACCACCACCACAACACAGCGGCCCACAGCGAGCCGAGGATCAACAGCCACCGCGATCCGTATCTGTCGATCATCGGACCAAAGACGAGGTTGCCGATCGGCACTGTTCCGCCGAACGCCATGAACCACAGCGCCATTACACGGCCGCGAATCTCTGGCGCGAGACCCGCCGAAAAAACCGTCTGCATCGCCGTCGTGGTGAAAAAATAAGCACCTCCGAGAAAAAATGCAGTGGCGAAGGCGAGGGCGACGGTTGGCGCAAAAGCGAACGCCATCATGCTCGCACTGAAACTGGCGAAGCCGATGCGAATAAGTTTTCGGTTGTCGACGTTGACGAACAGCGTGGAAATGCTGAGGCCACCGATACAGGCGCCCAAACCCCAAATCGCGTAGAGGGCCTTATATGCGTTGCCTTGCGGATCGATATCAAAATTGAGTTTGGCCACGGCGGGAAATAGGCCGACATAGGGCAACGAGAGCAACGAAAACGACGCGAGCGAAAGCACCAGACGAGAAACGACGACACGTTCCCGGGCGATTTTGAAGGCGAAAGTAAATCGTCGCCAGCCAGTCGTTGAATCTCGGGCCACATCGGCGATCGGAACAGAGATCAGCGCAAAGATCACAAACAAATATGTCGCGGCGTTGATCGCAAAGAACTCGGCGGCGGTCACGCCGAAACGCGAAAGAATCAAGACGACGATCGGCCCAATCACGCGTGCGCCATTGATGACCGTCGAGTTGAGAGAGATTGCGCCACCCAGATCTCTCGGCGGCACCAAACTGACGAGCATCGCCGACCACGCGGGTATCTGCAAGGCGTTGCCGATTCCGACGCCAAGTTGGGCGATGAACAGCAAAACGATCGTCGCGTCATTGGCCGTAAACGCCGCGAGCAGAAGCGAACTGCAAAGTTGAAGCGACTGCATCGCGACCAGGAACTTTTTGCGATTGACGCGGTCGGCCAGCACCCCGCCCGGAATCGACAGCAGCAGGATCGGCCCGAGTTGGGCGAAGATCAACAGAGCGACGAGAGACGCCCGACCCGTGCGCGAGTAGATGTAGATCGGCAAAATGATGTTTTGAATCCATGTGCCGATGTTCGAGGCGAAAGAAACAACCCAGATTCGGCGAAATGCTCGGTTTTGAAATGCGGCGCGCGCACTGCCCGAGTTGTTCTTGTTTTGGCGACCGACGGGCCGAGACGCGTCAGGCGTTTCAGTTGTGTCAGTCATGCGCGAACCGACGCAACGCTAGTGCAATACTTGGGCGATGGAATCGAATTTGTCTCGGACAAGCAAGCAGGACGCCGAATCGGCCTTGTCGACGACTCGATCATGCTCCACGAGACACGCGATTTTTTCTGAGTGTCCGCATTGCGGTTCTGCTTTGCACGCCGAACACGCCCATTTCAAATGCTCGGGCTGTGGTTGGCGCGACAGTTGCTGCGACTGAAACTACAAAACTTTCAGGCAGTCAGCGGCCGTTTTGCCTAGCGCCTCGGCGGCGGGGCCATTGGTGATTTCGCCACCGACCGTGTTGACCCCAAGTCGCAGTCTCGGGTCGTTTTGTGCGGCAACCTTCGTGCCCAATTTGGCAACCGAGAGCAAGTACGGCAACGTCGCGTTCGTCAAGGCATACGTGCTGGTGTGAGGCACGGCACCGGGCATGTTGCCGACGGCGTAGTGCAAGACGCCGTGTTTTTCGTAGACGGGCTCTTTGTGCGTGGTCTCGTGAATCGTTTCGATACAGCCACCTTGATCAACGGCGACATCGACGATCACGGCGCCGCGTTTCATCGTTTTGACCATCTCTTCAGAAATGACGACTGGGGCGCGCGCCCCCGCGACGAGAACCGCTCCGATTACCAGGTCGGCCTGGGTGATGTAGCGCTCGATGGCGCCGCGGTTCGAAGCGATCGTGGTGATTCGCGAGCGGATGATCTGATCTAGAAAACGGAGCCGATCGAGGTTTTTGTCGAGCAGAACCACCTCGGCTTCCATGCCACCTGCTGTCCATGCCGAGTTCCAGCCCACGTTGCCTGCACCGACAACGAGAACCTTCGCCGGATGCACGCCAGGGGCGCCGCCCATCAGCACGCCACGACCGCCATTCGGGCTCTGCAGGTAAAACGCGCCGACCTGTGTGGCGATGCGACCCGCGATCTCGCTCATCGGCGCGAGCAAAGGCAATGATCCGTCGGCTTCTTGCACGGTCTCGTAGGCGAGAGACGTGGTTTTGTTTTTGAGCAGCGCATCGGCGACTTTTGGATAGGCAGCGAGATGCAGATAGGTGAACAAAGTCAAATCGGGGCGCAAGAAATCGAATTCTTTGACGGTCGGCTCCTTGACCTTGGCGACCATTTGTTGCGACCAGGCCTCGGCCGCGGTGGCCACGATCGTCGCCCCGGCGGCGACATATTGGTGGTCTTCGATAGATGCGCCGGCGCCCGCTTGCGTCTCGACGAAAACTTCCACGCCAGCCCGTTCAAGTTCGCGCACTCCGTCTGGGGTGAGCGCGACCCGCCCTTCGGATGTCTTGGTTTCTTTGGGCACTCCGAGCGTTTTGATCGCCAGAGACGTCATGTGGTCAAATCTAGTGGATTTATGTAATGCTTGAGAATGTTCGTCTAGTGAGTTCGGGAGTTTCGACCAGTGGGACTTGTTGATGGGAAGTGAGCGCGGTTCGGTAGAACTCGTGAATGTCACCAAGCGTTACGGAGATGTCGTCGCCGTCGACACGCTGAATCTCGAAATTAAATCGGGCGAGTTTCTTTCTTTGTTGGGTCCAAGTGGTTGCGGAAAAACGACGACACTGCGAATGCTCGCGGGGTTCGAGCAGCCAGACGAGGGTTTCGTGCGGATCAGCGGTGAATATGTGCAGGGCGTGCCGCCATACAAGCGCGATGTCAACACCGTGTTTCAGCACTACGCGTTGTTTCCCCACATGAGCGTCGCCGAAAACGTCGCATATGGTTTGCGACAAAAGGGAGTGTCAAAAGACGAGATCGCGACAAAAGTCATCGAGGCGCTCGACATGGTGCAAATGTCGAAAATGGCGACCCGCAGGCCTCGGCAGTTGTCGGGCGGCCAACAGCAGCGCGTCGCGGTGGCGCGCGCGTTGGTGAATCGTCCGAGCATCTTGCTTTTGGATGAGCCTCTTGGAGCGCTGGACAGAAAGCTTCGAGAAGAGATGCAGATCGAATTGAAACTTTTGCAGAGTCGCCTCGGAATAACGTTCGTGTTCGTGACGCACGATCAGGAAGAGGCGATGTCGATGTCAGACCGAATCGCGATCATGTTGGACGGGCATGTCGAGCAGTTGGGAGATCCGGAGACGGTTTACGAGCGACCGACATCGGCTTTTGTAGCCGGATTCATTGGACGCAATAATTTTTGGCGCGGAGTGGCGACGGAAAACGGAGCAAAGGCCGACGACCAGACAACTTTTGTGGCGTCGAGACCCGAGGAAAATGTGCCGACGGGTCAAGAGGCGTTGGCCGCGGTGAGGCCCGAGTGCATAAACCTTTCGGCGACCAAACCAGGCGCGACCAGCAACGTCGTGGGAGCCAAAGTGGCGGGTGTCTCGCATTTCGGCGACGTCCTGCAATACGTCGTGCGCAGCGGCTCGCGCGATCTTCTGGTTCAGGTGAGCCGCACCGACCCGTCGCGGTTCGGGGTAGGCGACGAGGTTTGGTGTAGTTGGTCGGCCGACGATGTGTTCTTGTTCTCGGCCCGTCAGGCGTCTCTTGTGTTGGCGGGTGCCGAGTCAGAAGTAGTAACTTAATCAACAACTGAAATTAGGGGGAACAATGAATAACGAAAAGAAGCAACTGAGAATCTTGGCGCCGGAGAGTTTTCGCCGAAGCCTGTCGCGTCGAGCGTTTATTCAAGGAGGCACCGCGGCAGCAGGCTTTGCGGTGTTGCTCGGCGCGTGCGGCGGCTCTGACGACGCGGCAACCGACGGTGGCGACTCAGGTGGAGAGGCAACTGGCGACTACAGCCGAGTGATCAACAAGTCTTCGGGTTCGCTCGCGATGTACACGTGGGGCGACTACAACGACCCCGACATCATCGGCGCGCTCGCCGAGAGCGAACTTGGTGTGACGATGAAGGTCGACTATTACCCGAGCAACGAAGATCTCATCACCAAGTTGGCGGCGGGAGCGGGCAACAGCGGTTTCGACATCGTCGTGCCGACCGGTCCGTACATTCCACAGATGATCGAAAAAGGTTTGATCCAAAAATTGGACATGTCGAAGATTCCCAACTTCGTAAACCTTGACACGGCCTACATATCTCGCGACTGGGACCCGAACAACGAGTACTCGGTCTGCAAGAACTGGGGTAGCACGGGGTACTTCTACAACAAGACGAAGATCACCCGCAAAATGGAAACCTGGCAAGACTTCATCGACGCCTGCATGAACGAGGGCAGCGGCGATTGCGCGATGATCGACACGGCGCCGAACATGTGCGGCATGTGGTACTGGGCGAACGGCCACAACTGGAACGACCAAGACGCGGCCAAGCTTGACGCGTGCGAGAAGTTCCTCGTCGACGAGTTCGCACAGCACATCAAGGCGTTCGACTCGTATCCGAGCACGAAACTCGCCGAAGGTGCGTACTCCCTTGCGATGGGATGGAACGGAGACATACGACAGGCCTACTCACGAATCGCCGACGCAGGCGGAAACCCCGACGAGTGGGTGTGGGTGCTCGGCGCCCCAGCCACCGAGTTGTGGATGGACACCTACTGCGTCGCGGCCGGCGCGCCAAACCCCGACGCGGCGCACGCGTGGATCAACTGGGAGCTCGTGCCCGAGATCTCGATCAAAGATCTGCAGTATCACGGTTACAACACCGGATTGAAGAACATGGACACGCTCGTGGCCGAGTTGGCACCCGACCTCAAATTGGGTGAAATGATTTTCTTCTCGCCTGATCAGGTTGCGACCTTTCAGACCCAGGAAATCACCCCGACTCTCGATCGCATGGTCGACATCATGAACAAGATCAAGGCAAAAGCCGGAGCCTGATCAAAGCCACGTCGGGGCAGAACAAACTGAATTGACGTGAGCACCACGGCGCCACCGCGAACCGTTCGGTTGCGGGCGCCACGCTTTGCGCTCGCGTTGCCCTCGATTTTTTGGTACACGGCGTTCTTCGTCGTGCCGATTCTTCTGGTCGTCGTTTACTCGTTCGGCACGAAAGACTCGAGCAAGCTTGTGCCTGTCGACTTTTCCAACCCGTCGACGGCGAGCTATGGCGCGGTCTTCGACGAAACTTTTTTCCAGGTTTTTCGCAGCACCGTGCGCATATCGATCACGGCGACGCTGCTGTGCTTGTTGATTGGCCTGCCAGTCGCGTATTTCGCCGCGTTCAAAGTCACGGAGAAGTGGCGGGCGATCGTGCTCGCCGCAGTCGTCGTGCCGAGTTTCACGAGTTTCCTGATTCGCACCGTCGCTTGGCGAATACCGTTGGCTCCGAACGGTGTGTTTTCAAAATGGCTACAAGACATCGGGCTAGTGGGCGACAAAGGTATTCAGATTTTGGAGACCGCTGGTGCCGTGCAGTTGGCGATCGTCTACAACTATCTCGGGTTCATGATTCTGCCTTTGTATGTCGCGTTTGACCGCATCGACATTCGACTGCGCGAAGCGAGCAAAGATCTTGGTGCGGGTCGGTTCTCGACTTTCTTTTCGGTGACCCTGCCACTCGCCGGCCCGGGCATAGCGGCGGGCGTGCTGCTCACGTTTATTCCGATGTGTGGCGACTATGTGACTGCGACGGTGCTCGGCGGGGCGAAAGGCAACATGATCGGCGCGATGATCGCGTCGCAATTCAACCAGGCCCAGAACTGGCCGCTCGGTTCGGCGATGGCGGTGCTGATGATCGCAGCCGTGTTGCTGACGCTCGTCGTCGGTGCGACGATCGTGTGGCTGGTGCCGAAGTTGTTGATGCTCATCGAGCCAGTGACGCAAGCGTGGCGGCGCGCGCGTGCATCAAGGCCGCGCAATGTCGGCAGTAAGCCATCTTCGATTTCGGCGACCGCCGACACGGTTTTGCACCGAACACTCGGTGTTTGGACCGCACTAGTTCTGGTTTTCCTGTTCATACCCGTTGCGCTCGTGTTTCTGCATTCTTTCAACCGCGGTAATTCGTTCACAATCTGGTCGTATGCAGTCAGCACAAAGTGGTGGGGTGAACTCTTTGACGGCGCCGTTTTCGCCCAAACCGCGCTGTTGTTCGCCGCCATAGTCGTCGCGGCTCTCGTCGCCCGACGAGTCTTGAAACGGCGCAGCCAATTCGGCGGGGGATACAACGCGTGGATAGTGCCGAGCGGTCTCGCGCTCGCGCTCGTGGTCAACGGCCTGATCACCAATTGGTATGCGAATCTTTTCGACTTCTCGGGTATCGGCGACGCGATTCGCAATTCTTTCTTAGCCGCGCTCGGTGCCACGATCGTTGCGGTGTTGCTCGGTGGCAGCGCGGGCGTGGCGCTCGCACGACGACCCGGCAGGTGGTCGACCGCGTTCATGGTCGTCGTATTTCTGATTCTCGTGACGCCCGAAATCATGGAAGCCATCGCGCTTGCCACGTGGTTTCCCCGCATCCAAGACTTGCCGATCGTCGGGCACATTTTCACCGCAGGGTGGGGGCCGTTCAACGGCGGCATGAACAAGTTGTGGGTCGGTCAGTCGATGTATGCGTCGGCCGTGGTCACTCTGATCGTGCGAGCGCGGTTGTCGGGACTGGATGAATCGCTCGAACAGGCCGCGGCCGACTTGGGCGCACCACCCGCCCGTGCCTTCAGGCAGATCACCTTGCCGCTCATCGCGTCGGCAATGATCGCGGGCGGGTTGCTGTCGTTCGCGTTGTGCCTCGACAACGCCGTCGTGTCGTCGTTGATCAGCGAGGCCGGTTCGACGACTTTCCCGGTCGCGTTGCTCGGTGCAACGCGCAGCACGATCAAGCCGTTTTGGGGAGTGGGTGCGGTGAGTCTCTTCTTCGTGACGATGGCGTCACTGTGGTTCTTGGTCGTGATCTTGCGTCGAGGTGGCGCTTCGGCCGGCAACATCGCCGCGACCCTAACGGGCTCGTGATCTGTTTTCGCCTCTGCGCCAACACATCTAAATGTTGATCTAATCTTTTGACATGGCCAGGAAGTGTGAACGCCCTTCGTGCAATGAACGCGGAGAGGTGGCCTACATGATCGATACCGCGAACTTGATAGTCAATATCGACGCGCCGATTCCGCGTGATTCGTCTCGGGTGAACATTTTGTGTCGCCGCCATGCCGACGCTCTGGTGGTGCCGCGCGACTGGATTATTTTCGACAACCGAACAAAAAAGCAGCGCTTGTTCAGTGCGCCAGCCGCGCCGCGAGCCCAAAAGGCGAAACAGCCGAGGCGCGAAAAGAAGAAGGCGATGGCCGTGGTCCAAGATTTGTTCGAGTTCGCGACAAGGGTGACGACCCCACCGCCCGAACCCGTGGTCGAGGAAGTCGTCGAGGAAATTGAATATGGAGACCTGCAAGAAACCCAGGCGATGCCGTGGACCCCGCAATTCGATCGCACTGGTGATCTGGACGGAAGACTGAGGGCAAAAGGGCGACTTCTTTCGCGGGCGTTCGGCTTCGACGATGTCGACTTGGATCACGACCAGCAGCATCCCGAGTATTAGACGAATCGATGGATGTAGTCGCGTCGGTCGAGGTGCCGGTTTCAGTCGAAAAACTTTTTGATTTTGTCGCCGACCTGGGCAATTATCCGCGGTGGCTCGAGTTGGTGCACGAGGTCTCGTCGTTGAACGAAGTCGAAGGACCCAACCCGGTTTGGGTGGTCGAGTTGCGCGCCCGGCTCGGCATTTTCGCGCGGTCGAAACGCCTGCGAATGTCGCGAACGGTGTTTGAGCGCCCGAGGGTGGTGGTTTTCGAGCGCGATGAGAAAGACGGTCGAAAGCATTCGGCATGGATACTGAAGGCCGCGGTAACCGCGACGCCGAACGGCTCGATGCTCGAGGCCAACCTGCACTATTCGGGCAGTTTGTTCACGGGCGGCGTCTTGGAGCGGGCTCTTGCCGATCAGATAAACGCCGCGCGAGAAAAATTGATCGGTTCGCTCAGCGCGAACTGATCGTAACCGGCTGACCCGCGGCAAGTTGACCGCAGGCAGCGTCGATGTCCGTACCGCGGTTGCGACGTACCGTCGCGTTGACGCCCAGATCAATTAGTTGGTCGGCGAATTCACGGACACCTTCTTGCGTCGTGCCTTTCGTCGGATAGCCGGGCGTCGGGTTCAGCGGAATCAGGTTGACGTGCGCGCTCGGCTTGAGGCTCTGACAAAGTTTGGCGAGTTCGCGAGCGTCGCGCGGGGTGTCGTTAACGCCGCCGATCAGGGCCCATTCAAAAGTTATGCGTCGATTTTTTTTCTGCAGATATTTTCGGCACGCTTGCATCAGATCTTCGATCGGATAACGCTTGTTGATCGGCACGAGCGAGTCGCGCAAGTCGTTGCGCGCGGCATGCAGAGAAACGGCGAGGTTCACCGGCAAGGGACGCTCACTGAGGGTGTTGATGCCAGGAATGATGCCGACCGTTGAAATAGTCAGGTGTCGGGCCGAGATGCCGATCGCATCGTGAATGCGGGTGACGGCCTGCCATACGGCTTCTTCATTGGCCAAAGGTTCGCCCATGCCCATGAACACGACATTGGCAAGACGTTGATTGCGCGCGGCGCTAGTGCGCGCGGCGTGCACGACCTGTTCGACGATTTCGCCCGCGGTGAGTTGTCGATTGAAGCCGGCCTGGCCTGTCGCACAAAATCCGCAGGCCATCGCGCAACCCGCCTGGGTGCTGACGCAAACCGTCGCGCGCTCGGCGTAGTGCATCAATACCGATTCGATCTTGTATCCGCCGTCGACAAGTTGCCAGAGAAACTTCGTGGTGTCGCCGCGGTCGCTGACGCTCGACGAAACCTCGATCAGGCTGGCCTTGAAAGTGGAGTCGACTTTTGCGCGCAGGTCTTTGCTGATCGTCGTGATTTCAAGTGGAGCCTGGAAATCGACGTAGAGCCCACGCCAGATTTGATCTAGGCGATAATTCGGGCCTTCGCCGAGCAACTCGGCGATGTCTTCGCGACTCGCGTCGTAACGCGAAACAGTCAAGTTGGCGGCCAATCTATTTCAGGTGCTTTTGGGCGAGATTTTCGTAGTCGGCCATGCGCGCGCGGAGAACATCTAGGCTCGCCGTCCAGAACGATTCGTCGCTGACATCGAGATTGAAAGCCTGGCCGAGTTGCTCGGCGGTGTCCATGCCGGCGCGGGAGAGAACCGTGTCATACCCGCCACGAAATCGCTCGGGGTCGCGGCTGTACTGGGCGTACAAACCCAGACCGAACAGCAGACCATATGTATAGGGCCAGTTGTAAAAATGACTGCCGTAATAGTGGGGTTTGAGCACCCACATGTGCGGATGCGCGGTGGTCTGATCGATGCCGTCGCCGTAGGCCTGGGCCTGGGCTTCGAGCATCATCTCGTTGAGTTCGCTGACGCCGAGAGTGCGTCGTTGACGGCGGGCGAACACCTCGGTTTCAAAGAGAAATCGACTGTGAATATCGACCACGACCTGGTTGGCCCCGCCGAGGTCGGTGTCGAGCAGGGCTAGTCGCTCATCGCCTGAAAGACGCGACAAACCTTCTTCGACGACAAGCGTCTCGCAGAAGATGCTCGCGGTTTCGGCCAACGCCATCGGCAGTCGTTTTTGCAACGGTGTTCGGTCGGCCAATTGGGTGTTGTGATAGGCGTGACCAAGTTCGTGCGCGGTGGTCTGGGCAGAGTCGACGCTGCCGCTCCAATTGAGCAGAACCAGCGAGCGGTCATCGACGAACGACATACAGAACGCCCCGCCGACTTTTCCTTCGCGCGGGCCCGCATCGATCCACTTTTCGGCCAATGAACGATCGACGAGGTGGGCAAGATTGTCGCTATAGGCGGCGAACGCGCCGCGCACGAGGTTCACACCCTGGTCCCATGTGATTTGGCTCGGTGCGACGTTCAACGGGGCGAACAAGTTCCACCAGGCGAGACCGTTCTTGTCACCGTGCAACCTCGCGCGGATGTTCATCCATCGACGAAAATCAGGCAGCGATGTGGTCACGGCGCTCTGCATCGCGTCGAAAGTTTTTCTGCTGACGCTGTTCGCGTAAAGCGAGGCGTCGAGCGGCGAGGCCCAGTGTCGGCGACGATTCACCGCGTTGGCCTCGCCCTTGATCGAGTTCATCGCCGCGGCACACGGCATGGCGACGGTCGGCCATGCTCGCATCTCTGCGTCGTACGCGGCTTTCCGCACGCGAACATCAGAATGCGACGACATTCCGCGAACGGCGGTGATCGGAAGCGTCTTTGATCCGTCGGGAAGATCAACTTCGACGGTCAACTGCGAAGTTATGTCGCCCTGCAGTCTCGACCACGCCGACGAGCCGGTCGTCGAAAGTTCGGAGTAAAAACCCTCTTCGATTTCGCTCATCTGATGTTCGGCCCGAGCCTGAAGTCTCTGTAGCGGCCCGAGGTGCTCGCGGGCGACCTCGCTTACTTTTGCCAGGTCGTCGGCGCCGAGCGAGGCGACCCAGTCGGCGAGGCGGGCGAGCAGCGGGGCGAGACGCGAGTCGACAACCTCGAGTTCGCTTAGAAGACCTTGCGCCTTCTCGTCGCGCGTGTCGGTGCTAACAGTGGCGTAGACATAAGCGCCGAGGATTTCGGATTCTTTGATCGTCTCATTCATCGCCGTGATGACTTTGTTCGCCGCCTCACCGTCTTGACGCGTGGGTTTCCGCGCATCTACGGCGCGAATGTTGTGTTGTTCGAATTGGGCCTCGAGACGGGCGACATTGGCCCCCGTGCGCTCCATCGCGTCGGCGAAAGATCGCGACTCGAAAGATTCGTGGACGTCTGCAACCGACCAGCGCGGCAAAAGAGTGTCTGTCATTTCGACAATTGTATTGGTCGCAGCCTGGGTCGACGGGTCGAGACGCTTCGAGTTTGATCGTTGCGGAGATTAGGCGCCGATGTCGGCGACGAACGCTTGCTCTTCCTTGTGGGTCAGAAAACCGATTTTCTCGTAGGTTCCGATGGCGGCGAGATTGTCTTTGTCGACATAGAGCAAGCCTGTTGTGGCGCCGCCTTTCGCCAGATGATCGAGGCCGGCGAGGGTGAGCGCGCGCCCAAGACCTTTTTTGTGTTGACTCGGATCTACGGCGATCACGTAGATTTCGCCGATGCGCGGATCTTGTTCGCGATCGATTTTTGTCCAGCAGAATGCGGCGAGCTGTTCTGAGCCGGGCAAAAAGTAAAGCAAGAAACCCCGAGGATCGAACCATTTCTCGGATTGTCGTGACCGCAGAATTTCTCGCGTCCAGCCGCCTTGTTCGGGGTGCTCGCTGAACGCCCGGTTGTTGACCGTGATCCATGCGTCGTCGTCGATGCCGACGCGAAATGACCGGGTCTCGACTTGGCGCCCGCCCGCGAGCACATCTTCGGCGAGAGGCAGGGCAACCCGCATCTGCAGAAGTTTTCGACCCGTGTTGAAACCCATTTTTTCGGCGAGCGTGATGTGGTTTGTCGACGGGTCGGAGACCCACCAGTGCACATGCCCGCCACCTTCAGACTTGATGATGTTGATCGCCTCGGTCATCAGAGACTTGCCAAACAAGAGGATTTTGTCGCGCGACTTCGGGTGAACGACTAGATCAATCGCCCACGAGTCGTTGCCGCGTGAAATTTGGCAATAGGCGAGAGGTGCGTGCGAAGCGGCGTCACGGGCGGTGATGCCGGCGAAACCGCTTCGCCCACCTTGACGCAGATCGAGCCACAAATGGTCGTTGAGCGGCCTGCGCTGATCGTGGCTGCTGACCGCCTGCAACAACGAATCGATCTCGGTGATGTCGCGGTCGGCCATGGTTCGCTTCACATCGAGATTGAACACATCTGCAGGCTATCTATGGCCGATGATGGCTAGTGTTTGCGAATAGTGGTCGGCAAAAAAATTGAGATTCAAACTCGAGCGACGAGCGTGCTCAATTTGTTGAAACGCGAATACCCCGTGGCGATCTGCGAGTTGACTCACGATTCGGCTTTTCAACTGCTCGCCGCCACGATTCTCTCGGCGCAGTGCACGGATGTTCGAGTGAACATGGTGACCCCCGCGCTGTTTGCGGCGTACCCGACGCCAGAAAAGTTGGCCTCGGCCGATTTGTCGCATGTCGAGCAACTCGTGCGAAGCACGGGTTTTTACCAGACGAAGGCGAAGAATTTGATCGGCATGGCAGACCAGGTCATGACCAGGTTCGGTGGCGAGGTGCCCCGGGAAATCGAGGACTTGATCACGCTGCCCGGGGTTGGTCGCAAGACGGCGAATGTTTTGCGCAGTGTCGTGTTCGGTCTGCCGGGTTTGCCGGTTGACACGCATGTCGGGCGGCTGTCGAGGCGACTGGGTTTGACGAAACTCGAAGACGCCGTGAAAGTTGAATTTGAACTTAACGCGTTGTTGCCCCCTGTCGAATGGGGCGAATTCAGTTTGCGGTTGATCTTGCACGGCCGACGAGTGTGCGACGCTCGCAAGCCCAAGTGCGAAGAGTGTTTGCTCGAGTCGTTGTGCCCGAGTTCGTTGCTGCCGACAAAACGCAAACCGCGGAAAGTTGTCAAGAAGGGCGCGAAGAAGAGTGCGAATAAGAGCTCAAAGAAGACTGCGAAAAAAACTGCGAAGAAAGCGCGGCGAAAGTGAGCGATTCATCACGACGCACGAGCACGCTGGCCGAGTTGGCGGCGTTGACCGAGAACGTCGAGCGCTGTCGCGAGCGAATCGCAGCGTTGGCAGAGTCGCAACGCCTGGCGATGGCGAACCCTGATCAGGCAGATGAAGATGACGGCTTGTTGATGGCGATCTACGAGGCCGAGCGCGGTTTGACCAACGCCGTTCGGCTTTTGCAACGCGCGACGCGGGGTCGATAGGGGTTTTTCAGGCAGAATATACGAGTGCCTGAAGCGAACACCGCCAAAGAAACGACCGCATCGATCCGCTCGGGTGAGCGTCCGTTGGTCGCCGTTTTGGATTACGGCATCGGCAACTTGCGTTCTGCGCAGAAAGGTCTGCAGTTCGTCGGCGCAGACGCGCGGCTGACGAACGATGTCAAGTTGATCGCCGACGCGCATGCAGTGGTGTTGCCAGGCGTCGGCAATTTTGGCGCGTGCATGAACGCCCTGCGCGAGGGCGGACTTGAACAAAGCGTGTTTGCCGCCGTCGAATCAAAACGACCGTTTCTCGGAATCTGCGTCGGCATGCAGATGCTCTTCGAAACCAGCCAGGAGAGCCCGGGAGTCAAGGGTCTGGGTTTGTTGCAGGGCGAGATCGAGTGGTTGCCCGAGGGCGTGCAGCGCCCGCAAATGCAATGGAATCGCCTGAAAGTTTTAAATCACGACGAACTATTCGAGGGCCTGAGCGAGAATCCTTGGATGTATTTCGTGCATTCGCTTTCTGCCGTGCCGGCCGAACGAAGTGTCGTGGCCGCGACATGCAGTTATGGCCAAGATTTGGTGGCCGCCGTGCGGCACAAGAATATTTTCGCGACGCAGTTTCATCCCGAGAAGTCGGCGACCGAGGGTCTGCGAATACTCGGCAATTTCGTTAACTCTTGCGCCGTCATGGCCAGTCGTTGACTTTGTTGCCGCGCAACCCGATGAAAATCTCGCCGACCCGCGCAGAGTTTCACGAATTGGCCGGTCGCAACACGGTGATACCCGTGTGGGCCGAAGTGTTGGCCGATGTCGAGACGCCGGTTTCGGCATACATCAAACTGGTCGGTGATCGACAGGGTTTTTTGCTCGAGTCGGTCGAGCACGGTGAAAGGTGGAGCCGGTTTTCGTTCGTCGGGCGCGACCCCGTGGCGACGCTGGTGCTGCGCGACGGAAAGATCGCCACGACCGGTGCGGTGCCGAACACGATGCCGCGCGACAAAGGAATATTGGCCGCGATCGAAAGCCTGCTTGCGACCTACAAGGCGCCGTTGCATCCCGACTTGCCGCCTCTACAGGGCGGACTGATGGGATTTTTGGGTTACGACGTCGTGCGCGAAATCGAGAACCTGCCGGGCACGCCGCCCGAAGACCGCAACATGCCCGACGCGGTGATGAGCATGATCGGTTCGCTCGCCGCCTTCGATCATTGGCGTCAGCGTTGTTACATGATCGAAAGCGTGCCGACGGCTGGTCTTGACGCCGCGGCGCGCGACGCGGCCTACGACGCGGCGGTTGTGCGCGTGAAAAAAGGTGTCGCTGATTTGTCGACGCCGATCGCCTTCGTGCCCGTCGAGCCGCCTCATCGCGACGACACGCTGAAAGTCGAGTCGCGATCGACCGCCACCGAATTTGAACGCGCGGTCGAGGTGGCAAAGGAGCACATTCAAGCCGGCGATATTTTTCAGGTCGTGTTGTCGCAGCGTTTCGACCTGCAACTCGAAGCCAACCCGTTCGATGTTTATCGGGTGTTGCGACAGATCAATCCCAGCCCGTATATGTATTTCGTCAAGCACGATGACGTGACGATCGTCGGTTCGTCGCCCGAGCCGATGGTGCAGTTGCGCAACGGTCGGGTGATCAGCCGGCCGATCGCGGGCACACGAAAGCGGGGCACGGACGACCAGCAGGATCGAAAACTCGCCGGAGAACTCAAAGAGAATCAAAAGGAGCGCGCCGAGCATGTGATGCTGGTCGATCTTGCGAGAAATGACGTGGGTCGAGTCGCCGAATTCGGTTCGATGAGCGTCGACGAGTTCATGACCCTCGAGCGATACAGCCATGTGATGCACCTGACATCACAGGTCTCGGGCGCGCTGCGCGAGGGTCTCGGCCCCGTCGATGTGTTGCGCGCAACCCTGCCGGCGGGCACCGTTTCCGGGGCGCCAAAAGTTCGGGCGATGCAGATCATCGACGAACTCGAATCGAGCAAACGCGGGCCGTATGCAGGGGTGGTCGGATACATCGATTTTTCGGGCAATCTCGACACGGCGATCGCGATTCGCACGATGTTCGTGGGTGCGCACGGCGCGACGCTGCAGGCCGGCGCCGGAATCGTCGCCGACAGCGTGGCCCACGACGAAAACCTCGAATGTCGCAACAAGGCGGCGGCGTTGATCGCCGCGATACCGGCCGCGCGACGAATGACAAAACAGCGGGAAGCGGTCGTCGAAAAGTGAGCGGGTTCTTTTTTCGGCGCAGTCACGACACGATCAGCGTCGTTGGCCCCGACGCGCGAAAATTTCTGCACTCGCAATTGGCCAACGATGTCGAATCGTTGAAAGCAGGCGAGTCGCGATACAGCCTGCTGCTCGAGCCGACCGGCAAGGTCACGGGGCTAGTGCGGGTATTTTGCGCCGGCGACGACGAGTTCGTCTGCGACTGCGAGTCTGGTTGTGGCCAGGTCGTGGCGAGTCGTCTGGCGCGATTCAAGATTCGCGTGAAGTGCGAGATATCGGGGTCGGCGCGGGACTATTTCGCGGCGAGGGGTTTATCCGCCGAAAAATATGCCGAATTGCTAAAACTCGAGCAGGCGATCGCGGCATGGCGCGAAAAAGATTTCGCCGTCGATCTGGTCGCTGATCAGAACACTGCGAATCTTCTGACAAAGCACGGCCTGCAACAGGGCGGTTTCGCCGACTTCGAGCGGGCGCGCATTTTGGCGATTTGGCCACAGTTCGGCGCCGACATGAACGAGCAGTCGGTGCCGTCAGAAACCGGTCTGACCGATGTCGCGGTGAGTTTCAGCAAAGGGTGCTACCCGGGACAAGAACTGGTCGAGCGAATGGACTCGCGCGGAGCCGTGGCGCCGCGGTCGCTGCGGTTGGTTCGCAACGATTCTGGGGCGAGAGTCGGCGACGCGGTGATTATCGACACGCAAGACGCTGGTATATATACGAGTGTTTGCCAAGAATTTGCGTTGGCGTTGATCAAACGCTCTGCGGACGCTCGCTCGATTGAGATTGGCTCCTAAACTGCGATATGCCATTTATCTACGCTTTTGACCACAAACACCGTCGGGCGCCGATGAGCATGAAAGATTTGCTCGGCGGCAAGGGCGCGAACCTCGCCGAAATGATGAGCGTGTTGAAGTTGCCGGTGCCGCACGGTTTCACCGTGACGACAGACGCGTGCCGCGCCTACATGAAGAGCGGCTGGCCGAAATCTCTGGACAAAGAACTCGCCGCGCACGTCGCACAACTAGAAAAAAAGATGGGTGCGAAGTTGGGCGATGCGGCGAACCCGCTGTTGGTGTCGGTGCGCTCGGGCGCGAAGTTTTCTATGCCCGGAATGATGGACACCGTTTTGAACCTCGGCTTGAACGATCGAAGCGTCAGAGGTTTGGCCTCTTCGACCCGAGACGAGCGGTTCGCGTTCGATAGCTATCGGCGATTCATCGCGATGTACGGGCGAATCGTGCTTGGCATCGATGGCGCGAAATTCGAACATCCGTTCGAGCAGGCCAAGAAGAATGCCGGCGTGACCAGCGATGCGGCGTTGCCCGCTGCGGCGCTGGTCGCACTTTGCGAGACTTTCAAGGCTGTCGTCAAGGCCGAGACGGGCAAAGAGTTTCCGCAGGAACCCGCCAAACAATTGCGGGGCGCGGTTGAGGCGGTGTTTCGCTCGTGGAACGGCGCGCGGGCGATCGCGTATCGCGTGCGCGAAAAAATCAGCCACGACCTCGGCACCGCGGTCAATGTGCAGGCGATGGTTTTCGGCAATCGCGACAACAACTCAGGCACGGGCGTCGGTTTCACGCGCAACGCGGCGACGGGCGAGAACAAGCCCTATGGCGACTATCTGATCAACGCCCAAGGCGAAGACGTAGTGGCGGGAATTCGCAACACCGAAGACCTCGACGCGTTGAAGCGTCAGTTTCCGACGGTGCACAAAGAGTTGCTCGAAATTTTCGATCGCCTCGAGCGCCACTATCACGACATGTGCGATACCGAGTTCACGATCGATCAGGGCAAGTTGTGGATGTTGCAGACCCGTGTCGGCAAGCGCACGGGAGCCGCGGCGTTGAAGATGGCGGTCGACATGACCTCTGGTTCGGGAAGCGGCAAAAAGTCTTGGAAGATCTCCAAAAAAGAAGCGCTGATGCGGGTGAACGCCGAACACCTTGACCAGGTATTGCATCCGCAGTTCGTCAACAAGTCGAAAGCGATCGCCAAAGGTTTGGCGGCGTCGCCGGGTGCCGCGGTGGGCAAGGTTTATTTCACCGCCGATGACGCCGAGGCGGCGGCCAAGGCGGGACAGGCGGTGATTCTGGTGCGCAGCGAAACGAGCCCCGAAGACGTGCACGGAATGATGGTCGCCAAGGGCATCTTGACGGCGCGCGGCGGTCTGGTCAGTCACGCCGCGGTGGTCGCGCGCGGCTGGGGAACCCCGGCGGTGGTCGGTGCCGATGCGGTGCAGATCGACGGCAAACAATTTCGCGTCGGCGAAACCGTCGTGCGCGAGGGCGATGTAATTTCGCTCGACGGCTCGACCGGCGAGGTGATGTTGGGCGAGATGAAACTCACGGCGGCCGAGCCGACGAAAGAGTTTCAGACAATTCTGAAATGGGCCGACGAGATTCGCAAAGGCAAACTCGCCGTGCGAGCGAACGCCGACACCGCCGACGACGCGACCAAGGCCCGCGAATACGGCGCCGAGGGCATCGGTTTGTGCCGCACGGAGCACATGTTTTTGGCGCCCGATCGTCTGCCCGTCGTGCGAAGAATGATCTTGGCGAGCACCCCCGCCGACGAGGCCGCGGCGCTCGAAGAATTGCGCGTCGTGCAAAAAGAAGACTTCGTTTCGCTGTTGCGGGCGATGTCTGGTTTGCCGGTGACCGTGCGTCTGTTAGACCCGCCGTTGCACGAGTTCTTGCCGAATGTCGACGAACTCGAGATCAAGGCGGCGACCTCGGGGCTCGACGAGCAAGAGACCAAGTTGCTGCGGGCGGCGCACGATTGGGCCGAGGTTAATCCCATGCTTGGTACGCGTGGTGTGCGACTCGGCGTGATCAAACCCGGCCTTTATGCGATGCAGGTGCGCGCGTTGATGCAGGCGGCCGACGAGGTCGCGGCCGAGGGTTACGAGCCGATAGTCGAAGTGATGATTCCGTTGACGGTGACTCGCGAAGAGTTGGCGCTTGCACGATCGTGGGTCGAGAGCGTGCTGGTCGAGCACACGACGCGTCCGAAGATCACGGCGATCGGTCGCGGCAAACGGGTGAGTCGACCGAATGTCACGATCGGCACGATGATCGAGACGCCGCGTGCGGCGTTGCGCGCCGACGAATTGGCCGAGCATGCCGATTTTTTCAGTTTCGGCACCAACGACCTGACGCAGATGACGCTGGGTTTTTCGCGCGACGATGTCGAGAGTCGAATGATGCCCGCGTACCTCGAGGCGGGGTTGCTCAAGCGCAACCCGTTCGAGACGATCGACCAGACGGGCGTCGGCGAACTGGTCGAAATCGCGGCCAAGCGCGGTCGCAAGGCCAAGCGCAAGTTGAAGCTCGGTGTTTGCGGTGAGCACGGTGGCGACCCCGAGTCGATCGGGTTGTTCTATCGTGCGGGGCTCGATTATGTTTCGTGCTCGCCGTACCGAATTCCGATCGCGCGTCTGTCCGCCGCGCAATCAATCATCGGTGGCCTCAAAACCGAAACAAAATAACCCGACGTAAGTCACCATGGCTGGTGCTTGGTGACGATTTGAGAACGGTTTAGAATGTGGGTCATAGCCCGACTTGCCGAGCGGTAAGCGATCATCGGGGGAAGTAAAACCGAAACGAGTGTTTCGGTTCATCACCCGAAAGGTCAGGCAAGTTACACATGAACCCGATGTCGAATAGTTGGATTGCGGCTGGGGCCGAGAAAGACAACTTCGTCGATGTCGTGATTCCGTCGTGGGGCTGGCCGATGTTGCTCGTGTTGATCGCCGGCGCCTTGATCGTCGACCTGCTCGTCTTTCACCGCAAAGCCCATGTGATCGGCATTCGCGAGGCGGCGATCGAGAGCGCGATCTGGATCGGCATGGGCCTCGCCTTCACCGGCGTCATCGCCTGGATGTTCGCCGGACAAGGAGAAGGCACTGCTTCGGCGATCGAATATCTCTCGGGTTATCTGATCGAAAAGAGCCTCTCGGTCGACAACGTGTTCGTTTGGGCGATGATTTTCGCCCATTTCAAAGTGCCGCGCGAGTTTCAGCACCGAACGTTGTTCTGGGGCATTTTCGGCGCGCTGGTCTTGCGTTTCGTGTTCATCATCGTCGGCGTCGCCGTGATCACCCGCTTTCAGTTTCTGCTGCTGGTGTTCGGCATCTTCTTGGTCTATACGGGCATCAAAATCTTCACCTCGGGAGACAAAGAAGGCGACCCGTCCGAGATGCGGACGATGAAATTGTTCAGACGATTCGTGCCATCGGTCGACCATTATGACGGCCAAAAAATGTTCACCCGTGTGAACGGGCACCGCGTGGCGACGCCACTGCTGGCGGTGCTGGTCGTGATCGAGGTTTCAGACGTTATTTTTGCCGTCGATTCGGTGCCGGCGGTTTTGGCCGTCAGCCGCGAACAGTTCATCGTCTTTGCCTCGAACGCGTTCGCCATTCTCGGTTTGCGCGCGCTTTACTTCTTGCTCGCCGACATGCGCGAGAGATTTTTCTATATGCCGCACACGATCTCGCTGTTGCTGATCTATGTCGGCGTCAAGATGTCGATCGCGATTTGGTATCACATCCCCGTGCCGATCTCGTTGGGCATCATCATCTCGGTTTTGACCGTCGGTATCGTCGCTTCGGTGGCCAAAGACAAACGGCAAAAGGGCGTCGCTAAACACTGATCAACTAGCCTTCGCTCGTGGCGATTGCTGATACCGACATTGAAAGATTGCGCGAGTCGGTGTCGATTGTCGACACGATCCAGGGCTACGTGCAGTTGCGGCGGGTGGGTCGAAATTGGGTCGGGCTGTGTCCGTTTCATGCCGAGAAGACGGGGTCGTTCAACGTGCGCGAAGAGACGCGCCGTTACAAGTGCTTCGGATGCGGGGCGTCGGGCGATATTTTCAAATTCGTTCAAGAGATCGAGCACCTTGATTTCGTCGGGGCGATAGAGCACATCGCCAACAAAGCCGGATATCAACTCACATATACGACGGGCGGGCAGAGCAAAGACCGCAAGCGATCGAAACAACTCAGCGAGATAATGGGTCAGGCCGTCGATTGGTATCACGAGCGGCTGTTGAAGTCGCCCGACGCGCGGGCGGCGCGCGACTATCTGCGTGATCGCGGGCTTTCGGGTGATGTTGCGCGCGAGTTCAAACTGGGCTGGGCCCCCGACGAATGGGATGCGCTGGCGCAGAACCTGGGCGTGTCGATCGACCTGCTGCGCGAGACGGGTCTCGGGTTCGTGAACAAACGCGGCAAGGCGCAAGATTCGTTCAGGGCGCGGGTGATGTTTCCGATATTCAAAGACAGCGGCGAGGCGGTGGCGTTTGGCGGAAGAATTTTGCCGGGCAGCACCGATCCCGCAAAATACAAAAATTCGCCCGAGACGGCGATTTACGCGAAGAGCAAAACCCTCTACGGTTTGAATTGGGCGAAAGCCGAGATCGTTGCGGCCGACGAGGTGATCGTCTGCGAGGGCTACACCGATGTGATCGGGTTTCATCGCAGCGGGGTGCGACGCGCCGTCGCGACCTGCGGCACCGCTTTGACCGAAGATCACGTGCGATTGTTGAAGCGTTTCGCGAAAAAAGTCGTGCTGGCGTTCGACGCCGACAGCGCCGGTCAGGGCGCGGCCGAGAGATTTTATGAATGGGAACAGCGTTACAAAGTCGAAGTCGGCGTGGCGCAGTTTCCGCAGGGCAAAGACCCGGGCGACCTGGCGAACTCAGACCCAGCGGCGTTGGCCGGTGCTGTCGCCAACGCCACGCCCTTTTTGGGTTTTCGCCTGAAGCGCGTGCTCGACGCCGGTTCGGTTTCGTCGCCCGAGGCGCGATCGCGCACGGCCCAGCAGGCGATGAGCGTAATCAACGAGCACCCCGATACGAACGTGCGAAAACTTTATGCAGGACAAGTCGCCACCCATGTCGGAATACCCGTGGTCGACCTGGTGAAACTCGCCGAGCGGCGCACGCGCAACCCGACGATTTCGGTGGCGAGCGCGCCGGTGAGTCGTCGCGGCGAGTCGGCGGAACTCGTCGTCTTGGCGTTGATGTTTTCGCACTGGGAAGAAGTCGCCAACTGGTTGTCTGAGGCGCTGTTCGTCGACGAAGTCAATCGTCGCGCCTTTTTGGCCGCGGGTGCGGCGCTCGGCGACATCACGGTGGCGTTGGAAAACGCCGACCCCGAGGCGCGCGAGGTTTTGGAGCGCGCGGCCGTGGCCGACGTCGACGACACGCAGGTGTTGCGCGAAACATGGAATCTATTGGCTGCCGCGGTGCGGCGCGAGTTGGCACATCGGGTGAAAGTGACGGATCCCGAGCAGATTCAGATCGATCGCGCGGCGAGGTTGCTGCTCGAAAATCTTGACGTGCCAAATATGGCAGAATCATCGGCAGAGCAATTGCTCGGCTGGTTGAACAGTCGGGTCGGAGAACACGAATGACGACATCTGCAGCCAAAGAATCGGTCGGAAGCGACTCGGTTCGCCTTTATCTGAACGAGATCGGGCAAGTCGAGCTGTTGACCGCCGAGGAAGAGAAAGATCTCGGCAAAAAGATCAAATCCGGGCTTGTCGCCCAAGAAAAATTGAACAAGACGCACAGCGAACTGGGGTTCAGCGAGCGACGACGGTTGCAGCGAATCGTAAAAGAGGGCGAGAAGGCCAAAGACCACATGGTGCGGGCGAACCTGCGTCTGGTCGTGTCGGTGGCCAGAAGATACGACCGCAAAGAGTTGCAACTCGCAGACTTGATTCAAGAAGGCAACATCGGTCTGATGCATGCCGCCGACAAATACGACTTCGAAAAGGGTTTCAAGTTTTCGACCTATGCCACTTGGTGGATTCGACAGTCGATGACGCGGGCGTTGGCCGACCAAGGGCGAAACATCCGCATACCGGGCCACATGATGGAGGTCGTAAATCGGGTGCAGCGGGCCGAGCGCGACTTGACGGCCGAACTAGGTCGGTTGCCGACGCCCGAGGAGGTGGCGACACGCAGCAGTTTGAGCGTCGAAAAACTTCTCGACATCATGCAATTGGCGATACCGACCACGAGCCTCGACGCGCCGGTGGGCTACAACACCGACGACTTGACGGTCGGCGACACGATCGCCGACACCGACGACAATGACCCACTCGGGGCGACCGAGAGGGCGCAGTTGCGCGAGGCGGTCGAAAAGACGCTCAAAGACTTGCCCGAGCGCGACCAAGAAATCGTCGCGATGCGGTTCGGCATTGGCGAGTTCGACCGGGTTTTCACGCTCGAAGAGGTGGCCGAGAAAATGAAAGTTACGCGTGAGCGGGTTCGGCAGATCGAACAGAAGACACTCGCACGATTGCGGCACCCGCACAACAGCGCGAATCTCCGGGCGTTCCTCGACAACGATTAGTTGTCGAGGCAGAGTTGCGACAACGATTAGTTGTCGAGGAAGATTCGCGACAACGACTAGTTGCCGAGGTTAAGTACGGGCTCCCATTTGCGCGAGGTCCACGAGTTGATCAGCGCCTGTTGAACGC
>Ga0194127_10002550_pt1 | contig 24640 bp, 27 predicted proteins | sample TA2KigC100mmetaG_FD_148624 | JGI IMG/M metagenome (GOLD analysis project Ga0194127, IMG submission 148624) | Freshwater microbial communities from Lake Tanganyika, Tanzania - TA2015036 Kigoma Deep Cast 100m | ecosystem: Environmental > Aquatic > Freshwater > Lake | place: Tanzania: Lake...
CGGCAGCTTGCCCTTCTTGCGCACCGGCACGAAGCCGATGACGAGCTGGAACGCGAGCCGGGATGAGGATCAGGTTCGTGACGTCGTGCTCGCCAGCATGGCCGGCGCACTCGAAGCCGTCGATGGAGATCACGTCCACGCTGTGCTTCTGGGCCGAGAGCGCGTGCCGGGCCGAAGTGCACTTGTGCACCACCGTGATGCCGTGCTGCTTGAACTTCGGCACCATGTCGCGCGGGTTGTTGCCCGCCGTCTCAAGGATCCTGATGCCCGATTCGATGATCACCTGCATGTACTCGGCGTAGGGCGGCGGCTTGATGGAGGGCAGGACGGTCCTGTTCACGCCGAAGGGCTTGTCGGTCATTCCGCGGCAGCGCTCGATTTCCTTACGCAGGTCGTCAGGTGTGGGCTGGGTGAGCGCCGTGAGTATCCCCAAGGCCCCCTGCGTTCGATACCGCCGAGGCGAGTTCGGCATAGCCGACCCACTGCATGCCGCCCTGGATGATCGGGTACTTTTTGCCCAGCATTTCCGTGACCTTGGTTTTCATGCGCCTCTTTCGTGGTTGCCACCGTTGTTTCGCAGATATTACCGGGCACCCTGCGCGATGATCGCGCCAGCATTCAACAACCGGCAGGGAGCCGCAGGGGCTGCTCGAGAAGATCACTTCACGAGCCGCACGATGAGAGCCGGCTGCGTCGCCGATCAGGCGCGCCGGACCAACCAGGCCCGCCTTTCTCGCTATCGGCTCTCCAGAGCCGCTTCAAGGACGCGGACCACGTGCCGCGCCTCGCGCCCGCTGCCCTCAGCAATCTGGTGCCGGCAGCTGGTGCCGTCGGCGACCAGGATCGCGCTCCGCGGCGCATTGCGTACCGCGGGCAGCAGGCGGTCTTCGGCCATTTTCATCGATACATCGTAGTGCTCCGCCTCGTAGCCGAAGCTTCCGGCCATGCCGCAGCAGCTCGACTCGACGGTCGCGGTCTTCAGGCCTGGCACCAGCGCAAGCGCTTTCTGCACCGCGCCCATGCCGCCGAAGGCCTTCTGGTGGCAATGGCCGTGCAGCAGCGCTTCGGCGGCGACCGGCTTCAGGGCGAGCTGCAGGCGGCCGGCCTCGCTCTCGCGCACCAGGAACTCCTCGATCGGCATTGCCTGCGCCGCGAGCGCGCGCGGTGCTTCGCCCGGGACAAGAACCGTGAACTCGTCCTTGAGCGTGTACAGGCACGAGGGCTCGAGCCCGAGGACCGGCACGCCGTTCGCAACCCAGGGCGCCAGCGCCTCGAGCGTCCGGCCCGCTTCGACTTTCGCAGCCTGCACCATGCCCGCGGAAAGGTACGTCCGCCCACAGCACAGCGGGCGCCCGCCGCCGGAGGGCTCGGCGATATGGACGCGGTAGCCGCCCGCCTCCAGCACGCGGACCGCGGCGCGCAGGTTGTCGGGCTCGAAGTAGCGGTTGAAGGTGTCGGCCCACAGCACGACTTCGCGCTCGCCGCGCTTGGGCCAGGCGCGATCCACGAAGCGGTCGCTGCGCCAGCGCGGAAGCGCGCGCCGGCCTGTGAATCCGGTCAGTCGCCCCGCCAGCGGCTGCAGCCGGTTGGCAAGCGGCGCCAGGCGCGAGGCCCAGGGCGCATAGCGCGGCAGGAAGGCGACAAGGCGGTCGCGCAGGGTATGGCCGTGGCGCGCCTTGTAGTGGGCCAGGAACTCAATCTTCATCCGCGCCATGTCGACGCCGGTGGGGCACTCGCTCTTGCAGCCCTTGCAGGACACGCAAAGATCGAGCGCTTCCTTCACCTGCTTGTCCGGTTGAGGTCCCAGTTGTCCGGATAGGGCCAGGCGCAGCGTGTTGGCCCGGCCACGGGTGAGATGCGCCTCATCGCCAGTGGCGCGAAACGACGGGCACATGGTGCCGGCGTCGCGCTTGCGGCAATGGCCGTTGTTGTTGCACATCTCCACCGCCTTGTCGAAGCCGCCCCACTCCGACCAGTCGAGGGCGGCGGGGGGCGGCTGCGTGGCGTAGCCGGGCGCAAAGCGAAACAGCGTGCGCTGGTCCATCCTGGGCGGGTTGACGATCTTGCCGGGGTTCATCAGCCCCTTGGGATCAAGCAGAGCCTTGATCTCGGCCAGCGTGGCGGTGAGGCGCGGGCCGAAGAAGGGCGCGATCCATTCCGAGCGCACCAGGCCGTCGCCATGCTCGCCGGAATAGACTCCCTTGTACTGCTTCACCATCGCCGCGGCCTCAGCGGCGATGGCGCGCATCTTCTGCGCGCCGTCGCGCCGCATGTCCAGCACCGGCCGCACGTGCAGCGTGCCCACGGATGCGTGCGCGTACCAGGTGCCGCGGGTGCCGTGTTTCTCGAATACCCGGGTCAAACGCTCGGTGTACTCGGCCAGATGCTCCAGGGGCACCGCGCAGTCCTCGATGAAGGACACCGGCTTGCCGTCGCCCTTCATGGACATCATGATGTTGAGGCCGGCCTTCCTCACTTCCCACAGGTCCCTCTGCTGGCTCTGATCGGTGATCTCCACCACACTGCCCGGCAGGCCCAGTTCGCCCATCAACTGCACCAGGTGCGCGAGCTTCGCGTTCTGCGCCGATTGGTCGGTGCCGGAGAACTCCACCAGCAGGATGGCGTCGGGCTCGCCCCGGATGAAGGCCTCCACCGTGGCGCGAAAGGCCGCGATCTCCCGCGCCAGGCCGATCATCGTGCGGTCCACCAGCTCCACCGCCGAGGGACCCAGCTGCACGATGTGGCGGGTGAGGTCCATCGCGGTGTAGAACTTCGGGAAGTGCACCACGCCCAGCGCGCGCGCCGCCGGCAGCGGCGAGAGTTTCAGATGCAGGCGCTCGAACCAGGCGAGCGTCCCCTCTGACCCGACCAGGAGGTGGGCGGAGTTCTGGTGCGGCGGCCCGAGGTGGTCGAGGTTGTAGCCGGCCACCTTGCGCAGCAGCTTGGGAAAGCGGGCCTCGATCTCGTCCCTGTCGCGCTGGTACAGCGCCTTCAGCCTGCGCGTCAGTTCGGAGTCGTCGGTCATCGGGCCGAAGCGCCGGGGGACGCCGTCCACGGTGAGCGCGTCGATCGCGTTCACGTTGTGCACCATGTTGCCGTAGGCGATCGAGCGCGAGCCGCAGGAGTTGTTGCCCGCCATCCCGCCCAGCGTCGCCTGTGCGCTGGTGGAGACATCCACCGGGAACCACAGCCCGTGCGGGCGCAGTCGGGCATTGAGCGCATCGAGCACCAGCCCCGGCTGCACCACCGCCGTGGCCGAGGCGACATCGAGCTCGAGGAGGCGGTTGAGGTACTTGGTGGTGTCGATCACCAGGGCGGCGCCCACGGTCTGGCCGCACTGCGAGCTGCCCGCGCCGCGCGGCAGCACCGGCACGCCCTCGGATGCGGCGACCGCGATGGCGGTGCGCGCCGCCTCCTCGGTGCGCGGGACCACCACCCCCACCGGCATCACCTGGTAGATGGAGGCGTCGGTCGCGTAGCGGCCGCGCGAGGCGGAGTCGAACAGGACCTCACCCTCGATCTCGCCGCGGAGCCGCCGCTCAAGCCCGGTCATGCGACCTGCTTTGCCTGGGGCCTGCCCAGCTCGGCAAGCACACTCGCAAGCTTGTGCGCGAGGTGGTCAGACAGCAGCGCCTTGATGCGCTTTGCGTCGCGCGCGCCCAGCGCGGCAAGGATCTCGTTGTGCTCGCCTATCGCCGCGTCCCAGCGTTCGCGCGACAGGTTGGCCATGTAGCGCGCGCGGCGCACGTAGCCGTTCATCTGCCGGTAGGTGGTGTGGAGCACGGCGTTGCCCGAGTACTTCACGATCTTGAGGTGGATGGCCTGGTTGAACTTGAAGTACCCGGCCAGATCGCCGCGCGCATGGTGCGCCAGCATTTCGTAGTGCAGCGCCCGGATCTCGTTCAACTGCGCCTCGGTGGCGTTCAGGCAGGCGAACTCGCCGGCGAGTGCCTCGAGCGCGCCCATCACCGCCAGCGTCTGGGCCAGGCGCTCAGCGTCGATCTGCGACACGATCGCGCCGCGGTTGGGCAACAGCTCGACCAGCCCCTCGGTGGCGAGGACCTTGAAGGCTTCGCGCAGCGGAGTTCGCGACAGGCCGAACTGGGCAGTCAGCAGGCGCTCGTTCAGCCGGGTGCCCGGGGCAAGCTGGCCCTGCACGATCAGGTCCCGGATACGGTCGGCTGCCTCCTCGTGGAGAGGACGGCGGAGGACCGGGGTTGGTTGTTGCATGTATTCCATTTTGCATGCAGAATACAAAAATTCCATAAATTTTGCAACTGTTGCCCTTATGTTGCGCACAATTAAACCTGATGCATGCAAACGGGGGGTTTATCCATGCCAAGACTTGCTGGTCGACACTTCCTTCAGATCCCCGGCCCGACGAACGTCCCGGACCGGGTCCTGCGCGCCATCGATATGCCGACCATGGACCATCGCGGGCCGGGCTTCGCCCCCTTGGGCAAGGCGGTGCTGGAGGGCATGAAGCGGGTCTTCCAGACGCGCAGCGAGGTCATCATCTACCCCGCCTCGGGCACGGGCGCCTGGGAGGCCGCCCTCGCCAACACGCTGTCGCCGGGCGACACGGTCCTGATGTACGAGACCGGGCACTTCGCCACCCTGTGGCAGAAGATGGCGCTCAAGCTGGGCCTGAAGCCCGAGTTCATCGCCGGCGACTGGCGCACCGGCGCCGACCCGCAGGCAATCGAGTCCCGGCTGCGCGAGGACGGCGCCATGGCCATCAAGGCCGTCTGCGTCGTGCACAACGAGACTTCCACCGGCGTGGTGTCACGCATCGCCGAGGTTCGCAAGGCCATGGACGGCGCGAAGCATCCGGCGCTGCTCATGGTGGACACGATCTCGTCGCTCGCCTCGCTCGACTACCGGCACGACGAGTGGGGCGTGGACGTCACCGTCGGCGGCTCGCAGAAAGGGCTGATGCTGCCCCCCGGGCTGTCGTTCAACGCCGTGTCGGCAAAAGCGCTCGCAGCGTCCAAGACCGCGCAACTGCCGCGCAGCTTCTGGGACTGGAGCGAAATGATCGCGGCCAACCGCGACGGCTACTTTCCCTACACGCCGGCCACCAACCTGCTCTACGGCTTGCGCGAGGCGCTCACCATGCTGCTGGACGAGGAAGGGCTGGAGAACGTCTTCGCCCGCCACCAGCGCCACGGCGAGGCCACGCGCCGCGCGGTGCGCGCCTGGGGGCTGGAAGTGCTGGCAAGGAACCCTGCGGAATACTCCGGCTCGCTCACCGCGGTGCTGATGCCCGCGGGCCACGACGCCGACCGCCTGCGCAGAATCATCCTGGAGACCTTCGACATGTCGCTCGGCACCGGGCTGTCCAAGCTCGCAGGCAAAGTGTTCCGCATCGGCCATCTGGGCGACTTCAACGACCTCACGCTGATGGGCACGCTTGCGGGCTGCGAAATGGGGTTGCAGCTGGCCGGGGTTCCAGCGCAGCAGGCAGGCGTGCAGGCGGCGATGGACTTCCTCGCCTCCAGCCACGCCAGTCCCGCGCGGGCAGCGGCCTGAGCCACGCCAACCCACGCCAACGTCTTGTCGCGTTTCGAGCGCGCGGCAGGCCGCTCGGCGCTGGATGATAAAATTTCCTCCGGGGGGGTCTGGGCCGAGCAGGGCGCCACCCCGGGCGGCATGCCGCCGGCGGAGATGGCCGCGCTGGTGAAGTCCGAGATCGCGAAGTGGGCGAAGGTGGTGAAGGACTCCGGCGCCAAGGTCGACAACTAAGCCGGCCTAGACGACCCCGTCGGCGCGCAGCTGCGCCAGTTCCGCGTCGCTCTTGCCAAGCAATCCCCGCAGGACCTCGTCCGTGTGCTGCCCGAGCACGGGTGGCGCGCGCCCGAACGCGAGCGGCGTGCCCGAGAAGCGCATCGGACTCGCCACCGAGTCCACCTCCCCGGCCACCGGGTGCGGCAGCTTCAGGCGGATACTCCGCGCCTTCACCTGCGGCTCCTGGAACACCTGCGCCACGTTGTTGATCGGTCCGTTGGGCACCCCGGCCGCCTCGAGGATCTCGATCCAGTCCCTGGTCGTGCGCCCGGAAAAGATCTCCTGCAGGAGCCGGGTGAGCTCCACGCGATTCTCCACGCGCTTGCCATTGGTCGCGAAGCGCTCGTCCGCCGCCAGCGCGCCACAGCCCGCGGCCTCGCAGAGCTTGCGGTAGAGGTTGTCGTTGCCGCAGGCCACGATGATGTCTCCGTCCCGGGTACGGAACGGCTGATAGGGCACGATGTTCGGGTGCAGGTTGCCGATGCGCTTCGGTGGCGTGCCGGTCGCGAAGTAGTTGGTGTTCTGGTAGGCGAGCAGCGCGATCTGTGAATCCAGCAGCGCGAGGTCCAGGTGCTGCCCCTTGCCGGTTTCCGCGCGGCTCGCCAGTGCGGCGCAAATGGCGATCGAGGCGTACATGCCGGTGATGATGTCAGCCACCGGCACGCCGGCCCGTTGCGGACCGCCACCAGGGGCGCCATCGGGTTCACCCGTGACGCTCATCATGCCGCCCATGCCCTGGATCATGAAATCGAAGCCCGGATGCTGGCGCTGCGGCCCGGTCTGGCCAAACCCGGTCACCGAGCAATAGATGAGGCGGGGATGGAGCTTCGCCAGGTCCTCGTAACTAAGGCCGTAGCGCGCCAGGTCGCCGAACTTGTAGTTCTCCAGCAGCACATCGCACTTCAGCGCCAGCGCGCGCACCAGCGCCTGCCCGGCCCTCGAAGCGAGGTCGACGGTGATGGACTTCTTGCCGCGGTTGGCGCAGGTGAAATAGGCCGAGTCGCGCGTGTCCTTGCCGTCGCGGTCCTTGATCCAGGGCGGACCGTAGGCGCGCGAGTCGTCCCCCAGCTTAGGGCGTTCCACCTTGATGACTTCCGCCCCCAGGTCGGCGAGGTTCTGGCCTGCCCAGGGACCGGCCAGAACCCGGGACAGGTCCAGAACGCGGATGTGGGAAAGCGGGCCGGGCATGGCCGGCGAATTCTACTTCACCACCTGCTTGCCCGCCTTGGTCTTGACCTGCTCTGGGGCGAGGGGCAATGCGCATAAGATGGGTCTCATCACGACGGCCTCCTTCGGAAAATCAATCCATGGTAAAGCACATCGTTCTATGGAAGTTCGCGTCGCCCTCCAGCGACAATCTCGGCATCGTGAAGCAGGCGCTGGAAGCGCAGAACGGCCGCATCCCCGGTCTCATCCGCCTGGAAGCCGGCGCCAGCTTCAACACCGGCCGCCGTGGCGTGCACTTCGCGCTTTATTCCGAGTTCGAGAGCCGCGAGGCGCTCGCCGCATACCACAAGCATCCAGCGCACGCGCAGACGCGCGCCATCGTCGACCCGCTCGCCCAGGAGCACTGGATCGCGGACTATGAGACCTGACTAGACCGTCCTGGCCATGCGCAGCGCGAGCACGAGCAGCGTGAGCGCGTACAGGATGCGCAGCGGCTTCACCGGCAGATGGTGCGCAAGGCGCGCGCCCAGCGGCGCCAGCGGCACGCTGGTGGCGACGATGAACGCCATCGCCGGCAGGTAGACGATGAAAAGAAAGGCCTCGCCGGCGGTGACCCCTGGCGCCGTGGTCCTGGCCACCGCCCAGTCCACCGCGCCGTGGCGGTGGTGCGCACCCACCGAGGCCGGGGAGGTGAACAGGATGGTCGCCATCGAGGTCGCAAGCCACAGGTGCATCAGGTGCTCGAGCGGGAAGCCCTTGGCGGTAAATACACGAACACCAGCATGGGCACCATGACCATGCCGCCGCCAATCCCGAGCAGCCCGGCCAGGAAGCCCGCCGTCGCGCCGCTGGCGAGGGTAGGCCGGCCATCAGTCCATCAGCCTGAACCCTGGAGAAGGTGCGCTGCCAGCTCGGCGAAGCCCGCGCCCGCTTCGGCGCGGGTGACGTATTTCGGCGCGGCGTCGAGTTGCTCCGAGAAGCGCCGGACATTGGCCACGCCCACGGAGTGGTCGAAGAAGCCGAACATCGGCTCGTCGTTGGGCGAATCGCCGGCGAATGCAAGCTCGGCCTTGGCGGCGCTCAGATCCAGCTTGAAACATTCGGCCAGCAGCAGCCTGGTCATCGCCAGCTTGTCGTAGGCGCCAAACCAGCCGTTGACGTGGATGGAGCTGACCCTGGCCGCCATCCCCTCGGCCTGCATCAGGTGCCGGATCCGCGTCGCCGCCTCCAGGCCGAGTGCGGGCACGTCTTCGCAGAAATCGATCGCGAGGTCGGTTTCGCGGTAGGCCTGGTCCGAAGCGATGGCGCATCCGGGCACCGCCTCGAGGATGCGCTGCGCAACGGCGCTCAGGCGCGCGCGCTGCGCTGCGCGCGTCGTCGCATCGTCCATGTAGCGCTTGTGCAGGCGCCCGCCCCAATAGGCAAAGTAAAACGCGCCGTTCTCCCCCACCACCGCGTCCACGGGCCACATGCGCGCGATGTGGTCGCACCAGCCCGCCGGGCGCCCGGTAATCGGCACCACGAGGCGCCCGGCGCGCTTCAAGCGCTCCATGGCGCCGTAGGCCTGCGCCGTCAGGGTGCCGCCGGTGGTAAGCGTGTCGTCGATGTCGAACAGCAGTCCCTTCAACCGGCCGGCACCGCGTAATTCGGCAAGCGGCAGCATCAGGCACCCATCAAGGCCTGAACGCGGGCCCGCTGCGCTTCGGTCATGAGAAGGCCGGCTTTGGTGCGCCGCCACAGCACGTCCTCGGCGCTGCGCGCCCACTCGCGGTCCTTCAGCCAGAGTACCTCACGCGCGGTGAGCCCGGCACCGTATTCCTCGCCCAGGTCGCCATCGCCGACCACCGCCGGCGATTGCGCGCCGTGGCGGCGGAAGATGCCGCGCAGGATGTACTGCGGAACGCGGGCATAGGCCTGGAAGAAAGCGTCCCGCGCCTCGGTGCGCGAGGCGCCGCCGAAATCGCTGCCGAGCAGCGGCAGGCCGCTGGTCCATGCGGGTTTAAGGCCGGGGAAATAAGGCGCCAGCTTCTCCAGCGCATGCTCAGCCAGGCGCCGGAAAGTCGTGATTTTGCCGCCGAACACCGAGAGCACCGGTGCCGCGCCCCGCTCGTCGTCGACCCGCAGGGTGTAATCCCGCGTCACCGCCGAAGGATCATCCGACCCATCGTCGTACAGCGGCCGCAGGCCGGCGTAGCGCCAGACCACATCCTCCGGCCGCGCAGCCTTCTTCAGGTAGCGGTTCACCGCGCGGCACAGGTAGGTCACCTCTTCGTCCGTCGCGCGCGGCAATTCGTCCTCGTTGTCCTGCGGCACGTCGGTGGTGCCCACCAGCGTATGCAAGCCGCCGTAGGGAATCATGAACACCACGCGGCGATCATCGTTCTGCAGGATGAAGGCGTGCTCGCCGTCGTAGAGCCTGGGCAGCATGATGTGGCTACCCTTCACGAGACGCACCCTGTCTTGCGATGCCTGTCCGAGGCAGCCGTTCAGCACGCCCTTCACCCAGGGGCCGGCGGCGTTGACCACCGCGCGGGCTCTCACGTTCTCGCCGTTTGACAGCTTCGCGCTCCACAGCCCGCCTTCGCGCCTGGCCGAGACGCACTCGGTGCGCGTCAGGACACGCGCCCCGCGCGCCTGCGCATCGAGCGCATTGGCGAGGACCAGGCGGGCGTCGTCCACCCGGCAGTCGGAATAAATGAAGCCGTGCTTCATGCGCTCGTTCAGGCCCGCGTTGTAGGGCGGCGCGTCGAGGCGCACCGCGTGCGAGCCCGGCAGGCTGGCGGGGCGCGAAAGGTGGTCATAGAGGAACAGGCCGGCGCGGATCACCCAGCGCGGCCGCAACCCGGGCACGTGCGGCATGATGAAGCGCGCCGGCCAGACCAGGTGCGCCGCCACCTTGAGCAGCACCTCGCGCTCAGCGAGCGCCTCGGCGACCAGCCGGAACTCGTATTGCTCCAGATAGCGCAAGCCGCCGTGGATCAGCTTCGAGGACCAGGACGAGGTCGCAGAAGCCAGGTCGTCCTTCTCCACCAGCATGACCGACAGGCCGCGGCCAGCGGCGTCGCGCGCGATTCCTGCGCCGTTGATACCGCCGCCGACGACCAAGAGGTCGATGGTTTCCGAACGGGAATCTCGGGGAAGCAAGGATGGAATTTTACGGCAGCATCACGCTGACCCGGACGCCGCGCGGCAGATTCTCGGCGGCGACACTGCCACCGTGGTACTCCGCGATCAGGCGCGCCACATACAGGCCCAGACCAAGGTGGGGATCGGTCCCGGACCCTCCGGCGCGGCCGGACACCATCGAGCCGAACAGCGTGTCCTTCACGGCATCCGGTATGGGTGGGCCTTCGTTGTCCACCGTGATCCTCGCCTTGCCCTCGGCCATGGCGAGCGCAATGCGCACCGGCGTGCCCGGCGTCGCAAAATCCGCCGCGTTCTCCGCCAGCTTGTCCAGCATCTGCGCCAACAGGTCCGGCGCCCCTTCCACCATCACGGGATTGGCCGACAGGTCCAACTCGAAGACCCTTGGGGAATAAGCCAGGCGGTAGCCCTCGACGCTACCGCGCAGCACCGGCACGGCGTCAAACTTCTCGCGCGTCGTGGTCGACAGGCTCTGCTCCAGGCGGCTCGCCTCGCTCATGCGCTCCAGGATTCTCGACAGGCGCGCCAGACCCTCCTCCGCGCGCTCGACGTAGGTGCGGCTCTCATGCGGGGTCGGAGCAAGCTTCAGGTTCTCGAGCGAAGAACGAACCACCGCGATGGGCGTCCGCAACTCATGCGAAAGGCGCCCGGCCATGCTCTGCAGGTAGGTATGGTGCTGCGCGAGCCTGCCCAGCACCGCCGAGAAGCTGCGCGACAGATCGCCGATTTCATCGCCCGCGTCCGACCCTGAGGCGAGCCTGGCGAAGCGGCCGCGCGCGTCGATCGCCGACTCCGCCTCGTCGCGCAAGCGCCGGATGCGCATCGACAGTCGTGTCGCCCAGGCGATGAGTACCGCCGCCGCGCCCGCGAACACCGTCAGCGTCAGTACCAGCAGTCGCTCCAGCGCCTCACTGCGCAACGTGGCGACCGGATTGGTGGTCTCCTCGACCACCACTGCCCCCACCACCTGGTCCCGGTTCCAGATCGGGCTGGCCGCGGACATCACGACTGCACGCCCGTCCGGCGTGCGCCGCGCCCGTGTCCCGGGCGCCCCCTGAAGCGCAGCCCCGATGTCGCGCCCGCTGGCGAGCGCGTCCTCCGGGACCGCCTCGGCAAACTCTTCGCTCGGGCGCTGGATGAGCAGGTTCACCATCCCCCGCCAGGCGCGCCGTACGCCCGATTCCTCCGGCGCGGGGAGCGGGCGTTTCAGGCTGCCGGCGAGCGCCAGCACCTGGTAGCGCCGGTTCACCACCCAGATGCGCGATTCGGTGCGCTCCACACCCTTCAGGATCGCGGCGATGTCCTCCTGCGCAGCGCGCGCGACCAACGCCTGCTGGCGTTCCAGGATGGCCTGCTCGCGCTCAAGGACGATCTGCTCCGATGGCCGTTCCAGCGCGCGTTCGGCCAGGCGCTGCAGTTCGGCTTCCGCCTCGCGGCGCAGCGGATCGTCGCGCACCGGCGCGGCGTTGAGCAGTTGCGGGCGGTCATGCAGCGCGGTGGCGACGGCGCGTGCCGTCGCAAGAAGGTTGCGCTCCTGGCCACCCAGCAGCACCCGCTCCATCTCGTTGACATACAGCACGCCCGCCCAAGGCAGCACCAGGAGCACCAGCGACACCAGCGCGAGTTTCGCGCGCAGGCCAAGTCGTCTCATGGTGATTTCCAGCGATAGCCCATGCCGTAGGCAGTCTCGATATGGTCGAAGGACGGATCCACTGCCTGAAACTTGCGCCGGATCCTCTTCACGTGCGAGGTCACCGTCGCGTCGTCCACCACCAGTTGCGCCTCGCTCATCAATTGCTCGCGGTTCTTTACATGCCCCGGATGCCGCGCCAGCGCGTGCACCATCCAGAACTCCGTGAGCGTGAGTTCCACCGCCCTGCCGTTCCACGCCACCGTGAAGCGCTTGAGGTCCAGCGCCAGCGCGCCGCGCTCCAGCTTCTCCTCCACCTGCTGGGGCTCGCGCGACAACTCGGCGCGACGGAACAGCGCGCCGATGCGCGCCAGCAGGTGCGGCAGGCTGGTGTCCTTGGTGAGATAGTCGTCCGCCCCCAGGCGCAGCCCGGAAACAACATCGAAATCACTGTCGCGCGCGGTAAGAAAGATGATGGGCAGCGTGGCCGACAGCGCGCGCAGCTCGCGGCACAGGGAGAATCCACCGTCCACGTCGTCGCCCAGCCCGATGTCGATGAGCGCCAGTTCGGGCAGGCGGGAGCGCAGCGCCGCCAGCGCTTGGGTTCGGCCGGCATAGGCGGCGACCTCGAAGCCGTGCTTGCGCAGCGCCTCCGCGGTGTTGGCGCGGATGGCCGGGTCATCCTCGACGATGGCGATGCGGCGCATGGGGATCGGTCGGCGGCGACTATATCCCAAGGGGCGGGGCCGAAACGGGCGAAAACCCTCGTGCCCGCAGATTGCCAGATTTCTTCGCCGTCTTGCCTGCAGCGGGCCCGTGCCGTGCCCTGCCCGGCGGCTGAAATGCCATCCCATGAAAACCCACGACACGCAGTTGGCGTCTTCGGCCCGGCTCGCGCTGGCCGACTTTCTTGCCTTCGTCATGCTGGCCGTCTGCATCACGCTCTCGGTTGGCCTGGTCCTGGCCGGCACCGTGCTGCTGCTGTCAGGCAGTGCCCAGGCCGCCCAGCCGGACTGGTACGAGGAAACCTACGCCTTCCCGCTGCCGGAGAATACGGCGGTGGACCGGCTGCGGATGCGCATCGGTGAGCGCCTCGTCGAAGGCGAGATCCGCGAAAAGGGCAAGGCGAGGGCCGCCTACGCGCAGGCGCTGCTCAAGTCAGTGTCCCTGCCAACGAACCTGCCCGTGGGCTGGACCATGGAGGGGGTGGGAGGGGAAATGCACCGCGAACTGCCGCGCGGCGCAGCCGCTGCGCGCTTCGACCTTCTCGTGGGCGCACCCCTGCTGCCCCTCTCCGCGCAGCTGTGGAACGTCTCGCGGAGGCGGGCGTGAGGCTCTATGGTGAGGTCGCCCTGGGCGTGGAGTGCGCACTGCCCGATCTCCTGACCAAGGCACCGCGTAGGCGTCGGCTGCTGCCATGGCTCGCCGGGCTGCCGTTGGTCGCCGGAGCACTGCAGTTCGGCCAGGGCGTGTGGATCCAAGCCAAGGCGCAGCTTGTGCAGATCTTGATCGAGCGCGCCTGGGCGCGCACGCTGGCGGGCGAAACCCTGGTCAAGCCCTGGCCCTGGGCCGATACCTGGACGGTGGCGAAGCTGGAGGTTTCCGCGCGAGGCGCCTCGCTTCTGGTTCTCGCCGGCGCGAGCGGCCGCACCATCGCCTTCAGCCCCGGCCACCAGGACGGCATGCCCCTGCCTGGTACACCCGGCAACAGCGTCATCGGCGGCCATCGCGACACCCACCTCGTATTCCTGCGTCATCTGCGCAAGGGCGACACCGTGCGCATCCAGCATGCCGATGGCTTGCGCGCGAGCTACCGCGTGATCGCAGAGCGCACCTAGGAACCGCGGCGCGGGGCGCGCTCTCCAGAAAGGAGGGCTGGGAACAGGAGGGCGCCGCCCCGCGGCTTCGGCAGCTAGAATCCACCGCATGACTGCCGCGCTCACCCTCGTCGTCGGCAACAAGAACTACTCCTCCTGGTCCATGCGCCCCTGGGTCGCGCTGCGTGGCTGCGGCGTGCCCTTTGCCGAGCGCGTCGTGAAATTCGAATCGGAGGACTGGAAGGCCAACATCGCGACGTTGTCGCCCTCGGGCCTGGTCCCGGTGCTCTGGGAAGGCGCGCCGGGATCCGGCTTCGCCACCTGGGATACCCTCGCCATCGTCGAACGGGCGAATGAGCTTTTCCCGGACAAGGGCTTGTGGCCTGCGGACCCGCAGGCACGCGCACGTGCGCGCAGCGTAGCCGCCGAGATGCATTCGGGCTTCCGCGCCCTGCGCGGCGCCATGCCCATGAACCTTCGCGGCCGGCATCCGGGCAAAGGCATGAATCCCGAGGTGGCAAGGGATATCGCGCGCATCACGCGGATCTGGACCGATGCGCGTGCGCAGTACGGCCCGGGCGGCGCGTACCTGTTCGGCGCGTTCAGCGCCGCGGATGCGTTCTACGCGCCGGTGGCGACGCGATTCATGACCTATGGCGTTGAACTCGACGGGGAAGCGCGGGCCTATCAGCAGGCGCTCCTGGGCAATGTCGCGGTGAAGGAGTGGACGGCCGAGGGAATCAGGGAGAAGGAGTTCTACAAGGAGGACGAACCCTACACCAGCCCTGCCGCATAGCCGCGGCGGTCCGCGTGTGCCGCGGCGCGTTACGATGGCGCCGTATCCGTTGTGTTCCTCCCCCCAGGGCTGAACGCCGCCGACTGCTACTTGCGGCGCAGCCTGCGAATTGCGGCCAGCTGGGCGGCGAGCATCGACAGCTCGCCCTCCACGGTCGCGATTTCCTGCTTGTCCTTGGCGTTGCGGCGCGCCTCCTCGGCGCGCTTGAGCGCCTCGTTGGCCTTGGCCTCGTCGAGATCTTGGCCGCGGATGGCCGTATCGGCCAGTACCGTGATGACGCGCGGCTGGACCTCGAGAATGCCGCCGGCGACGAAAATCAGCTGCTCCTCGCCACCGCCCGGAGGCAGGATGCGCACTGCGCCAGGCCGGATGCGCGTGATCAGCGGGGTGTGGCGCGGGTAGATGCCCAGTTCCCCTGCCTCGCCCGGCAGGACGACGAACTCCGCCTCGCCGGAGAAGAGCGCCTCCTCGGCGCTGACGACGTCGACTTGCATGGTGTGGGCGGCCATTCGCGGTTCCTTACTGCAGCGTCTTCGCCTTCTCAAACGCCTCTTCGATCGCGCCCACCATGTAGAACGCCTGCTCGGGCAGGGCGTCGCATTCGCCGTTGACGATCATCTTGAAGCCCTTGATGGTGTCCTTCAGCGAAACGTACTTGCCCGGGGTGCCGGTGAAGTTCTGCGCCACGGTGAAGGGCTGCGACAGGAAGCGCTGGATCTTGCGCGCCCGGGATACCGCCAGCTTGTCCTCGGGGGCGAGCTCATCCATGCCCAGGATGGCGATGATGTCACGCAGTTCCTTGTAGCGCTGCAGCGTGGCCTGCACCGCGCGTGTCGTGTTGTAGTGATCTTCGCCAATGGTGTTCGGGTCCACCTGGCGCGAGGTGGAATCCAGCGGGTCCACGGCGGGGTAGATGCCCAGCGCGGCGATGTCGCGCGACAGCACGACGGTGGCGTCGAGGTGGCCGAAGGTGGTGGCGGGCGAAGGATCAGTCAGGTCGTCCGCCGGCACGTACACCGCCTGGATCGAGGTGATCGAGCCCACCTTGGTCGAGGTGATGCGCTCCTGCAGGCGACCCATCTCCTCGGCCAGCGTCGGCTGGTAGCCCACGGCCGAGGGCATCCGGCCCAGCAGCGCCGAGACTTCCGTGCCGGCGAGCGTGAAGCGGTAGATGTTGTCGACGAAGAACAGGATGTCGCGGCCCTCGTCGCGGAAGCTCTCGGCCATGGTGAGCCCGGTGAGCGCCACGCGCAGGCGGTTGCCCGGGGGTTCGTTCATCTGTCCGAACACCATCGCCACCTTGGACTCGGGCAGGTTGTCCGGCTTCACCACTTCGGCCTCGATCATCTCGTGGTAGAAGTCGTTGCCCTCGCGGGTGCGCTCGCCAACCCCTGCGAACACCGACAGGCCGGAGTGCTGGGTGGCGATGTTGTTGATCAACTCCAGCATGTTCACCGTCTTGCCCACCCCGGCGCCGCCGAACAGGCCGATCTTGCCGCCCTTGGCGAACGGGCAGATGAGGTCGATGACCTTGATGCCGGTCTCGAGCAGCTCCACGGAAGGCGAGAGCTCGTCGAACTTGGGCGCCGCCTGGTGGATGGAGCGCAGCTTGTCGGACTGGATCGGCCCGACCTCGTCGATCGGGCGGCCGAGCACGTCCATGATGCGGCCAAGCGTCCCGGCGCCCACCGGCACCGAGATCGGGGCGCCGGTGGAGACCACCTTCATGCCGCGGCGCAGGCCGTCAGAAGACCCCAGCGCGATGCAGCGCACCACGCCGTCGCCCAGCTGCTGCTCGACCTCGAAGGTGAGGCCCTTCTCGGCCAGGCCGCCCTCCGCACTGTCGAGGAGCTTGAGCGCGTCGTAGACCTTGGGCATCGACTCGCGCGGAAACTCGATGTCGATCACCGCGCCGACGCTCTGGACGATGGTGCCTTGTGCTTGTGCCATTTTGATTTCCCGGTCGTTCTATCCGTCTGTGTGTGCAGTGGTGGCGCGCGCTAGACCGCCGCGGCGCCGGCGACGATTTCCGACAGTTCCTTGGTGATGCCGGCCTGGCGGTTCTTGTTGTAGATCAGGGTCAGCTCGTCGATCAGGTCCCGCGCATTGTCCGAGGCGGCCTTCATCGCCACCATGCGCGCCGACTGCTCGGAGGCCATGTTCTCGGCCACCGCCTGGAAGATGATGGCCTCGATGTAGCGCGTCATCACCTGGTCGAGCACCGCTTTCGCCTCGGGTTCGTAAAGGTAGTCCCACACCGTCTCGGGCGCGCCAAGCCGCTCGCCCGACAGCGGCAGCAACTGCTCCAGCACCGGCTCCTGCTTCATGGTGTTCAGGAACCGGGTGTAGGCGATGACGACGCGGTCGAACCGGTCCTGGGTGTAGCCGTCCAGCATCACCTTGATGGTGCCGATCAGCTTGTCCATCTGCGGCCGGTCGCCGATCTGGATCGCGTGCGAGACGATGTTGGCGCCCAGGCGCTGCATGAAGCCGAAGCCCTTGTTGCCGATGGCGCAGACGTCCACCGCCTCGCCCTCGGCCTCCCAGGCCTTGTACTGGTTCAGCACCAGGCGCAGCAGGTTGGTGTTGAGCGCGCCGCACAGGCCCTTATCCGTGGTGATCACGACCAGGCCGACGCGCTTCACCGAATCGCGCGCCACCAGGAACGGATGGCGGTACTCCGGATTGGCGTGGCTGATGTGCGCGGCCACGGTGCGGATCTTCTCGCCGTAGGGCCGCGCATGGCGCATGCGCTCCTGCGCCTTCCTCATCTTCGAGGCGGCGACCATTTCCATGGCCTTGGTGATCTTCCGAGTGTTCTGCACACTCTTGATCTTGACCCGGATCTCTTTTGTGCCCGGCATGGTGGCCTAGAAGGCGCCGTTCTTCTTCCAGTCCGCGATCGCGTCCTTGAGCGCCTTCTCGTCCTGCGCCGGCAGGTCGTTCTTCTCCTCTATGCGCTTCACCAGGTCGGCGAACTTGCCCTTCAGGTAGTCGCGCATCGAGCGCTCGGCGGCGAGCGCCTTCTTGACGTCGATGTCGTTGAAAAAGCCGTTGTTCACCGCGAACAGGGTGAGCGCCATCTCCCACACCTGCATCGGGCGGTACTGCGGCTGCTTCATCAGCTCGGTGACCATGCGGCCCAGCTCCAGCTGCTTGCGGGTGGCCTCGTCCAGGTCGGAGGCGAACTGCGCGAACGCCGCCAGTTCCCGGTACTGGGCGAGCGCGAGACGCACGCCGCCACCGGTGTCCTTCCGCTTCATGATCTTGGTCTGCGCAGCGCCGCCGACGCGGGACACCGAGATGCCGGCGTTGATCGCGGGCCGGATGCCGGCGTTGAACAGGTCCGTTTCCAGGAAGATCTGGCCGTCGGTGATCGAGATCACGTTGGTCGGCACGAAGGCGGTGACGTCGCCGGCCTGGGTCTCGATCACCGGCAGCGCGGTGAGGGAGCCGGTCTTTCCTTTCACCTTACCCCCGGTGAACTTCTCGACGTATTCCGGGTTGACGCGCGCGGCGCGCTCCAGCAGGCGGCTGTGCAGGTAGAACACGTCGCCGGGATAGGCTTCGCGGCCCGGCGGGCGGCGCAGCAGCAGCGACACCTGGCGATAGGCCCAGGCCTGCTTGGTCAGGTCGTCGTAGATGATCAGGGCGTCCTGCCCGCGGTCCCTGAAATACTCGCCCATGGTGCAGCCGGAGTACGGCGCGATGAACTGCATCGCCGCCGATTCCGAGGCCGAGGCCGCCACCACGATGGTGTAGGCCATGGCGCCATGCTCCTCGAGCTTCCTCACCACGTTGGCGATGGTCGAGGCCTTCTGCCCGATCGCGACGTAGACGCAGAATAGGTCCTTGCCCTTCTGGTTGATGATGGTGTCGATCGCCACCGCGGTCTTGCCGGTCTGGCGGTCGCCGATGATCAGTTCGCGCTGCCCGCGGCCGATCGGCACCATGGCGTCGATCGCCTTCAGGCCGGTCTGCACCGGCTGCGACACCGACTGGCGCGCGATCACCCCCGGCGCCACCTTCTCGATGACGTCGGTTAGCTTGGCGTTGATCGGCCCCTTGCCGTCGATCGGCTGGCCGAGCGAGTTGACCACGCGGCCGAGCAGTTCCGGCCCGATCGGCACCGACAGGATCTTGCCGGTGCACTTCACGGTGTCGCCCTCGGTGATGTGCTCGTACTCGCCCAGGATCACCGCGCCGACCGAGTCGCGCTCCAGGTTGAGCGCCAGGCCGAAGGTGTTGTTCGGGAACTCTAGCATCTCGCCCTGCATCACGTCCGACAGGCCGTGGATGCGGCAGATGCCGTCGGTCACCGAGACCACGGTGCCCTGGGTGCGCATCTGCGCCCCGGCATCCATGTTCTGGATCCGGTTCTTGATCAGTTCCGAGATTTCGGAGGGGTTGAGTTGCATTCGATGCTCCTGATTGAACGGAAGACGCGTCTTCCGCTTTTTTATGCTTTCAGTGCCGTCTCGAGCGCCGCCAGTTGCGCGCGCGCCGACCCGTCGATGACCTTGTCGCCGATCACGATCTTCACCCCGCCGATGAGGCTCTGGTCCACGCTGACGCGGACCTTCAGCTTGCGGCCGGTCTTCTTCTCCAGCCGGCCCACCAGGTCGGCGACCTGGGCCGGGTCCATGTCGAAGGCGGTGAAGAGCTCGGCCTCGACCGTGCCCTCACGCTCGTTCTTCAGCGCCTCGTACTGGGCGCGGATCTCCCCCAGCACGTCCAGGCGCCCGTTCTCGGCCAGCACGCGCACGAAGTTCTCCGCCTCGCCCGAGAGCTTGCCCGCCAGCACCGAGAGGAACAGCCCGGCCAGCTTGGCCGCGGACAGATTCGGGTCGCCGACGGCCGCCCGCACGCGCGCGTCCACCGCCACGGCGGCGAGGTTGGCGAGCGCCGCCGACCATTCGGCGAGTCTGCCCTGGGCATCGGCCAGCCGGAAGGCGGCTTCGGCGTAGGGTCGGGCGATGGTGCTGGGTTCGGCCACGGCTTTGCCCGTCTAAAGCTGCTTCTTGATGCCGTCGAGCAGCTCGGCGTGCGCCCTGGCGTCCACCTCGCGGCGCAGGATCTTCTCCGCGCCGGCCACCGCCAGCGCGGCAACCTGCTCCCGCAGCTGTTCCCGGGCGCGCTGCGCCTCCTGCTGGATGTCCGCCTTCGCGGCCGCCTTCTCGCGGTCACCCTCGGCCTTGGCGGCGGCTTTGGCCTCCTCGAGCACCTGGGAGCCGCGCTTCTCGGCCTGGGCGACGATCTCGGCGGCGCGGCTGCGCGCCTCCGTGATCGCCAGCTCCGCCTGCCGGCTGGAGGACTCGAGGGACTTCTTGCCCTGCTCGGCGGCGGCGAGGCCGTCGGCGATCCGCTTCTGGCGCGCCTCGATGGCGCGCAGCAGCGGCGGCCACACGAACCGGACCGTGAACCAGATGAAGGCGGCGAAGACGAGCGCCTGGGTGATGAGCGTGAGATTGAAGTTCATGCGTCCTCCCGCGGGGCGGAATGCCTCAGCCGAGCCTCGCGAGCAGCGGGTTGCCGGTGGCGAACCACAGTGCGAGGCCGACGCCGATGATGAACGAGGCGTCGATCAGGCCCAGCAGCAGGAACACCTTGGCTTGCAGGGAATCGGTCAGTTCGGGCTGGCGCGCTGCGGCCTCCAGGAAGCGCGAGCACATGATGCCGACGCCGACGCAGGCGCCGAGCGCCCCCAGGCCGATCATCAGGCCGATGCCAATGCCGGTGTAGGCCTGAACCATGGCGATGAGTTGCAGTTTTTCCATTGCGGCTTCCTCTCTGTGCGAAAAGACGGGTGGTTAGTGGTGTTCGTGCGCCATCGCGAAGTAGACGATGGTCAGCATCATGAAGACGTAGGCCTGCAGCGCGACGATCAGAATGTGGAAGATGGCCCAGCCCAGGGCGAGCAGGAAACTGAGGCCCGCCCAGCCGAGGCCGGCGGCTGCCAGCAGCCACAGCAGCAGGAAGATGATCTCGCCCGCGTACATGTTGCCGTACAGCCGCAGCGAGTGCGACAGCGGCTTGGACAGGTACTCAATGGCGTTGAACAGAAGATTGAGGGGGAACAGCTTCGCGCCGAAGGGCGCGCAGAGGAGCTCGTGCATCCAGCCGCCGAAGCCTTTGGCCTTGACCGAGAACCAGAGCATCAGGAACCAGACCGACAGCGCAAGCGCGAAGGTGGTGTTGATGTCGGCGGTGGGCACGATGCGGAAGCCCTCCGCGGAAATGAGGTGCGTGCCCTTGGCGACGATGTCCACGGGCAGGAAGTCCATCGAATTCATCAGCAGCACCCAGACGAATACCGTGAGGGCGGCTGGCGCGACAAAGGCGTTGCGGTCGCCGTGGCGGAAGATGCCCTTGGCCTGGTCGTCGACGAAGCCCACCAGCAGCTCGACGAAGGCCTGGCGCTTGTTCGGCACGCCCGCGCTAGCGCCACGCACGATCCACCACAGGAACCCGATGCCCACCAACCCGAGCAGGATCGACACCATCACGGAGTCGACGTGCAGGGTCCAGAACCCGCCGTCGCCCAGGAAAGGACGCGCGTCATGCGTCAGGTGGTGACCGATGTACTCGGTGGGGTTGAGTTCCTTGCCTGCGGCCATCGGGTCAGGATCCGGACTGGTTGTGTTCGCGCACGAAAAACGCCATCGAAAAGATCAGGACCGTCGCCATGAAGGACCCGAGGAACGCCACCACCACGACACCCGGGTAGAGTGCCAGCACCAGCCACAGCAGGAGCACGATCACACCGAGCTTGACGCCCTCGGCCGAGAGCGCGGTAACCAGAACCCCCCCTGCGGTGTCCGCCCTTTTCCCCGATGCCACCCTCGCCGAACCCCATCCGGCGCCGAGGCTGACCGCGCCACCAAGGGCCGCGGAAATCGCGCCGTGCACGCCGGCCAGAACCCCGGCCAACAACGCGAGTACGAGGGTGGCGATCACTTGCCACCGGAGCACGGTGCGAATCGATTTGCTCAACAAGCGGAAGCCCGCGCTCCCGGTGCCTGCAAAAGCGGCCGGATTATATTGGCTGCGCACACCGTGGGTCAACGTGTTTCATTGCAAAACGCCCCCTCGGCACGGGCTCAGCACAGCTTTTTCAGCAGCTGGTCGAGATGGTCCAGCCCTGAGTACTGGATGACCACCTTGCCGCCACCCTTGCGCCCCGGGTGGATCTCCACCGTCGTGCCCAGCCGCCCGGACACTTCTTCCTCCAGGCGCCGCAGGTCGCGGTCGCCGCGGCCGCCATTGCCCTTGCGGCGCGCGGCCCCCGACCCACGCGCCATGTGGCCCGCCAGCGCCTCGGCCTCGCGCACCGACAGGCCGCGCGCAACGATGCGGTTTGCGGCCTCGATCTGCCGCGCCAGGTCGAGCGACAGCAGCGCGCGCGCATGGCCCATCTCCAGCTGTCCTTGCATCAGCATCGACTGCACCGGCCGGGCGAGCTTGAGCAGGCGCAGCAGATTGGTGGTGGCGCTGCGCGAACGGCCCACGGCGTCGGCGGCGCGCTCGTGCGTCATGTGGAACTCATCCACGAGGCGCTGCAGGCCGGCCGCCTCCTCCATCGGATTGAGGTCCTCGCGCTGGATGTTCTCGATGAGAGACATCGCCAGCGCCGCCTCGTCGGCCACCTCGCGGATCAGCACCGGCACCTCCTCCAGCCCGGCCAGCTGCGCCGCGCGCCAGCGCCGCTCCCCCGCGATGATCTCGTGGTGCCCCCCGGTCAGGGGCCGCACCAGCAGCGGCTGCATCAGCCCCTGGGCGCGTATGGAGGCGGCAAGCTCGGCCAGCGCGGCCTCGTCCATCCGGGTACGGGGCTGGTACCTGCCCGGCTGGATCGCGCTCACCGGCAGGGTCCCCACGACGTCCTTGCGCGCGCCCGCATCGGCTCCCGGCTCCGCGCCCAGCAGTGCGTCCAGCCCCCGGCCCAATCCCCGGGCCGTGCCCTTGTGCTTGGTGGTACTCATCCCGCCCTCCTCAGGATTTCCTCGGCCAGTGCCAGGTAGGCCTGGGCGCCCTTCGAGGCTTGGTCCCATGTCACCGCCGGCGCGCCGTAGCTGGGCGCCTCGGCCAGGCGCACGTTGCGCGGCACGAGGGTGCGGTACACCTTGTCGCCGAAATGCTGCTCCAGCTGCTGCGACACCTGGTGCGCAAGGGTGTTGCGCGGGTCGAACATCGTGCGCAGCAGACCGGCGATTTCCAGGCGCGGGTTGAGATTGCCCCGCACGCGCTTGATGGTGCCCACCAGATCCGACAAGCCCTCCAGCGCGTAGTACTCGCACTGCATCGGGATCAGCACTTCCACCGCGGCGACGAAGGCGTTCACGGTGAGCAGGCTAAGCGAGGGCGGGCAGTCGATCAGGACGTAGTCGTAGTCGTTTACGACGATCGCCAGCGCGGCGCGCAGGCGGCCTTCGCGGTTGGGCAGTTCCACCAGTTCCACTTCGGCGCCAGCCAAGTCGCGGTTGGCCGGCACGAGGTCGTAGCCCGCGGCTTCGGCCTTGACGCGGATGCTCGCCATTTCGCCCAGCCCCAGAAGCACGTGATAGATGGTGCGCTCGAGCTTGCGCTTGTCCACGCCGCTACCCATGGTGGCATTGGCCTGCGGGTCGAGGTCCACCAGCAGCACGCGCTTGCCGGCCCTCGCCAGGCCGGCGGCCAGATTCACGCTGGTCGTGGTCTTGCCCACGCCGCCCTTCTGGTTCGCCACCGCGAGGATGCGCGCCATGCTCAGGCGGCCGGCCGGCACAGCACCAGGTGGCGCGCTTCGTCCAGCAGCGGCACGTTCAGCCGGCGGATATCGCGGCAATCGCAACACTCGCCGACCGCGGCGAGTTCCGTGGCCGGGAACGTGCCCTTCATTGCCGCGAGCACCCCCCCCGGGGCGACGAGATGGCGGCACGAGGCGACGAACTGCGCCAGCTCGGAGAAGCCGCGCGAGATGACCACCGCGAATCGCTTCAGCGGCTTCCAGTTCTCGACGCGGCCGACATGCACCTCGACATTGCCAAGGCGCAACTCGATCACCGCCTGTCGCAGGAAAGCGCCCTTCTTCTGGTTGGCGTCGTTCAGCGCCACGCGGCGCGCGGGCTCGGCGATCGCGATCGGGATCCCGGGCAGGCCGCCGCCGGCGCCGACATCGGCGAGCGCCCCCGGAGGCAGTTCTGGCAGGACCGCAAGGCTGTCGAGCAGGTGATGGCTGACCGAGCGCAGCGGGTCGCGGATCGCGGTGAGGTTATGCGTGCGGTTCCACTTCGCGAGCAGTTCGAGGTACGCCATCAGTTTCGCCGTCGCGCCCTCGGGCAGCGGCGCGTCGAGTCTCGGCGCAAGCATCGACAGCCCGCGGGACAGCGCGGCCTGCGGCGTCATGCGGTGGTCTGCTCGGGCGCGGCGCGGCGCGGTCCGCTCGCGCCGATGCGCTTCAGGTGTACCAGCAGGAGCGAAATTGCGGCCGGCGTGATCCCGGAGATACGCGCCGCCTGGCCGATGGTCTCGGGCCGGAGGCGCGCCAACTGCTGGCGCGCTTCCACCGCAAGCCCGCGCACCGCGGCGTAGTCGAAATCCAGCGGCAGGCGCAACGAATCCTGTGCGGCACGGCGCTCCACCTCGTCGCGCTGCCGTGCGATATAGCCCTCGTACTTGGCCTGGATTTCCACCTGCTCAGCCACCATGGGATCGTCCACAGCCTTGTAAGACGTTGTTAATTCAAAAAGTGAATGATAACTTACATTAGGCCGTCGCAACAGGTCCGCCAGGCTGTACTCGCGTTCGATGGGCTGGCCAAGCAGGCGCTGGGCAGCCTGGGCTGGCACGCTTCGCGGATTGACCCAGGTGCTGCGCAGGCGCTCGCGCTCCTGCGCGATCGCATCCCGCTTGCGGTTGAACGCCGCCCAGCGGGCATCGTCCACCAGGCCCAGATTGCGCCCAGTCTCGGTGAGCCGGAGGTCGGCATTGTCTTCGCGCAGCATGAGCCGGTACTCGGCCCGGCTGGTGAACATGCGGTACGGCTCGGACACGCCGCGTGTCACCAGGTCGCTCACCAGGACCCCCAGATAGGCCTCGTCGCGGCCCGGGCACCAGGCATCGCGTCCCTTTGCCTGCAGCGCCGCGTTAATTCCGGCCAGCAGCCCCTGCGCTGCCGCCTCCTCGTAGCCGGTCGTACCGTTGATTTGCCCGGCGAAGAACAACCCGGGGATGGACTTGGTTTCCAGCGAAGACTTCAGTTCGCGGGGGTCAAAGTAGTCATATTCGATGGCATAGCCCGGACGCAGGATGTGCGCCTGC
>Ga0194127_10002555_pt1 | contig 24588 bp, 59 predicted proteins | sample TA2KigC100mmetaG_FD_148624 | JGI IMG/M metagenome (GOLD analysis project Ga0194127, IMG submission 148624) | Freshwater microbial communities from Lake Tanganyika, Tanzania - TA2015036 Kigoma Deep Cast 100m | ecosystem: Environmental > Aquatic > Freshwater > Lake | place: Tanzania: Lake...
ATTCAATGGCAACTCTTTTCCATCCTTTAATGCAAGATCAATTTCTCTTGCAAGTGCTCGCGAAAGGAATATTTCATCATATATTTTGGTGTCAGACATGCATCGGTCTCCATTCAAGTTTCATACACAACCAGCCCTTACGCTTGGCCTGCCACATTCTATAAACAGCTTTAATTAAACTAGATCCTTTATAAAATTCTATCCAGCACATTTGCCCATAATTATCATCTCGACCCCAGGCATAGACTTCATATTCATTACCCATTAATCTAACCTCACAAATTCGCCAAATTCATTTGGAAACTCTTCTGTCGGTCTAAACACATATTCCGACTTTGGTGTGTATGGAAATTCAATCGGAACAAAAGATTCAGAATTCGTAAAATGTGACTTTCTCATAGTACCGTCAGAACCTCTAAACCATTCCCAAAAGATTTTTCCATCTAAGTAATACGGCTGCCCATCGAATCGATCTGCTTGTTTAAACACAGCACTGCACCGCTTATTTTGGTATACAGTTACACTGTTAGGTGCTCTACTGGTCTCATTCCATTCCCAATCTTCACCTGTTAGAGGTACAATTGGTGTAAACATTGCAAGTTTCGAAAACAATCTGACAGCATATGGTGCAGAAGATCCAGAATGACCTTCGTCGTGGAACACCTCAAGCAATTTTAAAATATGCTCACAAACATCCTTTTGCATATCATCTTTAAATGTATCATCATCATTCAACCAACCAGCAGCTTTAAATTCAGTCATTGCATATTGCACATAATTACTCATTTAGTTCTCTCCACAGATTCATTGCTTGCTTCAACTCATCCATTTGCTTTAATCGAATATCATCCATGATATTCATTCCACCATATTCAGACATCATGTTTCGCTCGGTCATTTTCCAGAGTTTGTCGTGCTTCTCCTGAAGCGTATCCAGCACAACATCATAATAATCCATTGGTCGAATTCGTTCATTCATTTTTCAAATTTCTTCTTCAAACGCTGATACTCTGCTAGTTCTTTTTCTCTTTTAGCTGCCTTAGCCTTTTTCTCTTTAGCTTTAGCTACGGCTTCCTTTGCAATACGCTTCTCAAATTCTTCGTCAGTTTCCAAACGACGCTCCCACAATTCGAGTTGAATACCACCATCATACCCATAAGGCTCAACCGTGAAATAAACATCTCGTCCTTTATAAGACTCAATGTAGGATTGCATCACATCAATCACTTCTTCAGGCGTCTTCTGATCCAAAAGTTCGTAAAAGCATTTAACACCCAAATGTTCTCTTACAATTATACGCTTTTTCATTTCATTACTCATTTTAAATTAATTTTTCATGATATATACATTTTACACTAATTAAAATTTAATGTCAAGCAATAAAATCAATGAGTTATCAATCTTTTACATGATATTCTTCGAAAATGTAGTGACCGCCTCGGCGAGATTGAACCCAATTAAGGTGCCACATCATTCCGTTCTCTTGCATCGCTTGGATCAGAGACTCATTCCCAGACCAACCAGCTGTCGAAACATCATGTCTATGCACAATGGTATCACCTTTAAATGCATGGGGCTCGTCGATCTCTTTCCACATCATGTTACTATACAACCAGTTCTCTTTAACGAATTCAAACCAGCCTTTTGGGTCGTTCCAATGCCATTTTCGAACAATTTCTAAACAAGCCTCAGTTGGATAACCATCTTCGTCTAGCATATCATTGTCTCGCCCCAGCTCTTCAATGATAGCTTTAGACTCTGCAATATCCTTTAGCAGTTTTTCATGCAACTCTTTTCTAATATCAGACATACACACCTCTATGATAGATCAATATGTTCAACATTTTTCATCCAATCAATGTAATCATCGATATTTTGAATTGCGCGTTCGTGTTCGTGATATCCAACTTCATAGCCTGGTTGCCATTCATACAGAAACCAGAAAATTCCATCAGCAGCATCCCCGAAAATATGATTGATCATCATCGCACAATCATTACTCAAAAGATTTGAGTATGTGTTATCAAAAACATAGGTTTGAAGATCATTAGGAATCCGATCAAGGTATGCACTGCGATTTACAGCATTGGCATACAAATTACGAAAAATTTGTTCTTTGGTCATTTTATATTCCTAGTTACCACCTTTAAGCAAAAATCGATTGCTAATTGCCTTAAAGTGAATTTGAGGATTAGTCATGCACTTGAATACAAGACCTTCACGCTCGGCTTTCGGATTCAACACACTCTTACCCTCTGCAACCATTAGCAGAGTATCCACATCCATTTTGAAAACTACAGAGTCGGTAAGTACAGGTACATTCTTCAAACCGAATTGTTCACAGAACCGAATACGCTCTTCGCTGCTCAGATAATTGCCAATTGCAACATCATAAACATCAAACACAAAGAAGTCAACATCTTTCAATTGATATGGATTACCTTGAACAGGTCCAACCAATTCACCTTGAATGGCGAAACCTTTGCGTACAGCAGTCTTTAGTTTTGTCTCAACATCATATTTTACAGCGGCGCGCCAGAAGCTATTGGTGTCGCTGGGCTTCAAGTCAAGATTCCGACTACACACATGGAATTCCCCTTCTTGATCCAAGAACATTGTGCAAGATGAACCATCCAGCTTCTCGGTTACTTCGAAACTCAAGTCTCCCCACTCAGCTAGTTCCTCAACGAGATTCTGACAACGCTCTTGATCGGTCTTGGGGATTTGAGACGGAAATGCTCCACGAACTTCACCAGCTAGTTGGGCAGGAATTTCTGGTTCCCACTTTTGAATATTCAAAATTTCGGTAACATTAGCATCAAAGACATCGTTGGTATCACTAAGTACCGTAAGAACATCTAGCTGAACTTCATCGATAGGTAGCAACAAACCCTGACTGACTTGACCACGAAGTTTAATAGTGCGGACACGGTTACCCTTCACACCGTTGTACTCTTTCGGCTCAGAACCCTTAGAGAGAAACGGTGCAATTTCATGAGGAACCCATGAATCAATTGAGACATAAACAACATGATCACCAACTTTGTATTGGTTGATCTTATCAACAACCCACCAGCCGTTAACTCGATAAGCAACAATCTGATCGGCATTTTCAATAGGCTTAATCTCGCTAACTTTAGCAACCCAAGCCATCACTCGCTCATTATTAATAATCATTTTCAATCCTTATACAAGTTCTTCAACGATTCCTAGAACTTCTGCAACAATAAGAAAAATACCACCAGCAATCAGCAATGTGCTGACATTAACAGAAAGACCAGCCATAACAAAACTTGCTCCGGCGCAAATTCGAAGGGCACTCTTAACAAGACTTACATAAAAGTGCCCAACGCTTGTGTCTTTAGGTTGTATATTCATTCTATCGATCCTTAAGGCGTTTGAATACAGCCTTCACATCTTCATCTGTACTGATAATGGCAAACAACCGTTCCATTGCCATATCTTCCAGCTCTTTTTTCTCATCTTTATCAAGCTTATCTGCTTTGCGCTTTTGCTGCAATTTGCAGTAGCGATCGATATCCCATTTTTTACTCATTATTATCCCCAAGTCCGATGAATTTCTGCAACATGCTCCATTCCATCATAATCGTTGATTTCCCACTCTGCATCATCGGGTACGTCAACAATGCGCAATTTGGCACATACACCGTTTGCTTCTTCTCCTAGCTCTTCAATCACCTGTATCAAGATGGGATCAGTACGAAACCAATCATTATAACCATACTGGTCGTATTCGGTGCCCGTTAAATTTGCATAACGCTTACGTGCTGCATCCGACAAACCGAAACCACCGTAACATTTATTAATAACAACTTTCATATTCAAACTCCAGTAGTCTATGTCTTCTCAATCTCACCGAAGACATAGACATTGTAGCACAAGTAAACCTCTTTGTAAAGGGTTTTTTATGGCTATGTCAATAGCTGACCTGGATGATTCTCAAAAGTCACTTCCAATGGAAATGCTGCTCGTTTTTGAGTCTTGGCGTATTGAATTTGTTGTTGTAATTCAATGATATACTTCTCATGGCGCTTGATATCTGCTTCAAGCATAGCAATTTTTTCATCAGGAGTCAGCATACTCTTCTTTTTCCTTTTTAAGCATTCGATACATAGCCTTGTCATTATGTTTAACTTTATAATGATTTAAGACATTTTGGTCTTCATATTCATTATCTCGTTTTCTAAATTTAGTCTTATCGTTCTTTTTGTTTTTACTGCAACTTCTACCACCACCGATCATTTTGTTTTCTCCTTTAGTAAATATGATCCGCTGCTTGATACTTCAACAAGTCTTCAACTGTCAACCACACATCTGTAGGTGGCAATAAAGTCTTTTGAATTTTTCTTCTATCTAAACCTGTTGCTTCATGTAGAATGTTTAACATTCTCGTATTGCAATTATTTGTTTCAACCAAATGCGCTTTAATATCGTGATGCTTACCTTCCAATTCAGTGCTGAATTGATGTGACAAGATACCTGTATTTTTACCAATATATCTCTCACCTTTAGTTCCACTTACAAAAATTAGCAAAGCTGCGCTTAACAAATATCCGATACCAATAGTACGAATAGGTAACACACTTCGATTCATTACATCGATAAGAGCAAAAGCATCATATAAACTTCCACCAATACTGTTAATATACAATGTTAGTGTTTCTCCTTCTTTTGGATTTACATTTTTCAAAATAATCCACTGAACAATTTCCATAATAGATTGTTCATTTACATCTCCGATCAGAAATTTGACACTATTCTCTTCAAGCTGTTCGGTACAGCTACCCATAAAAGGCATTTTTTGCATGTCTAATTTTAATTCTTGTGACCTCATATTTTTATTCCGATCTGTTTGTGATTTAGTTATAGTAGATAAGTCACTTTTTACCATGATATTGTTAGATATTCTTCTTCTTTCTCCCAAGGATAACCATTTGGATATTTTTGATCAACAACTTTATTGCCTTCCTCAAAAAACTCTTTTGTTACAGAACCTTCGTTGCCATCTAATCGATAACATACAGTGTGCTGTTTCGTACATTCATAATCTTTTCTATATTTCAACAGTGTTGAATAGAATTGTCTATCAGCACCCCACTTGCCATACCATCCGTGACTTACACCAAGTAAAGCATCTTTTTTGATAGCATAACAAGATGTGTCAATATGATTATAATTAGTGTATGGTGCCCATTTACCTAGACTTTCGCATTTATCTTGTAGTAAAAACCCACCACTCTTACTATGAATATCCCTAAATGAATAGCACCAAGGAGCACCACTCTTTTCTAAAGTATCAACCATAGTCTCAATATGATTTGGTTTAAACCAATTGTCTTCATCTAAAAAGCAAATAACATCCGCGTTTACGAGATAAGGGGATGCTGCATATACGCGATGCCCATACCAACCTTTACCAATATTCTCTTCCATTGTAATGGTACGCGTATGTTCATACATCGATATCTTTTCGTTTGCTGAACGATATTGATTACCGTCAATGACAACATAATGCACTATATCATCATATGTTTGTTGAGCAACAGACGATAGACATTTCGACAAATACTCCGAATTAATTGTGGGAGTAATAATAGCAACTTTCATAATATATTCTCGTTTTTTAGTTCTTTAAATTGCTTATACAATTCTAGATACTGCTTAAAAATTTTTGGATAATGCTCTGAATAACAGTATAATATTTCACCATATCTAGATACCATATCAAGCATTATCTTTTCAGACTGCTCATCAGTCAGCCCGTTCAATGTCTGATTCATTGCATTCTGATCCATATTGTATTTCAATAATCTTTAGTTCTGTATCAGTTGTGATATTATAAAGTTTATGCCAAGATGATTCCGGAATCAAAAATTCTGATTTAGAATACAGCATATGTTTAACATCATTCAAGATAACTTGCCCATATCCAGATGATACAAACCAAAATTCTGATCGATTATTATGTCTTTGAAGACTCAGAGATTTACCGGGATATACAACAAGTTCCTTAACTTTTATGGATGCATCACCGCTATTCAACTCATGAATAACTTTATAATAACCCCATGATCGATCAACTTTACTTGTTTTCCAGGACTCAAGAATCGAAGACGATGAATTTACTTTATTTTCACCACCAATCCCAAAAGCAAATTCAACATTGGGTACAATCATTTCAGGAATATTATTCCTTGTTCGATCACCACCATTTGCGAAAATAAGTTTACTCGTTGGAAATGCTTTGCAAACTTTATTAATTAAATCGATAGCTGTTCCATCATCATCATTAAAACATAGAACTTGATCGACACATTTTAGATTTTTAACAATTTCTGCTCGTTCATTCCATGGCAAAAAAGCTTGCCCTTTTTTTCGGATTAGCCAATCATCACTGTTCACACCAACGATTAAAATATCACCAAGCTGTTTGGCAGCATTTAAATAACCAATATGCCCACTATGAATAGGGTCAAATCCGCCACTGGCGATAACAACTTTCATTATAGAACTCAGATATTGATTTCAGGATAAACTTCTTTTACAAACTTTGGTGTTAGATAAGGAACATTCAAATCTTTTTTCAGCATATTAACAAATAATTCAGCTTCACTTTTATGCATAGCTTCTAGAATACCTCTCAAGATTTTTGATTGTTTTTCTTTAGTCAACGAAGATGGACGCTTTGGGTTTCCAACATGAAACAAATAAAGTCTTTTCAATTCGATATCAATATAAGTATCATTCATACCCGCAGGAAGTTTTGACGGTTTATATTCTGGAATTTCAACATCAAATTTAATATCTTTATTGAATGCTGCAACAAGAAATTCCATAAACCTAAACGATTTATTGTTTTGAAGGGTCTTTACCCTTCCCTCTTTAGTTGTTTGATTTTTAAACTCATCAACAATTTCAGAATATAGTTTTTCAGATGGCATTGTGTTCTCTCATTAAAATTCATCAATAACTTCAAGCAAATTTTTCAATCGCTTTGAAATCATATAATTCATAAATTTCTGCTTTGACGCAGGGTTTGTTGTTTCATAGATATTTATAATTTCAGTTTTTAGATTCTCTGGAATAAATGACAAGTCGATCAATTCTCTGTTTCGTTGCCAATTCCGTTCCAAATCTCCTGTTGCAAACACGGGATTGAATTCAGCAAGAAACTTTTTAGTCACAGGTTTTTGCCGAATACCATCAATGATAAAATTATCACCTGAGAGAATATTTGGAACACCATCATCTTTATCACCAGTAACAATCAGTTCTGCCAATTGCTGTAGTGGATTATCAGATTTAATCCACTTTTTCATAGAAGGTGAATATTGTTTTACATTGTCATTATGAAGCTGAATAAAATCTTTATCAGACGATAAAATCAAAACCTTTTCAGTTTTCGATAGACTTTTGGTTAGTGTTCCAATAATATCATCAGCTTCTGCCGTATCAATGTGAATTACTTTATATGGTGAATGTTCTTTTAGTTCTTCACGAACATTACCCAGCGCATCAAAAATGGAACTCCAATCATGCCCACTTTTTTCTCGATTCTTTTTTCGGGAAGCCTTATATGGCGGAAAAACATCTCTACGCCAGTATTTACGCCCATCACATGCAATAACAATATTCTTTCCATAATCATCGCGAAACTTACGAATATTGGCTCGAATAGTATTAAGAATCATGTGACGAACCAATGATTCATCTACAGCATCTTTTGAGGAACCAATTTGATCCATAAGATTCGCAAGTGCAACTTGATTGTAATCAATGATAATAATTTTTCATCTCCTTATCAGCTTACTCGCAAAATGACAGTATCTGCATTCAGACGACCAGTCAACAAGCTTTCTTTGGTTTTTAGTTTACTCATAATGTTGCGCAATGCAACTTTACCCGCGCTTAGAACTTCACCAACAGTTTCAGCAGGTTTCCTAGTGGTCTTACTCACAGACTTGATTTGATTCACACCAATCAAAGTGGATCCCTTTATAGAGATACCAGTACCATCTTCTGCGAAATAAACACCAAGTTTCTTGGTTTTCGTATTATATACAAAAACCTGACTTGAACCAACAATCTTTGAAGGATCAATTGAAACAATTTTAACGTCTTCAGAAAGAGAAAACTCTTTACAATATTTAACCTTACTAGACAATTGCTCAGGTGTTTTTTGTTTTGTTTTTCGAGGTTTCCTATTCAATTTAGATTGAGAAACAATTTTGGATGCATCAGACAATACTGCATCACAGAATGCAACCAATTTTTTCATTTGAATTTTAGAATAGATTCCATAAGCTTCTTGAATATACTCATCATCAGAATCTATAGCATTGGAAAATTCAGCGCGATATTTCTTAAAAACCTCGATAATGCGAGGTGTATGAACTTGTTTGGTGTTCAAAGTCACCATCAAGCCCATAGCATCATAGGTAGACTTGCACCCACTCATAATGAAGTCATCCAGACTGCCTTCCAATTCAGCAGTAATTGCATTCGCTTGATCAGCAATTCGATCTTGAATGTTGGGTTTTTTCTTTTCAACACTCTCACCGATCTCACCAGAATCGCTTGGCGATGCGCTCAATTCTGAAATATGACTGTCAAACCACTTCTGATTCTTTTCGTCCAGTGACGCACCATTCGACAGAATGCGACACACAAAGCCAAATTGACGAGGAAGAGAATTAAGAGCACTTACAGAGAACTTAATCTTTTGTTTCGTCAAATAGTCTTTTGCATACTTGGCAGAATCCTTGGAATCCTTGTTATTGGAATACCAGCTTAATGTGCGACCAAGAGTAAGATTATCCAGAGTTTCACCCTTGAGTTTGGGTTCACCACCAACGATCTTATCAAGTTTATCTTGAGTTTGCTTAACAATAGTGTTCATTAATTATCCTAAAATTATAACCAAAAAAGCTAACACAAAAATCAAAAAAAACAATTTCCCGCTTCCAGAATTTGAATTGGAACGGGATTTTTTAGACCTTGATGATCCAAGTGTATATGATTTAGAAATTAGATATCCACCACCAGTCTTGGATGATGTGGTGATTTTTGTTTTCCCATTTGAACGGGAAGATATTGTTCGACGAGTACCATCACCATACTTGGTTGATTCTGATACTGTATTGCCTGCTGGAGAAAGAGTAATAGTCTTTCTTCTGTTATCAGCAGTTTTCCGAGAAGTTCTTTTATATGTCGTCATAAGTGTTATTATACACCTTTTTAAGAATTAGTCAAGTATTTTCCAGGAGTCCAAAACGGTCTGCTCGATAGTGTGCGCTTCAACTTCCCAAGGTTGATCTCGGTCAGCGATATCTTCAACTTTTTTCCCTCGCCAATAGCGATGATCCATCGACAATTCGCCCATCAAATACTGCTTAACATGAACAAATTCATGCGCCAAAGTCAAAAAACGCAGTTTTTCACTCAAATTTGCGTCAATTTCGATCAAATAATCAAGGGAAGTGAAATCCTCATCAAAATCCAGAGCCTCACAGAATCCGTCAGCACCCAAACCATCGACCAGCTTGATTTTCACATTCAGAGAATCAATAAGCTCACTATCAGCAATCAAACGCTTGGCAAACGCTTTGGAAGCGTTTTTTAACGCTTTCCGCTGACTCGTCTCACAGTTGTAAACAGAAATTTTCATGTATTCGGTCACTCCACAAACACATTATACGATAAATAGAGTATGATTGCAAGCATTATTTGCATCATATCATATTAAAAGATTAGGAGATATAGATGTTCTCAATCCCTCTTATTTTTGTCATAAATATGATGGCTATACCCATGCAAATGATTCAACCTGTGATTGCGCAGACACCATTAGCCAATAATTTTGTATTAAAAGTTAAAAAATATGATGTACCTGGGGAAAAATCAATAGTTATTGTATCAACAAAATGCCCAACAGAATATGTTGGAATTCCAACACCATCATCTAAAGCGTTTCATTATCTAGTCGATAGTGGAATGTCATGCATTAATAAAACTCAGATATTGCCTATTGAATTACGACAAGCTTGTTCTTAATCTTCTTCTTTAAATTGAAACGAACCCATAAACAAAACAATTCCCAATAGGGTTTGAATAATATATTGCAGACGGATATTCCATGGATCCATGGAATTGAAGCCGTATATTCCGCTTAGGAATAAAATAATTCCTAATAGGAAAAAAACAATAGTTACCTTAATCATCATAGTTGAAATAATATGAATAGGGTTATAAAAAGAAATGTCAATGCGATATCACGCAGAAGATTCGGATTCTTTTGATTCATTAGATTTCTCCAATAAGTCTTCATTTCCAACATTCTCAGTCTTTTGTGTTTTGTTACCAAAAATTCTCTCCCAGCCGTCAGCATATTTATCTGGTGTGCCGACTTTGGATTTAATTACATCACCAGTAATATCATTTTTTGATGGCACAATTAATTCTCAAAGAATTCAGCGTCAATATAAAATCTAATTATGGAATCCCACCTAAAGGATCGCCACTCTTGCAAATCCACATCAAAAACGGCTTGAACGCTATCATTTTTCACAGGTGCTTTTCGCTCTGTTTTTCGCTCATATGGAATAACCAAACTCTCAAGCAAAGTGCCATTTAGCAATCGCTCACTACCATCAGCTTTTTTAAATGAAATATGAACAACACCTCGATGAAGTGCAGCAATCAAATCATTTTTAGTTTCAAAATCAATAAACTCTGTCACAATAATTCTCCGTCATTTTAGTTTTTTAATTTCAGTTTCAGTAAACTCAGAAACATTTCCAACAGAATCTGTTTTTAGAATCTTACCAATACAGATCCAATCTTCCAAAGACATCTTATATTCAGTTACTGACTCCAAAAACAATTTAGCTTCTCGCAGTGTTTTGAATTTCTTGGAACCACTAAAATTAATTAAATTGGGCTTAGCCAAAAACATAGTTTTCATTAGTACTCCATTATAAAGTTTTAAGATGCGCTTTTGGCGCGCCATTCAATATTTGAATGAAAATAATCAGATTCAGCACATCCCCATTCAAACAACGGACCCTTGTCAGCTTCAAAAGTGACTTGAACAAATTCATTATGTTTGCGAGAACGCCAAGCTGTGGCAGCTTTTTGTGACGCACAAACCTTCTGAATTGCTTTGGTTGCTTTGCTATAGACATACCACATGATTTACCCTCATTCACGATACAATACGATTATATCAAATCTCCAAGATTATGTCAACTCACCAAACTCATTAGCCTTGCTTTTTTCAGCATCACGAAATCTTATAGCTCTAGGCAAGTATAATGAGGGTTTCTTATCAGTTTTAGATTTAATGATCTGATTATATTGAACCTCTAAAATACGATTAATTGTATTTTCGGCGGTTAAGTTATTTCTATCATCATCACTAAAACCAGAACCAACAGAAACTTCTAATATTCCGTCTTCCGTTTGACAAATCAAATTACCTAATCTTCCAGCATTTCTGCCAGTTCCTTCTTCCCATCGAACAACGCGCAAATCAGCAGTATTCTCTGCCTTCATTTTACATAAATTCTTGGATCGTTTACCTTCCCATTTACCATTTAAGTTTTTGAGAATAATACCCTCTTCACCATTTTCAAGGGCTTTTGTAAATTCTAATTGCGCAGATTCAATATCATCAACAATAATGGAATGTACTAATCTAAACTTATTTTGGGAGATATTAAATCTTTCTTGAAGTTCTCGAAATCTAGAACCGTAATCTCGATCAGATATAATATCCCACGCCGTAAAAGTAATTGTGGAAGCTTCTTCAATACTAATTGTACCACTAATTGCTTTATTTAGGATGCCATTTGATTTTTGACGGTTCATAATCTTGTCGTTATCAAAACAAACAAGCTCCCCATCCCAAGTCTCACCATCAAGCATCATGGCTTGCGCCACATGATCTAGCGCACCCAAAGTCTCAATGAGTTTACCAGCTCGGGAAAACGCTGTAATAGCGTCACCAGTTCGGGTGATGTGGCACCGGATCCCATCCATCTTAGTCTGACAAATAGCCGGAAATTTAATGTTGGAGATTCTATTATCAGCTAACATGACTTTAAACTCTGGAATCAAACCTTTCCAGATTTTATTTACGGTAGCTTCACTAACACCACATCGCAAATCTCTTTTAATAATGCGCTCAAGTACAATCGCATCATCGGATGATAATTTATTGAGTATAAGAGTTAATTGAGCAATTGCAGCATTACCAGTTACATCTCTGTTCATTATTGGATGTAATTGATTAAGCCCTTCATCCAATGACAATACCTCATCTATTTTTTCATAGTGAGGTATTTGTTTAATCCAAAAATTGAAATTGGGATTTAAAGCATATTCAAAGATTCTTTTCAATAAAGGATTATTGAATTCTCTTTTAAGAATAGATTCTTTAAAAAGACGAGAATTATCACTTGAAATTTCATTTAGAATTTCAAGTGATTTAATTAATTGATCACTCACTAACTACATCCAATTGAATTGGAATTTCTTCCCAAATACCAGAAATGCCAAGATATTTTCCACCAGTTCTGGTGTATTCAAGAGCATCTAAGGCTTTTTGAGTTGCAGCATTAAACTTGTACGAAGTGCCAACACCATCTCTAATCTCATATGCTAGTGCGTAAAAACTAACAGAACCAGATTGGATCAGAAATTTTTGTTTTTTAGAAAAGCGTTCCATCTTAATCATATTTAGTTTCCTAACATGAAACAGAATAAAATATCAGGTCGTTACTTCACACCAGAAACAAATTCAGCAAAGACTTTCGATTCGATATCGCGAATCCAAGAAATACCATCATCAACTTCGCCAGTCAAATCAGACAACGACAATGCAGCTTTAAATGCACATTCCTTATCTGTATAAACGGGACTTTTATTATAAAATTGATAAACAACCGATGGATCAAGAATGAATTTACCATCAGAATCGAATTCAGAATACATATTGGTGATATCACCAACGAAAATTCGATATTCACCTACTGTGGAAAGAATATAGATCCCTTTATATTTCATTTAACAACCTCATAAGGTTTATTCCACCGACCAATGTTAACATCAACATACCAACCAACATCAAAATAATCCGACTGAATATCAGAACGATCATGATTACCGTCATTAGCGGCAGAAAACAATTCAGTCAAAAAGTTCTTAGCGGTACCAGTGAAGTGTTCCTTAAACCAATAGGGATTCACATCAATACTCTTGCTGTTTTTAACACTTTCAACAGCACCGGCATAATTGGTGCGATCTGCCAGAGTTTTGGCGTAGTTATCAATAAAATCAATGGCACCACTCTTAATATTAATCACGAGAGTGGAATGATTCCGAACAGCAATACTAGCTTTAATACCATACTTTGCACAAGCTTTTTTAATGGCGGGAGCCAATTTAGCTTTTTTGGTTTGGTTCATGTAAGCCACAGTTTTTCTCCAAAGCATCACTCAACAGAAACATTATATTACAACCGCGCCCAAATGTCAACAGTTTTTATGGCTAAAACGACATCTAAATTCAGTCCCACAAGTTCTGATAATACTTTCCGAACAGCATCAAACCCTTGCTGATTCGCTCCTGATGCTTCTGGCGACCATCCCAGTCACATTTTCCCTCAACAGCCCAACGAACAGGAACAATCTCTTTTCCCTCATCTTCGGGATAGCACGATAGATCAATCTCAGGTCTCTGAATCCAATATTGACTTTCCCAGTCATTATCAGGTTGAAGTTGTTCAAAAGCCCAGATCATTTCATCGAGAACCCAATTCCAACGGTCATGAATGTTATAAGACATACCCTCTTCATTATCAATTCGATAAAAATTAAATGTGTCTTGCGCATCATATTCTTCGGTGTTAATCGTTCGCATATATTCAGGAACATCATCAAAATCAACAAAACCAGAACCGTGCTTTACTTCTTTCAGTTTCTTTAGCATCGGCAAAATAATCGGTGATAGTGTGCTGTCCATGCTCCATACATCATAACCATCAATGCGAATTTTCATTTTGCGTTGCCCACGAATTTCGTGAACTTTTTCACAAAAATCGTTAAGAAAACTCTTCGACAACCGATCACCTAGGCGTGAACTGATTTTATAATCCCACCGATTACATAATTCTTCAGATGGATATTTTTTCTGCCAAAAGAACAGCGCATCAACGATTTGATACGGTCCGATCCAATTCTTATAAGGTCCAAGATAAACTTTCATTAATATACTCCTTAAGAATGTTCGATCCAATCAAAATTTAAAATTAGCTTCATCATCTTTTTATGAAACCAGTTAGGCTTCGAATATGCAGCAATGACAAATTTATTTTGAGTGCTTGCATTAGGAAAGACCCAAACACCATAAGTTTTTGGCGGAATAATGAGACGCTTTTCTAGTTCTTCTGCCGGCAGTTCAAACGGCTTTAAACTTACAGGTTCAGCAAATATTTTCACTTCTTCATTCATTACACCACCCACCCGATTAGTTTTAAAATATGTTCAACAACCAGATACACTGCTGTTGGGGGAAAAATAATAGAGAAAAAGGTTAACCAAAACCCCTTTGCTAATGCAATTCCCATAGGCCAGATTATAAAAACCAAAAACAGTAGGAATATGTATTCAAATAATTTCACATTCATAATGATCTTTTAGCTATAGCGATAAAATCTACCATCCAACCTTTGCAATAACGATTTTATCTGAATCTGATTCATTACCAAATTTTCGCTTTAGCCACGAGGTAAACGGACCATCCTTAGCTACAGCCATACAAATGTTCTCGTTGAGAAATTGTTCTGCATCTTCTTTACTAATCAAGCCGCGATGCCCCAGTGTATGAACCGTGGCACTCATTGCACCCATGAGCAGCTGATTAATTGCATCTTCCCCCTCAATCATTCGATTCAGACATCTCTGGTTAATTTTCATGTTCTTCCTCTTTATATGTATTTGGTTCTGACAAAATAAATGTCAAAGGATTTGGTTCTGCACCAGACAATATGCGAATCTTCTCAAGAAGCTCGCCTAAAGGTTCTAGCATCATAGCCCGACAGCAGCTAATGCATATCGGGTTAAATGGTCGGTCACTATCGCTATATTCTACACGATTTAAATATGTCGTGAATAGCTCATGAACGGCTTCTTTTAGTTCATCTTTTTCATTCATTTAAGATTCATCATCAACAATTTCAACAAATTCCAAGCAGAGATCATACATCTCTTTGAAACCAAGGCGTTCATCGCGAGTCATATCAGCAGTAAACTCTTCAATGGAACCAGCTTCACGCATAGCTTCAATAACCTGACGCAATGCACCAGCAGTGTTTTCACACATGCAGTAAGACATGTTAGGACCACGACTCATCTCAATTTCCTTTAATTCTCACTCAACAAGCATATTATACACTATCCACAGGAAATGTCAACAAAATTATCAAGTGTCTTCTTCACAGCAAAACTACCAAGTCTATCCGTAATGAGAATCAGTTTCTTATTCTCACCAGTGGGTTGTACATATTTTTCTTTAATGGTATCAGCACTATCCCACTTCATCGATACAGACTTTCTATTAGCCGGTAAACCGGCAGTCTCCCCAACCTTCTTCCAATTATCAGCCAAGTACACAGCACCTGACTTATTACCACCTATAGTAGTAACGATAGCAATCAAATCATCCCCATAATTATCATACCAATCTTGTCTCGCACGATTTCTAATACTCCTTAAGATCCGCGATCCTAAATTCGGTATGCGGTCTATCATACAGAATCGCTTATTATCGGCTACATTATTAAAGATATCGTCAAATTGCTTCTGGCTAACATTAAAATAATTTAATATCGCCTTCGGCGTGGGCTTAAACCCGGAACCGATCCAGAAAGTACCGACATCTTTTCCCTCATAATTAATGATATACTTTAAACATCTTCCGACAGTTCTACTGCTACCAACATATGAGTGGTAATCGATAACCATCTGATCAGCTAATCGTTTATCCTGAATGCTTCTGGCGATCCTGATGTTTAACGAATCGCTCACCAATGTCTAATCACTCCAGCGACAATGAATAGATTAGTTATCAAGTATGTCAGAACAATTACAGACCTGATCAGAGCAATTCGATCAGACTCTGAATTAGTCTTCCCAGACTTTTCACCTAAAGCTTTAGCCCATAATCTCCATATATTTTCTAATCCACGCATATGGTACTCGATAAAATTACTAAGAAAAAAAGATCAAAAAAAAGTTGTGTTTTTTAGCTAAAAAAGAGCATTTTTTCCGAAAAGCCAATGAAAAAACACTATTTTTTAAGGGAAAACACAACTTTTTAAATGCTGTTTTTGAAAACATCAGGAAACAGCATAAAATAATGGTTTATTGCAGTGGTGTATGGTTACCCATTATCCACTAAAGAAAAACCAATTAATCACTAATTCGGCGTTCCTCTACAGAAACGAATACTTTGGTTTTCTTATAAATCAATTCAGCAGCAGCCATGGCTTTTTGCAAAGTATCGTAAACCTTCTTCCCATTTACAATGTAAACCATTTTCATGTCAATACCTCGAGTACCTATTAAAGAGTTACAATACGGAAGTTACTGAATTTCTTATACTTACCGCGCTTGGCAGCTAATTTATTAATAAAGACCAGAGCGGATTCTTGTGTTGCAAAGTGGACAGAATCTTCCAGTGCAAAAGCCTCTTTACCGATCTTAATATTGGCAGTAAAGAGAACTTTAACTTTATAACCAGCAGCTTTCCAGTCGATCATCTCAAACCTCATCTATCACTCACTCAACGATTACATTATACATCATTGGTGCTAGATGTCAAGCTTTTTTATGGTCCGATCAATAGTTTGTGAAATTGTGCCACTTCGGATCTTGAATATAAGCCTTGGCGTACTCAGAGTGTAGATCAAGCAATTCACGAGTATCATCCAGATGAATCTTCCAAGTACCATCTTTGGTCATCAGATAATTGAATTCCTCCACAGGAGAAAATTCTAGATAATCTTCGATAGAGTCAAAGCCCAAAACCCTATGCTCTTTAAGATTTTTTTTGTTATAATGATCTCTTCCGAAGAACTCACAAATAAACTTGTCATCATCTTTATTTACGGTCTCGATAAACTCTTCATCTTCATCACCAATGGTCTTACCTAGAGCAGAGAGATTACCAAGCTCCAAGAGAGAAGCGACACGAACCGGAGTGGTATAGTAGCCCAGAAGCAATCGCCCGTTATGCATAATATAACCACTCCAGTGGCAGTAAATTTGCCCAACCATTCCGTTGGGAAACTCCAAAGCGATAGTAGACCTAGTAGCCATTTGTTCTCCAAATATCAGTAAATAACAACACTCAACTCATTATGCTTTAAGACAACGACATCTCTAATACTGCCATAAACAGTAATAGGCTCATCCAAAGCAACCGTATGATTCACATTCCCACCAAAAGTAACGCGACTTTCCTTTACGATACCAGACACTAGAAACTCGCCTAGATATTCACCCTTTACTCGCAAACCTTCCAGAATCCAGCTCATACAACAGCCTCTTCAATCTTACGGTAATAATCATAGGACCGAATCTTGCTCCGCCGATTGGTCACATTATCGCGATACTCAACCTTGATACCAGCAGCTTTCAGACTCACAACGAAAGTGTGCAGATCACAATCCTCTTCCAAGTAAACAAAAGCACCACGCTGGTAAGAGTATGAGGAAATCTTCTGAATCAAGTCATGAGCGATTAACATTACTCGAGGAACCTTCAGCCAACCATGCCCAGGATCCGCGTAAAAGTTAAAAGTCATCGTTTTCATCTCAATATCTTATCATCACTCAACGATTACATTATACAGACATCCTAGGTAATGTCAAGCATTATTATGGCTTAAACGGAAAGTAACACTTACTGTAACATATTGTACTCAAAAGTCATAGTTCTCATTAAGCTTCCGATCAATATAGTCACTACAAACTCCCTCTAGAGGTAATGCCCTAGGTTCAGGATTCTTGCGACACTCTGGAATGTATCCCTTACCGTTATAAGTATAATCCCACCGCCAGAAGATATGCTGACAAGTCTTGCAAGTCTTTTCTGTCAACATTGGTACGATTCAACCTTATATGATGCAAAACCACATTTAGGGCACCTGACCAGTTTCTTCGGAGGCAAGCTTGTTAACACTGAACCAGAATCGTCATAGACCATTTCTGTATGACAATTGTCACATAATACATTAGCTTTCACGATAACATTCATCGCAAAGTAAGCATCGTTGTTATGTTCATTAAGCGTCTTCATTTCATTAATCTTTACTTAAAATCACCTCTACGCACCAGAACTTCAAACATCTCAAATAGCTTTTCAAACTTCATTTGGTACAAGGTCTCAATACCGATAAGAGCATTATGCAGAGTATCATTCGATAGTTTACCACTATCTATAGCACTACCGATAGTCTTAACATCTTCTACTACATTCCAGCAAGTCATAATTTGCTGTTCAAAATCGAAACGATCCATTATTATACTCACTCCGTAATCAGATTTAAAATAGGTATCACTGGTACCAATACCTACATTACCATCAGCATCAATTCTAATACTCATTCATTTCCCATTTGCTATAGACCGTACACGATCCTCGATAGACCTGTTGGCTAACATAAGACATAATTAATCCATATTAAATTTGATTATAATTAATGCAACACTTAGTATAGGTCACTAACAAATAGAAATTTTATAATCTTCTTTGGAAGCCTCAAGTATCTCAACAAGATCACTACAAAGCTTATTATAGCAGGTACTCCGCAGTTGGTCGATCAATTCATCACACTCACTTACTGACAAATCAACTTCGATCATCTTTTCCATACTAGCTTACTCTTTTGATGGGCTGATACCGATATTATAATTAGCATCAATCCGCATTCTCTCATTCACTTCAGGTGCTTCCGTGTCAATAGATTGTGTTTTCGTGTCAATAGGTGATGATTCCGTGTCAATAGGTTCTAATTCATCAAAGTCATCTTCGCTACCATTCTCCTGCTTCTGTCTAATCATTACAGGAGCAGCAGCACCACAAACCGGGCAATAGTTTACTTGACTACCATACTCGTAATTAGTAACCCAAAACTCACCATCTGAATTCTCATAACAGACTTCTACAGCAGGTCCATAAGCACCATCGGGTGATCTCAGTACACACTCATGCGACATTCTTCTTCTCCAATTCTAATCCATCTAGATCATAGAAATCACCACCGGGTGCGTATAGTGCCTCGAACTCTCCATCCCATGGCAAAAAGGATCTGGTAGGGTCATGCATAGCCCAACTTCTCTTACACCTGGTGCAAGAGACCTTCCGCGCCCTATAATTCAATACTCTCTCGACAACATACTTGTGCCCAAAGATGGCGCAAATGATCCGGTTAAACATGTTACTCATTGAGATCGATACGGTCAAATGCATCGAAATATTCAGTTTCGAATGCATCTAGATAATCATTCAATGGCATCCAGAACCAATCGTGGTTCGCCTCATAACCATCAACAATAATCATAAGTCTATAGGTTATATTTTCATTTGAAACTTCGTCAAGTATTGATTCAGGTGCTACTGGATTAGCAGGATCGTACTTGATTGCCCTACCAGTATAATCACCATTAATAAATTCTGCCCATTCAATATTAACGGTGGCTTCGTGTGGTGTAAACGCCTCTAATCCAAAAGGATTCTCGCGCTTCAAGTACACGATAGTCTCACCCTGATTAGGCTTCTTCTCAGCAAACGAATAAAAGTTCAAGTGTAACATTATTTCTCCTTACCAATTCTTGCAATAAAGCACTCTTCTGATACCATAAACTGACCACGCCGGAATTCAAAATAGCAATCTTCCTCTTCTTCAAATCGCTTTACAGTATCTTCACCAGAAGCCACTTTAATTATCTCACAGGCTTGCTCGAAAGTCAACCCATAACCAGGCACACCTCTATAACCCCAACGGTTTACTCATTCCAAATCTCTACTTATTCACAGCAGGAATACCAACCACTATACAGGATTGGTTCCTCGGTAGATTCTTCTCACACTCTGCAATAGCTTCATCATACAAATTAATCTTTGATCTCGGATAAAGTTTTGATCCCATAACAATTAATGCCATACCAAGGACCATACCCAAGAGAATCAACGAGAATGTGTCAACACTTTCGCTTCTAATCATTTTTGGCACTCCACTTTATCAGTAATCCGAGTCATTTACTTCTCAATGCTAACAAACACTTTCTTTTTCCTGAAAATACCTTCTTCTTCCATCCTACCAATCAAGCCTCTAACTTTCTCAGTAAAAGTATCTGCATAGATCCATTCAGCATAAGGTGAGCCTTCAATCTTGACAAGAAGGGCTTGAGCAGAGTTGGATACGCTAAGAATCTCAACTTCCCTCAATCGACCAAGAAATTCACAGAGGTATACTTCGTTCTTCTTGTACTTAATCTTTTCCATAATAAACCTAATCTATAGCTTTAAACTTATTTTTTATAGCTTTATGAATCATGTAAGATCGTTCGGCTTCTTCCAGATTATGGAACCTAGCGATACTAGCACACTCATTAACAAGTAACTCGATTAGCTCATCCATCTCTTTAAGAGACAAAGTGTACTTTTTAGAGGATACCAGATATCCCTGGTGATCACGGTAATCTCCGTTATCAACCAGGAATTGTTTCAAGTAAGTTTTAATCTTCTCGTTCATAAGAGATAATGAATCATCAATAGAAGTGATTTCAATCAAACAATATCGTCTTCGTGGATGTACCTAGTCAATAGTACATAGCTCTTACCGATAAAGAACGGACCATACTCTTTTCGATACTCACTATAGGCTTTAACGGCTTCTTCTTCTGTCTCAAAGCCGTCATAGTTGTTAATACCCGATTGCATCAACAATCCACCATCAGTAATCGTATACCACTCGTATCTCTTTATCATAGTAATTTCATTGTGCCTTCCATGCTAACCAATTCTAGAACAATCAACTGTTCTTCACTCAATGAAACATCTTCATCAATGATAACTCTATCAAACTTTAATCCCCTAAGGGCAACATCATCAATATCATTTTGCGTGATGAACCGATATTTGGTATCAACTGTTTCTATAGTCATAGAAGGATTACTTAATCGGATAACAGATTGACTACCCTCTAGTACAGCAGAGAGCCACCTGAACCGTTTATTGGCTCTCTTCTGATTGTCAAAGACTAAGAGAACAAACTTCATCCGTTATTGACCGTTATTGATCTTTAGATTGGTCTTTAAGCTTTTGCAATGTAATATTATACAATAGGTAAAACATAACACCAAGAAGACCTAGTAGCATAGCACCAACTAGAATCTCTGGTGTAACAAGATTGGTGATAACAACTAATGCACCAAATGAAATAAAGGCAATTGCAAAATATGCAACTGTCTTAATAAAAGCCATCTGTTTAAGCGTCATTCTTTTACTCCAAATCCATCTCTAATTACTAACATAGTATCCAATACAGCGGTACTGACAATGCACTCAATCAATCGTTGAGCCTTCTGGTCAGTTGCAATGTCGGAAATGTTTAACAACTGACTCAAGATGCCTTTGGCTTCTAACCGCAACTTGTCAGCTTCTTCTTGTACCTTGATAGACAACTCTTGTCTCTCAGCTTCTGCTTCAATCTTAGCCATATCCGCCATTTGTTTCTCCTTGTTTAAGCAATGTTGTCTTTTGAAGATTCTGCGGCAATATTTAATGTCTTCACTAGCTCTTCGTTAGTCATTATTCAATACCGAAATGCTCTTGAATTTCCTGGTAACACAGCAATGCTCCGTCCTTGAATCCACCTTGATAGTCACTCAATTCAACATCATTTTCAACTTTGATACATTGAAGCATACATTCCTTTGCAGCAAGTTCTACACCCTCTTGGAAAGTTTGCCAATGATCTTCGAGTACATCGCTAACATATTCCCCATTATATTTTTTGTTTAAATTATGCTTGTCTCCAAAATTAGGATATACATGGGTTTCAAACAATTGTCGAATTCGTTCGTTCATTCTCTGCTCCTACCAATCAAAGTCTTCTGGTGATGCCTCAATCAACCCATCATGATAGGCTTCATTAACATCGGCTTCATACTGAGTCTCGATCTCTGCCATCAACAACTCTACAAACTGGTACCTGGTGAACTTGTCACCCTTCTTCACCGATTCCAGCATAGCCCGTTGCCATAGCTGGTCGATCTTGGCTTTCGATAACATCTTCACACAGCACACCATTCCAGTAGAATCATACCAGCCTTTTTGATCTTGTCAAAGTCAGTTTCACACTCACTCATCTGGTACCAGACATTATTTTGGCATGCAAACACATGCCCGTCGGGACTCACCTTGTAGTCCAAGCCATTATAGGAGATTTCAGCGTTCTTTACTTGCAACGGTTTCATAGGAGACCTCAGCGGATCCGCTTGTAAGCTGCATCGACTTCAATGAGCTTCATCATCTTCCGACAAGCCATGATGCAAATCTCTTTACGGGAAACCTTCTTACCCTTAATAACGAACGGTTTGGTCATCACTTTTCTCCATGCAAGATCACTCAACAGTTCATATTATACACGAACCGAACCAGATGTCAAGCACTATTTTTGGTTTTTTGGTCTATTAACTGATCACAAGCACTAAAATGACTCATTATTAGACTTGGCAATCTCTGCTCGAATCTTGATTAAAGTCAACAACTTCTCCTTCTGGTTAGCACTCAGACCCAAATCAGAAACCAATGTAACTACAAATGAATTCAGATAACCAGCAGCGTATGCATATCCACCATAACCAGACAACACAGCAGTAAGATTCGTCATAGCATCATACAACTCGACATCAATATTAGCATTCACACTCATCACAAACCTTTCTTGGTATCCATCTTACGGTTCAATGCAGCCTGGTCTTCCTCAAGATATTTCTTAAACGTGATCATTTCTTAGTCCTCATTGTGTCATGCGAATATATCCGATCCATCATGATCAAGGTGAAAACCATGTTTTTTACAGTACGCTTCCCATTCCTTAATATGTTTGTTGCGAAGCCAAGAACGATGATCGTCATAACGCATTCGCAACTCTGACCCCCGCCAACTATGAACTGAACCACCTCGGCTCACATGACTACCAATAGACTTCCATGTTTTTTCCAATATACGAACCGCTGAAGATGGTGTCATATTTTTCGGCATACCATCCTCTGCAATAGACCCTTTCTTGGTATCCATCTTACGGTTCAATGCAGCCTGCTTAGAGGCTTCACACTTAGCACACCTCTCTTCGACAGGCACTTGTTTATATTCGGACCATTCAGCAGACATCGGTGTACGGAGAATGTTACGACCACATGCGGTCATAGAACTCCAACCGGAACCAGACTTGCTTAAATGGATTTGGTGGCTCATAGAAGTATCTCTGTCTCGTTTCTCAGATGATATTATACAGCACCTAGGTATATTGTCAACAACTATTTGGTGGATATTAACTGTTAACCAGTACCAAATCAATCACTCACTTCGTTCGTGATTACTTCGTTATCTCTTGTGGTTATAACTCAATAAACACAGTAACAGTACAGTACCAGTAACCAGTAACCAATCAGATCAGTAATTAGTAATATACATTATCTACCCAACACACTTATTTTATACTCTTGTCAAGGGTTTGTCAAGGGTTTTTGCAAATATATTTTGTGGCTATTTGCTATTCCATATACCGATAAACATCATTACCAACCCAATAACGGCTATAGCAGAGAGATTCAGCAGTGGTGCTGTTTCATTCTCAATGCCACCTAGGGCTAACATGACGACCAGTAAACCAAGGAATGTGGTAATCATCAGAGATCCTCCATATCATTAACGGAACTATTATACTATAGGACCACCGGTAGGTCAACAAATATTTGGTGGCACCGGTGTCACTCGAATTCGTTGAGGTAATAACCGTCTGGTAGCTCTGGGAAGTCTGGTATCTCCACCGAATAATCCTCCGCTTGGAGACTCTGGTGCGTGGTACCTAACCGGGATATCTGTTGGGCTGCCTCTACGGATTTCTGGTAATTGGTACCCATGGTGGAACCGTGGATGCGGAGCTTTTCCATGCGCTCCTCCGTATATACCTGGGCTTTGGTGGCACATGACTGGCAGCAGTATGGACCCCTTTTCCGGTGGATCTTTTGGCAGGTGGGGCAGGTCTTCTTTCTATAGACTCCTGGCATGGTATATCAGAGAATGTTGGTATCTACCTATAGTGTTTCTCTTATTTATTGGCACTATTGGTATGCAGTACACTAATGGGTGCAGAGCACACTATTGGTAGTGTTTTGGTTAATAAGAGGACACTATTGGTGTATAGTTCTACCTATAGTTTAATGTTATCTATTTACTACTAGCCTTAGTGTTTGGTTTAACTGACTTGTTACTT
>Ga0194127_10002557_pt1 | contig 24575 bp, 27 predicted proteins | sample TA2KigC100mmetaG_FD_148624 | JGI IMG/M metagenome (GOLD analysis project Ga0194127, IMG submission 148624) | Freshwater microbial communities from Lake Tanganyika, Tanzania - TA2015036 Kigoma Deep Cast 100m | ecosystem: Environmental > Aquatic > Freshwater > Lake | place: Tanzania: Lake...
TCGAGGCAAGCTGGCAAGCCCTCGTGGATTCCATCGACTATAAACTCTTGAAAGAAGAACAAAACGAAAAGAAATAATGTCAAATGTCAAAGTTCAAAATCCAAATAAAATTCAAATTTCAAAAATATATATTTATTCATTTGTCATTCCTTTGACATTTGGATTTTGAAATTTGGGAATTTATGAAATATTTTTCCCTCAGCCAACAACGGATCCTCCTTGTTTTAGCCCTTTTCCTTCTTGGCATCTTTTACTTAAAATTTCACCATCAATCCCCTCCCCTGCCGGAAGCGGTCATCAATGAGTTTGTGGTGGAGATCGTAGGAGAAGTCCGAAAGCCCGGGGTCTATATTTTCCAACATTCCCCCACTTTAAAAGAGATGTTGGATAAGGCGGGTGGGTTAAAGGAACCTGGGGTGTTTGATAAGGATTCCCTTTCTGAACCTTTGAAGACAGGCGCTCTTCTTAATGTCCAAAAAGAATCTCAACAGGAAGTCAGAATAAAAATTGAAACCATGGATGCCAATAAACTTCTTGTCTTCAACATTCCCCTTGACCTCAACAGAGTTTCAGCGGAGGACCTCTGCCTCCTTCCTGAAATTGGAGAATCCCTTGCTCGCGAGATCATCGCCTATCGGGAAAGAAGAAAAGGATTCAGATCGGTTGAAGAACTAAAAAATGTGAAAGGGATTGGAGAAAAAAAATACCAATCCCTTAAAAGCTTTTTTACCGTTGGGAGCTAACTTCACCGCCCCTTACTTTGCCAGCTCTATGGCTTTCTCAAAGGCCTTTTCCATGTCAGGGAGATGGCTCATTTCGGGAACGACCTGGATATATCGAACGATACCTTCCTTATCCACAATCACGACAGAGCGTGCCAACAACATGGACCCTTCTACGAGAAGTCCTGTGGAACGGCCGAACCCCCCTTGTTTGTAATCCGATAAATATTGAAGTTGGGTCAGTTTGGCTTCTTTGGCGAAACGCTTTTGTGCAAAAGGCGTGTCGCGACTTATTGTAATCCGATTGACCGCCTGTGGAACCTTATCCCCCTTTTCTCCCAAATAATGTGTCTGCTCCTCGCAAACACGCGTATCAATAGACGGAACAATGCTGAGAAGGAGAACAGAACCCCTCTCTTTGGACAAATCCACACTATTCATGGTCATCGCGTCTATCAATTCGACCGATGGGAGAGGTTTTCCTAAGGATATGGGCGACCCAAGAAGCTTGGTGGCTTTCCCTCTAAAATTAACTTGTTCTCCCGGGGTGGCTGATCCCATATCCATAGGGATCTTGGGTTGGGTGGATGCACAACTAAAGGTTAACGTCGCGAAAAAACAAACGAAAATGATTTGGGTTTTTCTTGCCATCATATAATTTAGCCCCTCCTGTTTATTTTCAACTTTCCCCCTGAACTTTTTTGTCTATAGATAATCATCCTTTCCATGGAATTCAACAAAATTATTGCATTTTAAAGTTTTGGTGGTAAAATCTTCCATGAGAATGGGGGAAGGGCTGAAGAATGGATCCCTTTCTAAAACGGGAAAGGTTTTGACTTAAGTCAATGATTTTTATCACGGCCAAGGCGATTTTATACTTTAACAATTAAATCAATCGATTTTGAAACCTTTGGAAAGGAGGGTTTTATGGAAAGTAAGGCAGCGAAAAATCTTTTCATCTGGGCGACGGTTATCTGCACGGCCGTCTTCATCTGGCTCACGATCGACACCCATATTTCCATCCCCAAACGAACCAACACAGATAAACTCACAGACGAGGTCGTATCAGGAAAGAGGGTCTGGCACAAATATAATTGTAACGATTGCCATACCATCCTCGGCATTGGAGGCTATTACTCTCCGGATATGACCAAAGTGTATTCTTCACGGGGAGAGAATTGGCTGAGGATATTTCTGAAAAATCCGGAATCCACGGATCCCCAGAGAAGGAAGATGCCCAACCAGAAACTATCTGACGATGAAATTAAGAAACTCATCGCCTTTTTTAAATGGGTGGATGCCATCGATACCAATGAGTGGCCGCCCAAACCCATCACCGTTGCAAAAGCAACAGGAGCTCCCTTAAAAGAGACAGCCCAGATTTTAAAGGGGAAGAATGTCTACAATCAAAACCGATGTGACCTCTGCCACCGAATCGGGGGACAGGGCGGAGTCATCGGCCCTGACATCTCTCACGTTGGCACGAAACGGGATACTCAGTGGCTTTCGCAACTGATCAAAGACCCTAAATCGATCAATCCTGGAACGCAGATGCCTGCCTATCCACAGCTTTCGGAAGATGAGGTACAAGCGCTGGTTAGCTTCTTGGGAGGACTCAAATAATTGCGGATTTTAGATTGCGGATTTCGGATTTAAAACCTTTCAAAAAAAAAATTCCGCAATCCGCACTCCGCAATCCGAAATTGGAAAAAGGAGGAAAAACATATGACTTACGAATCGCAAAAGGTTGCCATTAAATATTTCGTCATCTCAGCCGTTTTCTTTGGCCTCCAGGCCCTGGTTGGCCTGCTTCTCATCCTCAAATATATCTGGCCCGATCCTCTCATCTCCATTCTCCCTTTTAATACGGCCCGGGCCATCCATACCAACCTCCTGGTGGTCTGGATGCTCTTCGGATTCATGGGAGGCACCTATTATGTCGTCCCGGAAGAATCGAAGACAGAGCTCTACAGTAAGAAACTTGCCGACCTTCAATTCTATCTCCTCCTCATAGGCGGCCTGGTCGGAGTCATCGGATTTCTGTTCGGCTGGACAGCCGGAAGACCTCTGCTTGAGTTGCCAGTGGAGTTGAAATGGGCAGTGGTCATTGTAGCTCTGATTTTCATCTTCAATGTTTTTATGACGATGCTCAAAACAAAGAAATGGACGGCGGTCCAGGGTCTTCTCCTCGGGGGTCTCGCGATGCTGGCGGCCATGTGGCTTTTTGCAATACCCTTCTTTAAAAACCTCACTTTCGACTACTATTACTGGTGGTGGGTTATCCATCTCTGGGTGGAGGGAGCCTGGGAACTGATTGCCGCCTCTCTCATGGCGTTTATTTTGCTCAAGATCACCGGCGTCGAACGTCAGGTCGTGGAAAAGTGGCTCTACATTGAGGTGGGTCTCGTCCTTGCCTCCGGAATCATCGGAACAGGCCATCATTATTATTGGATCGGAACGCCGGGATACTGGCTCTGGTGGGGGGGAATATTCAGCGCCCTCGAAACCGTTCCGATCGTTCTGATGGTTTTTGATACCCTTCGGCACGTAAAGCACAGAAAAATTGAGATTCCCGATCGGCTGGTCCTTTACTGGACAATCGGTTGCGCGCTGTTTCACTTCTTCGGCGCCGCAGTGATGGGGATGGTTCATACACTGCCGCAAGTCAACCGCTGGACTCATGGGACACAGGTGACCGCCTCTCATGGCCACCTGGCTTTTTTCGGCGCTTATGCCATGTTGATCCTGACCGTAGTCTATTATGCCCTTCCCAAATTGAAAGGGTTGACACAATTTAACCAAAAGAGGGGGTTCTGGGTTTTTTGGATAACGGTGAGCATGATGCTGACCATCGGATTGGCCTTTGGAGTGGCAGGGGTGATCCAGTCCTACATGCAGAGAGGCTTGGGCATCGATTTCCTCACGGTTCAGGATTTTATGAAACCCTGGTTCATCGCTGTCTTCATTGCAGGACTGGGATTCTTCATCGGCGTGATCCTCTATATTATCGATGTGCTGAGTTTAGCTATGAAGAAGAGTTGACATTGAATTAAAGGTTGAGGTCAAGGTCAAGGTTAAGGTTGAGATTTTCTAAACCTTATCTTTAACCTTTGCATTTTCAACATTCCATCATTCCAATATTCCATTCAGTGTGTGTTATGTCTTCCGTTATTGCTGAAACGATTGAGAGCATCAAAGAAAAATCCCCTGCCCCCCTTCAGGAGATATGGGTTGATGACCTGGTCCTCGGCATCTTCTTCACAGGCGTGAAACTCTCAACCGGCCATGGGGGTTGCGCTTTCACGCCCATCGGAGACATCCCGGAGGCGGTTTGTTGTCCCACTACAGCCGCCCGGATGCCGCCGGCCGGGAGTCTCGACAGAAAGCCTGTTTCTGAAATCATCCATTACTCACTCGACCCCAATGTCCTTAAGAGCGCCATTGGCATTGCCGCCCTCAATGGACTTTCGCAATGGATAATCGAATCAGGAAACGAATGGGAATATGAAGTGGTGAAGGGCGAGGATGGCTTCGACCTCCTTAACATCCAGCCTCATGAAACGGTCTCACTCGTGGGCGCCTTTGGCCCCTATATCAAGAGGCTGAAGGCCATGGGGAATCCTTTCTATATCATCGAAAAGAACCGTCAGACCCTGAGGCCGGATGAGATGAAACATTTTAAGCCTGAATCCGAGATGAACACAGCGATCGAGAAATCGCAGGTGGTGATCATCACCGGAACAGCCATCGTCAACCACACCATTGATGCTACTCTTTCATGGGTCGACAACGGAAAACGGACGGCGATCATCGGTCCCACCGCCAGCCTCATTCCTGATGCCTTTTTTAGAAGGGGTGTCAATGTGATGGCCGGCGTCCGCATCCTGAATCCCGATCAGATGCTCAAGATTCTGAAACAGGGGGGGTCCGCCTACCATCTTTTGAAAGAATGTTCCCAGAAGATCGCCTTTGTGAAGTAATCCCCCCTCTCCCTGATGCTCTTCCCTCGCCTGACGAACCACCACTTTTCCCAAGTATTAAGAATTTCCACTTTTGACTTAAGTCAAAGACTTATGATCTCTTTTAAATTCAGATGAATAATGATTGAAGAGATGCTTAAAGGAGGACCCATGAGTCTTTAAAATCTTAAGGAAGGTGAGCGAACAATCATCGGTGAGGGTCAGGTCTCAACAATCAACAGATGAGCTTTGTCAGGCTTGTAGTTTTACAGGGAAGGTTCAATTTTAGGGAGTCGAAAGAGTACCCTTACAGATGATAGAAGGAGGGATGAAGATGAAGAAACTCTTTAATTCAGAAAAGTATGGCATGATTATCTGTCCAATCTGCACTGGGAACGGGTACATCCAAAACCCAGAACGTCAGTGTTGCCCAAAATGCGGAGGTTTCGGGTTTATCAGGAAGGGAGAGAGACAGGGAGTGGAAAGAAGCCTATTGAGCGAATCTTACTACACCATAGGGAGGTAGATATCATGGCAAAGCAAAAAGTTGTTCATTGTCGCGAAGTCGGGTTTGATTGCGATGGAATTGCCCGGGCAAATACGGAAGAGGAGTTGCTGGCAAAAGTCGCAGACCACGCAAGAACCGTGCACAATCTTACGGAGATTACCGACGAAATTGTAAAGAAAGTAAAATCGGTGATTCGCGAAGAGTAACCCCGCCATGGACTGAAGGGGATGGGCTAAAGGGGGGCGTTCTTTATGCCAGACACGGGGTGATTTGAATTTTATGCGTAAAGGGCCTTTCAGGTTAGAGAATGGTTCAAAAGTTGCTATCGTGGGGGGCGGCCCCGCGGGCAGCCTATTTGCGCTTTATCTCCGTCGCTACGCGGCAGAAAGAAATATCCTGCCTGATATTACCCTCTACGAGGAACGGAAGCGCAACGAATCCGGATCCAGAGGATGTAAGGGCTGCGCCGGCATCCTCTCCATCTCCTTCCTCAAAAACCTGCATGAACTCGGGCTGAATATTCCCGGAGAAATCATCCAGAGTAAAATAGAACACTACGCAGTCCACAGTCCATACACCTCCATCAGCATCAGCAACCCCGAAAGAGACATTGAGATCGTCAGTATTTATCGGGGAGGAGGACCGGGAAGGCCCGTCTCTGAGAATCCCGGAAGCTTCGATGACTGGCTCCTGGAGCAGGTCAAGAGCATGGGAATATGCGTGGTCAACCAGCGGATTTTCGCCATCGATCTTGGGGAAAAAGTCGACATAGAGATCGACGGAAAAAAAGCGATCTATGACCAGATTGTGCTCGCTACCGGAATCAATGCCGCACCTGCGGTTATCCGAGGATTGAACTATGTCCCACCCGAAACCAGAAGAATGGCCATGGCCGAGCTCCACGTCGGCGCTGAGCAGGTGCGAGCCGTGTTGGGCAATGCGGCCCACGTTTTTTTGATTCCCCGTTCGGGGCTGATCTTCGGGACCCTGGTGCCCAAAGGGCCCTTCGTTAATGTCTCTGTCTTGAGCGGTAAAGAGACTTCCATGTCAGTGGTCGACTTTTTGAAAAACGAGGTAGTCCGACCTCTTCTCCCGGTTCCATATGAATTTGCCTGCCATTGTCGGCCTTTGGCTGCCATCCGTTCCGCCCGCAACTATTTCACTGACAGATTCGTCGCCATTGGTGACGCCGCGGTGTCAAGACTATATAAGGACGGGATCGGTTCCTCCCTGTTGACGGCCAGGGAAGCAGCCCGGACGATCGTTAATCACGGCCTGTCTCGCCGCGATTTCGGACGTTACTATCAGCCCTTATGTGACAACATTGACCATGACAACAGGTGGGGGAAATTATTGTTCTGGATCAATAATAGGGCTAAAGACTCTCGCTCCTTTTTTTTGGCGCAACATCGATTGATCGGAGATGAACAGTATAACGTGAGGGGCCCGCAGAGATTTACCAAATCAGCCTGGGGCATGTTCAGCGGAACCTATAGCTACAGATACATAACCGCTATGGTTTTTAACCCAATTTCGTTCGCAAAATTTCTATGGGTCCTCATGAGAGAGAAATCCGGTAGCCTGTACGACCGGGAAAGCGCTTATCCCAAAAGGCTTCATATTGGCAGCAGGAAGGTTCTGATATTGGGCAGCGGATTCGGCGGCGCCTATGTCCTTCGACATCTTGTTCCTTCATTGAACCGAAACGAGAATGTGGAGACGACCATGGTCAGTGATGAGAATTTCTTCCTCTTTTCTCCCTTGCTGCACCAGGTGGCCATGGGAGGGATCGAGACCCGCCATATCGCCTATCCCATCCGAAGGCTCCACTGGAGAGATCGGTTCAACTTTGTTCACGCCCGCGTTGAAAGAATCGACCTCAAGGGACGCGAGGTCCTCACGACTGCGGGAGCTTTCAGTTTCGATTATCTCGTCCTGGCCCTCGGAGGCGTTCCGGATGTCTCACATTTAACCTCTCCGGACACTCCCCTGTTCACCCTGAAAACGTTGAACGATTCCATGTTGATCCGAAACCATGTCATCGGAATTTTCGAACAGACGAGCGCACAAAAGGCCCCGGAAAAGCGGCGGCAATTGCTTACCTTCGTCGTTGCCGGAGCGGGTTACATCGGGGTTCAGCTGGTGGCCGAACTCCGGGATTTCATCTTCCGAAGCCTGCTTCATCTCTACAAGGCAATCGACCCGCGTGAGATCAGGATCATCCTGGTCGAGGCCGAACCCAGGATCGTTGCCGATCTTGATCCCAAATTAGGGGACTATGCCACAAGGCACCTGGAGCGGATGGGCATTGAGATCAGGGTGAGATCTCATGTCACCCGTCTCTGGGAAGGCCACGTTGAAGTTGACGGCCATGTCATCATTCCCACAAAGACGGTTATCTGGGGAGCCGGCATGGTGGCCAATCCGTTGATTGCTGAGATCGAGGCAGGAAAGGATGGTTTCGGCCGGGTCATGGTCAATGAATATATGGAGGTTCCCGGTTTTCGCGGCGTGTACGCCCTTGGCGATTGTGCCCACTTCATGGATCCGAAATCGGGCATGACCGCACCGCCACGGGCTTATGTCGCCTTCCGCCAGGCCAGGGTTGTGGCCTGGAATCTTCTGGCTGCCATCCGGGGAAGCGATCCCAGAGCCTTTCATTATTCGGGCATCCCGGAGATCGTCTCCCTCGGTAGTCTTAGGGCAGTTCTCCGTCTTCACCGCTTACGGCTCTATGGTTTTCCGGCGCGCCTGGTCTGGCTTATCCTTTATTCCTCGCTGGTGACAGGAATATACAACCGGGTTAGAATCCTGACAGATTGGCTCCTCTCCCTTCTGTTTGGCCGTGACATTACCTATCTCAAGTTGGGGAAATAGAAGGGGCGAAGGACAGATACGATGAATGAACTATCGGACCTTGTTTTTCAGCAGCGCTTGCTGGTTGGAGTATCTCGCTCTTTTGCCTTTACTATTCCGCAGTTGCCAGAGGCGCTCCGTAACATTGTCACAAATGCTTATCTATTATTCAGGGTTGCTGATACGATCGAAGATGAAACTGCTCTGACCTTTGACCAAAAGCAATCTTTTTGGGGAAGGTTCATCGCTGCCGTCTTTGACAATGGAGCCCCCGAGAGGCTGGTCAATGACCTACTCCCTTTTCTCTCGGGTACCACTTCTTCGGCTGAACGAGAACTTATCCGAAACTTAAACCACATCATTCGCATTACCCGTAATTTTAAAGAACATGAGCAGGAAGCGCTGAAACGTTCTCTTAGGCTCATGTGCGCGGGAATGGAATGGTTTCAAAACCATAGGAGCTCCCGGGGATTGAGAAATTTGGCCGAACTGAATGACTACTGTTATTACGTGGCTGGAGTCGTTGGGGAACTTTTAACCTACCTGTTTTGTGACTACTCGGTAGAGATATCCAAAAAAAGGATAACCCTCCTAAAGTTAGCGGTTTCATTCGGTCAAGGTCTTCAGATGACAAACATTTTGAAGGACCTATGGGAAGACAGAACTCGAGGTGTATGCTGGCTACCGCAGGATGTCTTTAAGAAGGCAGGACTGGATTTAGCGGAGATGTCCCGGGAACGCAATCATCATCGTTTTAGCAAGGGTCTCTCCGAGTTGATTGCCATCGCCCACGCCCATCTGAAAAACGGCCTTGCCTATACGCTCCTCCTTCCCGGGAGTGAAAAAGGGCTGCGTAAGTTCTGTCTTTGGGCCATTGGAATGGCCATCTTCACTTTACGGAAGATAAGGAGAGACAAATATCTTCCCAACAACAAAGAGGTGAAAGTTTCAAGGAGATGTGTCAGAGGAATTATATGGGCTACTCATTTCACCGTAAAAAGCAATATCTTACTGAAGATTCTTTTTTATCTTAGCTCAAAGCCTCTGTCCAAAGGAATTGGCTTAGAAGGTGCCGAGCTGACATGCGCGGATCTTCAGTCCTAAGGTCTCACAGGCTGTGGAGACCTCCTTTCGCTCTATGCCAAGACGGTCAGCGATCGACCAAATCGCAGAGCAGGTCACCCTGCCATTTTCAGCTGCCTCCTCAAGAGCATCCCTTATCTCTTTCGGGACAGAACCAGCCGCATGGATGTCCTTTCCATGGTCCGGTTGATTGCCCCAGCCAAAGAGACCGAGCTGACATTTCTTAATCTTTATCTCCAGTAAGTCAGCAGTGGTCCCAACCTTCGAGAGATTCACCTTGAGCTCCTTTGCAATCCTTTCAGCCCTCCAGCAGGCGAGCTCGCCGCCTAATGACTTTTCTCGAACCGCCTTTTCAATTCGTTCATTCGGCCTTGTACCGGGTGGATGCTTCAAAGCGTACTTTCCAGAGTATTCGTGAGTCATTTTCGTTTGCGCCTCCTTTAAATTCGATGAATCTTCCTCTTGCTCTTACCATCTCTATTAAAACCACACGGGCTTCGGATTTCCTTTGACTTAAGTCAAGGGTCGGCTCTGAAAGGTAGTTTAATGGCATAAATTTCGAGAAGAACCGTTAGAGGAATTATTTGGGTGCCCCATTTAACGGCAAGTAGAAATTCTTTGTTGAGGTTCATTCGGGTATTGAGTGAGTAACCTCCCTTTAACAAATAAGTCTTACCCACTTTTATATTCCCCCCTTAAATTAAGGGGGGATAAAGGGGGGTTATTCTTATTCCAGACAGGACGCTTTCCATATCAAGCAATACCTTATGGTCCCAAAACCGCATGACTTCAATACCCGGCGCCTTGAGATATTCTGAACGAACTTAAAATCGGGTCATTCAGAAGGAATTTCATAACTCCCCCTCCCCCCTCTTACACTTAAGAGGGGGAAAGCGCCCACACAAAACCCGGAGGAACCAAAAAAATTAAAAAATAGAATTGGCTTATTGATGGGATGGATGGTCCGGTGGTAACCGCGGCTAAGAAAGCATTGGAGACTGGAGACGTGAATCTCGCTCTAATCTGGGTGCAAAAGAATGACGAAGGCGAAATAAAAAAAGCTTTTCAAAAGACTCTTGCAGTTCGGAAGTTGAGCCCTGAAGCAAAGGAACTTGCGGACATGTATTTCTTCGAGACCCTTGTTCGCATTCACCGGGCTGGAGAAGGAGCACCGTACACGGGTCTGAAACCTGCGGATCGTGATCTCGGTCCTGCAATCCCGGCTACTGACAAGGCGGTCGCGGAGGGTAAACTGGAACCTTTGTATAAACTTTTGACGAATCAGATCCATGATGGTCTCCATGAGCAGTTCAAAAAGGTGATGGCCAAAAAGAATTTCGATAAAGACAATATTGACGCAGGACGGGAGTATATTGAAGCTTACGTAATTTTTATTTATTACGTGGAGGGGGCTTTTACGAGGCGGCTAAGAAAGCCGTCCATGGACATTTTTCAGAACGCAAGGAAGCGGAACACAAACATTAATAACTCATCCCATAATTCTTCCAGAGCTGACTATAAATTAAAAGTATTTTTGATTTACCGAGGGGTAAGGATTGTGTTAGAATAGGGGTTGATTGAAATTTAGAGGGGACAAAGAGACGAAAAGAAAGGGGGGGTGAAATAAAACTGTCTGTAATTCAGAGTCGTTAGTTTTCATAGTTTAAAGGAGGAAGATATGGGACAAATAATATCTCGAACAATTTTAATCACCTTATGGAGCCTGTTCTTTGTTTCTTCAGTGTCAGCCCAGGTCTGTGTGGAGTGCCACAAAAAAGTGACTCCGGGAATTGTCACCGACTGGCAACTGAGCAAACACAGCAAAAATAAGGTCGACTGCGCTGTCTGCCACGGCAGCGATCACAAGTCATCCAAAGATGTTGCCAAAGCAAAGATTCCTACCCCTGACACCTGCGCCACCTGCCATGACAAACGGGTCAAGGAGTTTAAAGCAGGAAAACATGCAGCAGCCTGGGCCGCAATGAAGGCCATGCCAACCGCCCACTGGCAACCCATGTCTTTGATGGAAGGCATGAAAGGCTGCGGAGGCTGTCATAAGATCGGAATTAAAACCGAGACGGAGATTAAGGAGTTAAAAAAGAGCGGAGCCGGTTTTGGTGTGGCCTCCTGCGATGCCTGCCACACCCGTCATACCTTCTCTGTGGTCGAAGCGAGGCAACCTCAAGCCTGCCAGACCTGCCATATGGGCTTTGACCATCCTCAGTGGGAAATGTATTCCGGCTCAAAACATGGTGTTCGATATTTGCTAAAGCAAAACAAAACCCTTCCTGCAACCGCATCCGCACCAACCTGCCAGACCTGTCATATGCAGGAGGGGAATCATGAAGTACGAACCGCATGGGGATTTCTCGCTGTTCGGCTTCCGATGCCTGAGGATAAGCAATGGGCGGCTGATCGCGCCACCATCCTCCAGGGGCTTGGAGTGCTTGATCCGGATGGGAAACCAACAGCAAGGCTCGATGTCGTAAAGGCGGCTGATGTGGCTCGCCTCACCCAGGAGGCCTGGCAAAAGGAACGGGACAAGATGCTCAAAGCATGCAATAAATGCCATTCCGTCAATTTTGCAAAAGCCGAACTCGAAAAAGGCGATCAGGTCATCAAAGATGCAGACCGTTTGATGGCTGAAGCCATCCGTATCATTGCCGACTTATACAAGGACGGCATCCTTCCCAAACCAAAGAATTACGCCTATCCATTTCCTGATCTTCTCACGTTTCACGACGCTCCGACCGTGATCGAACAGAAACTCTTTGTCATGTTCCTCGAACACCGGATGAGGACTTTTCAGGGAACTTTCCACGCCAACCCGGATTATGCTTTATGGTATGGCTGGAGCAAGATGCAGAGAGACCTGACGGAGATCAAAGAGAAGGCCCAAGACCTCCGTGGAAAACATCAAAAGAAATAGTGGTTCGAATGGGGGCCCTTTCCATCAAAAGGGGCCCCTTATTTTAACTTCTATTCTCTCATATTAACAGTCTCATAATTGAATTGACATAAACATTGGAAAATCTCCCTACCCCCTCTTTGCCAAAGAGGGGTAATTCCTCCCTTTATAAAAGGGAGGTCAGGAGAGATTTTACAAATCGATGTCTTTCCTATTTTGAGACCGTTAATAACAGGCTCTTTATCCTCTGACCAATCGGATACCTGCTATAATAGCCAGAAGGCTTAAAGTCAGCACGGACCAATGAAAGAGGGTCAATCGTTTGAAGGCCTTTTCAACAGGCGTTGTAGGGGAGACAAGGGTTGACATAAGGCGTTTTTCAGCACCGAAGAGAAGAACAAAGTAGAAGAGCCAGATAAAAAACTTATAACCAAGAAGCATCATTTCTTCTCCGGCGAGGCCCATAAATCCTCCTCTATGAAAAAATAAAATGATGCCTGTGAAACCAACAAGGACCACCAAAAATTTTGCCAGAAGTTGGAATCTTTTTTCAAACCCTATGAAAAAGCTTACCTTTGCCATGGAATCCTCCATCCGTGCTAACACCGGAAAGACAATTGCAGTAACAAAAGCCACTCCGCCAATCCATATCACCACAGAGAGCACGTGAAGATATACTAACCATTCCATCCTTTTTATCCTCTTGTGATCGAATTCAATCTTCAGCCGAAAGGTGACAATGACCTCAATTTATCCCTCAATTTATCTGCTTATTGTGTGTTTTCTCCCCAGGAGTTCCGGATAATAATTTTTGAGTCCGAATTTTAATTTTACCCTATCCGATTTAAAAGCATTTGGCTACTCTTCAAAGATGAAGGGCGGGCCCATCTTCTTTAAAGAAAAGTTTTTAAAGATATGATGTCCATCGAAGTCTAAAATCCTCATATCATTTGTATCTTGTAAATCCTCAATGATGTCCCTGTAGCTATAACCATAGAGATCTTTACATTGATCGATCGGCACCTCAAAGGAGATGAATTTTTTGATTCCCTTTGCATTCAATTTATTGACGAAATTGGGATCATCAATCGAAGGGTAAGAGGATAAGATTAAGATAGGCCCTGTCCCAGTAAATACAATCACTGCTTTCATAAGAACCTCCTTTAGTGAATACTGCGTTACTCTTCAAAAAACTTTGACCCTTTCGACGACCTTTCCTTTTATACATTGCCAGAGTAGTGCAGTATTACCTTAATTTGATTATCTATCGATTTAATGCCTTTGACTTCCATCAAGATCTCCTCTGCCCTTATTTTGTTCGATTGCCCTGAAACAGTCCCAGTCAATTGAATTTTACCTGGCTCCAAAACGGAAACGGAAAGAGAAGTTGATGATAACCCGGCCTCGATGAGGGCAGCCTCCGCTCTCCTGGTAAGAGCCATCATCTCCAAAGATTTCATCGCATCTATTGAGCGGGCCTTTATTTCCTCAGACCGGGCCATATGCAAAACCGTGTCGATGGCCAAATCCACAGGCAGATGGTCCATATTGAGCACAATATCGTAAAGATCAGGGTCCTCCCAATCCACACCAAATGCAAATTTGACGAAAGCCCCTCTCTCATGATCACTCCTGTGGATTGCCTTAATCGCCGCTTCCCTTTTGAAACCTCTTTCTACCAGGTTCTGGATGCGTTTTTCCAGAGAAGCAGTCACCCTGATATGCAGAGCACATTTGAATGCCCTTAGAAGGATGTAACTGCCTCTTCCAAGGAATACCGCATCCCCCCGGCTGGCCAGTTCATAAATAACAGAACTGAGGCGATCCAAATGGACCTCTGGTTTATGTGAAAAGAGCCTCTCAAATAACGAGGGCACCCTTTCATCTACTTCTTTGACATCCCGAAGAAAACCCATCTCCTGTGCAGCATTTTCGATAGCCTCTGTGTCATAGAAACGATATCCTAATTGGCCCGAAACCCTCCTGGCGATGTCTGATCCATTGGTACCCAATTTTTCCGAAAAAGTTATGAAATACATAAAATGATCGCCTCCTTTCTATTTTTGTCTTATGCCTACCATTTTGAGACTTCCTGGATATCGCACAAAAACTCATCTCGGTAAAAGTCGTCCATTTGTGCATCCTTTTTAGATTCTTATCCTTCATTCCAATCACTCTCCATCTTGAAGATTTTCATAATCTGACTACAGCCTTGAAATTCAGCCTACTGACTTTGAAAGTCCTTTCCGATTTTTGGTACAACTCTGACTGCCCTAATGCCTTTGGGGCCATCCTCAATTTCAAATTCAACGGGCAGATGCAAAGAAAGGGATCGCATCCCGACCCCCTGCAAGGATGAGGCATGGAAAAAGATAGTTCTCCCGTTCTCAGCCTCGATAAATCCATAATCTCGACCCTCGAATAGCCTTCTAATTTTTCCTTTGGAGATCCGCCACTGCGACTCGAAGGGTTTTTCTTCTACCACTTCTATCACACAGTGCCTCTTCCCCTTACCAGCGGCTGTAACTATGTTTCTTAATGCTGTGATATTTCTCCCTTTTTTTCCTAATAATTTCCCTACATCCTGTTGGGATACCTTTATCTCCAGAATTCTTGTGTTGGATCCCTCAATCTCTCTTATATCGATCTCCTCTGGAGAGTCCACCAGTGCTCGAACTATCGTTCTCACCAGTTCCTTCATGTAGCCTCCAGTATAATATTCTTTCTCATGCGGGGAACTCGGTCTTCCTCAAATTTCTACATTTCCCGAGAAATAGTCGCTCTCACTACAGCCTTCAAGAATGCAACCGACCTCCCTTTTATCCGATACCCTCATGCCTTCGTTGCCCGTACCGTTAAGACTGCCATATCCCCAGCATGCAGCACCTTGTCCGTAACACTGCCCAAAACCCACCGACCGATGCCCGAGCGCCCATGAGTCGACATGGCTATGAGGTCGATTCCATTCGTCTCTGCATATTTAAGGATCTGCTCTGGCGCAGAGCCCTCCCTTACCACGCTTAAGGTTTTCAATCCCTTCTCCTGGAATACCTTCCCCAGACTATCAAGATAATCCATAGCAGAGGCCCTTATCTGCTCCTCTCTTTCCTTGAACGCGGTCGGGGGCACGGAGTAGCGCTCATAGCCCCCCACCGATATGGGCGTGACGAAGGCTTGGAACAGGATTAACTCTGCACCCAATACTTGAACCAGTGCCTCTGCCTGGGGAATGGCCACCTCACCCAGCTTGGAACCATCCAATGGCACCAGGATCCTCCTCACCAAGCTTTTCTGCTGAAGGGCTGCCTTGTCGGCTGGAGCCCTAATGAGTAGCACAGGCTTGCCTGTAGCTCGAAGCACCTTGGCAGCGATGTTTCCCAGAAGCCACGGACCCCGACTTGAGCGACCACGGCTCGCCATAATTATGAGGCTGACATCATTTTCATCAGCGTACCGCAGTATTTCGCTGGCGGGTGTACCGAGAAGAACCTCGCTCTTCACCTTAGTCTCTGCCTTGGCTCCCCAATCCTTGAGCTGGCTTTCCACCTGCCCCGCGATGCCCTCCAGATAAGAGCGGTAGAGATGATCCGTCTCGACAGCGGTGAGTTCGGAAACGCTCGCCAAAATAATCTCCGCCCCTTGTTTGGCAGCGATCTCTTCGGCGTACGGCAAGGCAATCTCGGCTGCGCTCGATCCATCTAATGGAACCAATATTTTTTCATACATATTGTTTACCTCCTTTCTCCGGGCCATTATGGAGTGGATTGTTTCGGACATTTCGGCAAAATAATTATCACATGTAATAAAGACATCTTAACCCTGTCATAAGAAACCAGCCTCCAAATGGAAGGTGTGCTGCAATCATAGAAAGAGACATTCGTGTGGTTCTCCATCTATTTTTTCTTCTTCAGCATGTCGATAAATTCATCGATGGATAGGGCCGCAAGTGTTGTGGTATTCAAAGTGCCCCTGGAACCCAATTCCACTGCTACTCTGGCTATCGTCTGGTTATCTGGAGCTTCGAGGATGTTGACGAAATCATAAGCCCCCAAGAGGGCGTACTGGTTAAGGATCTTGACCCCCATCTTCTCTACTTCCTTGTTGACTTCTTTGATCCTCCCCGGTTTCTCTTTTACCGCCTTCCGTCCTTCATCGGTTAAATTGGTGAGCATAAGATAGATTGGCATAAAATCACCTCCTTTTTTTAAAGAAAACCCCCTCCTCTGCAGCACACCTTCCAAAATTATTGAAATCTGCATTACTCAAATGAGATATTTTAATTGCCGCCCCCGGACTGTCAAGGCTAGGGACTTGTGGCCTTAGGTGGAGCTTCAACGTATCGTTTATGATATTTTTATAAATCAAAAAATGATTTTTCACGAGCCCTCATAATTCACCCCTTGGCCAACGAGGTTCTTGGTTAGCTGAGAAAGGATAGTGTTCTTCATCCATCTTGTCTTTTCTCTATAAATACCTTCTAAGATTGATTCTTGTTGATCTGTGAGCGGGTTCTCCTGTTTGAAATACCTCTCTATTGATTCGACAAATTGCTTTTCCAGCCTTGTTAATTCATATCGGCCCAATCCTGATAAAATGCATTTAAGTCTTTCCTTATCCATGTTTATCCTCAGGTGTTTCTTTCAAAGCTCTTTTCTTTTCTGATAAACCCAAAGCACCCATACTTTGGGGATACTTTCTTATTTGGGTTTTGAAATGAAGTACCCCGCAGCAGAGCTGCGGGGTATCCAATTCCTCAAAAAACCTTCCTCCCCTTGATGGGGGAGGATTAAGGTGGGGGTGATGAGCAAGATCATTCCCCCCTCACCCTACCCCTCTCCCCCCAGGGGAGAGGGAAGGCCATTCATCCCCCCAGCAGAGCTGGGGGGTATTCTGGCACATTTTTATAAATCGAACGAAAATGATTTAGAACGATGGTTCGACAAGAGGCAACATTATACTAAAGGTGATCTGTCCCTCCTTAGACTCTGCCCATATTTTCCCTCTCATATTCTTGACCAATTGGGTGCAGATGTGAAGTCCCCTCCCTCTGTCTTTCCCAAGAATGAATTGATCTTTTTCCTCTTCCGAGATCTGACCCGTATTATTGATTTCGACCACTGCCCACGGGGGCTTACGATAGGATCGAATAGAAAGTTCTCCTCCTTCTTCAGGAATTGCATTGGAAGCGTTTTTAAGGAGGTTATCTATCACTCTTTCAATATGCAAGGGAAAACATCGAACCCATGAAGGAGATTCCATCTCTCGCTCAAGCAATTGAATGTTCCTTCTATTTAACTCTCTTAAGGTCTCTTTATTGATTAGAAACCGCCTCTTCAATACTTCAGTTAGATTAACCATTGATTCCTTCCCCCTCCGATGAAGGGACAGGGACAATTCTTGAAGCCGGGAAGTCTCTTTCAAGAGAATATCCAATGCCTGTTCTAATTTCTCATCCTTAAGGTGGGTTCCTTCTTTAAAAATCCTCTGGACTCTTTTTGCAAAGCCTGCCACTGCAATGGCGGGGTTCCTAAAATCATGAAGGATCTCATCCATCTTCTCTAGTTTCACCCCCTTTGTTAATTCCTTGCCAAAGAAGGTTAAGAGGTCGATCTCCTCTTCTGTAAATCGCTGATGACAGGCTTGAGCGTCGAAGACGAGGAAGTATTTGACGTTTTCATCCAATCTTAAAGGAATATAGAGAACGGAATGGATCTGCTGAGTTTCAAGGAAATGCTTGATGTCTGGTGGAAGGAGCTGGGTACCCTCCGGATTGGTGATAAGGATATAATGGGGGTAGATCTTCTCGTTTTCGAAACTGCCGAAAGGCCCTGTCTGGTCCACAACAACCTTTGCATAAAGTTCTTCTTTTACGAGACGGACATTCCCGATTCCATGTCCGGCTTCCGGGTATCCAGCCTCCAGGATAATGTGCTCTCGATCCTCCGTAACCGAGAAGAGAGAACACCTCTGGACCTTCATGATATCCGCCAATTCCGGGATGACCGAATTGAAAAGATCCTTCACGTTGATCCCCTGACCTCTGGCTAATTTCTCGTATATATATTCCGAAACCTTGTCCTTCGTCATATTTACTTTATGGAGATAATTAATTCTCTTCAAGGCAATGACATAACCCACTGGTTTTGAAATCATCTCCGCAATCTCGACCTCCAGTGGTGTAAACACCTTATCTTCGTCTTTATAATAGATCTGGAAGACTCCCTCTATATCTACATCCTTGGAAAAACGGTGAAGGTAGATCGGTGCGGCCAGCATCGAACGAATTCCAAGTTTTTCAACTTTCTCCTTATTCTTGTACCTCTCTTCCTTTAAGATATTGGGGACCAAGTAACTTTGACGCGTTTTGGTCACCTCACCGGCGATCGTATCGTCAAAGGGGATTATCTCCTCACGACTTTCATTAAAGTTTGGGTAAGACCCATAAGAGACCATCCCCTTCTTTTCAGGATCATATATCCGTATGCTTGCGGCCTCTGCATCAAGATATTCCACGATGGTTCTGGCTACGAACTGAAGAATCACACTTTCCGGAAGGGAAGGATTGATCTCAAGAATCTTTCCGACCTGGATTATCAATTGCTTTACGTACCAGTAACCAATTTCATCCTTGATCTGACCGATTATCCCGTTCACCTCTTCGGGAGAGAGAGGATACCCTTTCTCCAGCAAACGAGACTTAATAGACTCAAGATGTTCCTGATTAGTCCCCAGAGTATCCATAATTTTGTTTTTTGGCTATTCAACTTGTAAACTTACTTTTTAATCAGCTTTTGAATTTCGTGGCGTAAGGCTATGGTCGTAGAAGCAAGCCTTGAGCTTATAAGGGCACTCAGGTTTTTCATAACCCCATAGCCAACACCTCTATCCTTCTCGAGGAATTCCATCAACTCTTTCCCACTTATCATGATAATATCGGCTTTTCCTTGGCATCTGGCTGATGCAGTTAATCTGTGGGGTGGAACCAGGGCTGACCAGCCAAAAATCTCATCTTTTTCTACTGTGTAGATTGTAGCCATTATTTCGTAGTCATAAATCTTGAACTCAATTTGGATATCGACCTTACCGGTTTTTAACAGATATACATCTGTTGCGTGACCGCCAATGGTGAAAATGACTGAACCATCCTCGTACGTCCGCTCACGACAAAGTTTGGATATCTCGGCTAATTCTGGCTCACCTAATCCACTAAAAAGGTTGAAACTTTTTAGAACTTCAGTAGTTATCATCTCTACCTCCCTCCCAATTTTATTATTTGAATGATGAAATGTTATGCCCCACTGCTACTCTTCCGAAGGAGTCACGGTTTCCCCGACCATCCACTCGTGACCCAAGGCAGCGCGCCATTCTAACATATCCTGCCGGAATGTTTCGTAATCTTTCTGAACAGCCTCGTATAGCCTGGCATTTTCCAGAGCAATAGCAGCAAGGTTGGCAACCGCCCCGACGAAATACATATGATCCAAGGTGAATTGCCGCCGCTCAGCCGTATATACTCTTATAACACCAATGATGTCTTCTCTAAGCGTCATTGGAACGGAAAGGATGGACGCAATCCCTTCTTTCTTGGCTTGCTCCCGATACTGGATCCGATGATCCCCTATTGCATCTAAGATCGCCACCGGCTTGCCCTCTAATGCTTCGGAAATGCTTTTATCGGCTGAAACCGGACCTTTTCTTACGTACCAGTCACTAAGTCCATAGGCCGCTGTATGAAGCAGTGCCTTTCTGTCTGGCGAAAGTAGCATCAGTGAACACCCTTTTGCTCCCATGGCCTTGGCCACGCCCTCGACAACAGACTGGAGTATGGACTCAGGAGCACGAGCTGAGTTCAATGTTGCGGCCAATTCATACAAACTCGAATAGTAATTTTCCCTATTATTTTCCATAGTTACACCCCCTCATTTTTAATGTTTACCTCTCGCAAAAAATTTCAACCTGTAAATCACCAATCAAAAATATTTGAAATTCCCCCTCACCCTTTCCTTCTCCCCAGCGGGGAGAGGGGGAGAGTGAAGGATTTTCTTTTTTCTATGAGTTCTTTGATTTTCTCTTTCAACTCCTTCAGATCGCTTGACTTGAGCACATAGGCATCGGCCGCCCAGCTCATGAAATCTTCCTGATACCCTGGATGAGATGTATGGAGAATGATAGGAATTTGTTTCTGCTCGCCCAAGATTCGCCCAAGCGCTTCCATCCCATCCATCTCGGGCATGACAATATCAAGAATGACCAGATCGGGTTTTTCCTTCCTTAATTTCTGAAGGGCCTCTTTCCCATTCTTCGCCGTGAAGACCTCATATCCCTCCTCTTCCAGCTCTTCCTGATAGAGAAGTCTCAGGGCCTCCTCATCCTCCACCAACAAGATTTTCTTTTTCAAAGGAGGCTCCCTCATCAGACATAATTTATTATTGAATAAAATTGGAAGTACGACGTCTACTTGACCGAGATGACGAAATTCTGCGTGCCAAAGAGATTGGAGATCGGCTCTGCATCGGGAATATTTTCAATCCAAGCACTGTCAGCAAAATATTTATACTCGTAACAGCCAGGAGGTAACTTGATCTCGGTTTTCCAAACCCCTTTCCTATCTTTCTTCATGGGCAGAGATTGATTGCTCCAGAAGTTAAAGTCGCCTGCCAGGTGAACTTCCATTGCCTCTGGAGCGAAAAATGCAAATTTCACATTTTTCTGGGCCCTTTTTGGTGTTTCTTTCTCCTCTTCACATTCCCTTTTTAGACTATTCTTCTCTTTCTTGCTCATATCAGAATCCTCCTTCAAGGTTGATGGAAAAAATCTGGAGCAAATTATACCAGAATCATCCATCTTAAGAATGAGCAAAACTACTCATTTTTAGAAACCGTAGGGGTTTGGTCTTAGGGATTGCTAAGAGGTATACCCTTGGTGAATAGCATATCTTATCAGGTCTGCTGTTTTCTTTATATCCAATTTGCTCATGATGTTGGCCCGATGATTTTGCACGGTTCGGATACTGATGAATAGACAATTCGCAATCTCCTTGTTCGATTTTCCCTCAGCAATAAGCCTCAAGATCTCCATTTCACGGTTCGTCAGATGTTCCAATGGTGATTCGAATTGGTTACGGTGTATAGGTGTAGAAGCATTCGTGAGACCGTCAGAGAAGCGAGGTGAAATGTAAACCTTTCCCCTTCGGACCTTTTCTATGGCTGTGTGAAGTTCCTTGTCCGTATCCTCTTTAAGGACATACCCATCGGCACCCGAGGAGATAGCCTGATGGAGTAACTCTTTATCCTTATACATGGTCAGGATCAATACTTTCGTATCAGGGAAAATCTTCTTAAGCTCCCGAGTTGCTTCAATCCCCCGGAGATTGGGCATGGAGATATCGAGGATGACCAAGTTGGCATCTAAAATTTTCAAGAGGCTAAGAAGTTCCAGGCCATCGCTCGCCTCCCCTATAACCGTTAGATCGCCTGCCTCCTCAATCATCCGCTTGATGCCCTGCCGAACGATCGCATGATCATCGGCCAATACGATGCGATAAGGATGTCTCTTCAAATTCTCCCCTTGTTTACCCCGTCAGAAATAATGCCCCACTGCTCTCCAGTCCCGCCTATGGGGGGATTAGATTTTTAAATAATTCCGGCGGGGTGTAATTCCCAACTGAAATTTCTAACGGGGCAGGCTGGAATGGTGAAGCTTATTCTTGTGCCTTTGCCGACTTCGCTCCGGATGTCAAGGGATCCGCCCAGCATTCGTACACGTTCATCGATCGCTGCTAAACCTAAGCTCCATTCATCGGAATCTCTCATTGTTGTCTGTTTCATATCGAATCCCTTCCCATCATCTTCAACCCAAAAAGAAAGGCTATCTTTCTCTTTTTTGATGGCAACAGAGATACGGGTAGCCTGAGCATGTCTTCTTATATTGGTAAGAGCTTCCTGGAAGATCCTGTATATAATAAGTTGCCTCTCTTGAGAAATGAAATTATCGATGTCTGCTATGTCAAGTGAAGTCTCGATCTTGTGATCCTTGGCGAGATCGCCAATTAGATGTCGGAGGGCGGCCGTGAGGCCAAGATTTTCAAGGAGGTAAGGGCTTAGGTCTTGAGAAAGACGCCGAACATTTTCAATGATTTGTTCTACACTCCTTCGGGTATATTCACATTCATCTCGAAGGACTTTCTGATCTTTCCGCAGCTTCCTTTGAATAGAACTTAAACGGAGCTTCAAGGCAATGAGGGCCTGCCCCAATTCATCGTGCAGTTCCATCGAGATTCGCTTTCGTTCTGTTTCTTGAGCTGTTAAGAGACGGGAGGAGAGAAAGTGAAGTCTCTTCTCCGATTCCCTTAAAGTCTCCTCCGCCTGTTTGCGTTCGGTGATGTCACGCGTCATTCCCAAAATTCCTACAGGCCGGCCATCAGGGGCAAGGAGAAAAGTCATTTTGACCTCAGTCCAGACTGTAGATCCGTCCTTACATCTGAGCTCAAGCTCTAATGTCCGCGAACGAAATGGGCGTCTCTCTTCTATCTGTTCTGTAATTCGCTCTTCTGCAAAGGCTTTTCTGGCAACTTCGTAGGAGGCAGGAGTTAAAACTTCTTCTATGCTCTGGGCCATCACTTCTTCAACGCTGTAACCCCGCAGGCTTTCAACAGAAGGGCTGACGTACGTGTACCGCAGGTTCATATCCATGGTCCAGATGACGTCCGTCAGGTTCTCTGCGAGTAGGCGATAGTGTTTCTCGCTTTCTTGGAGTGCTTCTTGAACACGCTTGTGCTCGGTAATATCTAACAGAGAGGCTACATTCTTTTGGGTTCCTGGAATCATAGCTACGGAAATACGGATGTCTTTAAGAATCCCCCGCCTGTCAATGAACCCAAATTCGAACTGCACTGGAGCGGCATTCGGATCCACTCTTATCAAACGAAAATATTCCTTCATTCTCTCCAAACCTTCTTGCCTGACAAATTCCGTCCAGCTTTTCTTACCTTCAATCTCCTTTTTGGAGCAACCAGATAATTTTTCGAATTCTGAATTTACTAATTCTATAATCGTGTCCTCGTTTATAATGGCTGTTGCGGTCCCAGTATTTTCAAAAATGGTCCGGTATTTATTCTCCGACTCCTTGAGGGCCTCTTCCATCTTCTTACGCTCAGTAATGTCTATCCGACAGCCGACGATCTCTGTAGGGGTGCCCCCTACGTCGCGTACCAGGTTCAACCTGTCGTGCATCCACCGATATGTCCCATCCTTGTGAACAAAACGATACTCATGAGTGTGATAATCCTGTTCAAATAGGCGTAACAGTTCGGAGAAGACCCTTGGCACATCTTCGGGGTGTATCCTATCTACCCAGAACCTCGAATCCTGTAAAAACTCCCGAGCCTCGTATCCAAGCTGCGTTTTTATGTTTTCGCTAATAAAAGTTGCACCGAAGTCATCCGAGGGTTGGCAGCTATAGATTATCCCTGGACTGGAAGTTAACAAATATTTCAGCCGCTCCTGAGCCACATGTACCGTTTCTTTTGCGGAGTTGGGCTTACCTTCTGATTCATTTATGAGTTGGCTTTTTGTCATATTTCTATCCCTCCTCTCTGTTCGATGAGAGAAAAATCAAAACCGCAATCCCCATTTAAAGCAATGAAGCTGGATAAAAAAAGCCGTGAGAATAATTCCCCCACGGCTCAAAATATAGAAGGCCGTGGTTAAATTTCATTTACCCACAGCCTTCGCTGATTATATTGTAATTATTCTTTAATGATCAGCCGGAGACAGTGGGTAAACTTTGGTCCGATAAAACCAGCAAAAGTCGTAACCACTGTTTAAATTAGAAATACGAAGCTGACCCATTTCCATCCTTTAATCTAATTTTTATTATACACCATTGAAGTTTCGTGTCAAGAAAAATGTTTTTAAAAATATGTGAAATGCTTCACTCTTATACGAATTGGGGTTTGTAGCTGAACCCTGATTTGGTATCATTACTGTCCCAATGTTATATTTGATAAGAAGCCCCAGCCTCCTTAAGATTTTCCTCGACAAAGGGGTAAAGGATCAGTTCTTCCTCTTCAAAGTCAGCAAAATCTGGTCGGATCTCCTTTAATCTCTGCTTCAACTTCTTTATCTCCTCCTGGGAAGAAAAATTTGCCATCACCGCAGGGAAACAATCTATTCCTTCTTCCAACAGGTACTCCAATGCCTTGAATTGGTATTCGAACCCTTCGGGCTTTGCGTTGGTTAATCGTGTGAAATCTTCAGGACAAGCCCCTTTTAGGCTGACCCGGACATAAAGATGGGGAAAGCGGGAGAGCTCCTTTGCATAAGAAGGATCATGGCCAATCAAAATTCCGTTGGTTTCCAGGATGAAACGAATCTCTTTGGGAATAAGTTCGAGAACTTTTAGGAGGTGAGAACGGTGAAGGGTGGGCTCGTTACCACTTATCCGGATCTGCTCAAATCCCTTTTTTCTGGCAATGGTGACGAGGTTTTGTGCCACCTCCTCCGGCGAGTAGAATCTCCCGGCCTTTTCAGGTTGGGTGA
>Ga0194127_10002558_pt1 | contig 24572 bp, 24 predicted proteins | sample TA2KigC100mmetaG_FD_148624 | JGI IMG/M metagenome (GOLD analysis project Ga0194127, IMG submission 148624) | Freshwater microbial communities from Lake Tanganyika, Tanzania - TA2015036 Kigoma Deep Cast 100m | ecosystem: Environmental > Aquatic > Freshwater > Lake | place: Tanzania: Lake...
CCCCCGTCACCAACTTTCGGCCATAGCTCAAAGCCGCAGTCGATAAGAAATGGCCGCAAGGCCTGTGCCGGTTCGATTCCGGCCGCCCGCACCAGCCACGTGTTCCTCTCCTGCTATCGCCAACATCAGAATTGCCCGATCTTTGCAGGCGCTCTCGCGGTAGACGAGCGCCACCGATAGTCATTAGCTTAAGCTAGACAAAACTGCGTTTATCGTCCCGGGAGCCCAATTCGGCGCTTCACGAACTTCCAAATTTCAAAGAAGGAACTGTGAGATGAAAAACAACACATCCTCATCTTCACGATCGCTGTATCGGCTCGCCGTGCTCATGGGCGCGCTTACGTGCTTTGCACCGTTCGGCTATGCGCAGAATGTCAATGCCCTAGTGAAGTTCGTCAACACGGTCGGCCAGATCATATATGTCGGAGTCTATGGTCCGACCGGCGCGGGTCTCCCCCCGGGAGCCACGTTCTCGGGCGGGTGTACAGTTGGCGGAAATGGGAGTTACTTAGTCGTTCCGAAAGGCGCTATTTGTACGGGCTCGGTGAGCTGGCCTTCCGCGCAAAATAAGGTCTGCGCGAGCACCCAGTCCATGACAGGCTGCACGCCTGCCTCTTTGCGACCGATGACGATTATCGAAGTCTCCGGCACAAGCACTGGCCTGGGATACGACATTAGCGTCATCCCGAGGCATGTGGACTCGAATGGGGTCGCCTGCAACGACCCTCAATGGCTTCCAAACTGCCCTTACTACGATAACTCAAACACACAGTCCGTCAGCGGCGTCACCTATAATGTGTCCCAGCTGAATCCCAACCAAGTGAACCCTGCGAACCAAAAGAATTTGCTTTCATCGCCTCCCGGCTACTGCGCCAGCCAGGGTCCTGCGAATTACAATTTCGGAGTTAAAGTCTCCTGCAGTAAGGGCCATGCCGCCTTCGCCTGCGGAGGAACTCCCACATTGGGGAATGCAAAATATCCTAGCAGATGTGGTTACAGCGCACTGACGCCGACTCTCAACAACTGCAAAGGCAATTTGGGAACGGGCTGCTATCAGGCGTTCTTCAGCCCGATGAGCAACGGCGGCAGCAATCCCACGGGAACACAAACTGGCGCCGGTCTCTACTACTGCGGTTATCCATCGGGTACGGTGCAGCCATACGACCAATGCGCAAGCCTGAGCGATACGCTCACAATAATCTTCGCTTCGCCAAGGTAAGTCTGGCGCAGGGCTTTCGCTGGTCCGTAACTTGCTATCGTTCCTCAGAGGTTATCTTCTGAAGGCGATCCCGATGGCGTTCACCACGATTTGCAACACTGGGGCCGTGAGCGAAGGGGGCATGGGCCTCTTTCATGCCGGCAAAAAGAGCGTGCTCCTGGTTTGGCCGACGGGCAGCGAGCTCAAGGCCTATCGCGGGCGGTGCCCGCATGCGGACATGCCGTTGAGCGAGGCGACCTTCAACGGGCAGACCGTCACCTGTCCGCACCACCAATGGGGGTTCGACAGCACAAGCGGCAAATGCGTAACGCATCTCGTTCGCAATGCGCTCCACCCTTATGCGCTTCGCGTGGAGGGTGACGAGATTCAGGTGGACGTCGGAACGATCAAGCCGGCGCGCGCCGGGGCAACTGCGCCGAGCAACCAGAGTTAAGTTTGTAAGGCGGGAGCTCACGCTGCCGGCCACCGTCCTTATCCTTCGCCATCTTGCGCCAGCCGGCTGCGCCGCCGCCCATAAAGAAAATAAACGCAAAGGCCGATCGCCATCCAGATGGCGAAGCGCTCCCAGGCGACTGCCGGCAGGCGTGACAAGAGCCAGAGCGAGAAGCCGACGCCGACGAGCGGCGTGAAAGGAACGAAAGGCGCGCGAAAGCTGCGCCGCGCATCTGGCCTCGTGCGCCGTAGCACGATGATCGCCGAACAGATGACGACGAATGCGGAGAGCGTGCCGATATTCACAAGCTCCGCCACTTCCTTGATCGGATAAAGCGCGGCGACGAGCGCGGTCAGCGCGCCGGCAATCAACGTCGGCCGATAGGGCGTATGAAAGCGCGGATGGAGCGTCGCAAACCATGCTGGCAGCAAACCGTCGCGGCTCATCGCTAACCAGATGCGCGCGCAGGCGAGAAGAAAAGCGAGCATCACGCTGATGATGCCCGCGACCGCGGCAAGCGACACGATGAAAGCGACCCAAGGCAGGCCGAGTGCGGCGAAGGCCGTCGCAACCGGCGCCGGATTGTCGAGCGTGTCGTAACGCACGACGCCGGTGAGCACGAGCGACATGGCGATATAGAGCGTGAGCGCCACGACGAGCGACAGAAGCACGGCGCGCGGCACGTCGCGCTGCGGCGCGCGGGCTTCTTCGGCGGCGGTCGTCAGCGTGTCGTAGCCGAACACGGCGAAGAACACGACCGCGGCGCCCTGCGCCACGCCGGAAAAACCAAAGGGCATGAAGGGCGACCAGTTCTCGACGCGCACATAGGGAATGCCCGCTGCAATCACCAACAGCGCTGCGGCGATCTTTATGACGACCATCGCCGTATTGAAGCGCGCGCCAAGCTCGACGCGCAGCGTCAATAGGCCGGCGACGCCGAGCGCGCCAAGCGCAGCGAAGAGATCGACGACGCGGCCCACGCCCGTTCCCGACGCGCCGCTCGCCCATTCGGGAAGCGCGAGGCCGAATTGCGCGAGGAGCGCTTGTAAATAGGCGGACCAGCCAATCGCCACAACGGCGACGACGAGCGAATATTCGAGCAGAAGGTCCCAGCCGATAATCCAGGCGGCGAGCTCGCCGAGCACCGCATAGGCATATGTGTAGGCGCTGCCGGCGACGGGAATCATTCCGGCGAATTCGGCATAAGAGAGAGCCGCCGCGGCGCTCGCGACGCCGGCGATCAGGAAGGAAAGCGCTACGCCCGGCCCCGCCTGAGTCGCCGCGACCACGCCGGTCAGCACGAAAATGCCGACGCCGATAAGGCCGCCGAGTCCGATTCCGGTGAGCTGCCAGACGCCGAGCACGCGACGAAAACCGCCTGATCGGTCGGCTTCGGCTTGCAGCGATTCGATAGATTTGGCGCGCAGCAGCGAAGTGGAAAAATTCATCGAAGAGGCTCGTCGGCGGGCGGTCCGTCAACACGTGCATAGGCGATCCGATTGGCCCTGTCATGGTCGAGGGCGGCCCGGGGCAGCAACAAAAAGAGCGGCCTATCGCAGACCGCTCTCTCTTGTTTCGTCGAGGCGTCGCAGCCTATTTCTTCGCGGCCTCGAGATGGGTCAGCGCTTCTTCGGCGTGTTTGGTCGCGACATCGGCGTGTTTCTGCTTGCCGTGGTCGATGGCCATTTCGAGATGCGAGATGCCCTGTTTCGTATGCTCGTTCGGCTTTTGGGCTTCGGCGGCCTTGGCATGCTTGAGGCCTTCTTCCGCATGCATCGTCAACGCGTCGGCCTTTCCAGCCTTGCCTTCCTGGATCGCCTGTTTGGTGTGGGTGATGGCTTCAGCCAGATGATCTTCCGCATAGGCCAGTCGTGGAACGAAAAAGGCCGCGATGGACAGAGCGAGCGCAGTTGCGAAAATTCTGCGATTCATGGACGTCTCCTCAATGCTTCGCCGCATGATCGTAATATGGTCGCTTGTGCTATGGTTTCGAGATCCCTGACCGCGCGTTCACTGCCGGTCCGCCGCATAAAGCTCGCAGCTTTCGCCAAACTCCGCGAGCCCGCCTTCGAGGAACGAGGCGAGAAGCGGCACGCCGAGCAGATAGGCTGACGTCGAGCCTTCATGCCGCGCCCGCGCTTGGGCGACAGCCTCGGTCCATTCGCTGGCGGAGAAGTCGCCGCGCCCAACCCACATCAGCGCGACAAGCTCGACCTGCTCGTCGATGTCCATGGATTCGATGAAGGATGAAACCTCGTCGCCCCTGGTGGCGAACGCGTCTTCGGTCAGCACGCTGACGAAACCGTCATCCGTGGCGTTCGAGGCGTCCGCCTCCATGCCCTCGTCTTCGCTTTCAAGCTCGCGCGCCTTGACGACGACGAAGCAGACCTTGTCCGTATTGATGGTAAGCATCGCTCTCCTCGCTCCCCGGATCGAACTTGCTTGGCCTTCGCCCTTGTGGCGAAGGGACGCCCTTTGCATATATCTCTCCGAGGCGAGATTTTTATAGAGAATCGACGCCGCATTTTGGAGCCGGAAATGCGTGTCGGCGCGCCGAGAGAGACCAAAGACAACGAATACCGCGTCGGGCTGACGCCCTCTTCGGTCGCCGAACTCACCCATGCGGGGCATGAGGTGTTTATCGAGCGCGGCGCGGGCGAGGGCGCCGGGCTCTCCGACTTCGATTACGCCGCCGCAGGCGCAAACCTTGTCGACGGCCCCGAAGCTCTCTTCGGCGTGGCGCAGCTCATCGTGAAGGTGAAGGAGCCGCAGCGGCGCGAAATCGCCTTTCTGCGGCCGGATCATGTGCTCTTCACCTATTTCCATCTTGCCGCGGACGCTGAGCTCACGCGCGAACTGATGGCGAGCGGCGCGCATTGCATCGCCTATGAGACCGTCACTGCGCCTGGCGGAGGACTGCCGCTGCTGGCGCCGATGTCGGAAATCGCCGGCCGGCTCGCCACACAAGTCGGCGCGCATTTTCTCGAGAAGCAGGCGGGCGGCCGCGGCGTTCTGCTTGCGGGCGCTCCTGGCGTGCCGCCTGCCGACGTCCTCGTCCTCGGCGCGGGCAGCGTCGGCATTCAGGCGACGGCGATTGCGCTCGGCATGGGCGCAAGCGTGCTGGTCGCCGACCGCAACCCCGACGCGCTCCGCCGGCTCGAAACACGTTTTGGTTTCGCTGCCCGCACGATTTATTCGACCCGCGCGGCGATCGCTGAATCGGTGAAGCGGTCTGATCTCGTCATCTGCGCGGCGCTCGCGCCAGGCGCCAGGGCGCCCATCCTGATCACGCGGGACATGCTCGCGACGATGAAGCGCGGCGCCGTGATCGTCGACGTCGCGATCGACCAGGGCGGCTGTTGTGAGACTTCGCGGCCGACGAGCCATTCCGACCCGACCTATGTGGTCGACGGCGTCGTGCATTACTGCGTCACCAACATGCCCGGCATCACGCCGCGCACGTCGACATTCGCGCTCAACAACGCCACATTGCCTTTCGTTCTGGCGCTCGCCAACAAGGGCTGGCGTCGTGCGGTTGAGGACGATCCGCATCTTCGGGCAGGATTGGAGATTTCCGCCGGACGGATACTTTCTGCGCCCGTCGCCGCCGCGCATTGTCTGCCCTTATCGTCAAACCTCAACGTGTTGGATAGCGCCGGGGCCGCATAGCGCAGCATGCGACCTTTTCGCCTAATCGATCCGGGTGGATGTTTCGTTCGACGCCGAAGGATAGATATTGCATTGTAATAATTCGAGCTTATCTCGCTGAGACACAGCTTCTTGCACCGAGGTCGGCAGAGCTTTTCTCATTAGCGCGCAGTTGTTAGACCAGTGGGACGCGCGATTGCGGACGGCGCGCCCCTCATTTGAAAATAGGCGGGTTTAGGGCATGAGCGCGAATGAGGACCAGGACCCCGCAACCATCCGGAAGCGACGGGCCCAGGCCGACAAGGTCTCTGCGCGCAGCAAGGCTGGGACGCCGAAGAAGCCGCCCGGCAAAGCTAAGAAGAAGACGGCCGCGGAAAAGCCTTCCTTGCCCAGCGTCCCCGCCAAGAAGGCGGCTGAGGCGAAGCTCGATGGCGGCGGCGCGCCCGCGCTGCTCGGCAATTTCGAGACATTCGCCAAGCTCGACATCGAAACGATCGCTGACAATATGGCGCAGCTTGTGGACCAGGGCCGGAAGGCGCTGGCGGCGGCGATCGGCGGCGTCAATCCCGACGAGGCGCGCAGCGAACTCGCCGCAAGCGTCGCCGACGCGACCAAGACCCTCGGCGCTGTCGCCGAATATTGGCTGGCGAAACCCGAGCGCGCCGCCGCCGCCCAGGCTGATCTATACGGCGGGCTGAGCGAGATTTGGCGGCAGACGTTGCGCCGCTACGGTGGGGAGGACGTCGCCCCGATCGTGCCTTCCGATCTCTCCGACAAGCGCTTCGGCGGGCCCGAATGGAACGAGAATCCCTTCTTTGACTGGCTACGGCAATCCTATCTGCTGGCCTCGCGCTGGGCTGACGACATGGTCGAGAGGGCCGAGGGCCTCGACCCACAAACGAAGGCGAGGGCGGTCTTCTATACGCGGCTTATTGCGAGCGCGATCTCACCCTCGAATTTCGTGCCGACCAATCCCGAACTGTTGCGCGCGACGATCGACGCCAAGGGAGAGAATCTCGTCCGCGGCCTGAAGATGCTTGCGGAGGATATCTCCGCGGGTGGCGGCGTGCTGAAGATTCGTCAGAGCGCGAATCGAAAATTCAAACTGGGCGTCGATCTGGCGAACACGCCTGGCAAGGTGATCTGGCGCAATGACGTGATGGAGCTCATCCAATATGAGCCGACGACTGCGGAAGTCTATGCGCGGCCGCTGCTCATCACGCCGCCCTGGATCAACAAATTCTATGTGCTCGATCTCAACGCCGAGAAGAGCTTCGTGCGCTGGGCTGTCGAACAAGGCTTCACGGTCTTCATCATCTCCTGGGTCAATCCCGACGAGACCAAGGCGGAGAAGGGCTTCGAGGCTTATATGCATGAGGGCGTGCTGACCGCGCTCGACGTGATCGAGAAGGCGACCGGCGAACGCAAGGTGACGGTTGCGGGTTATTGCGTCGGCGGCACGCTGCTCGCGCTAACGCTCGCCTATATGGCGGCGACCGGCGACGACCGCGTCGATAGCGTCACCTTCTTTGCGACGCAGGTCGATTTTTCCGACGCTGGCGATCTGCAGATTTTTGTCGACGAGGCGCGGCTCGCGGCGCTCGATGAAAGCATGGCGCGCACCGGCTATCTCGAAGGCGTCAAGATGGCCAACGCCTTCAACATGCTGCGGCCGAATGAGCTCATCTGGAATTACGTCGTCAACAATTACATGAAGGGCGTCGAGCCCGCGGCTTTCGATCTCTTGTATTGGAATTCCGACTCGACCCGCATTCCGCGCGCCAATCATTCTTTTTATCTCCGCAGTTGCTATCTCGAAAATCGGCTCGCGCGCGGCGAGATGATTATCGACGGCATTCGATTAAATCTGCGTCAGGTAAAAATGCCGGTCTTTGAGATCGCGACCAAGGAGGATCATATCGCGCCGGCGCAATCCGTATTTCGCGGCGCGAAGTTCTTTGGCGGCGACGTGACTTTCGTGCTTGGCGGATCTGGCCATATCGCGGGGATCATTAACCCCCCGTCCAAGGACAAATATCAATATTGGACGGGCGGTCCGGTGAAGGGCGCTTTCGAGGACTGGATAAAGAAGGCGAAGGAGACCAAGGGCTCCTGGTGGCCGCATTGGCTTGCCTGGGTGACGGCGCAGGCGCCGAAGAAAGTTCCGGCGCGCCAGCCCGGCGGCGGCAAACTCAAGATCATCTGCGACGCGCCGGGCGAATATGTTCGGGTGAGGGGATAGGTCCCGAATACTCAGGTCTTGATCTTTACCCTGGAAGAACCCCGATCCGCTCCAAGAACCAATAGACGCCTGCAACCGCAATCAGCGCCGAGACAACATAGACAAGTTTCTCACTGCGTTTGCCGCCCGTCTGCTTATCGATCAAGAACAGGATCGGCATCACCGCAAAGACGATGGCGATCTGGCCAAGTTCGACGCCGATGTTGAATGCCGCGAGTGCCGTCACGACGCCGCCTTGCGGCACGCCCATTTCGGTCAGCGCCGACGCGAAACCGAACCCGTGGATGAAGCCGAAGAAGAATGTGTTGCGCCATCGGTTGTCGACGTCGCGTGAGAAGTAATTTTCCACTGCAACGAAGACGATCGAGGCGGCGATCAGCGACTCGACCAAGGTCGAGGGCAGCGTGACGATGTTGAGCGCTGCGAGCGACAGCGTGATCGAATGCGAGATGGTGAAGGCGGTGACGATCTTGACCACCGGCCAGATGCGCGTTGCCCATAGAATGAGGGCGAACAGGAAGCACAAATGGTCGTAGCCGGTGACAATGTGTTCGACGCCGGCCTTAAGGAACTTCCACATCAGCTCGGCGGTCGTTTCCAAAGGCTTCGAAAGATCGAGCGGTGGATCGTCCGGATAGAGCATGGTCTGGCCGGCGTTTTCGGTCCCCTCGAGCGTGACGAGGTGCTTTCCCTTCGCGCCTTGTGCGGCGAGGAGCTTCGTCGCGTCGTAAAAAAGCGCGCCCGTCGTTCCGCCGCAGTCAAAGCGCATGACGATGAGCGCGCTATCTTGATTGGTCGGGTCTTCGCCGGATTTCTCGACATTGGCGACGCAGGCGCGGCCACTTCCGTCGCGCATCGCGACCCGCTTCTCGACAAATTTGCCGATCTCGGCTTCGAGCGCGCCGGGTGGAGAGAGGTCGACGCCGATGCGCTCGCCCATCGTCTCGCGAAACATGCGCTCGAGATCGGTGGCGAGAAAGCCGACGTCGACGATGTAGACGCGGTTTTCCTTGGGAATGATCTTTCCCGTCGAAATGTCCGGCGTATGCGCAAGGGCCGGGGCCGTGAGGCCGACGCATAACAAAATTACGGCGGCGACAATCCTGAAAACCCCGGTCATACGCGCTCCCTTCGGTCGTGGCCGCGCAACATGCCAAACGCGGCCGCGCCCGACAAGACAGCGCAAGCGCGAGCGCTCAAACAGACGAATGTTTGCTGGCGATCGGCGCGGGTGAAAAACTCTAAACGCGAACGTCTAAGCGCGCCCCGGACCTTGGACGCGCCATGAAAAATTACGCGTAATCTCGCTAGATGGAGGCGACTTAAGCCGATGGTGGGGGAAGTAGGACTCGAACCTACGAAGGCTTAGCCAGCGGATTTACAGTCCGCCCCCTTTGCCGCTCGGGACATTCCCCCATCGTCTCGCTAAGGAGACGACGGCCGCGTTGAGCGCGGCCGGTGAAGCGGCATATGCGGCTCTCGCCGCCCAGTGTCAACCTTAAACTCCCGGCCGGGCCAGCGGCGAGCGCGCCAGTTCGGGGGGGCAATCGCGCGGATCGGCGGTCGCTGACGCCGAGGCGAGGCGCGCCAGTTCGGCGTCGGAAAAAATCCGCGAGCGCGTCAGGAAGCGCAGTCCGGCGCCATTGTCGAGCGAGAACATGCCGCCTTGGCCGGGCACCACGTCGATGACGAGCTGCGTGTGCTTCCAATATTCAAATTGCGCCGCGCCAATGTAGAAGGGCGCGCCGCCGATCTCGCCGAGCAGAACGTCGGCGTCGCCGATAAGGAAGTCTCCTTGCGGATAGCACATCGGCGCCGAGCCGTCGCAACAGCCGCCCGATTGGTGAAAGAGGAGGTCGCCATGTTCGCGGTGCAGCCGCTCGATCAGATCAAGCGCAGCGGATGTGGCGACGACTCTCGCCGGACAATCTTTCTTCAAGGCGAACATCTCCGTCGCTTGTCCTTCCCGACGCGCGTAAAGCGCGCGATCGGGAATCCAGAGCAAACACCAAGACTCTAGTTGCGACTCTGGATTCCCGGCCAGACCTTCGGCCTGCTGAGAATGACAGCGGCGTCAGAAGAACCCCAGTTTCTTCTCACTGTAACTCACCAGCATGTTCTTCGTCTGCTGATAGTGGTCGAGCATCATCTTGTGGTTTTCGCGCCCGATGCCCGACTGCTTATAGCCGCCAAAGGCCGCATGCGCGGGATAGGCGTGATAGCAGTTCACCCAGACGCGTCCTGCCTGAATGGCGCGGCCAAAGCGATAGCAGCGGTTGGCCTCGCGGCTCCACACGCCCGCGCCGAGGCCGTAGAGCGTGTCGTTAGCGATGGCGAGAGCCTCGTCGTCATCCTTGAAGGTCGTGACCGACACGACGGGACCGAAGATCTCTTCCTGGAACACCCGCATCCGGTTATGGCCTTCGAGCACGGTCGGCTTCACGTAGAAGCCGCCGGCGAGATCGCCGGTAAGCATGTTGCGTTCGCCTCCGGCAAGCACCTTCGCGCCTTCCTGTTTGCCGATATCGATGTAGCTCAAGATCTTTTCGAGCTGCTCCGATGACGCCTGCGCGCCGACCATCGTCTCGGGATCGAGCGGATTGCCCTGCTTGATCGCGCCGACGCGCTTCAAGGCGCGCTCCATGAAGCGATCGTAGATCTTCTCATGCACGAGCGCCCGGCTCGGGCAGGTGCAGACTTCACCCTGGTTGAGCGCGAACATCACGAAGCCTTCGACCGCCTTGTCGAGATAGTCGTCGTCCTCGCGCGCGACATCCTCAAAGAAAATGTTGGGCGACTTGCCCCCGAGCTCCAGCGTCACGGGAATCAGGTTCTGACTGGCGTATTGCATGATGAGTCGGCCAGTCGTCGTCTCGCCGGTGAAGGCGATCTTGGCGATGCGGTTCGACGAGGCGAGCGGCTTGCCGGCCTCAAGTCCAAAGCCGTTGACGATGTTCAGAACGCCTTTCGGAAGAAGGTCGCCGACAAGCTCCGCCCAGACGAGAATGCTCGCCGGCGTCTGTTCGGCCGGCTTTATGATAACGCAATTGCCGGCCGCGAGCGCCGGCGCGAGCTTCCACGTCGCCATCAGGAGCGGAAAGTTCCACGGGATGATCTGTCCCACGACGCCGAGCGGCTCGTGGAAATGATAGGCGATGGTGTCGTGGTCGATTTCCGAGACGCCGCCTTCCTGCGCGCGAACGGCGCCGGCGAAATAGCGGAAGTGATCAATCGCGAGCGGAACGTCGGCGGCCATCGTCTCGCGGATCGGCTTGCCATTGTCCCAGGTGTCGGCCGTGGCGAGCAGGCCGAGATTGGCCTCCATGACGTCGGCAATGCGGTTAAGGATCACGGCGCGCTCCGCCGGGCTCATTTTGCCCCAGGCGTCTTTGGCGGCATGCGCCGCATCGAGCGCCGCCTCGATGTCGTCCTTGTCAGAGCGCGCGATCTCACACACCTTTTGGCCGGTGATCGGCGAGATATTGTCGAAGACGCGGCCGGATTTGGCGGCCACCCATTCGCCATTGATGAAATTGCCGTAGCGCGGTTTGAAAGGCGGTTTGAGCGCGGCGAAAGTTTCGTGCTTGGTCATGGGACGTTTCCTCGCGAGCGCGTTGGCTCAATCACAGCGGCTGGTTAGCCCAGCCGTGTTGACCCTATGCTGCGTGCGCCGCGCGCGATGTCAAATGATTTCGCGTCGCATCACGAAGCTGGCGCGCTACCGAGAAAGACACGCTTTCGCCAGCATTTGGAAGCTCCACGCGTTGACGCTGATCAACGCTCTTTACTCTTTTTGGCCAACCAACCGGATTTGTATGTATCCGTTCCTATTGTCGGCGCGAATCGCCGAGCTAACGAGAAATCATCTGTCGGACTGATCACGAAGCGCTTTGCCATGAACACTTGTCCGGTGTTTTCGCTTTCGACTAGTTCGCGGGTTATGGTAACTGGAGACAGAGTATTATCGAATTGCCGCAGTTTGTTCCAAGTGCTCCCACTGTGGCAGTACAGCACTATGTCGGGTGCCAGCGGGTAAACTGCGTATGTTCCGTCAGTCAGAAAGCCAGCCTTCACCCACATAGAATTATCGGCGGTTCGGAATGCGACTGGATTGTCGGATGTCCAGTAGGGCGTCATCGACTGATTGCGCGCGAAAATCCAAATTGACTCCTTCAAAAAATTGGCAATACGCTCGACAGTCTCCGGGTCCCAAAGAAGCTCGATGTGCAGGTTCGTTTGATCAACTTGAGAAAGCTTTTTCTCAGGATAGTGTTGCTCATGGAATGCACAAAGTATTTCGCGTGTGTCCGCTGTTCTTAGAAATTGGACCGCCATGAAGCGTGAAAAATAGTACCGATTTTCCTCGGGAATAGGAATGCTTTGCCGAATTTCTGCGGCTCTAAGCCAATCCAACCACTGCCCCGTTATCAACGATATTTGGGCTTCCATTTCTGCCAACTGCTTTTCCAAAACATACGGGTCGTGACCCAGTGCTTCGTATTCATGCAGTCGGTAAAAGTCCGACTCAACCGCTATCGAGCCCGGAGTCGTGCTAAATACTCGGTCAGAGGTCCTGTCCCATATCCATATGCGGTCGGACGCCCCATCAACAAATCGCCGTTGGTGGAATTGCGGCACGTAGTGATGGCGGCGAGGAGCGTTCATTATTGTTTTGACGCCTAATCCAAACACGCCCTCGCCAGCGCTTGAAAGGCGCGGGCGCGATGCGATAGCGCCTGCGATCCGTCGCCCGGCAGCGCGTGTTTTTCCGCCGACATCATCTCGCCGAAAGTTTTGTCGAGCCCATCGGGCTTGAAAATCGGATCATAGCCGAAGCCCTTCTCGCCCTTGGGCGGGAAGATGAGAACGCCGTCGACGCGGCCTTCGAACTGCTCGATATGCTCGTCGGGCCACACGACGGCGAGGGCGCAGGCGAAATGGGCGCGATAGGGCGGCTTGGCGCCACACGCCTTAAGCTCGCGCTCGACCCGCGCGCAGGCGGCCTTGAAATCGCGATCCTCGCCAGCCCAGCGCGCCGAATAGACGCCGGGGGCGTCGTCGAGCGCGTCGACGCAGAGACCGGAATCATCGGCGAAAGCGGGAAGGCCGGAGGCAATGGCGGCGGCGCGGGCCTTGAGCAGCGCATTGCCGGCAAACGTCTTCTCCGTCTCCTCCGGCTCCTCAAGCCCGAGTTCTCCAGCCGAGACCGCCTCGACGCCATGCGGCTCGAGCAATTGCCTGAGTTCCCAGAGCTTTCCAGGGTTGTGCGTCGCGATGACGAGCTTGCCGGCGATCTTGCGCGAATTCATCAGTTTCCTCCGCCGCGGCTTTTAGCGCGGCGGCGGGCGCGGCCCTAGCGCAGATTGCGCTACGAAGCGGGGGAGCGAATCGCCAGCCAGAGCGCTGGCGCCTTCTTTTCGCCTTGGACGACAGGCCGGAAAGCGCTAAAAAGTCTTCCTCTTGGCGTGGTTAACCCCGCCTTTACTATGCTTGGCAACGATTGAGGAGCCGAGAAGACGGTTCCGGGAGGCGCCAAGCCAGACGCGGCGAGTTTCGCCGCTCGATTTTTCCCGGACGCAAGGGATGAAATGACCTCAACCATTCTTATTGCCGACGACGATCCCGTTCAGCGTCGTCTCCTGGAAGCTATGACGCGGCGATTTGGTTACGAGGCCGAAACCGTCGAAAGCGGCGAGCAGGCCATTGCGCGACTGACTCAGATCGGCGCCAAACCGATAGCGCTGCTGATTCTGGACCTGGTCATGCCCGACCTCGACGGCATGGGCGTGCTCACCCGCATGCGGGACATGAAGCTCGCGACGCCGGTGATCGTGCAGACGGCGCATGGTTCGATCGAAACTGTCATTTCCGCGATGCGCGCCGGGGCGCATGACTTCGTGGTCAAGCCGGTCGGCGCCGAACGTCTGCAGATTTCGATCAAGAACGCGCTCTCAGCCGACGCGCTCGCTGACGAAGTGCGTCGCATCAGCCGCCGGGCGCAGGGCGCGCTGACTTTCAAAGACCTCGTCTCGCGCAGCGACGACATGGCGCGCGTCATTCGGCTCGGCCAGCGCGCCGCGCATTCCTCCATTCCGGTGCTCCTCGAAGGCGAGTCCGGCGTCGGCAAGGAAATCGTTGCGCGCGCTATACAGGGTGCGTCGGATCGCAAGGGCAAGCCCTTCGTCACCGTCAATTGTGGCGCGCTTCCAGCCAATCTCGTTGAATCGATTCTCTTTGGCCACGAGAAGGGCGCCTTCACCGGCGCCACCGAGAAGCATACCGGCAAATTTCTCGAAGCGAACGGTGGAACGCTGTTTCTCGACGAGATCGGCGAATTGCCGCTCGACGTTCAGGTGAAGCTGCTGCGCGCGCTGCAGGAGGGAGAAATCGATCCCGTCGGCGCCAAACGTCCGATCAGAGTCGATATTCGTCTCATCTCAGCGACCAATCAAAATCTCATCGATCGCGTCAAACGCGGCCTGTTTCGCGAAGATCTTTTCTATCGCCTCAATGTCTTCCCCATCAGCATTCCGCCGCTGCGCGCGCGGCGTGAGGACGTCGCCGATCTCGCCCGGCGCTTTGCGGCGCGTTTCGCCGCCGAAGAAGGGCGCAACATTCGCGGGCTGACATCAGAAGCGCTGTCGCTGCTGACAAGCTACGATTGGCCCGGCAATGTCCGCCAATTGGAAAACGCCGTGTTTCGCGCGGTCGTGCTGGCCGATGGCGACGAGCTGACGGTCGCCGAATTTCCTCAGATCGCCGCTCATGTCGAAGGTTATGAAGTGCGGGTGCCGCCTGCGCCTGCGCCCGGCGCCGCCGGAACGGCGCAGCGCGAACGTGAGATCGTGCGAGTCGAAATACGCGATCCAAATGCGATGCCGCTGATTGCGGGGAATGGCGAAATGCGCACGCTCGAAGATATCGAGGCGGCGACGATCCGCTTCGCCTTAGCGCATTACCGCGGCCAAATGTCGGAAATCGCGCGGCGGCTTGGGATCGGGCGCTCGACGCTCTATCGCAAGATGAAGGAATACGGGCTGGAGGAAGAGTCCGAAAGCGAATCGGAGCCTTCCTCAACGCTGGTCGCCTAGAGCGCTTCCCGATCACATAGAATCATGTGTTCGATAAGGAACCGCTCAAAATCAAAAACGTTGGGAGCAGGCTCTCATCGAAAAGGTCTGTCAACTTTTTCGGAACCTGCTCTAGTCGCGGATCTGACGCGACTCCTTCCTGTGCAAGGGCGCTATGACTCTGCTTGATATCGAAGCGGCGACGATCGACGGCGCGACGAAGAAGATTGGCGATTACGCGGGCAAGGTCATGCTGATCGTCAATGTCGCGAGCCGATGCGGCTTCACGCCGCAATATGCTGGACTTGAAGCGCTCTACCGCAAATTCGCCGACCGGGGATTCGTCATCCTAGGATTTCCGTGCAACCAATTTGGCGCGCAGGAGCCGGGGTCCGAGAAGGAGATCGCATCCTTCTGTTCAGCCAATTACGATGTCACCTTTCCCCTGTTCGCCAAGATCGACGTCAATGGCGAAAACGCGCATCCGCTTTATCGCCTGCTCAAGCGCGAGGCGCCGGGAATTCTTGGATCTGAAGCGATCAAATGGAATTTTACGAAATTTCTCGTCGACCGTGATGGGCATGTCGTGAAGCGTTACGCGTCGACCGACACGCCCGAGCAGATCGCGAAGGACGTTGAGGCGCTGCTGTGACCGCCATCGACGTGCGGATGATTGAAGACAATGATCCGCTCGTCTTTGAGGTGACGGTTCGCGACGCGGGAAGCGAAACGCGACACCGCGTCACGCTCTCGCGAAATGATTTTGAGCGGCTGAGCGACGAGGCCGATGCGGAAAGACTCATAAATGCGGCCTTCCGCTTTCTTCTCGATCGTGAGTCGAAAGAAAGCATTCTCGCGCGCTTCGACGTCAGCGTGATCGCGCGCTATTTCCCCGACTTCGAACAGAAGCTGCCGCAATATCTCAAGTGAAGGAGTCAATGTCATTCCCGACGCTCGCGAAGCGAGCGATCGGGAAACCAGAGCGGCTCTACGATGTTTGTTACGGCTCTGGATTCCCGATCAGGCCTTCGGCCTGTCGGGAATGACAAGGAGGAAAGCCTTCGTCGGCAATATGATCGCAAGACGACGGATACGTGGCCGACCAGCTTTCGAAGAGCGTCGTCATATCCTATTCTGGCGTCATCCTCGGATGCTCCCTACACGTCACTAAACTGTCATCGGCTCCGGTTGTTTAGCCGAAAGTTTCGTGATGGCCCCCACTCACCAGAAGCAACACCTATGGCAGTTGAATTATCCCGCCGGGAAGTTCCCTATTTCGTCGTAAGAGGGCTCATTGAGCGGCGCGCCTCAAGCTACGACTCTGCGCGGCCAGCGGATCCGCGCAAATGACACAGCAAATTGCTCCGATCTCCGTTGGCGGGGTCTTGCGCGCGCCGCTTTATTGGGATGTGGTCGCCATTATCCTCGTTCTGGGAGTCCTCGCATTCTTCGCTAATGCGAGCCGCGACCTTATGCTCCCCCTCGCCGAACTGGGGCGCCATCCTCTTTCTTTAGACCCAGCGAATCTTCCGGGATTTGCGATGCGAACGACGCTGCGGATGCTCGCAGCGATGGCTTTGTCGCTCCTTTTTACATTTACCTATGCGACCTGGGCGGCCAAAAGCCGGCGCGCCGAAGTCATATTGATTCCACTGCTCGATATTCTCCAGTCTGTGCCTATCCTCGGGTTTATTTCGGTCACGGTCGTTTATTTCATGTCGCTTGCGCCAGGGCTGGTGCTGGGAGCCGAGTTCGCCGCCGTCTTCGCGATATTTACCAGCCAAGCCTGGAATATGGCGTTTAGCTTCTATCAGTCGTTGCGCACCGTTCCCGATGAGCTTGTCGAAGCTTCGCGCAATTTCCGGTTTGGCGCCTGGATGCGTTTCTGGCGCCTCGATGTTCCTTTCGCCATGCCGGCGCTCGTCTGGAATATGATGATGTCGATGTCTGGCGGCTGGTTCTTCGTAGTCGCATCTGAGGCGATCAGCGTCGGCGATACGACCGTCATCTTGCCGGGGATTGGCTCTTATATCGCGACGGCCATCGCGCAGCGTGACCTTGCCGCCGTCGGCTATGCGATTGGCGCCATGCTCGTCGTGATCCTGATTTACGATCAGCTTCTATTTCGTCCTCTTGTCGCCTGGGCGGATCGTTTTCGATTTGAGCATGAAATGGGCGCTGAGCCGCCGCGCTCCTGGGTTTTGACGATCTTGCGCCGTTCGCGGCTAGCGGCTTGGTTCTTCGGGCCGCTTGGCGAGGCGTGGCGGTGGTCGTATCGATTTTCTTCTCCGGGACAAAAATCGAAAACTGTCGCCTCGGGTGAGATCGACACAGGCGGCTGGAGACAATGGATTTGGCTTGCAACCGTGGTTCTCCTTGCGCTGCTCGCCTTCTATGAGGTCGCGCTATTTGTGATGCAAGGAGTCTCCTTGGCCGAGGTTAGTAAAGCCGCCATGAGCGGGCTCGCGACAATGGCGCGCGTTTTCATTCTCATCGCCATCGCCAGCGCGATCTGGGTTCCGATCGGCGTCTGGATCGGGTTACGACCCAACCTCGCCCGCGTCGCGCAGCCGGTCGCTCAATTTCTCGCGGCCTTTCCAGCCAATTTGCTGTTTCCGATCGCTGTCTCTGGAATCGTCGTGTTAAGGCTCGACCTAGAGCGTTCCCCGTTTAACATGACGCATATCCGTCGTGAGCGAAGTAATTTGCGCATTCCATTGAGGAGAACTCGTCGAGCAGGTCGCCGATTCGGTCCCATAATTTGTCGATGGTTCTCTCCTTGGCCTTTCGTAGCAAGGCTTTGAGCTTGGCGAACATCATTTCGATCGGGTTGAGATCGGGCGAATAGGGCGGCAGATAAAGCAATCTGGCGCCGGCCTTTTCGATGATGGCCCGCACGCCGGCAACCTTGTGGGCCGGTAGATTGTCCATGATGACGACATCGCCCTCGGCCAGTGTCGGCGAGAGCTGCTGCTCCAGCCACGCCAGAAAGATCACGCCATTCATCGGGCGATCGACGACGAGCGGAGCCGTGATGGCGTCGCTGCGCAAGCCGGCCACGAAGGTCGTCGTTTTCCAGTGGCCATGGGGCGCATAATCGACAAGCCGCTTGCCTTTCGCGCAGCGGCCGCGCAACCGCGTCATCTGCGTGTTCGTGCCGGTTTCGTCGACAAAAACCAGCCGCTTTTGATCAAGCGTCGGCTGCATCTTTTTCCAGTCGTCGCGCGCCTTGACGACGTCTTCCCGATGCTGCTCGCTGGCATGAAGCGTTTTTTTTATAGGTCACGTCATGGCGTTGAAAAAATCGCGAAATCGAGCTGTCCGTCGTCTTGAACTGGCGCTCTTCCAGAAGTCGAGCTTCGATCTCGGCCAGCGTCAGATCCGGTTCGCCGGCGACCAAAGCCAACAACCAGTCCGCATGGTCGTCCAGCGGCGAGGGGCGCGCCTTCTTGCCCGGCTTTTCCGCGAAACTGCCGGTCGCCGCAAGCCGCTGAAACCACTTGATCGAGGACGAGGGCGAAATCATCAATTGCCGGGCCGCAGCCCGTCGCGACATCCCGCCCTCGATCAACGCAATCGCACGCTCACGCAGATCAAAGGAATAGCCGCGAGACATGCTGCGCCTCCCAAATCAGAGCCATTACGCAGACTCCCGCATTCAAAGTCCGATGGGAATCCCAAAATCACTCCGATTCACATCAACTGGGGAGCGCTCTAGTTTTCCCTTTGACATGCCCGCTCTCGTCTCTCGTCGCGGAGGTTTGCGCCTCTGCGACCTATCTCCATCCACGCCGCGAGAGTCAGTGAACCGAAATAGCAAGATATTGTCTATAGAGTTTATAGATAAACTTATGAATCGAGCGGAACCGTTGCGTTAATGTCACAGTTTGTCAGGATTGAGCGCTCAGGCCGCGACGCGCGGCGCCGGACGCTATCCGCCTTCTATTTCTGCAAAGCCAAGAAGAGGCGCGGGTATCGCAAAAGGACTTTGCCGTCCGGCTGTCGCGGATAGGCCTGCGCGAGCCTCTCTCTGTACCGCGCAAGAAATTCGACGCGCTCATTTGCGTCTAGCAAATCGAGAAATGGACGAAGTCCTGATCCTTCGAACCATTCGACCACCCCATCAGGGCCGTCGAGCGGGTGAACATAGACCGTCTGCCAAATATCGATCGTGCTGCAGAGCGGCGCGAGCAGATTGTAATATTCCTCAAGCGGACCGAGCACCATGATCGACTTAGCGACCGGCAGCAGACGAGGCGCCCAGGGCCCTTCCGCCGCGACCATGCGCATGGCCGCGTGCGAAAGCTCATGCGTATTGTTCGGCATTTGAACCGCGAGGCGTCCGCCGGGCCTCAAATAGCTCAACAGCCTCGTCATCAACCCGCGGTGGTCAGGCAGGAAATGCAGCGCCGCATTGGCGAAGATGAGATCAGCGGGCTCCGACGGGCGCCAATTCGCGATATCCTCTTTAATAAAAGTCGCGGTCGGCGTGCACGCGCGAGCCACCGACAGCATATTGTCGGACTTGTCGATTCCAACGATCTCGGCGCCGGGAAAGCTCATTGCGAGAAGCTGCGTGCTGTTTCCGGGACCGCATCCGAGATCGAACACTCGTCGCGTGTCGCAATAAGGCGTGCGCGCAAGCAGATCGCGGGCGGCGCGCGTGCGCTCCGCTTCGAATTTCAGATAGAGAGCCGAGTTCCAGTCGTTTGGCGCGCTGCTTGCCTCGATCCTTTTAGCCAGCGCCCGGCTCAAATTCCATCTCCGGCGTCGACATATTCGCCATTCTCGTCGGCCGGAAAGATGCGGGCTTTCGCCAGCGAAAGCGGGACGCGCCCGCCGAGCGAAGCCGAACGTTCGAGCGGCGAGTCGATTTCGAGCGTTTGATCATAGCCGTCGATGGCGATCGTGGCGCGAACGCCAGCCGGCGTTCGCCGCAGACTTTCAACGCGACCTTCCAGATCGCCATTTCCTTCAGCCGCGACGGCGATGTCCGCCGGTCGGAAAAAGACCCTTGCGGGTCCGCTGCGCAAGCCGTGCGTGTCGATGTGCAATTCGCGGCCGCCGAACCTCACATGGCCGTCTGCGATGGTGACCGGCAAGGCGACTGCTTCTCCGACGAAAGAAATGACGAAAGGCGAAGCTGGACGATCGTAGAGCTCTTCAGGCGTCCCAATCTGCTCAATGCGGCCTTCATTGAGCACGACGACTCGATCTGCAAGCTCCATCGCCTCGTCTTGATCATGCGTAACGAAAACAGTGGTCAATCCCGTTTGCTTATGAATGTCACGCAGCCAGCGGCGCAAATCCTTGCGCACGCGCGCGTCAAGCGCCCCGAACGGCTCGTCTAACAGCAGCACGCGCGGCTCGATCGCAAGCGCGCGCGCGAGCGCGACGCGCTGGCGCTGGCCGCCGGAGAGCTGCGCAGGATAGCGGCCGCCAAGCCCGTCGAGCTGCACAAATTGCAATAGTTCCGCGACGCGCGCCTTGATCGCCGCCCGAGACGGACGCGTGCGTCTGGGACGAACTCTCAGACCGTAGGCGATATTGTCGGCGACAGTCATATGCTTGAAGAGCGCATAGTTCTGAAAGACCATTCCCACATGACGGTCCTGCACCGGCAAATTGGTCGCGTTTTCGCCGTCAAAGAGGACTCGGCCACGATCCGGAGAATTTAGGCCCGCAATCACGCGCAGCAGCGTCGTCTTGCCAGATCCCGAGGGCCCGAGCAGGGCGACGAGTTCGCCCGGTTGAATGTCGAGGCTGACATCGCGCAACGCCGGAAAGGCGCCAAAGTCCTGCTCCACTCCCTCGATGCGGATCGAAGCGCCGCGCTTACTCGTCTCAGTGTCGGCGCGCGCGTCCGGCGAGCGCGTCAGCGTGACGCCATTCGAGGAATGTCTTGAGCCCGAGTGTGACGAGCGCCAAGCCTGCAAGAAGAACCGCGAGAGCGAAAGCGGCGACATTGTTGTACTCATTGTAGAGTATCTCCACCTGAAGCGGAATTGTGTTGGTCAGGCCGCGAATGTGGCCGGAAACGACGGAAACGGCGCCAAATTCGCCCATGGCGCGGGCGTTGCAGAGCAGCACCCCGTAAAGCAGGCCCCACTTAATGTTGGGTAGCGTCACGGTGAGAAAAGTCTTGAAGCCCGAGGCGCCGAGCGTGAGCGCCGCTTCCTCCTCGACCTTGCCCTGTTCCTGCATCAACGGAATGAGTTCGCGGGCAACAAAAGGAAAAGTGACGAAGATCGTCGCCAGAACGATGCCGGGCACGGCGAAGATGATCTGCACGCCATGCGCAGCGAGCCATGGGCCAAAGAGCCCCTGACCGCCGAATACGAGCACATAGACGAGGCCCGCGACGACCGGCGATACAGAGAAGGGCAGATCGATCAGCGTAACGAGAATGCTTTTGCCCGGAAAGGAAAACTTGGCGATCGACCATGACGCCGCGAGGCCAAACACGAGATTTGCCGGGACTGCGAGCGCCGCGACCAGAAGCGTCAGACGAATGGCGGCGAGCGCATCTGGATCGTCGAATGCGGCAAGAAAGGGCGCAATCCCTTTGCTGAAGGCTTCGACGAAGACGATTGCAAGCGGCGCGAGAAGGAAGAGAGCGAGAAATAGCACCGCCGTCACAATGAGCGCGTAGCGCGCGAGAGGCGAGTCTTGGGTGACCGGCCGAAATTTGGCGCCACGATCGTCTGCGGGAGCGATAGCGATCTCAAACATGGCCGAACCTCCTCCGGCTCCATGCCTGGACCAGATTGATCAGTAGCAGCGCGGCGAAGGAAATCACCAACATGATCGTCGCAATGCCGGTCGCGCCAGCGACGTCATATTGTTCAAGCTTCACGACGATGAGCAGAGGCGCAATCTCAGACACATAGGCGATATTGCCGGCGATGAAGATCACCGAGCCATACTCGCCAATGGATCTGGCAAAGGCCAGGGCGAATCCGGTTAGCAACGCCGGCGCCAAGGGCGGCAGCATCACGCGCAAGACAGTTTGTAGTCGGCCCGCTCCGAGAGTGGCGGAGGCCTCCTCCAGCTCCACTTCAAGCTCGGAAACGATAGGCTGCACCGTGCGCACGACGAAAGGCAAGCCGATAAAGACGAGCGCGACGAGAATGCCCCAGCGGGTGAAGGCGATCTTGATATCGTAATCTGCGAAGGGCGCGCCGAACCAACCATTGGGCGAATAGAGCGCCGCAAGCGAAATGCCGGCGACGGCGGTCGGCAGCGCGAAGGGCAGATCGACGAATGCGTCGAGCAGTCGACGGCCTGCAAAATCATATCGCGTGAGGACCCAAGCGACGATGAGGCCGAAGAAAAGATCGATGACCGCCGCCGCGAAGGAGATGAAGAATGTTGTTCGCAACGCTGCGGCGACGCGCGGCTCCGAGGCGATCGCATAGAGCCCGGACAGTCCTAATTCCGACGACCACCAGATGAGCGTGGCGAGTGGAAAGAGGACGATCAGGCCAAGATAGATCAGCGTATAGCCGAAGGTCAGGCCGAAGCCTGGAATGACGCTCGGCGCCGTGAAGCGCCGAGCGTTTTTGCCGACAAGAATCGGGGAGGTCACCTTGTCAGCTCTTGTTTCTGGATTTCGTCAAAAATGCCGCCGTCGGCGAAATGCTTCTTTTGCGCGGCCGCCCAGCCTCCAAACGTTTTGTCCACAGTGATGAAATCAATTTTGGCGAATTTCTTTATATCGTCCTTCGCCGCATACTCCGGATGAACGGGGCGATAGAAATTGCGCGCGATGATCGCCTGCGCCGGCGGCGAATAGAGGAAGTCGAGATAGGCTTCCGCAAGTTGCCTGTTGCCCTTCGCGTCGGCGTTGGCGTCGACGACGGCGACCGGCGGCTCCGCCAGAATGGATTGGGGCGGCGTAACGATCTCAAATTTGTCAGCGCCGAATTCCTTGAGCGCAAGGAAGGCTTCGTTCTCCCATGCGAGGAGCACGTCGCCGATGCCGCGCTGGGCGAAGGTGATCGTCGAGCCTCGCGCGCCCGTGTCCAGCACCGGCGCATTCTTATAGATCGCCTTCACGAAGTCCTTGGTCTTCGCTTCGTCGCCGTTGAATTTTTTCAGCCCGTAGCCCCAGGCCGCGAGATAATTCCAGCGCGCGCCGCCTGATGTCTTGGGATTGGGGGTGATCACGGCGACGCCGGGTTTCGCCAGATCGTCCCAATCCTTGATGGCTTTCGGATTGCCCTTGCGGACGAGAAACACGATCGTCGACGTGTAGGGCGAGGAATTATTGGGCCTGCGCTTCTGCCAATCGGGGGGAATTTTCCCGCTCTTGGTGACGATCGCGTCAATGTCGGCAGCGAGCGCCAGCGTCACGACATCGGCATTTAGCCCTTCGATCACCGCGCGCGCCTGTGCGCCTGACCCGCCATGCGACGCCTGAATTTCGACCGTTTCGCCAGTCTTGGCCTTCCAGTCGGCCACGAAGGCCGGGTTGATCGCCTTATAGAGCTCGCGCGTGGGATCGTAGGAGACATTTAGGAATGTCTGGCCCGCCTGAGAATGCGCGCTAGCCAGCATCATTAGCGCAACCAAGCCCCCCAAAATCCCCAGGCCAAGACGCTTCTGCAAATTCTCACTCATGTTGGCTTCTCCATTAGTCTATAAAATCGGTAGCATGAGTATACTGTTTTGGCAAACGGATTGGAACAGTCCCGTTGGACGCCGGCTGTTCAGCGGATTTTTGGCCTTTGGAAGAGCGAGAGGAGAAGTTACCAGCGCAGCACTGCGCCGCCCCAAGTCATCCCCGCGCCAATCGCCATCATGGCGATGACGTCGCCCTTTTTCAGCCTGCCGGCGCGATTCGCCTCATCGAGCGTGATCGGCATGGAGGCGCTCGACGTATTTCCGTAGCGGTCGATGTTGATCCAGCATTTCTCAAAAGGCACGCCAAGATTCTGCATCGCGGATTCGATGATCCGCTTATTAGCCTGATGAGCGATGACGTGGTTGATGTCGGCTGCGGTCAAACCAGCGGCTTTTAGAGTCTCGCCAACCACTTCGGGCAACAGCCGGGTCGCGACCTTATAGACTTCGCGGCCACGCATTTTGATCTTGCCGGACTTCTCTTCGAGCATTTCGGCAGAGGGCGGGCGGCGGCTCCCGCCCCCGTAGATGCCGAGAATGCCCGTCATCGAACCGTCTGTGCGCAGGCTCGCGGCAAGCACGCCGCGCCCTTCCTCTTCGCTGGCGCCAAGCAAAATCGCCCCCGCAGCGTCGCCGAACAGCACGCAAGTTTCGCGATTGGTCCAGTCGACGAAGCGACTTAACGTCTCGGCGCCGATGACGAGCGCGCGTTTCACCTTACCGCTTCTGATGAACTGGTCAGCGATGGACAGGCCATAGAGGGAACCAGCGCAGGCGGCGCCGATGTCAAAGGCGAAGGCGTTCCTCGCGCCAAGCTGCGCCTGGACAAAGGAAGCACAGGACGGCGTCGGCGTGTCGCCAGTCACCGTGCAAACGACGAGCATGTCCACGTCATTCGGCTTCACGCCAGCGAATTCCAGCGCCTCGCGCGCCGCGGCGGCAGCTAAATCGGATGTCGCCTGATCATCCGCAGCTACTCGGCGCTCCTTGATGCCAGTGCGGCTAACGATCCACTCGTCGTTCGTCTTGACGATTTTCTCAAGGTCGGCGTTGGAGAGGACACGCTGCGGCGCATATGAGCCTGTTCCGAGAACTATGGAATTCGTCAAGATAAGGCGCTTCCTTCTGAGACGGCGTCGCTGAAGCTCGCTGGCGAAGCGCTATTCATTAAGAGCGGCTCAGGCCAAGCGCAAATTTTCTTTTTGGTCAACCGCGAACGCCCTGCATCGTGGCCGACTTATTGGCTTTTTTTGGCCGACGCCGACGCGTCTCAGAAAGGACACCGTGAACCCTTTCTTAAAGCGCGCACCACTAGACCATTGAGGGGGCCATTTT
>Ga0194127_10002564_pt1 | contig 24540 bp, 19 predicted proteins | sample TA2KigC100mmetaG_FD_148624 | JGI IMG/M metagenome (GOLD analysis project Ga0194127, IMG submission 148624) | Freshwater microbial communities from Lake Tanganyika, Tanzania - TA2015036 Kigoma Deep Cast 100m | ecosystem: Environmental > Aquatic > Freshwater > Lake | place: Tanzania: Lake...
CGAGCGCAGCCCGGTCATGGTGGTCAAGGCGGACGGCCGCCGCGTCTCCTACGAGCGGGAGAAGATCCTCGGCGGACTGCTCAAGGCCTGCGAGAAGCGACCGGTCGCGCGCGAGTCGCTCGAGCAACTCGTCGACGGCGTCGAGCGCGACCTCGTCTACGCCAGCCTGGGCGGCGAGCTGACCAGCCAGGCCATCGGCGAGGCGGTGATGGAGCGCCTGCACGCCCTGGACGAGGTGGCCTACGTGCGCTTCGCTTCCGTCTACCGGCGATTTGCCGACCTCAACCACTTCGCGGCGGAGCTCAACCGGCTCCTCGACCAGCGCGAAGGCAAGCAGAAAGGATAGGGTGACGATGAAGACGACGTTGACGGAGCGGCGAACGGCGCTGGCCCTCGCAGCGCTGACCGCGCTGCTCGGCGGACTGGGACTGCTCGGCGCATGCGGCGGCGCGAGCGTCGGGGCGGGCGGGGTGGTCCTCTCGGGAGCGCCCGCCGGGCCGCCGCTGGACTTCAACTTCCAGCCGCCGGCGACGCCGATGCCCTTCAGCGTGGACACCGCGAGCGAGGCCGAGTTCAGCGGGACCTCCTTCATCTCGACCTTCCGCTTCCAGTGGGAGGCTCGCGACTGGCAGGCGGAGGGGGCGGACTGGACCTGCGACCTGCGCTTCAGCAAGCTGAGCGCCGCTCAGCGGCGGGGCAGCGGCGTCGCGATGGAGAGCGAGGACGCGGTCAAGAAGCTCGAGGGCTTCAGCACGCGCTTCCGCAAGACGACCGAGGGCTTCGCCCCCGTCGCGCGGCCGGCCAAGGACAGGGAGTTCCTCGCCATCTTCGATCAGCTGCAGGGTGGGCTCTCGCCGCTGGACTTCAAGGTGCCCGCTACGCCGCCGCGCCTCGGCGACAGCTGGCTGGAGCCCATGGACATCGACGCCCTCGACGTGCTGCGCTCGGCGATGAAGGACTCGACCTTCACCCTCACCTACGCCGCCGACGAGACCAGCCAGGGCCGCGCCTGCGCGCGCATCCGGTACCAGGGCAAAATCGAGCTCGACGGGGTCGTCTCGGCGCCGGCTGGCGCCTCCGAGGGCGGCAGCGCGCAGATCAACGGGCGCATCGAGATCGAGGGCAGCGCGCTCTACGACAAGGCGCGGGGCTTCATGCTCCAGGACGTCGGCAAGTCGAAGCTCATCCTCAAGCAGCGCGCGCTGGACGACAAGGGCGCGGCGACGGGGCCGGAGCAGAGCGTCGTGCAGAACGTGAACTACACGGTCAAGTACCTCGGCAGCTGATGGCCGACGAGCGCCGCGAGAGTCTGCCGCGCATGCCCTTCCTGGCCCACCTGGAAGCGCTGCGCTCCCTGCTCATCGTCGGCGTCATCGCGGTGACGGTGGCGACGGCGGCGGCCTGGACCGTCGCCGGTCGCATCCTCGACTTCCTCGTCACGCTGCTGCCCGCCGGGGCGACGGCCAACGTCTTCGCCCCGGCCGAGGCCTTCATGATCCGGCTCAAGGTGAGCTTCGCGACCGGGCTCTTCGCAAGCGCGCCCGTCCTGCTCTGGAAGCTCTACGACTTCCTGGCGCCCGCGCTCTACCGGCGCGAGCGGGGGCGCCTGCGCGTGCTGCTCGTCCTCTCGGCCCTGCTCTTCTACGCGGGCACGGTCTTCGGCTACTTCGTGATCGTGCCGTTGAGCTTGAACTACTTCTTCGGCCTGGTCACGCCCAGCCTGCACATGACCCTGGGGATCACCGATTTCTTCAACCTCGTCGCCAAGATGAGCGTCGCCTTCGGCATCGCCTTCCAGCTGCCGATCATCATCTTCCTGCTCTCGCTGCTGGGGCTGGTCTCGCCGCGCTGGCTGCTCTCGCAGTGGCAGATGGCGATCGTCGTCGTGCTCGTCCTGAGCGCCGTGCTCACGCCGGGCGGGGACATGGTGGGGCAGACCCTGATGGCGGCGCCGCTCATCCTGCTCTACCTGACGAGCTGTGCGCTCTCGCTGCTCGTGGCGCGCCGCGATCGCGGGCGCGCGGCCAGCGCCTCCGTTGACACCCCGCCCGACCTGTGATAATTTGCGGTCTCGCAGCCATTTAGATCGCTCTCGCGCGGCCGGCCACGAACGCGACGGCCGCCCATCCGCCGCCCCCGGCGCTGGAGACGGATGAAGCCCGCCTTTCTCAAAGGCCTCAAACTGGGTAACTTGCGCCTGCGCGAGGCCCTCGATCGCGATCTCCTGCGCGTCGAGGCGCTGGTCCGCGACAGCCTCCGCGCGGACGAGCCCTTCATCGCCGGCCTCACCGAGACCGTCCTCGCCCCCCCCGGCAAGCGGCTGCGGCCCATCCTCGTGCTGCTGGCCGCCGGCCGGCCGGGCGCCTCCAGCCAGGCCGCGGTGCTCGCCGCCGCCGTCGTCGAGATGATCCACACGGCCACGCTCCTGCACGACGACGTCGTCGACGCGAGCCTGCACCGCCGCGGCCAGCCGACCCTGAACGCCCTCAGCGGCGATGGTGCCGCCATCCTGATGGGCGACTTCGTCTACTCCCGGGCGATCACGCTGCTCGTCGAGGCCGAGTTGACCCAGGTGCTCGGCCTGCTCGCGACGACCGTGCACCGGATGAGCGTCGGCGAGCTGATGCAGCTGGACCTGCGCGACCGCCGCCTGCTCTCGGAGGAGGCCTACCGGCGGGTCATCTACGAGAAGACGGCGCGCCTCATCGAGGCCTGCTGCGCGAGCGGCGCCATCCTCGGCGGCGCCGCGGCGGGCGTCGCCGCGGCCTACAGCGACTTCGGCCGCAACATCGGCATGGCCTTCCAGATCGTCGACGACGTGCTCGACTACGAGGCGGATCCGGCGGTGCTCGGCAAGCCGGTGGGCAGCGACCTCGCCGAGGGCAAGCAGACCCTGCCGCTGCTCCTCGCCCACGCGGCGGCGCCGCCCGCGGGGCGCGCGCGCCTAGAGGCACTGCTGGCGGCCCAGGACGGCGATGCGGCGCGGCAGGAGATCGTCGAGCTGGTGCGCAGCCTCGGCGGCACCGTCGCGGCCCTGGCCGCGGCGCGGCGCTACGGCGAGGCAGCGCGGGCCGCGCTCGCGGGGCTGCCTGCGGGCGAGATCCGCGAGGCCCTGGACGCCACCGTCGACTACGTGGTGGAGCGCGAGCGCTAGCGCTCGCCGGCGGCGGTGCCGCCCGAGCCTGCCCAAGGAGACCCGCGACGATGAGCACGAGCGATAGCCGCAGCCGTGAGAAGCGCCCCGCGCGCAAGGTCGCCGCCGCGGGGGGCGCCGGCAAGCCGGTCGCCGACGCGAGCAGCGCCGAACTGGCCCGTGAGGCCGCCCAGCACGCTCTGGCCAAGAAGGCCGAGGATCTGGTCGTCCTCGACCTGCGCACCTTGAGCCCGATCGCGGACTTCTTCGTCATCGCGACCGGCCTGAGCGATGTGCACGTGCGCGCGATCGCCGACAGCGTGCAGGAGGGGCTGCTCGCCGGCTCGCGGCGCGCCAAGCCCTGGCACCTCGAAGGCAACGACACCCTGCGCTGGGTGTTGCTCGACTACGTGACGGTGGTGGTACACGTCTTCCAGCGCGGGACGCGCGAGTACTACGGCCTCGAGCGGTTCTGGGGCGATGCGCCGCGCGAGGAGATCGCCGACGCGCCGGGCGGCGCCGGAGGCGCCGCGTGAAGGAACGGATCCGGGCGGCGATCGTCGACTACTTCCGCGAGCGGCACGGCGACGTGGACTGGGCCTTCGCCGGCGGCTCGCAAGGCCCGGCCGAGATCGGCCTGCTGCCGCCGCGCGAGAGCGGCCACGGCGATCTCAGCACGAACGTCGCCATGCTGACGGCCAAGGCCTGCGGCCTGCCGTCGCGCGAGCTGGCGACGGCGCTCGCCGCCTGGTGCGCCGAGCGCCTGCCCGGCCTCGTGGCCGAGGTAGCCGGGCCCGGCTTCCTCAACTTCCGCCTGCCGGCGGGCGCCCAGCAGTCCCTGGTCGCGGAGATCCTCGCCGCCGGGCCGGCCTACGGGCGCAGCGATGCCGGCGCCGGCCAAACGATCTGCCTCGAGTTCGTGAGCGCGAATCCGACCGGACCGGCGGTGGTGGTCAGCGCGCGGGCGGCCGCCTTCGGCTCCACGCTCGCGCGCCTGCTCGAGTTCGCCGGCTACCGCGTGACGCGCGAGTTCTACGTCAACGACACCGGCTCGCAGGTCGATGCGCTGGGCGAGAGCCTGCGCGCGCGCCGGCGCGAGCTGGCCGGCGAGCCGCTCGTGTTGCCCGAGAACGGCTACCACGGCCTCTACCTGCGGGAGATGGCGGCGCAGCTCGCGCCAGCCGACGTGAGCCGCTGGGAGGCCCTGCCGCCCGCCGCTTGCCGCGCGGCTTACGCCGGGCACGCGCTCGCCCTGCTCACGGCCGATCTCCGCGCCGAGATGGAGCGCTTCCGCGCCCCCTTCGACGTCTGGTCCAGCGAGCGCAGCCTGCACGAGAGCGGCAAGGTCGCCGAGGTGTTGGCCCGCTTCGAGGCGCAGGGGCTCATCTACGAGGCCGAGGGCGCGCGCTGGTTCCGCGCGAGCGCGTTCGGCGATGACAAGGACCGGGTCGTCCTGCGCGGAGACGGCCGGCCCACCTACTTCCTGGCCGACGCCGCCTACCATCTGGACAAGCTGCGCCGCGGCTTCGCCAAGGCGATCACGGTGCTCGGTCCCGATCACCACGGCCACGTGGCGCGCATGCAGGCGATCGCGCAGGCGATCGGGGCGCCGGCGGGCTGGCTGGAGATCATCGTCCTGCAGCTCGTGACCCTGGTCGAGAACGGCGCGCCGGTGACGATGAGCAAGCGCGCGGGCGAGTTCGTCACGATGGGCGAGCTGGTCGACGACGTCGGCGTCAGCGTGGCGCGCACCTACTTCCTGACACGCCGGCGGGACAGCCATCTGGAGTTCGACCTCGGACAGGCGCGTGAGCAGAGCGCGAAGTCGCGGGTCTTCTACGCGCAGTACGCGACGGCCCGCATCGCCGGCGTGCTGCGCAAGGCGGCCGAGGCGGGACTGGGGGCCGCCGGCCTGCCCGCGGCGGCGGCGCTCGGCCGTCTCGCCAGCGAGGAGGAGTTGGAGCTGGTCCGCCAGCTCGGCGAGTTCCCGGCGCTCGTCGCGGGAGCGGCCGCCGCGCGCGAGCCGAACCGGCTCTTCAACTACCTGAGCGACGTGGCGGCGGCCTTTCATCGCTTCTACCACGAGCGCACGGTGGTCGGCGAGGACGCCGAGCTCAGCGCGGCCCGTCTCGCGCTCTGTCGCGCGGCGCAGCGCGTGCTGCTGAGCGGTCTCGAACTGATGGGCGTCGACGCGCCCGAGCGCATGTAGCTGGCGGCCCGGCGGCGGGCTGCCAAGGAGGGGGATGGGCGCCGAGCGACTGCTCGCCGTGGGCTCCCTGGCCTACGACGACATCGAGACACCGGCGGCCGCGGGCAGGGCGCTGCTCGGCGGGAGCCTGGCGCACTTCAGCGCCGCCGCCGCCCTCACCGGCGCCCTACCCGTGCTGGTCGCCGTGGTCGGCGAGGACTTCCGCGCCGAGGACCTCGCCTGGCTCGCGCGGCTGCCCGCCGATCTCTCGGGCGTCGAGCGCCGGCCGGGCCGCAGCTTTCGCTGGGGCGGCCGCTACGGGCCCGACTGCGCCGGGCGCGAGACGCTCTTCACGGAACTCGGCGTCTTCGCGGACTTCGCGCCGAGCCTGGGCCCGCAGCAGGCCGACTGCGAACTCGTCTTCCTCGCCAACATCCAGCCCGCGCTGCAAGCCCGCGTGCTGGACGCCGCGCGGGGGCGGCGCTTCGCGGCGATGGACACGATGAACCTCTGGATCGCATCCGCCCCTGCGGATCTGCTGGCCGTCATGGCGCGCGTCGATCTCCTCTTCATCAACGACGAGGAGGCGCGCCAGCTCACCGGCGAGCGGAACCTCGTGCGCGCCGGGCGCGCGCTGCTCGCGCGCGGCCCGCGCTTCTGCATCGTCAAGAAGGGCGAGCACGGCGTCCTGCTCTTCGCGGCCGGCGAGGAGGCGGTCTATCCCTGCCCGGCCTTCCCGGTGGACGCCCTCGTCGACCCGACCGGCGCGGGCGACGCCTTCGCCGGCGGCGTCATGGGCCAGCTCGCCCGCGAGGGGCGCTGGGACCTGGGCGCCCTGCGGCGGGCGCTGCTCACGGGCAGCGCCGTGGCCAGTCTGGCCGTGGAGGGACTCGGCCTCGACGGGCTCCGAGGGCAGCGCCCGGCCGCCCTGACCGCCCGGCGGCGGGCCCTGGCGGAGCGGCTCCGAGCGCCCGCGGCGCCGGGCCGGGGTCGGTCTGGCGTCCCCGGTGGAAATGTGCTAGGATAGCCCGCGTCCTCCCCATGGGCGCGCACCTCAGGACCGGCAGCGTGAAATGACGTCCAACCCTATCAATATCAATTACTTGCAGTCTTTGGTCACGGGCCTGCGCGAGGTCACCGGCTGCCGGATCGTCGTCAATGCGGCCGGGGAGGTGACGGAGGTCCACGTCACGGCGGTGTCCCAGCGGCCGCCCCGCCTGATCGCCCGCGACGTGGACACGGTCCTCAAGGTGCGCGGCGGCCTGGACATCGACCACCGCTGCATCCAGGTCGCCATCGTCGACCCGAGCGCGCTTGCCCCCGCGCCGGCAAGCGCGCCCGTCGCGGCAGCGAGCGGGCCTGCCGGCCAACTCATCGTCGAGGCCGAAGCCGCGCCCCCGGCGGGCGAGTTGATCATCGAACCCGCGCCGGCGCCGCCCGGGACGAGCGCGCCGGGGGGGCCGGTGGACGACCCGGCGGAGGATCGGGTGGAGGACGAACTGGAGCCCGTCGAGCCGCGCGTGACCTACGAGAAGCTCACCGTGACGCACGCCGGCGGCCAGGTGACCGCCGCCGTCGAGCTCGGTCGCGGTGAGCGCCGCGCGGTGGGCGAGTGCGTGGTCGCGGATACGCCCGACGGCCACCTCGCCGCTGTGATCCACGCCACGCTCGAGGCGCTGCTGCTGCTCTTCGAGACCGGCCTGCACTTCGACACGCCGCGCTTCGAGCGCCTCCACTTCGGGCGCGAGGAAGTGCTCGTCGTGCATCTCAGCGCCGTCGCCGGACGCGAGCTGTCGAGCTTCACGGGCGCCGCGGTGGTCCGCCAGGATCCCCGTCAGGCCGCCGTGCTGGCCACCCTCGCCGCGCTCAACCGCCTGGTCGGCCTCTGGAGCGCGCGCGAAGCCGTCGACTTCGATATCGTTTGATTCCCGCGTTCCCGGTCCGCTTCGGACCGGGAGGGAACTTCGCCGCCCCGGTCCGACCGGGAGCGGGGAACATCTGGTTGACACCCCTGGCGATCCCGGACAACATCCCCTGCCGGTGCGAGTGCGGCCAGCGGAGCGCATGCCTGCCAGCGGAGCGGTGCCTGCCGATTCCACGCCAAGGAGGTGTGCCATGTTCAAGTTCATCATTGATCTGTTCTTTGGCGATCTGCTCTTGACCAAGACCTGGTGGTAGACGCCGCATCGCACCGGCGCTTCGCACCCGGGAGCCGAGCTTGGCGACATTCCTGAGCGGCCGCAGCCGAGTCTTCAGCGCGTACTACTTCGCGGTCAGCCTCGCCGGCTACCTCGCCCTCTTCTTCTGGTCCCAGGACCTCGATCCCCGCCGCTGGCTCGAGTACGCGATCTTCGTCCTCCTCGTCGTCATCGCCGATCTCGTCAACGTCAGCCTGCCCCACGGCGGCGCCTCGATCAGCGTCTCGACGCCGATCACCTTCGCCTCGATCGTCATCTTCGGCGCCTACCCGGCGGCCTGGCTGGAGGCGGTGAGCGCGATCATCGTCGAGGGGCTCGTCAACCGGCGGCCGCTGGAGAAGATCTTCTTCAACGTGCCGGTGCTCGCGCTCTCGACAGGTCTGGCCGGCCTGGCCTTCCAGGCCCTGCCCTTCAGCCAGTCCCTGACCAGCCCGCTCTTCCTGATCCCGCTCGTCGTCTGCGGCATCGTGCACTGGCTGGTCAACACCTCGCTGGTGAGCACGATCATCGGCCTCTCGGACGGCCGCAATCCCCTGCGCATCTGGCGCAGCAACTACTTCTGGAATCTCCGCCATCTGATTGCCTTCGTGCCGCTGACGGCGATCATCATCCTCGTCTACCGCTTCGCGGCGCCCTGGACCCTGGCCCTCTTCATCATCCCGCTGCTGCTCCTTCGCTACGCCTACCGGCTCTACCTCGACATGAAGGAGACGCACATCGCCACGCTCACGGCGCTGACCAGCGCGCTGGACGCCAAGGACGCCTACACGCACGGCCACTCCTACCGCGTCAGCCGCTACGCGCTGATGCTGGCCCGCGCGCTTGGCCTCTCGAGCAAGCGCATGGAGCTGCTCGAGTACGCGGCGCTGCTGCACGACATCGGCAAGATCGGGGTCAGCGGCGACATCATCTCCAAGGACGGCAAGCTCACCGACGAGGAGTACCGGGCGATGAAGGCGCACCCGGCGATCGGCGCCAAGATCATCGAGCGGCTGAAGTTCCTCAACGAGGCGGCGCAGATCGTCAAGTACCACCACGAGCGGCCGGACGGGAAGGGCTACCCGGAGGGTCTCAAGGGCGAGGCGATCCCCTTCGAGGCGCGCATCCTGCAGGTCTGCGACACCCTCGACGCGATGACCAGCACGCGCTCCTACCGCAAGGCGCGCACGATCGAGGAGACTCTCGAGGAGTTCCGCAAGTACCGGGGCACGCAGTTCGATCCCGAGGTCGTGGACGCCCTCGTCGGCCTGCACAGCCGCGGCGAGCTGGTCCTGATCGGCGACGAGCTGCCGGTGGAGATCTACGAGGCGCTGCGCGACTACTAGAGCGAGGAACCCATGCGCTACCGTGACAGCGGTGTGGACATCGATCGCGCGGCCGCCGCGCTGAAGCGCGCCGGCGAGGCCCTGCGCAGCACCTGGACCCCGCGCGTGCTCTCGGAGCTGGGCGCCTTCGGCGGCCTCTTCGACGCGGCGGGCTTCAAGGACCCCGTGCTGGTCAGCAGCATCGACGGCGTCGGCACCAAGCTGAAGCTGGCCTTTGCCACCGGCCGCCACGACACGGTGGGCGCCTGCCTCGTCAACCACTGCGTGAACGACGTCCTCGTTCAGGGCGCGCGGCCGCTCTTCTTCCTCGACTACTTCGGCACGGGCGCGCTCGGCCCGGGCGTGCTCGAGGCCGTGATCGGCGGCATGGCCGCCGCCTGCCGCGAGAACGGCTGCGCCCTGATCGGCGGCGAGACGGCCGAGCTGCCCGGCTTCTACGCCGCGGGCGAGTACGACCTCGCCGGCTGCATCGTCGGTCTCGTCGAGCGGGGGCGCCTGGTGGACGGGCGCGCAATCCGCCCGGGCGACCTCCTCGTTGGCCTCGCCTCCACCGGCCTGCACACGAACGGCTACAGCCTCGCGCGCAAGGTCCTGCTCGAGGAAGCGCAGCTCGCCCTGGACGCCGTGCCGCCCGGCCTCACCGTTACACTCGCGGACGCGCTGCTGGCCGTGCACCGCAGCTACCTGCGCCACGTCGAGCGCGCCGAGGCCGCCGGCGTCGCGATCAAGGGCATGGTCCACCTGACGGGCGGCGGCTTCCTCGACAACATCCCGCGCATCCTGCCCGCGGGCTGCCGCGCGGTGATCGACACCCGCGCCTGGGCGGTGCCGCCGCTCTTTCGCCTCATCGCCGAGCGCGGCCAGGTCGCGCGCGCCGAGATGCACCGCGTCTTCAACCTCGGCGTCGGCTACCTGCTGGTGATCGACCCCGCGGAGCGCGCGCGGCTCGAGGCCGCCGGCCTGCCGGACCTGCTCGGCGTCATCGGCGAGATCGCCGCGGGCGCCGGACCCGTCGAGCTCGCGGGCTAGGCCTTTTCCACAGCTGTCGCCCTGCCCGGCGTCGCGCCGCCGCTTGTCCGCGCGCGCGGCGACCGCCGGGCACCGGCGTCGCGCAAGTCGCGCCGCAGGCGAGCGCCCCACGGGGAATGCCCCTTGCAATGGCCGGAGTCCACGCCAGGACGCCAGCCAGGAGATCCCCGATGAGCCCCGAATCCCCGCTGCCCGACACCGCGCCGGGCGCCCGCTCTCTCTTCGCCTTTCTCGAAGCCCGGCTGCCCGGCAGCCGCTGGGACCTGCTCGACTGCCCCGAGGCGGGCGCGCCGCGTTTCCGGCTCGGCCGTCTCGCCGAGCCGCACCCGGCACTGGCGGCCCTCGACGCGAGTGCGCCGCCGCCGCTGATCCTCGAGCACCCGCGGGGGGGACTCGCCGCGGGACAGCTCGCCTTCGCCTTTGCCGGGCAGCCGGAAGCGCACGTCGACTGGCTCTGGCCCCTGGGCCCGCGCGGCGAGCGACCCTGGGTCTGCGCCCGGCTGCGCCCGCGCCAGGTCGCGCTGCTCGCCGGGCGCCGCGAGTGGCTGGCCGCGCTCTTCGCCGAACTGGACACCGGCGCGCCCACAGGCTCCGCGCCGACAGGCGGAGCCGCCGGCGCGGGGCCAACGGTCGAGCGCGAGCTGCACGGTCTGCGCTACCACGCCGAGAGCCCGCTCGCGGGCCTGCTCGACCAGCTGCGCCGCGTCGCCCGCACGGAGACACCCGTCTTCCTCCAGGGCGAGTCGGGCGTCGGCAAGGAGCTCTTCGCGCGCGCGCTGCACCGGCTCAGCCCGCGCCGCGAGGGCGGCTTCGTCGCCCAGAACGGGGGCGCCCTCACGGAGACGCTCATCGAGAGCGAGCTCTTCGGCCACTCGCGCGGCTCCTTCACCGGCGCCCGCGAGGAGCGGGTCGGCCTCTTCGAGGTGGCGAGCGGCGGCACCTTCTTCCTCGACGAGGTGGGCGACCTCTCGCCGATGCTCCAGGTGCGCCTCCTGCGCGTGCTCCAGGACAAGCAGATCCGGCGCGTCGGGGAGAACCGCCTGCGGCCGGTGGACTTCCGTCTCGTCACCGCTACGCACCACGACATGGAGGAGCGCGTCCGCGGCGGCTGCTTCCGGCTCGACCTCTGGTTCCGCATCCAGGGGGTCAGCCTGCGCATTCCCGCGCTGCGCGAGCGGCCCCAGGACATCCCGGTCCTCGCGCGGCGCTTCCTCACCGAGCGCGCCGCGAGCTACGGGCTGCCGATGCGCGAGATCGCGCCGGAGGCCCTCGAGGCGCTCACGCGCTACGTCTGGCCGGGAAACGTCCGCGAGCTGGAGAACGAGATCGGCCGCGTGATCGCCTTCTACGGCGAGCTGCCGCGCCTGGAGCGCTGGATGCTCTCGGACGCGCTGTTCGCGAGCCGCGAGGATCCGCTGCCGGCCAGCCTCGCCTCGCTCACGCTCGCCGAGGCCCAGCTCGACCTCGAGCAGCGGATGATCCGCCACGTGCTCGGCCGCTACGGCGGCAACCGCAGCCGCAGCGCGCGCGCGCTGGGCCTCAGCCGCCAGGGCCTGCTCAAGAAGCTCAAGCGCCTGGGGATGGAGCGCACGGCCCGCGCGGCGCGCGCCGCGAAGGCGGGCTGAGCGCGGTCGGGGAGGGCCGTCCGTGGCTTTGCGCTTGGCGCCCCGCGGCCCGCCGCCTACACTCGGCGCCCGCGGGTGAGCGCCGCCGCGCGCTCGCCGGGAAGGTCTCGATGCGCCTGCGCCTCGCCGCGGCCGGCCTCCTGGCCGCCCTGCTCTACCACTTCGCGCTGCCGCGCTACGGCCTACCCTGGCTGGGCTGGGTCGCCGTGCTACCCCTGTGTGTAGCAGTTGAGAAGTGGCCGGCGCCGCCGGCCCAGGTTGCACGCTGGCTGGGCCTCGCCTTCGGACTCCCCTTCGGCCTGCTCAGCTTTCGCTGGCTGACGGGCTTGAGCCCGGCCGCCGACATGACGGCGCCCTGGCTACTCTGGCCCGGTCTCCTGCTCTGGGTCGCCTACCTCACGCTCTACCCCTACGCCTTCCTGCGCGTCTACGCGGCGCTGCGCGCGCGCGGGCCGCGGGCGCTCTGGCTCGCCCCGCCCCTCTGGACGGCCCTCGAATGGCTGCGCGGCAGCGGCTTGCTGGCCTTCAGCTGGATCCACATCTCGCAGACCCAGGCGGCGCCCGGCGGCTACCTGGCGCCAGCGGGCTGGGTGGGAGGACTCGGCCTCGGCTTCCTGATGCTGCTCGCGCAGGCCGGGGCGGCCGCCCTCATCGCCGGACGCGAGCGCCCCGCGCGGCGTCAGGGAGCGCTCGCCCTCGCGGCGGCCATCCTGCTGCTCGCGCTCGGCGCCGTTCCCAGCCAGCGTGCGCGGCCCGAGCGCGTCCCCGTCGCGGCCCTGCAGGGGAACGTGGCGCTCGCCGACAAGTGGGAGCCCCACTACCGGCTGGAGAACCTGCGCATCTACCGCGAACTGGGGCAGACGGCCGTCACCGAGGGCGCCACCCTGCTCGTCTGGCCGGAGACGGCGTTTCCGGTCAGCCTCTTCTACGACCGCCACGCGGAGCGCGCATTGCGCCAGACCGCGCTGGAACTCGGCGCGCCCTGCATCACGGGCTTCCAGGGTCTCTCGCCGCTGGCCAGCGGCGGCTTCGCCTACCGCAACGCGGCCCTGCTCGTCGGCGCCGGCGGCGCCTTCGAGGGCGCCTACAGCAAGGTCAAGCTGCTGCCCTTCGGCGAGCGCATCCCACTGATCGAGCTGATCATGCCCGGGGTGGAGATCGATCTCGGCCAGGCCAACTTCACCCCCGGCGCCGGCCCGCGCGTCCTGGCGGGCGGGCCGCTGCGCAGCGCGGTCTTCATCTGCTACGAGATGGGCTTCGCGGGCAGCGTGCGCCGCGCCGCCGCCGCCGGCGCCGAGCTGCTGGTGAACATCAGCAACGACGGCTGGTTCAGCGATCCGCTGGCCATGGAGCTGCACGCCGCGCTGTCGCCGATGCGGGCGGCCGAGAACGGCCTGCCCGTGCTGCGCTGCGGCAACAACGGCGTGACGGCGATCTTCGATGCGCGGGGCCGCTGCCTCGGGCGCTTACCCCTGGACACCCGGGCGGCCCTGGTGGCCGCCGTCCAGCCGCCGGCGCGCGCGAGCTTCTATGCGCGCACCGGCGGCTGGACGGCGCCGCTCGCCTGGTTCGCCTACCTGGTCGGCGCGGCGCTGGCGAGCGCCGGCAGCAGGGTCGGCGTGGCGAGGGTGTTGAGGAGGGAGTCGTAGCGCGCCACCGCGGCCGTGAAGGCCGGCCGCCGGGAGGCCGGCAGGGGCTCGGCGGCCACGGCCCGGAACTTGCGCGGATCGACGAACTTCCCGTTCACCTTCATGCGGTAGTCCAGGTGCGGCCCCGTGCTGAGGCCGCTCGAGCCGACGGCGCCGATCACCTGCCCCTTCTTGACCCGGGCGCCCACCGCGGTGCCCCCGGCGAAGCTCGACAGGTGCATGTAGGTGGTCTCGATGCGGCCCGGGTGGCGCAGCACGACGAAGCGGCCCATGCCGCGATCGTGGCCGCGGCGCGCGACGCTGCCCTCCGCCGTCGCCTGGACCGGCGTGCCGACGGGAGCCGCGTAGTCCACGCCCAGGTGCGGGCGGTTGACGCCGAGCACCGGGTGGCGCCGGTTGTAGCTGAAGCCCGAACTGATGCGCGAGAAGCTGAGCGGCGCCTTGAGGAACTGCCGCTCGAGCGAGCTGCCGTCCGCGTGGTAGTAGCGGCGCTCGCCGGCGGCCGTCGCCGGATCGAGGTAGGCGGCGTGGCGCTTGCCGTTCACCTCCATCCAGGCGGCGAGGATGCGGTTGCGGCTCGTCTCGCGATCGGGCCGCTGCGCGCATTCGACGAGCACCTCCATGCGGTCGCCGGGCTGCAGGTCGAGGAAGAAGTCGACCTCGCCCCCGAAGAGGTCGGCGACGCGCACGGCGAGATTGCCGTCCTCACCCTGGGCCTGGAAGGTCTCGTAGAAAGAGGACTCCAGGACGGCCGTCAAGAGGCGCGGCTGCCAGTCGAGCGTGGCGCGCACCGTCTCGGCGGCGAAGCCGTCCCCGCGGCGCCAGGCGTAGAGGTCGTCGAGGTAGTCGAGCGGATAGGCGAGCCCGAGCAGGCGGCCGGCGAGATCCCAGCGCAGCACCACCTCGGCGCCGGCCCTGAAGTCGCTCATGTCGAAGTTCTCCGCGACCGCGTCGATCAGCGCGAAGCGCTCTTGAGGCGGGACACCGGCCCGCCGCAGGAGTGTCTCGAGCGTGTCGCCGCGCTTGAAGCGCAGGGTCTCGTGGCGCCCATAGGCGCCGAAGCGGTCGGCGAAGTGAGGAGTGGCCGCAGCGATGGCGGCCGCGTTCCACTGGGTGGCGCGGAAGGCCTGCTCATCGCCCGCGGGGCGACAGGCCGTGCCGGCGAGCAGCAGCAGCGAAAGCGACGAGATGGCCGGCATCCAGGCCGGCCGCTGGCGGTGCACGATCAGTGTTCCTCCAGAAGGAAGAGGGTGGTGGGCTCTCCCGCATCGTTCCATTGAAGACCGACAGATGCCCGTAAGCGGGGACGGCCGGGCAGTACGGCTCCCAGTCCCAGCCCCCAGTCGCCGGCTTCGGCGAAAGCGGCTGCACGATACTCCCGAAACCGCGCTCCCTCCAAGAGAAAATACGGGCCGAAAACGACCGCTTCGGGATCGCTGTTCCGGCGCAGCCTGACCTCGAGTTGATGCAAGCGGAAGTCCGCCCGCAGGCGCAGGGCCTGGAATTCCCGCGCCGGCAGGCTGCCGATCGTCTGGCCGCGCAGGAAGCGCCAGGCATCGACGAAGAAGAGCTCACTGCTGGGGCAACGGGTCTGGGCGAGGCCGCCGGCCAGGCGGGCCTCGAGGCCCCAGCGGCCCTGCCGCCGATAGGCATCCAGGCGGGCCTCGCCGCGCCCGCGGCCGCGCTCGTCCGCCGGCAGGCGCAGCTCGCTTTCGCCGGCGAGGACGAGGGCCTCGCCGCGCAGCGGCTGCCGCCACTCGAGGCGGCAGAGCGACTGCGCCTCGCTGCCATCGGGGTCGCGGCCCCGGGCCGGGTCGCTGTCCAGACGCTCCCAGCCGCCGAGCAGGGTGAGCTGCCCGTCCGCCGGCAGCGCGAAGCGGGGCCCGGCCAGGCTCCACCAGCGCGTGAGGTTGCTGTCGCGGAAGGGGTCATCGTAGTCGCTGACCCCCAGCTCGACGCTCAGGCGCGGCAGCGGGCCCGCCAGGCGGAACTCGTCGATGCGCAGGCTGCCCATCGCCAGCGGGCCGACCAGCAACAGCCCGCGCCAGGACTCGCCGCGACCCAGGGGCGCCGCGCCCGCGAGGGTAAGCCCGCCATCGAGGTCGCCGTCGTCGAGCACCGTGAGATAGGGCGCCACGCGCAGGGCGCTCGCCTCGCGCACGCGCAGCGTGAGGTGCAGACCCTGCTCGCCGCGCCTGCTCTCGACGCGCAGGCTGCGCAGGTAGGGCAGGCTGCGCGCGCGCGCTTCGAGGCGCGCCTCGAGCCCTTCCGCGTAGAGACCGCCCTCGGCGAGGTCGAGGGCGGCGAGCAGCTCCTCGCGCTCGATGCGCTCGAGTCCCTGAATCAGGATCGTGACGACGCGCAGCTCCGCGGGCGCCGGGTCGGCTGCGGGCGCGAGCGCAGGCCAGAGCAGTGACGCGAACAGAAGAACGGCGAGCAGGCGGCGGCGCGGCATTGGGGCTCCTCGGCAGGGGGCGGGAGCGGCCGCGGCGCGACCGCCGCGAGGAACTTAAGGGCGCTTCGCTGGATGGTCAACGGTGCCGGGGGGTCGGGGCTGGGCCATTAAAAGGGGAAAGCAGCCCCAAGCGATCGAAGGCTGCTCTCCCGGATTACCCCTGCTGGCCGTTTTCTATCAAGTCCGATGCCAAGCCGGATCCTCCGCCGCGATTTGCACAAAGCTCCTATTCATTGCGGGTTGTAACCATAACCTGATCCCGGGTCGAGGCGAAGGCGCGGCGCTCTGCCTCGCCGGGAGCACAGGGGCGTCCACCAGTGCAGACACCCGCGCGCCGCGGTGTCCGGGGCTAGCGACCGGGCGCGGGCTTGCGCCAGACCTGGACAACCCAGTCGTCGCGACTGTCCTGGGCTTCGAGCCCCCAGCCCCTCGCCTCGGCTCCCGCCCGCACCCGCCCGGCCTGCTTGCCCAGGAAGCCCGAGAGGATTGCGCCGGCCCCGGGGGCGAGCGCCAGGTCGAGGCGAGGCAGGAGGCGCAGGATCGGTCCGAGGTAGAGGTTGCACAGGAGAAGATCCCAGCTCGCCGGCGCGAGCTGGCGCGGTTCTCCCCAGGCGAAGTCGAGCTGGCCGGCGAGGCCATTGAGCTCGGCGTTCAGGTAGGCGTTCACGATGGCCGCCGGCTCGATGTCGTGGCCGAGCACCGGCCCGGCCCCCCAGAGGCGCGCCGCGATCGCGAGGATCCCTGTGCCGCAGCCGACGTCCAGGCAGCGCGGCGCCCCGCCACCGCGCCGCGCCAGCCAGGCCTGGAGTTGCTCGAGGCAGAGCGCCGTCGTCGGGTGGTCCCCCGTGCCGAAGGCCTGCCCAGGTTCGATGACGAGGACGATGGGGGCGCCCGGTCCGGTCGGCTCGGCGCTCTCCCGGGCCGCGGCGCGCTCCCAACTCGGGACGATCGCGATACCGGGTGCGAGGCGGCGCGGAGCGAAACGGGCGCGGAAGCCGGCATCCCAGTCCTCCTCGCGCACCGCGTCTTCCCGCCAGCTCAGGGCGGGCGCCGCGAGGCCGGCGGCGGCCGCCTCGGCGAGCCAGCCGGCCAGGGCGGCCGCCCCGGGCAGAGCGGTCTCGCTCTCGCCGTAGACCGACAGCTCGACCAGCGGGTCGCCCGGCCGGCGCTCGCTCGCCAGGCGTTCCCACCCCGCGATGAGCAGTCGCTCCTCGATGAAGGCGGCGAGGGCCGGCGCGAGCCGCAGTGAGCGGCGTCGCCAGCTCACGGCAACGGCTCGGTCAGGGGCGCGGCGAAGGCCACCGGCGAGGCGGCCATCAACGCGGGCGCGCCGAGGGCGGCCACGCGCTCCGGCCACTGGTCGTCAGGCGCGGCCACCGGCGGCAGCCAGGGCCAGCGCCGGTTCTCGTTCGGCGCCGGCAGCGCGATCAACTGCAGGGCCTCGCCGGGTGCCAGGCCCGCCTGGCGACGGAGGGCGGCCAGCGCCTCGGCGTGGCCGCCGATCTCGTCCAGCAAGCCGTTCTGCAGCGCCTCGTTGCCGTCCCAGGGTCGCCCGCGGCCGAGCAGGTCCACCTCCGGCGCGCTGATGTGGCGGCGCGCTGCCACGGCGCCGACGAACTGGTCGTAGCGGCGCTCGAGTTCACCCGCCAGCTGGTCCCGCGCCGCTCCGCCTGCGAACGCCGCCTCCTCCCCCGTCGCGGCAGCCCGCTGGGACCAGCGCAGCGCGCCGCCCCAGACGCCGATGCCGCCCGTCACGCTGCTGCGGTTTGCGTAGACGCGGCTGCCCTCGACGGCCGCGTAGTAGGCGGCGCCGGCGCCCGCCTCGCCGATGCTGACGACGACCGGCTTGCGCTGGCGCGTGCGGATGATCTCCGCGCGCAACCGCTCGGCGGCCAGGAGGCTGCCGCCGCCGCTGTCGATGCGCAGCAGGGCGCCGCGCAGCGCCGGGTCGCGCCGCACGATCTCGAGCGCGCGCACGAGGTCGCCGACGCCGGTCTCGGGCCCGAAAGGACCCTCTCCGCTCGCGCCGTCGACGAGCAGGCCGTCGAGGCGCAGCAGGGCGACCCGCGCCGTGCCGCCCCAGTCCTCGCGGGCATAGCGCCGGGCCGCGAAGTCGGCGGCCGCCAGCCGCCGCCCCTGGCCCTCCTCGCGCGCCAACCACGCGGGCAGGGCGTCCGGCGCGACGAGGCCGTCGACGAGCTTCAGCTCCCGGGCGGCCTCGGGCGTCAGCAGTCCGCGCGCGAGCAGGGCGGGCGCCTCGTTCAGCGGCAGGTTGCGAGCTTCGGCCACCCCGCGGCAGAGGCTGAGGTAGCGGCCCGCCGCGAGGCTGCTGTCGGCCGCCTGCGCCGCGCCGCCCGGCGCCGCGCCGCTCAACCGGGCCGGCGCGCTGTTCGCGTCGCCGACGCTGAGGAGCTGCGCCCTGAGCCCCAGATCGGCCAGGTCCTCGCTCGCCTCGACGCGCGCCGAGGCCGGCCCGCCGAAGTGGAGCAGACCCTGGGGGCTGACGAGCACGCGGCTGGCCGCGCTCGCGAGGTAGTAGTCGAGTTCGCTGTAGCGCTGGGCATAGGCGACGACGGGTCGCCCGGTCAGACGGCGGTACTCGAGCAGCGCGCGCCGCAGCTCTTCGCGGGCCGCCAGACCCAGGCGGGGCTGCTCGAGGCGCAGGAGGATGCCTGCGAGATCGCGCTCGCCGCGGGCGCGCTCGATGAGCGCCGGCACACCGCCCGGGCTCTCAGCGCCAGGCAGGGGGCCGTCCCCGAGGGTCAGCTCGAGGAATCGGCGCTTGGGCAGGAGGGGACGCGCCAGGCGGCGATTGCTGATCTCCAGGCTGAGCGCGCCGCGCGTGGTGCCCTCGCTCTCCGTCTGGCGGTTGCCGAGCGCGAGGCCCGCCCGCGCGGGGCCTTCGGCGAAGAAGACGCCGAGCCCGAAACGGCTCTCGCTCGTCCAGTCGAAACGCAGGCGCAGGCGGCCGCTGATGTCGAGGGCGAGGCCGCTGCGCGTCTCGTGCTCCCAGCGGTCGGCGATCTCGCGCTGGACGAGGTCGACGCTGATGGTCGCCCAGTGCCGCTGCGGGCGCAGGGCGAGCCCGATGGCGTAGCTCGGCGCGAGCGTGGGGGCCGCGCCCGGTGCGAGGCCGCGCAGCGTGGGCCCACCGATGTTCTGTCCGACGAGGCCGCAGGAGATCCAGCGCCCCCAGCGCAGAACAGCGCCGAGATCCGTGCTGGACAGGCCGTCGAGCGCATAGGCCTCGCTGCGCGTCCAGCGGTAGGCGCCCCCGACGGCGAGCTGCAGACGGTAGTGCGGAAACTCGAAGCGCTGGCCGAGACCGAGGCTGTAGCGGTCGCTGCGGGCGAGGCGCGGCGTCGCGCCGCCGGCCCCGTAATCGAAACCGGCCGGCAGGGTGCGGTGATCGACGCCGAAGGCGAGGCGCCCGCCGAGGGCCGCGCTCCAGTCGCCCGTGAAGCGGCGGGTGAAGGAGGGCTCGAGCGCGGCCAGATCCGTGCCGCCGCGCAGGCCCCGCAGGTAGAGCAGCGAGAACTCGCCCGGTCGCAGGGCGAGCGCCGCCGGGTTGTGGTAGAGGGCGGCCAGGCCGTCATCGCCGGCTACAGCGAACGGCGCGAACAGGGCGTCGTTGCCTGCGAGTCCATGGTCGGGGAGCTGAGCCGCGGCCGCGTTGGCCAGGCCGCCGAGCAGGGAGAGCAGGAGAAACGCGCGGCGCATCGCTTGCCTTTCGTGCAGGGAGTGCCGCCCCCCGGCGGCCGCTGAATAATGGAGGCTCCCCCGGAATCGCGCAATTGTGAACATCGCCCCTGGGGGACCGCGGCTCGCGGGCGCCGCCCCTTGCGTTGCGGAGCGCGTTTCGATATTCTAAGAAACATCGAAATACAATCGGAGGTCGCCATGGCCACGAACAGCCCGGCTGCAGGCGAGGACTTCGCCCCCGCTCTCGAGCGCAGCCTGGACTTCTTCAAGGCGCTCGCCCATGCGCAGCGCCTGCGCATCGTCGGCCTCCTCGCCGAGCGGCCAGCGGTGGTCGAGGAGATCGCCAGCGCGCTCGCCCTCACGCCGGCGACGGTGAGCCATCACCTGCGCATCCTGCGGCAGGCCGGCCTGCTGCACGTGAAGAGCGACCAGCAGTACCGGCTCTACGGCCTCGAGGAGCGCCGCCTGCGCGAAGCCTCGCGCGAGCTGCTGCGCCTGGACAACCTGCGCGCCGGCGCCGGGCCCTTCCCGGAGGATCTCTTCGCGCGCAAGGTGCTGGACACCTTCCTCAAGCGGGGGCGGCTGGTCGCCATCCCGGCCCAGCGCAAGAAGCGGGAGGTGATCCTCGACTGGCTGGCGGCGCAGTTCGCGCCGGGGCGCGCCTACCCGGAAGCCGAGGTGAACGCCCTGCTGACGCGCTTTCATCCCGACTACTGCTTCTGGCGCCGCGAACTGGTCATGGGCCGGCGGCTGGAGCGCGAGCGCGGGGTCTATCGCCGGCGCGAGGCGGCGCCCGCCCGGCGGTCGGGATGAGCGCGCCGCGCGAGAGCTGGCGGCACTGCCCGCGCTGCGGCGCGCCGCTCGCGCCGCGCGCGCTGGGCGGGCGCGAGCGCCCGGCCTGCGCCTGCGGGCTCGTCGACTGGGCGAATCCGGTGCCGGCCGCCGCGGTGATGCTGCTGCGCGGCGCTGCTCCCAGCTGGGAGCTGCTCTGGGTGCGCCGGGCGCACGCGCCCAAGCTCGGCCTCTGGTCGCTGCCCAGCGGCTTCCAGGAGTGGGAGGAGGACATCGCTGACTGCGCGCGGCGCGAGCTGGCGGAGGAGACGGGCCTCGCCGCCCCGCTCGGCCCGCTCGTCGGCGTCTACTCCGCCTTCGACGACCCGCGGCACAACGCCCTGCTCGTCGTCTATCGCGCCGAGTTCGCGGGCGGCGAGGCCCGGGCCGGCGACGATGCCGACGCCATCGCCTGGCACCCGCTCGCGGCGCCGCCGGCCATCGCCTGGGACTCCCACCGCCGGGCCCTGGCCGACCTGCGGGCGCAGCTCGGCGCGCTCGATTGACGGCGCCCGCCCGGGCGGCTAGCCTCGCGCGCGGAGCGGCCCGCGCGCCCCGTTGAAGGAGGACGATGTCCGCGCCTGCCTCGCCCCTGGAGAGCCTCGACCGCGACCTGCTCGGCCGCCTGCTCGAGACGGCTCTCGCCCGCGGCGGCGACTACGCCGACATCTTCGCCGAGTGGGAGCGCCTGCGCACGCTCCGCTGGGAAGAGGGGCAGATCAAGGAGGCGCGCGCGAGTCTCGGCGGCGGCGTCGGCATCCGGGTCCTGGCCGGCGAGCAGACCGGCTACGCCACCAGCGAGGACTGGTCGCCGCCGGCCCTGCTCGCCGCGGCGGCGACGGCCGCGCACATCGCCGCGGGTGGTGCGCCGCCCGCTCGGACCCCGCTCGCCCGGCTCGCGCTGCCGGACCGCTACCCCCTGCGCCGGCCCTTCGACGCCGAGACGCTCGAGACCCGGCACGGCCTGCTCGCCGCCCTCGAGGCCGAGGCCGCGGGCGGCGAAGTCGAGCGCGTGCAGGCGAGCTACACGGAGAGCGATCGCGCGCTGCTCGTCGCCACCAGCGAGGGCGTGCTCGCCCGCGACCGCCAGCCCCTGCTGCGCCTGAACTGCAGCGTTGTCGCCGCGCGCGACGGCCGCCGCGAGACGGGCAGCGCGAGTGCCGGCGGCCGCGCCGGTCTCGAGTTCTTCGCCGCGCATCCCCCGGCGGCGGTGGCCGCCGAGGCCCGCCGTCTCGCCCTGCTCGCCCTCGCGGCGGGGGAAGCACCGGCCGGGCCGATGCCCGTCGTGCTGGGTCCGGCCGCCAGCGGCATCCTCCTGCACGAGGCCGTCGGCCACGGCCTCGAGGCCGATTTCAACCGCAAGGGCACCTCGAAGTTCAGCGGCCGCCTCGGTCAGCGCGTGGCGAGCGAGCGCTGCACCGTGGTGGACGACGCCACGCTCGCCGGCGACCGCGGCGCCCTCAACGTCGACGACGAGGGCACGCCGGCCGGGCGAACGGTGCTCATCGAGAACGGTATCTTGAAGGGCTACCTGCACGACCGCCTGAGCAGCCGCGCAATGGGCCTGCCGCGCACGGGCAACGGACGGCGCGAATCCTTCCGCCATCACCCGCTGCCGCGGATGACCTGCACCTACCTCCTGCCCGGCGAGAGCAGCCTGGAGGCGATCCTGGCCGCCACGCCGCGCGGGCTGTACGCGCGCCAGTTCAGCGGCGGCCAGGTGGACATCGCCCGCGGGGACTTCGTCTTCGACGTCACCGAAGGCTACCTCATCGAGGGCGGCGCCATCGGGCGGCCCGTGAGGGGTGCCACCCTCATCGGCAACGGGCCCGACATCATGGGGCGCGTGAGCCTGGTCGCCGCGGACTTCGCGCTCTCGCCCGGCATGTGGACCTGTGGCAAGCGGGGCCAGACCGTGCCTGTCAACGTGGGACTGCCGCACCTGAAGATCGACGAGATCGTCGTCGGCGGCACCCGGACGGGAGGCGCCTGATGGCCGCGGACGCCTGGCTGGCGCTGGCCGAGCGTGCCCTCGCTGCCGCCCGCCGCGCCGGTGCGGACGAGGCCGATCTGCGCCTGGCGCGAGGGCGGGAGTTCACGGCGCAGGTCCGCCTGGGCGAGATCGAGGTGCTCAAGGAGGCGGCGAGCAGCGCGCTCGCGCTGCGCGTCTTCAAGGAGCGCCGCGTGGCGCAGTTCGCGGTGAGCGAACCGGGCGCCGCCGATCTCGAGCGCCTGGCTGCCGAGACCCTCGCGCTGGCGGCCGCCTGCGCGCCGCACGATCTGCACCGCCTGCCCGAGCCGGAGGCCTATGCCAGCGCCTCCTCAGCGCTCGATCTCGCCGACCCCGGCGCAGGTCCCGACACCGCGGGGCGCATCGCGCTCGCGCGCACGCTCGAGGCGGCCGCCCTCGGCGCCGACCCGCGCCTGGACAACAGCCAGGGCGCCACCTTCGCCTGCGGCAGCGGCGAGCTGCTCTACCTGACGAGCAACGGCTTCCGCGGCGAGAGCGCCGCCAGCGAGTTCTCCCTCTCGGTCATGCCCGTCGCCACGGACAGCGCCGGCGAGAAGGTCACCGACGGCTGGGCCAAGCGCAGCCGGCACTTCGCCGACCTCGAGAGCGCCGAGGCGCTGGGCGCCGAGGCCGCGCGCCGCGCCCTGCGGCGACTGGAGGCGCGCAGCGCGCCGACCGGGCGCTTCCCCGTGCTCTTCGAGCCGCGGATGGCCGCGCGCCTGGTCGGCATGCTCTTTCGCTGTCTCGCGGGCGACGCCGTCTGGCGCCGCCGCAGCTACCTCGCCGAGCGCCTCGGCTCCCAGGTGGCCTCGCCGCTCGTCACGCTGATCGACGAGCCGCACCGCCCGCGCGGGCTGGGCAGCCAGCCCTTCGACGGCGAGGGCCTGCCGGGCAGTCGCCGCGTCTTCGTCGAGGCCGGGCGGCTGCTCGCCTTCGCCAACGACCTCGAGAGCGCGCGCCGCCTCGGGCAGCCGGCGACCGGCCACGGCCTCTGGGGCGGCGGCGTCGCTGCCAGCAATCTCTATCTCGCGCCGGGTGCACAGAGTCCGGCGGCGATCCTCGCCGGCACGCCGCGCGGGCTGCTCGTCACCGGCATGCTGGGCGGCGGCTTCCAGGCCGCCAGCGGGCACTGGTCGCAGGGCTGCACGGGGCAGTGGATCGAAGGCGGTGCGCTCGCCTACCCGGTGCGCGAGGTGACCGTGGCCGGCAATCTCGATGCGATCCTCGGCGCCGTCGACGCCGTGGGCGACGATCTCGACTTCAGCCTGGGCGCCGTGACCAGTCCCACCCTGCGGGTGGCCGAGCTGGCCGTCGGCGGTCGCTAGGGGCGGCGATGCGCTGGGCCCTCGTCGGACCGCTCCATCCCTATCGCGGCGGCATCGCGCACTACGGCGCGCTGCTCGCCCGGGAGCTGGCGGGCGCGGACGAGGTCGCGGCCTTCAACTACCGCCGCCTGTATCCGGGGCTGCTCTTTCCCGGCCGCACGCAGTACGACGCGAGCGCCAGTCCCTTCGCGCTGCCGGCGCCGCGCCTGCTCGACAGCCTCGATCCGCTGAGCTGGCGGCGCACCGCGCTGGCGATCGCGGCGGCCGCGCCCGACGCCGTCCTCTGCCACTGGTGGCAGCCCTTCTTCGGCCCTGCGCTGGGCGGCGTTCTCGGCGGCCTCGCTCGCCGCGCGCCCGCCTGCCGGCGGGTGCTCCTCTGCCACAACGTGCTGCCCCACGAGAGGAGCCGGCTGGACTTGCTCTTCGCCCGCCGCGCCTTCGCTCGCGCCGAGGGCTTCCTCGTCCACAGCGAGAGCGACGCCGCCGTGCTGCGGGCGCTCCTGCCCGGGGCGCGGCTGCGCGTGCACCCGCATCCGAGCTACGACGCCTTCGCGGCGGAGGCGCCGACGCCGGCCGCCGCTCGCGCCGCGCTCGGCATCGCCCCCGGCGTTCGCGTGCTGCTCTTCTTCGGTTACGTGCGCGCCTACAAGGGCCTCGACCTCGCCCTGCGCGCCCTCGCCCAGCTCAGGGACGAGGATCCGGCACTCACCCTGCTCGTCGTGGGGGAGTTCTACGAGCCCCGCGCGCGCACGGAGGCCCTGATCGAGGAGCTCGGCCTGCGCCACCGTGTGCGTATCGTGGACCGCTACGTGCCCAACGAAGAGGTGGCCCGCTACTTCCAGGCCGCCGACCTCGTGTTGCAGCCCTACCGCAGCGCGACGCAGAGCGGCATCGCCCAGATCGCCCTCGCCTGCGGGCGGCCCGTGCTGGCCACGCGCGTGGGCGGCCTGCCCGAGCAGATCGAAGACGGCGTGAGCGGCCTGCTCGTGCCGCCCGAGGCCCCGGCCGCCCTCGCTGCCGCCATCCGCCGCTACTTCGCCGAGGACCTGGCGACGCGCCTCGCGCCCCC
>Ga0194127_10002566_pt1 | contig 24533 bp, 24 predicted proteins | sample TA2KigC100mmetaG_FD_148624 | JGI IMG/M metagenome (GOLD analysis project Ga0194127, IMG submission 148624) | Freshwater microbial communities from Lake Tanganyika, Tanzania - TA2015036 Kigoma Deep Cast 100m | ecosystem: Environmental > Aquatic > Freshwater > Lake | place: Tanzania: Lake...
TCCGATAAAACTCTGAACGAGGAAACAATTGCAATAACTGACTAAATATGCTACAAAATTTATTCATCCATGAGCCCTCCTTTGGTTAATGAGTTTTTCCTAACGACTCTCTTATACCAAATCAGGGCTCATCTTTAAAATCTTAATTTGGACAAGAGTGAAAACACATAAAAAAGCTGGATTAATAAATTTTGTTTATTATAATAAGTGACAAAAGACCGTACTTTATCACAGAAACCGTATTTTAAAAAAGGAGGTGTGTTATGTGTACGACGTGTGCAAAACATAATCCCGGCGGTAAGAAGAAGGCGGCTGCAAAGACGGCAAAAAAGACAAAGAAGAAATAAAAAAAATTCCCTCCGATAATTGGTAATCAAAGTTATCGGAGGGAATTTTCGTTTAAGCAGACAATAAGCCGAGTTCTGTCGTGGATGGTCATTTATCTAGTCTCGTTGTTGCCAGCGAGATCGAACGGCTTACCCGGAGGTGCTAGCGAAGCGGACCGCTTCATCCCTCTCTATTTAGCCTTTCTCCCAGTGGGGTTTGCCATGCCTCCGATGTCGCCATCAGAGCGGTGGGCTCTTACATTAAGTCGGTAACGACCCCGCCATTTCACCCTTATTCCATCAAAAAGATGGAACGGTATATTTTCTGTTGCACTTTCCTTCCCGTCACCGGGACTCCGCGTTACGGAGCACTGCGTCCTGTGGAGCTCGGACTTTCCTCCCGTCCCTCCCATTCGTAAGAACAGTCGGGACCGACGACCACCTCGTCTGCTTAATCTTCACCTGATCTTTCACTGCCATCCTCAAGGTACAAAATCCGACCGCAGCTGTGGCAAAAGGTAATGTCTTTGTCTGACATAAGCTGGTTGAGCGTTTGTGCAGTTACGGACATAAAACAACCCTGACATACCTGATTAATAACGCTGACTATGGCTACTGCATCCTTGTGGCTGACAAGCCTGTTGTAATGTTGTAAGGCATCCTGGTCGATCCTGGATGCGTAGTTGCTGTGTTTTTCCTTGAGTTCGGCAATTTCAGTTTCCATCGCTTGTATGTCCGTTTCTACCTGTTTTTGGACTTCCTTCAGTTGTGACTCTTCTAGTGCAATTACCTTTTCAAAGGATTTGTACCTTTGCTGCATTTCTTCATAGGTTGTCATCATGCGCAGAATTTCATCTTCCAGGACGGACTTGTCAGCTTCCTTTCCTCCGATTTCAGTTTTCAACGCACTGTATTCCTTGTTGGTCTTGACTTGATTCATCTGTTGTCGAAATTTATTAATCTCTGTCTCTATGCTTTTCAGATCAAGTTCCTTGCTGTTGATATTTCTCTGGAATGCCCTTGTCTCTTCACTAATTTTTGACAATTCCGCTTTCTTTTGTTGAATCTGATTTTGTTTTTTTTGAACGTCATAACCTCTGTAGAGTTTGTCGCCTTCCAGTCTTTTCAACTTTGTGTCTATGGACTGTAACCGCCGAAGTGCCTCTATCCGTTCATTCATTCATTCCTCTTTTCAGATAATTTTACGTGCAGTAGAGACAGGTTTGAAACCTGTCTCTACCCGTCAATCTCCGCCAATTCCGTCTAAAAATCCTTCGAGTTTTCGGCTTCTGATCGGGTGTTGTAATTTCCGCACCGCCTTTGCCTCAATCTGCCGAACCCTTTCCCGTGTGACCTTAAATATCTTGCCTACCTCTTCGAGCGTATACGTGTATCCATCGCCGATGCCGTATCGAAGTTTAATGATTTCTCTTTCGCGATAGGTTAACGTTTCCAGTACATTTTCAATCTTGTCTTTCAGCATTTCCTGGGTTGCTGCTGACACAGGGGATTCTGCCTTTTCATCCTCAATAAAATCGCCGAAGGAACTGTCCTCGCTTTCACCAACAGGCCGATCCAGCGATATTTGATGCCGGGATATCTTGAGCACGCGCCGCGCTTCTCCTACGGTGATCTTTACCTCTTTTGCAATCTCCTCAATGGTCGGTTCACGGCCTTTTTCCTGCAGCAGTTTCTTCGAGACGTTTCGTATCTTGCTCATGGTTTCGATCATGTGCACGGGGATACGTATCGTTCTTGCCTGATCGGCAATAGAACGGGTAATTGCCTGGCGTATCCACCACGTAGCATAGGTGCTGAATTTGTACCCACGCCGGTACTCGTATTTGTCCACTGCGCGCATAAGTCCTGTATTGCCTTCTTGAATCAAGTCCAGGAAACTTAAACCACGGTTCCTGTATTTTTTGGCAATACTTACCACGAGTCTTAGATTTGCCCCGGAAAGTTTTCTTTTAGCGCCCTCATGTTCCCGGTAAATATTTTCAATAGATTCAACGCGTCGTTTCAGTCTCTGAGAAGATTCCAGGACCATACCTTCCAACTTTTCGTATTGAGATTCCAGTTCTTTATAGCGACCATTTGACCTGGAACGAGGCTTGCATTCCATGGTCTGTGCTTCCAGTTCTTCCATTTCATGAACGATTTCCTGGAGTTTCTTCATCAGGGGCTGTATTCGTTTTGTGCGGATATTTATTTCTTCAAGCAGGTCGATGCCTTTTCGCCTTCTGTTCCTGATTACCCGAAGCAGTTTGATTCTTTCTTTTTCCGAAGTCTGTTTTCGTTTGGCGCGAAGATAATCTTCTTTGTTTTTCTGGAGGATCGTTTTTAGGATTTTGGAACTTCTGGGAAACTGTTCTAAAATTTCGTCCTTACAATTATCGACCATTGCATTAACCTTCAAGGTGCGATCGAACGAAAGCTCCCCATTATTTACATCCTCTAATATCCTCAAACAGGTCGCCAGTGAGAGGTCGGAATGCAATACCTTCTTTAAAAATCGCTTTCTCGTAATTTCGATCTTTTTTGCGAGCATGATTTCTTCGTCTCGCGTAAGCAGGGGGATTTCGCCCATTTGGGTGAGATACATGCGAACAGGATCGTCTATTTTTTCTGTAATTGTCGGAACTTCGCCGAATTCCAAATCGACTTCTGTAAAAACCGGCGCTTCTTCTGCATCAGCAACATCGCGGCTCTCAATTTCTGTTTCATCAATGAGGTCTATTCCCAGCTCATCCAGCATCATCAGGATGTCATCAATCTTTTCTGGAGAAATATCCGCGTCATCGGGCAACATATCATTCAGTTCTTCGTACGTTAAGTAACCTTTTTCTTTGCCCTTTTGTACGAGATGCTTAATTTTCTGATTCAAATTATCCATTTAAAGATAGACCTCCTTAATAAGTTATATAAATGGAGATAATCAAGTTGTTCCGTTAAGTCCCCCTTAACAAAGGGGGATTCAGGGGGTTGTGTTTTTTCTGGGCTATTCCCCATTTTCATGAGGACAAGTTTACAACCCCATAGCCCCCTTTTTTAAGGGGGATTTTTTGTCTGTCATTACCAACGAATCCGCGTATATGAAAGAAAAATTCCTATACAATAAATGTATCATGAGGTTAACAGTGTGAAACAAAACCTAACTTTTATTTTTCAAAGCATGGATGTTTCTGTTTTTTCTATGGAATTCATCCAGCAAGACAACGATGTCTTCCTCGCTACTATTAACCTTGACGGTCTCTAACGTTTCTTTCTTTGTTTGGTGCATTTCTTTTTTGCTGTTTCGTCTCTTTAAAAAATGAATACACGCCTCTAGCCTATTGCCATGATCGGTAATATTTCGAAACTCCTCTGCTGTTACAATGTCCATGAGAATTTTATTGAGTCGGGCGTCATCCAATATATGTAACACGTCTTCGCCTTTTACAACACTATTTTTATGGTATAATTCAACTATCTTCCCGGCTATCCGCTGAAAATCCACATTAGTAAATTCTTCCAGGCATATCTCTTCTAATACCTTTGGTATAAGTATATTGGATGATAACATCAAATACAAGAGTTCTCGCTCCATCTTTGAAGAAGCATCTAATCGTTGCTCGACAGGTTGTTTTTTATCTGTGGTAAAGGGTTGTTTATTAACTTTTTTTAGCTGCGACCGCAATGTTGCCTCATCAATGGACATCTCTTCGGAAATCCATTTAACGAGTAAATTACGTTTGATAACATCAGGCATTTTCATGGCTGTCGAAAGCACGTCGCTAATGGCATTTGCCTTGCCATGAATGGTTGACATGTCCCATTTGGAGGCAGCCATTTCGATCTTAAAACTGAAAAAATCTTTGGCGCTATTGACGCATGCCAAAAAACTCTCTGCGCCTTCTGCTATGAGAAAGTCACAGGGGTCAAAGTCTTTAGGTAGCTGGGCAATTTTTACATCAAATTCTTCTTCAATAAAAATGTCCAGGTTTCTATCAGAAGATTTCTGGCCTGCGATATCCGAATCAAGCAGGAGTATTACCTGATTACAGTATTGCCTTAACTGCCTCAAGTGCTGTTTTGATATAGACGTTCCCATTACGGCTACTGACCAATCAATTCCATGCTGATGCGCCATGATTACATCTGTATAACCCTCCATGAGTATCACTCTATGCTGCTTCAAAAGGACATTTTTTGCGATGTCGATACCGTAAAGGACGTTGCTCTTGTTAAAGAGAACGGTTTCCGGTGAATTTAAATATTTTGGAAGTGAGTCATCCAAAGACCTGCCTCCAAAACCAACGACCTGTTTCCTTGCGTCCAGTATTGGAAACATCAGCCTGTTCCGGAATCGGTCATAATATCCATTTCCTTCCTTTTTTGGGATAATCAACCCCGCTTTTTCTAATAGTTCAGTTGGAATGTTGCGCTCTTTGCATGTTTTCAATAACGCATCCCAGCTGTTTGGGGCATAACCAAGACAGAAGTTTTTGACGGATTGGTCGTTTATCTGCCGTTTTTGTAAGTAATCTCTTGCAACTTTTCCATATTCGCTGTTAAGCAGGACGCTATGATAAAATTTTGCAGCAAAATTGGTTATGTTTACCAAATTGGTCTTTTCGGCAGTCGAGAAAGATGTCCTTTTATTATTTTGTAAATGAGAAAGATCAATATGAGACTTGGAAGCTACCAGCTTTACTGCTTCCACAAAATCCACACCTTCCTGTTTCATGATAAATTGAAATACCGTTCCACCTTCGCCGCATCCAAAGCATTTAAAGAGTTTTTTCTCTGGATTTACGGTAAATGAAGGTGTTTTTTCAGAATGGAAAGGACACAAGCCCAGGAAATTTCTACCGCTTTGTTTTAGGTGGACGTGCTCTGATATGATTTGAATAATATCCGATGCTTGCTGTATTTCTGCAATCTTTTCTTGTGGTATAAAGTTTACCATTAATTGGGAATGATGAATGTTTAAAATAATATTTTAAACAAACAAATTATATCATTAAAATAAATAATGTCAATGAATTGGAAAATAAATTATTTATTTTTATTGAATTTTTTATAATATAATTGTAAAAACAATTAAAAAAAATTTGCAATTTTCTAAATTTATGCTTCCAAAAACCATTTTAGCTTACTACAATTATATAAAAAACAAAAACAATTAATGGAGTAGAAATGTCAAAAGTTAATGTTGAAAAATACATAAAAAACTATGGCAGGACAAAAGAAGCGTCCATCCCAATTTTACAGGCCATTCAAGCCGATTATGGATACCTCCCTATGGACGTTTTAGGCAAGGTTTGCGAAGAGTCGGAAATAACGAAATCCCATCTTTACGGTGTAGCCACGTTTTATTCACAGTTTAAACTAACCCCCAAGGGGAAAAATGCCATTAAGATATGCAAAGGGACGGCCTGCCATGTAAAAGGCGCGGACGTCAGCATCGTGGCATTTAAAGATCAGTTGGGCATCAATATAGACCAGACTACAGAAGATGGCGCGTTTTCCCTGGAAACGGTGGCCTGTCTGGGATGTTGTTCTCTTGCCCCCGTAGTTATGATTAATGAGGACGTTTACGGCAGCCTGTCATCATCGAAAGTAAGGAGCACGTTAAAAAAATATGGGAAAGAATAATGGGCATATTCGATTCGTAGTAGGTTTAGGAAGCTGTGGTATCGCGGCCGGGGCCAAAGATCTCTATGAGGAATTGGCCGCAAAAATGAAAAGTCACACCAACGCCACTTTAAGTCACACATCGTGCAACGGTATGTGTTTTAAAGAACCAATCCTGGAAGTATTTTATCCCGACGGCAACCACCTGATGCTGGGAAACATTCATAAAAAAGACGTAGACAAGGTACTCGAACCCCTCCTTACCCAGGAATACGTGGACGAAAAGTTTGTTATCGAAAACTCCCGCCAACCGGACAAGAAGGAAAGCTTCCGGCTGAAACAGCACAAAATCGTCCTGGAAAACTGCGGAGTTATTGACCCGGACGACATCGCGCCCTACATAGAAAAAGGCGGCTACAAGGCGCTTAAAAAGGTCTTGACCTCCATGACCCCCGAACAGGTGATCGAGGAAATGAAGGCATCCGGCCTGAGAGGCCGCGGCGGCGCGGGTTTCCCGACGGGTATGAAATGGCAATTTGCCAGAAACAACCAGGCAGAAAAAAAATACATGATATGCAACGCCGACGAGGGCGACCCAGGCGCATTTATGGACCGCGCGGTATTGGAAAGCGACCCCCACAGGGTAATCGAAGGGTTAATTATCGGGGGATACGCTATTGGCGCAAACTACGGTTATATCTACGTGCGCGCCGAGTATCCGCTGGCGATCAAGCGGTTAAAGATAGCCATTACCCAGGCTACGGAAAGAAACCTCCTGGGTGACGACATCCTCAAGAGCAATTTTTCATTTCATCTAAAAATCAAAGAGGGCGCAGGCGCCTTTGTGTGCGGCGAAGAGACGGCGCTCATCGCCTCCATAGAAGGCGAGCGGGGAAATCCCCGGTTAAGACCGCCCTTCCCGGCCGTATCGGGTCTATGGAAATACCCAACCAACATTAACAACGTAGAAACACTGGCCTCTGTCCCCTGGATCATCAACAACGGCTCCGCGGCCTACGCCGCTTACGGCACCCCGAAGAGCAAGGGCACGAAGGTCTTCTCCGTAGCCGGAAAGATTGCTAAGGGCGGCCTCGTTGAGGTGGATATGGGTATCCCTTTGCGTGATATAATCTACACCATCGGAGGCGGCACCTCCTCAGGCAAACCCTTTAAGGCCGTTCAATTGGGCGGGCCGTCAGGAGGTTGTATACCGGAAAACCTGCTTGATACACCCGTAGATTACGAAAGCATTGCCGCAACGGGCGCAATTATGGGTTCCGGCGGTATGGTGGTAATGGACGCCGACACCTGTATCGTGGACGTGGCAAAATTCTTCCTTACCTTTACCCAGAAGGAATCCTGCGGAAAATGTACCTTCTGCCGTGTGGGAACCACCCGGTTGCTGGAGATATTGGAAAGAATCGCGGCAGGCAAAGGCGCCATGGACGACCTTGATAAACTCGCAGACCTTTCCGTAAAAGTGAAAGACCTTTCCCTGTGCGGATTGGGCAAAACCGCCCCAAATCCCATCATTACGACGATCAAATATTTTAAAGACGAATACGAAGAACACATTAAAGAAAAAAAGTGCAGGGCGGGCGTCTGCAAAGACCTGATTAACTTCGCGGTTGTTGAAAAAGCTTGCACCGGCTGTCATGTATGCTTTAAAAACTGCCCGGTAAAGGCCATTTCAGGCACAGCCAAGGCGGTACACTATATTGACCAGAAAATCTGTATTAAGTGTGGAATGTGTTATGAAGTTTGCAAATTTAATGCTATTTTTAAGGGATAACCATGTCAAATAAAGTTAACGTAACCATTGATGGAAAGGCACTCCAGTTCGATGTGGGAACTACCATTTTGGATGCAGCGAAAACGCTCGGTGTGGAAATTCCTACACTCTGCCATAACGATAAATTATCACATTATGCCGGTTGTTGGGTTTGTACCGTAGAACAGAAAAGTGGACGCGGAGGAATGGTGCCTTCCTGTTCCACGAAACTTGAAAATGGCATGGTGGTGGAACTGGAAAATAAAAAAGTTCAGGAATCACGGAAGGCCTCTTTAGACCTGCTGCTTTCCGATCACTTTGGCGATTGTTATGCGCCGTGTAATCAAAAGGGATGCCCAGCAAATATTGACATTCAGGGCTTCCTCTTCCTGGAATCACGCGGCATGTATAAAGAAGCGGCAAACCTGATCCGTGAAAAAGTCCCCTTCCCCAACGTCTTAGGCAGGGTCTGCCCAAGACCGTGCGAGGAAGTGTGCCGCCGTCAAAAAGTAGACAAGGCCGTTTTAATCGGCATCCAAAAGCGATATATTGCCGAAATGGAAAGATTGGAAGGCGGCCCCTATCTGCCAAAACCACCCAAAAAATCCACCGGCAAAAAAGTCACAATCATCGGGGCAGGACCCGCCGGGCTCTCTGCGGCCTATTACTTGAGACTGCAAGGACACGAAGTCACCATGTACGAACGCCACCCGAAGCACGGGGGCATGCTCCGCTACGGGATACCCTATTATCGGCTTCCTGAAGATGTTATGGATTTAGAAGGAGACGCCATTATAAATCAATTGGGCGTAACTATTCACTATAATACGGAAGTGGGAAAGTCTATTGGTTTTGAAGAAATTATTCAAAATTCTGATGCAGTCCTCCTCTCCGTAGGCGCCTCCAGGGCAACACCCATGGGCATAAAGGGGGAAGACCTTCCCGGGGTCTTTTCCGGTATTGATCTTTTAGAAAAGCTGGCTAAATACGAACCCGTGGATATTGGAAAACGAGTAGTCGTGGCAGGGGGTGGAAGCACCGCGATGGACGCCGCCCGCGCCGCCGTGCGACTGGGCGCAAAGGCGACAATCGTCTATCGTCGAACGGAAAAAGAAATGCCCGCCCACCATGCCGAAGTGCGCGACGCCTACGACGAAGGGGTGGACATCCAGGTATTAACCAACCCCACCAAGATTGAAAAGTCAGGCAAAGGCCTCAAGATAACCTGCGTAAAAATGGAACTGAGCGAACCCGACGAGAGCGGAAGAAGGCGTCCCGTAGTCGTTGCCGGCAGCGAATTTTCCATCGAAGCCGATTCCATCATCATGGCCATTGGCCAGAAAACCGACTTCTCCTTCGTGAAAAACAAGGCCGTGAATAAATGGGGATTGTTTGACACCAAGGGAAACAGCTACCAAACCACTGTTGACCCAAAACTCTTTGTCGCGGGCGACTGTTACAACGGCCCCGACCTCGCCGTACGCGCCGTGGCCGACGCGCGAAAGGCCGCCCAATCAATAAACCAATTCCTTACGGGCAAAGAAGTTGTTGGGGAAGAATCACGCTTTAGCTCCTATCCGGGCGACCTCGGCACACTGCCACCAGAAATGTTCGCCGCGTTTAAGGCGGGAAGCCGGAAAGAAATTGATCTGTTGCCGGTAACCAAGCGCATGGGCAATTTCAACGAAGTCGAGCAGAACTGTACAAAGGCCGAGATGACCACCGAGGCCAAACGTTGCCTGGAATGCGGCTGCAACGTAGTAGACATCTGCCTGTTAAAGAAACACTCCCAGGATTACCAGGCAGACCAGAAACTATTCGAGGGCGCAAGGCGCACCTTTAAAACAGATTATTCCCACGAAAAGATCAAAATAGAAACCCACAAGTGCATCAACTGCAGCGCCTGCGTAAGGGCCTGCGAAGAGGTCAAAAAGTGCAACATCCTCGGCAACACCGGCCGCGGCTTCTCCACCCGCATCGCCCCGATGATGAACATGCCTTTAGGCAAGACCCATTGCGATGGGTGTGAAGAATGTGTTAATGTTTGTCCGACGGCCGGGGTACGGATCAGTCGGGATATATATTTGACAAATTCCCACGGATGAGAAGAGGCTTACGCACGGAGACATTACCTGAAAATACAAACACCATCGTTTAAAACATTACTTAAAACACCTTTTTTGGAGAAATCCGGAAAAGGTGTTTTTTTGAATACAGTTAGAATAATTTAGATTATGCCAAAAGATGACAAATTAGATGAATTAGTCGATATAGTAAAGAACATAGGCAAGATATATGACGATGAGGGCATGAATGTTGAAATCGATTTTGATCCGAATGACGGTATCATCATCATAAAATACCAGGATACTGCTTCAGAACAAAAGACATATATCATAAATTCTAAGAATAAAACTGTTAGCGGGGTTGATACTGCAAAATTCTGGCTCCCTGACTACTCAAAAGAACAGAAGGCAAACAAAAAGCTGATTCAATTTTTGAAAACAAATGACTACTCCCCATCAAAGATGAAATACAGGAAAATAAATTAAGCCTTCGACGCTTTTTTTCTTCATACGGTAACGCATTAAAAACAACTAATGGCGTAATTACTATCATCATATTCTCGTTGCAATGCCTTTTTTGATTAAATATTCTTTTACTGCCCGAATGGAAATTTCTCTGTAATGAAAAACAGAGGCCGCCAGGGCGGCATCAGCTTTGCCCTTAGTAAAAACATCAAAAAAGTGTTCCAATTTACCGGCCCCGCCAGAGGCTATAATGGGAATGTTCACTGCCTCTGATATGGTTCTGTTCAACTCGATGTCAAAGCCGTTCTTGGTGCCGTCGCAATCCATGCTTGTTAGTAATATTTCACCGGCGCCCTTTGCTTCTACCTCCTTTGCCCATGTAACAGCGTCCAACCCGGTAGGCGTTCGACCGCCGTGTATATAAACTTCCCACTTTGTATTGGCAACATTGCCTTTTACTCTTTTTGCGTCAATAGCGATTACGATACACTGGCTGCCAAAACGTCTTGACGCCTTTGTAACAAATTCTGGATCTTTAACTGCGGCTGTGTTTATGGAAACTTTATCAGCCCCGGCATTTAACAATCTGCGGATGTCGTCAATATTCCGAATGCCTCCGCCAACGGTCAAGGGCATAAATACCTGTTCTGCGGTTTTTTTGACGACATCGAGAATGATGTCCCTGTTCTCGTGTGAGGCTGTAATATCGAGAAAGGTTAATTCGTCGGCGCCTTCTTTGTCATATAAAGCCGCTATTTCAACGGGATCTCCTGCGTCTTTTAAATTCAGGAAATTCGTTCCTTTAACGACACGCCCGTCTTTTACATCAAGGCAAGGTATAATTCTTTTGGCAAGCATAGTAAATTTAATAAATCTTCGTCTAAAAAATTTGAAGAAAAACTGAAGGAATATTTTCAATTAAGACAAAAAACGCGGGCAGGTAAAATGAAGTTTAAAAATCCTTTTCCGGACTGCTGGCTTTAGCGTATAGTCTTTTGGGTATGCGTCCGGAAAGAAATGCAAGCCGACCTGATTCACACGCCAGTTTCATGGCCCTTGCCATACGTACAGGGTCTTTTGCAAGGGCAATTCCCGTGTTAAGCAGCACACCCTCACAACCAAGTTCCATGGCCATTGTCACGTCTGATGCGGTACCGACACCGGCATCCACGATAATAGGAACCTTTGCCGATTCCAGGATAATCCGTATGTTGTTTTTATTTAAAATACCCTGACCCGATCCAATCGGCGCACCGGCCGGCATGACACAGGTTGCACCCGCATCTTCCAGCTTTTTTGCGATAATAGGGTCGTCTGAGGTGTACACGAGCACGGTAAAACCCTCTTTGACCAAAACTGTTGTTGCTTTCAGCGTTTCAATAGGGTCGGGCAGAAGTGTTTTCTCATCACCGAGCACCTCCAATTTTACCATGTCAGATATGCCAGTTTCCCGCGCAAGGCGTGCTACCCGAATGGCATCATCGGCAGAATAACATCCCGCTGTATTGGGCAGGATTTTATATTTTTTTGCGTCAATATAGTCTAAGAGGGACTCCGATTCGTTGATTTTCATTCGTCGGACAGCGACGGTAACCACTTCCGTACCGCTACTCTCTATGGCTTCTGCCATTATTTCCATAGAAGGGTATTTCCCTGTACCAACAAAAAGTCGGGAAGTAAACTCATACTTCCCGATCTTAAGTTTTTTATCCTCTCGTTTCTTTTCTACACTATCCACCACCAACAAAAGTCACTACCTCCACTATATCCGCATCGTTAAGTATGCAGCCGGAAAGTTCCTTTCTGGGAACAATTTGTAAATTCAATTCTACCGCTGCACGGTTCTTGTCAATCTTATATAATTCAAGCAATTTTTCTACGGTTGTTCCTTCAGGACATTCTTTCGGTTCGCCATTTAAGGTAATTCTCATTCTTTCTTCCTAACCGCATAAAAAAATCTTAAAAATGAATTTCTAGCATCAAATATTAACGTATTTAAAACAAAATGCAAGGGAAAAGAAGGTTTGACAAAGGGTCTGATTCTGCATATAATCCTCATTCTTTCAGCATAAAATCAACGATACAGGTTCGGAGTATTTACAAGTGACAGAAACCACCGCAACGATACATATTAACGAGATTATTGACATTGTAAAACGTTATGAACGTTTTTTCATTACTACGCATGTGCGGGCTGATGGTGATGCTATCGGGTCTGAGGTAGCGTTATATCATGCGCTCAGGGGAATGGGGAAGTCAGTCAGTATTGCCAATGATTCTCCGATTCCACAGATTTATAAGTTCATCATTCCGGGTGAGGGGATATACGTCCATCCCGCACTTCCAAAAGAGCGCGCAGAGGTTGTTTTTGCCCTGGATTGTCCCACCCTTGATCGGCTAGGTAAGACGCAAGGAATCATCCCCAAAGACGCCATAATCATAAATATAGACCACCATATTTCCAACGAACATTTTGGAAAGATCAACTGGGTGTCAGAGGAGATGTGTGCTACAGGGGAGATTCTCCTGCACCTTTTGAAAGGGGGGAATATTGATATTACCCCCGCCATGGCGACCGCTTTATATGTGGCTATTGTGACCGACACAGGCCGGTTTACGCATTCCAATACGACACCCGAAGCGCTTAGAATAGCTGCGTTTCTGATTGAACGTGGAGCACGGCATACCGAGATTTCAAAGCAGGTGTATAATACGAACCCTTACAATCTGATCAAATTGAATGCCCTTGCGCTCAACACGATCAATCTTCACGCAGGCAACAGGATTGCTACTCTATGGCTTACCCGGAAAATGCTGGGGGAAACGGGCGTTAATCCTATCGATACGCAGGAGTTTGCAGACATTCCGATATCAATTGACGGCGTCATTGTCGGCGTGCTACTCCGGGAAATGACAGAACCAAACTGGATCAAGATAAGTTTGCGGAGTCGAAATGGTTTTAATGTGAACAACATTGCCAACAAGTTTGGTGGTGGTGGCCACAAATATGCAGCCGGTTGTGAGATTCAGGGTACTATTACGGAAGTACAACGACTTATTCTTGATGAGTTAGAAAAGGCCTTGTGATAAATTCGAAATTCGAATATCGAAACGAGTAACGTTTTACTCGTCACTCGTCATTCGACACACGTCACTATTTTTAAAGACTTGCACAAACTTGTCCTCATAAAACATGTCCTCGTGGAAACGGGGAATGGGGAAAAGAAGCTTTTAGAGAATAATACTTTAGTGGCATGGTGCCTTCGTGGCAGAGAATCGAACCATATGCACATGGATGAAATAAAAAGAGAATTGGCATCCATAATTAGCGCCGTCAAGGCCAGAATCGACCTTGAAGAGAGGTTCGGTGTTGATACAATCACCCTCTCCAAATCGAATAAGGTAACAAGCCGCCCATTACCAAATGTTGTTCCACAAATCAAACCTATAGAGGCTGCTGTTGTAAGAAAACCTGTCAAGGAACAAATCTCCGCGTCAGGGGCAGGGACAAACGTTTGTCCACCCGATGATTCAACAAAAATATCTGGTGACCTAACCTTCATGAGTGAGAAAGAACGAAAGAGGAAACTACTGGAAGAAATAAGAAATGAAATGCTCGCCTGTCATAAATGTCCCTTGGGCAAGACCCGAACCAATCTTGTCTTTGGCGTCGGCAACCCTCTGGCAAGGCTCATGTTTGTGGGAGAAGCGCCTGGCCGTGACGAAGACCTTCAGGGCGAACCCTTTGTCGGCAGGGCAGGCCAGTTACTCACCAAGATTATTGAGGCTATTGGTATGAAACGCAGTGATGTATACATTGCCAACGTCCTGAAGTGCCGTCCGCCGGGCAACCGCAATCCCCTCCCGGAGGAAATCGTCCTCTGCATGCCCTATCTCATCAAACAAATCGAAATAATTCAACCAAAGGTCTTATGTGCCCTCGGCACCTTTGCCGCTCAAACCTTACTCAATACAAAAGCCCCCGTTGGCACATTACGGGGAAGATTCCACGAGTACAAAGGGATCCCCATGATGGTCACCTTCCATCCCGCCTATCTCCTGAGGAATCCCAATGACAAGGTAAAGGTATGGGACGATATGAAAAAGGTGCGGGATTTTTTGGGTGAATTATCCGGAAAAGACTCGAAAATTTAACAACTCAAAAGAAAAAATAGCTTGACAATTGTTAGGTGGGTTAATAACAATAACCACATAAAAACACGAAGACCGATTCCTTAGTCAGATTCAATTCGTAGTGGTCTTGTCATGGCTTCCTTTTTATCTATTCCATATAATTCTCAATTGAATAATGAAGGTTTGACATTGTTACTTGTCTCTTGCTTGACACTGTTACTTGTCTTTTTTACTTAAATGTATATGTTTTTACGAAACAAAACGAAGGAGACTATGTATGGCAACGTTAAATATTAAAAGTACATCAGGGGAAACAGACACTATCAAAAAATTCCTGACTGATGGTCTTGAAGAAGAAAAGCGAAGAATTAAATTTGCATTAGATTTATCTGATTCAACAATCAGAAATTATGAAAAGAAATACCACATGTCTTCTGCAGCTTTTATTGAAAGATTTAAAAACGGAGAGATAGAAGAAAACGACGACACTTTCAATTGGTGGGCTGAATACAAACTAAGGAGCGAACTTTTACAAAAAATAAAAACAATTGAAGATATTGAGATATGTCAACAATAAAAGATTACTTGCATGAATTGGAAAAGCTTATCCATGATGCGCCATGTAAGTTATTCGCTGATTTTCAAACAGAAAATAGGGGAGGCGTTGCATTATATTTGAGAGGAAAAATTATTTTTACCAATGAAAGCGAATTACAGTTTAAAGAATACTTTGGAATTAAGGAGATAGTTAACTAAACGAATTAAGTAGTTTAGAATAAATAGATTGCTTTGTAAAAAGAATACTGGTAGTATAAATTTTGAAAATTAAAAAGTTACGTTATTTACAAAAACAGTTCAAGTTGGTCGGAGTGTGCGTTTTTAAGCGTAGCTCACGTAAAATCATGGTGATAGAAATAAATAAAAACGTCTATAATTTGCTAGAAAAGTTTAATGAGCAATGTTCAAAAATTATTGAGTCCGGCAGGGAGGTTATTAATTATAAAGATTTAGTTAATTACGCAAAAAGCTCAATAGACGAAATAGGAAATGTGTCTTCCGAAGATTTTTTAAATGCTGAAAATTTCCCTGAAAAAATAAAAAATATACTGTGTAAAAGTTTTTTAGATAGTAATGATGCAATTTTCTTCATAGCAGGAGAACTTAACCCTAGATATTATGGTACGCTAATTGATATTTATAAAACACAGGAGGAAAAACCGCTCGTAAATATAATATGTGGACCATACATTGCTGTCGAAAACGACTTGTTTCTAAAATATTATGATGTTTATAATAACAAGCTAGATAACTGGTGGTATGCTAAAGCGAAAGATAAATGGTGGGAAGCACACCCTGTTTTTAAAGAGGCACATGAAAATGATAAGGTACAAATAAACATCATAAGAAAAAGATGGGATGGACATTTTTTTCTTGGTGCCAGCGATAAAAACGTTTATGTCGAAAAACCTCATGATGAATTGGAAAGTCCTGAGGGAACAGCATTCATTAACCAAGAGCAGTTAATAGCGATAGGTATGGAATTATGGCATGGAATCAAAGAATGTTTTTGTTGTGAATGGACCAAGGAAGAACCAAGTACTTTATTTAAGCCAAGGTATGCATATGACAAAGAAAAATCCTTACAGAAAAAATGGGACGAGAAATATTCCGCCTTGTACAAATTAGTTTTCTCGGGAAATAATTTGGACAGTAGTGAAAAATATTTAAAACCCGAAAACTAAACATTTCTTCTATATGACTATTGAATATCTAACTAAGATTGAAATAAACCTTCCGGTAAATAGTAAAACCATATCTAAAACTCTCCCCTTATTAACATTTCTTTTTACAGATACGGACGGAATAGAGGGCTGTACTTATTCTACACCTTCAATTCCAGCAGCTTTCATGGGAAAGTGGCGTCATCCAAGTACAAAAGAAATTGTAGATGATGAGATTGTTTGGATATACGCCTGCTGCGACTTAAATAAGATTCAAGTAGAAATAAAGGATATCATCAAAATGTTAAAAAAGACTATTGAAAGTGTTGGGGAAGAAAAGGCTTGGATAACGTACTCATCAGTTTGTACTATTTGAGAAATGAGATGGTATAATTCTGATAATTCTGGAAGAGAAAAAGTCAGAAGCAAATTATCAAACCTTCATATTTCAATTATCAAAATCTTTTCTGCTTTCAAGGGTACATAGCCGGGGTTTTTCGATTTCTTCAAAGGAATTACTTTTATCACACGTCTTTATCACGATAGCAATGTGCCAATTTCATTAGGAGGTGAGCTTATGAGAACAACAATAAACATAGATGACGAGTTGCTTGATAAGGCAGCGAAGTTGACCGGTATTGAGGAAAAGACGTCACTGGTGAGGCTCGGTCTCGAAGCGCTTATCGCGAGGGAAAGCGCCAGGAGGCTTGCTAAACTGGGGAGCACTGAAAAGAAATTAGAGATGATACCTCGCAGAAGAGCGGCGGGCACATAAGATGGTTAATTCGGTGCTACTCTAATTACGAGTCCTCTTAACTTTCTGTTCTTTTGAATTGTTAGTTTTGATATACGAGGGGATATTTATCAGGTTCTACCAATGATTCTATTTCGAGATCTATATCCAGTTTTTCCCATCTCAGGTGATTGCCATGGAAAAGCTCCACTTCCATTATTTCACCTACCTTCGCTTCCTTAAACCACGGAAAATCTTCGAATGGTAAAAAATACTCCGTATCTTTGATATACAGCCATATCCCGTGATTAGATATGTTGGTTACTTCAACGTGAGAAGTGCTTTCTCCAACTCTCTTTGATTTCATGAATTCGTTCCTTTGTTATTTTAAGCAATTCGCCGATTTCGCTCTGTATCAACCCTTTATTTACCGCTAATTCAATCTCAGGTTCTAACCGTATTTTTGCCTCCCCATCAGGAGACCATACATGCACATGCATCCTTCGCTCTTCTCGTGAAAAAAATAAGAATTTATATTGATTGTAGCGAAACACTGTTGGGCTCATTTACGTCCCTCTTTACAACGCAATGCATAACTGTAGTATATTATAATCCAATAAACCCCTTATCAAGATATTTCTAATTCCGTTTTTCTCTGCGTTCTCTGAGCCCTCTGCGGTGAGCTATTACGCTTGTTTTTTATCTGTTATCAAAAAAACTTTTAAAAAAACCTGGTATCTCGGCTTCAAAGGTTAGTTCCTTGCCGCTGTGTGGATGTCGAAACGTCAGATAGTGTGAATGAAGGGCAAGACGGCTCTTCGCCCCGTCTTTTTTGCCGTATTTATCGTCACCAACGAGTGGATGTCCCTTTTCTGAGAAATGTACCCGTATCTGGTTTTTTTTGCCCGTTAACAATTCGATTTCAAGTAAACTAAATTTCCTTGCTTCTTTTAATACTTTATAACGGGTTTTTGCTAATTCCCCTTTTCTCGAATCCTTGACCGAAGAAACTTCGTAATCCTCGTTTTCCGCTAAATACGAAGTGATTGTCCCGCTTTTTTCCGTTAATATTCCATGAACCACTGCTACATATATTTTCTTAACACTTTTCCATTGCAGTTTAAGATTTTCTTTGGCTTCAAAACTCTTGGCAAACACAAGGACGCCGGATGTGTCACGATCCAACCGGTGTACAACAAAAAGTTCTTTTTTTGATTTAAAGCTGCCTTTGCGTATATAATTGGTTAGAATGTGATGGGCTGTATTTTCTTTTTCATACGTTGCCTTTACCGTCAATAAACCGGCGCTCTTATCGATAACAATAATATCACTGTCTTCATAGAGAATAGTTAAGCCCCTGGGTCTGTGTCTGTAAGGTATTGGCTTCATTTCTTTCATGGTACGAATATAATCGGGATAGCGGAATGTGTCAATGAAAATTAGATATCCATTAAGGAGTTAAGTATGACTAAGCATCGTATTGCACCCGTACACCCTGGGATATATTTGAAAGAATTACTCGGTGAATTAAAAATATCACAATACCGTCTCGCACAGGATTTGGGCGTGCCCGCTATGAGGATCGATCATGTGGTACATGGCAAACGTCCCGTAACTGCAGAACTTGCCTTGCGGTTAGGGCGCTATTTTGGTCAAAGCCCTCGTTATTGGATGAACTTGCAAAGTCGGTATGATATGGATATTGCTGAAGATTTCTTATCCGAACAGGTAGCACGTGAAGTACGCCCACTGACGGCAGCCTTATAACCCCAAAGGTCGGGAAATGGGGTCTTGTAATATTACAATTAATTTCCGATTCAGATTGTATGTTTGCTATGCGGATTTTTTTTGTTTAATACTCAAAATTATTTTTCAAAAAGAGGGGCTGTTGTGGTCCGGGGTGTGCCGCCTATAGCGTACAGGTGGGTGTCGTTTGAGCCGATGTAAACGGTGCCATCGGGTCCTATGGCTGGAGACGATTCGATTTCGCCCTTGGTCTGAAATGACCATTTCAGGGTGCCATCTGCATTGATGGCATAGAGTTTCCCGTCACTTGAACCAATATAAACAGTCCCTTCGGCATCGACGGCGGGGGACGATTCCACCCATGTGTTGGTTTTGAAACTCCATTTGAGTTTGCAATCAGGAGAAACGGCATATACAAAGCCGTTGTATGAACCAAAAACAATCGTTCCATCCTTTACGACAGCAGGGGTACTGTGAACTGCCTTTCCGGTATTCACATACCATTTGACGTTGCCGTCAGGTTTTATGGCGACAACCCTGCCGCTGTCTGTGCCCACATATACGGTTCCATCGGAACCGATTGCAGGGGAAGAAAAGGATGGATATACACCCGTGCCGACCCTCTTTACCCACTTTTCCACTCCATCAGGAGATAATGCATGCATAGCCCCGCTTGTCTCAAAGAGGTAAACGGTGCCGTCAGTCCATAGCGTTGGTGATGCCGTTATATTGCTCTTGGCAGTAAATTTCCATTTCAATTTACCGTCAAGGGTCAGGACATAGAGGGTGTTATCGTCAGATCCAAAGTAAAGGGTGTCAGCCGTAACTGCTGCCGAGGAAAGGATGACGCCATTTACTGTGAATGTCCACTTAGGCTTTCCGTCCGGGGTGATTGCGTACATCTTTTTGTCCTTGGAGCCGACGTAGATTGTTCCATCGTCTCCAATAGCAGGCGAGGCGGTTATTTCGCCGCCCACCTGAAAAGCCCATTTTGTAGTGCCATCCGGGTTAACAGCATACAGCCTGCCGTCAATGGAACCAACATAGACAGTACCGTCCAGTCCAACGGCCGGAGAAGAGGTGATACGCGTGTCGATCTTAAATGCCCATTTTACATTATTGGTTTGCGGCCCTTTGTATTCGCTCTGACCTGTATGCTGGATATCTCCGCGAAACATTTGCCAGGGGATTCTGGGGGTTTCTGCCTGTACTGATTTGAATTGAAGAAGAGCTGAAATTATAATAAAGAGAAATATGATTAAACCGTTGGTTGTATAGGGAGTATTTTTCATGTTCTTTTGTGTTACAATTTTTTGTAATGTATCATTCTTTCGTCCGTATGTGGCCGGAAGAAGCATTTGGCTGAAACTCCAATTTCGGGATTATAATAATATAAACAAGTGATGTCAATTAAAGAATATTTCAAAAGCTCCGGTCGCGTGGAAGTGACGAAGAAAATATGCTTTATTTAAGAATGATGTGGCAATATAATCTCTGATAAAAGGTTAAGAAACTTATGGGACATATTTAGAAATGGTTAAAGAAAGCGGCAGGATAAAGGGCTTTGTTAGTTTTTTTAAGAGTATCAAGGTTAAGCTTATTTGCTACTTCATACTCATGACGACAATCCCTATCCTTATTGTAAGCAGTACAGCGTACAACAGTGGAAAGAAGGCGTTAAACGAAAGAGTGGTTGAAAAGCTTACTTCCATTGCGGATTTGAAAAAAACGCAGCTTAGTACGTGGTTACAAGAGCGAATTGTTGATATTGGCGTTCTTTCAACCAATAAATCTTTAGAAATATCTTTTTCAAACTTGCTTTACCTGCGGAAGGCATTTCACACGATTGGGAGGATGAAAGAATCGGAGATTGGTAAAGTTTATTATAAAAGACTTTCGGAATATTTAGGGGAACTCAAGGGAAAGTTTATCTATTGTGATGAAATATCCATTCTGGACGTAGAAAATGGTGAAATTACAATATCTACCAACGAATCAAATATCGGGTTAATAGATTTTGATTACAAGTATTACCTCAGTGTTTTAGAAAATCAGGGGATTCCCTTTAAAGATATTCACTATTCGGATTATACGAAACAAATTGGAATGACCATCTTCGGCACGATGAAGAGAACTGACCCGATTACTATGGAGGAAACTGAGGTCGTTAATGGTATCGTACTCATTCGCGTGAATACGAAAGATTCTATCGAACAGTTGATTCAGGACTGGCCGAATAGGGGAGAAACAGGCGAGACATTATTGGTGCGGCGGGAAGGAGATAAGTTGTTATTCCTTAACGATACGCGGCATATTTCGGATACAGCGTTAAAAATGAGTATTGCAGCGAAGTCGCTTGTGCCAGAATCTTTTATGTTAGATGCGATGGAAGAGGGTATTTTAAAAGCTTTTGACTATAGGGGAGTAGATGTCCTCCTGGCCTTTCGGTACATACCGCAGTTGAAGTGGGGTTTGATTGTAAAACAGGATACATCCGAGGCATTCATGCCCATCATGGAATTAAAAAATCAGGTTATTACGCTTGCGATAGTGAGTGTGGTGATTATCGTAATTATCGTTTTTATTCTCGCTCACGGGATTACGCATCCCATTCTTCAGTTAGTTCAGGGGGCGAATGCTATTGGGAAAGGAATACTTGGGCATCGTATTTTAATTAAATCACGGGATGAAGTGGGTATCCTTGCATCAGAGTTCAACAGGATGGCTGAAAAGCTTGAGGAATCCTATGCGGGTCTTGAACAAAAGATTCGTGAAAGAACCACTCAGTTCAGGGAATCCGAAGAAAAATACAGGGAGTCCATTAATCTGGCAAATGATGCGATTTTTTCCCTGGACGTTGATTCTGCGCTGATTATTGACTCGAATAAAAAGGCAGAAGAGGTGTCCGGCTGTTCTAAATATGCGCTGAGTAAAAAGAAAATATGGGAAATAGTCGTTGAATATGATCGTGATAGGGCAAAACAATTGTGGCTGACTATAAATAAGACAGGTTCCGGGATGCTGGATAACATCGATTGTCAGCATATTGACGGGAGACTTACTCCAACCAGTATAAGTGCAAGTGTGATTGAACATGGTAAAAAGAAGACAATCCAATGGATTTGCAGGGATATTACCGAGAGGAAGAAAATGGAGTTGCAACTCATTCAGGCCGAACGTTTGGCTGCTGTTGGGGAATTGGCCGCCGGTGTTGCGCATGAGGTAAATAACCCCCTCGGCGGGTTGCAGAATTTCGTAAAGATGATGAAGAAAGAACCAGGAAATACATCACAAAACCTGGAGTTTCTCGATTTAATGTCCGAGGGATTGAAACGTATCGAAGTAATTATCAAACAGTTGATGGCGTTTTCCCGGCCGTATTCTACGCATATGGCCAATCATAGCCTAAACGAGATTGTTGAAAGTTCCCTGCGGTTTGTAGACCACAGGATAAAAGAACAAAGCATCCGTTTGGAGAAAGTTTTATCACCAGAATTGCCTGAAATATACGGAGATGCGGACAATATTTCGCAAGTAATCATTAATATTATTGTAAATGCGCTGGATAGTATGTCAAGCGGCGGCAGCCTTATAATAAAGACCGGTTATTGTGATCATCAGCCATCGAATATACAAGTTACAATTACGGATTCCGGAACCGGGATCAAAGAAGAGGTTCTCAACAAAATATTTAATCCATTTTTTACCACAAAAGAGATGGGAAGCGGGTTGGGGCTTGCAATCAGTAAGAGAATTATGGATGATCATAATGGAAATATACTGGTTGAAAGCAAGGTGGGTGAAGGGACGACCTTTTTTGTTTGCTTGCCGGTAAGAAAAGTGGCGGTTCAATTATAAAGCGGCAAAGCAACAACCTAAAATAGAAAAAAATTAGCTTAGGTGGCGGGCGACAGGTAGCGTGTGACGTTTCTCTCGTCACTCGCCATTCGTCACTATTTTCCAAAAGTTACAAAAAAGAAGTTTTACGGGGCGATATTATAAAAAAGCAGGGAGTGATTTATGAGTGGTAAGATACTGATAGTCGATGATGAAAAACTCATGAGGATATCATTAGAAAGCCAATTAAAAAAGGAAGGATATAATGTAAAATCAGTGGATAATGCCCTTGATGGATTAAAAATGGTGAAATCGGAGGAGTATGATATTGTGGTGACCGACCTGAGGCTCTCTGGAATGAGCGGGATGGATTTTCTCAAAGAGATTAAAAAACATAATCAGGAAATTATAGTCGTCATCATGACGGCTTATGGGACGCTCGAAAGTGCCGTATCAGCTATCAAAGAAGGGGCATATGATTATATTTCAAAACCATTTTCTACCGACGAGTTAATTATCAAACTTCAAAGAGCGCTATACTATAAGAATACAACTGCTGAGGTAAATCGTCTAAGAAGAGAAATACAGTCTGAGTTTGAGTTCAGCAACATTATTGGAAAGAGCGAGGCTATGAAAAAAGTGCTTGAGACTGTAAAGAGCGTCTCTGATAGAGATGCAACTGTCCTGATACGGGGGGAAAGCGGAACGGGGAAAGAAAAAATAGCCGGTGCCATTCATTACCATAGCATGAGAAGAAATGGTCCCTTTATCAGGGTAAGTTGTGCTGCATTAAACAGGGAGATATTGGAAAGTGAACTCTTTGGGCATGAGAAAGGCGCTTTTACAGGAGCAGTTAAAACCAGACGTGGTAGATTTGAATTGGCAACCAGTGGCTCGATTTTTTTGGATGACGTTGATGATATCCCGTTGGATATGCAGGTCAAACTCTTGCGAGTGCTTCAGGAGAGGACGTTTGAAAGGGTTGGCGGTGAGGAAACGCTGGGTGTTGATGTAAGGATTATCTGTGCAACGAAGAAAGACCTTTTGGAACACGTAAAAGAGGGATATTTCAGAGAAGATTTATTCTATCGGTTGAATGTGGTGCCGATTAATATTCCACCACTGCGGGAACGGAAGGAAGATATTCCGCTCTTAATCAACTATTTTTTAAAGAAGTTTGTGTCTCAGTATGAAGATGCACTTCCGGATGTTTCGCGGGAAGTGATGGATATTCTGCTGGCTTATAATTGGCCTGGAAATGTGAGAGAGCTTGAAAATGTTATCGAACACGCAGTTGCATTTTCTAAATCGAAAGGGATTTCGATAGAAACGCTTCCGGAATATTTGAGGAGGGTTGATATACGCACGGATTTATTATCGATGGATTTGTCCAATAAACAAGAAATAAATTTACAAGATGCGCTTACTGAAGTTGAAAAGAGACTAATCCAATGGGCATATCAAAAAACAAATGGCAATCAAGTTAAAATGGCAGAGATATTAGGCATCCCAAGAACAACACTGCGAAATAGATTGATTAAATTACAACTATTCGAAAAAGTGTTGTCATAATAGCATGACTACAATAGGACATTTCGTGACCATAAATAGTCATCCCCCTTATGGCGTCTATTATTAAATAGATAGAACTGTTATACTAAGCTTAATTCATTCCTAAGTGACCATTTGTAGTCTTTTATTTCAAAAAATGCTATAGATTCAATCTGTATATAATATTTTTTGATATAAGTAGTTACGCTTCATATTTTACAAATGCAATACAATGGTACAATTATTGCGCTCTTGCCAAGTCCCTTTACTTATGTAAATTAAATTCTAATAAGGTATCTTTAAAACAATAATTTAAGGTTATGAAAGGAGGTGGCTATCAAAGTTTAGATGATTGAATTGTATTAGGTATATATTTTTTAAAAAGCAGTTGAAGAAGTGTATTAATAAGGATTGAGGTCAATATTCCTAGAAGACATTAGGAGGTAAAGGAGAAGCGATGAAAGGGAAGGGATTGTTAGGAGCGTTGGTGGTGGGAGTGTCGGTGGTGGTAGGTGGGGTAGCGAGCGCTGGGTTTATCCAGGGTACGCATGTGAAGACGGAGAT
>Ga0194127_10002567_pt1 | contig 24524 bp, 17 predicted proteins | sample TA2KigC100mmetaG_FD_148624 | JGI IMG/M metagenome (GOLD analysis project Ga0194127, IMG submission 148624) | Freshwater microbial communities from Lake Tanganyika, Tanzania - TA2015036 Kigoma Deep Cast 100m | ecosystem: Environmental > Aquatic > Freshwater > Lake | place: Tanzania: Lake...
GGGGCGTTCGGCAACGACTTCTGCCTGGCCGAGTGCGACACCGAGCCGTGCCGGTCCTCGTACGTCTGCGCCAGGTACGGCGCCAGGAAGGCGTGCACGCCCAAGTGCAAGTCGAACTCGGACTGCATCGACGCGGCCACGCCGAAGTGCGGCGCCACCGGCGTCTGCGAGGAAGGCGACACCCCGGTCGAGCCGAAGCCCGAGCCGGCCCCCGAGCCCACGCCCGAGCCCACGCCCGAGGCGGCGCCGGAGACCGGCGCGCCCGACGTGATCGTGGTCAACGACGCCAAGAAGGACGGGTCCGAGCTGCCTCCGGGCGCGGTCGTGGTGACCGAGTCGAGCGGCGGCTGCAACGGCGGCGCCGGCGGCCTCGGCCCCTGGTGGCTGCTGCTGCCGGGCCTCGCGCTCATCCGCCGCCGCCGCGGCTAGCCGGCCCCGCTGTTCGCCGAGGCCCCGCAACGAAGCCCGCAAGTACCCGATTGACGCCTCGGCGCGTGCGTCTTTCCATCAGGTAGGAAACGGGGTCCGCCCATGACCACGCGCATGTCGTCGAAGGGTCAGGTCGTCATCCCGATCGCTGTTCGGCGGAAGCTCAGGCTGGTCCGGGACGCCGAACTCCTGGTCGAGGTCGAAGGCGATCGGGTCGTGCTCACTCCCCTGGAGAACGTGTCATGGCGGGACCTTCCGAAGGTGTTCGCGGGAAGAGGCGCCGGCGAGGTGTACGCGGACCTGGAGGAAGATCGCCGGCGGGAGCGCGCGAGGGACGACCGGCTGATGCACCCTGGGAAGACCGTCAGATCCTGATGTGCTTCCAGTCCCCGGACTTGAACTTCCATGTCATGACGGCGCCCAGCCCCACGATGTAGACGAGGGCGGACACCCAGATCCCGACGAGCTTGAAGTCGAGCGCGATCCCGAGCAGCCACGACAGCGGCACCAGGCAGACCCCGTGCAGGACGATCTCCGCGACCATGACGAACCGGGTCGCGCCCGCGCCGAACAGGGCCTGGGCCAGGACCATCCCGACTCCCAGCATGAACTCGCCCGCGCCCACGATCTGGAGCGGCAGGCGGCCGGCCTCGATCACCTCGTGGTCGTGCGTGAACAGGCGCATGAACGCCTCGGGGAACACGACCGAGACCAGGCCCGCGAGGCCCGTGAAGAGGACGGCGATCTTGACCGCGGTCCACGCGAACGCGGCGGCCTCCTCCGGGAGGCGGCGGCCCAGGTTCTGGCTGACCAGCGTGGCGGTCGCGGTGCCGAGCCCCATGCAGCTCATGAACGAGATCGACAGGATGTCGATGATGACCTTGGTCGCCGCACCGTAGACCGGCGCCTGCGCGCGCAGCAGCTCCAGGAACGAATCGTGCGACAGGCCGTACGGCACGACCGCGGACATCCAGCGGACCCGGGCCGCGTCCAGGCCCTGGCGGCCCTCCTCGGCCATGCGCTGGTCGAGGATCCCGACCCACTTGAAGAACAGCAGGAAGCCGGTCATCACGAACACGGTCGCGACGCCGGACGGCAGGGACAGGCGGACGATGCGGCCCACCACGCCCCAGTCGAAGTTCGATGTGCGCCAGATCCTGTATCCTTCCCGGTACTTGTGGCGAAGCGTCCAGCCCGCCATCACCACGAGCCCGAAGTAGCTCGCGATCGACGCGGCCACGCCCGCGCCATACACGTAGAGCTGCGGCATGCCGAGCTTGCCGAACACGAGCCCGTACGCGAGCACCGCGTTCACCACGTTCATGATGATCGCGGTCATCAGGTGGTAGTGGGTCTTGCCGAGGCCGTCGAAGAAGGACTTGAAGGAGATCGTGCCGACCATGGCGAGGATCGCCGAGAAGCGCGCGCGGCAGTACGGGACGCCCTGCGCCAGGACCTGCTCGTTCGTCGTGAACAGCTTGAACAGCGGGCGCGCGAAGATGACCGCGAGGATGGTCACCACGGTCCCGGCGACGAACGCGATCACGGCCGAGTTGAATACGACCTTGCCGGCGCCGTGCGGATCGCCTTCGCCGAGGCGCCGCGCGGCCATCGCCTGCGTCCCGACCGAGATCGCGCTGATGAAGCCGCCGACCAGCCAGTGCAGGATCACGCTGTACCCGAGCCCCGCCTGGCCGGCGATGGAGTACTCCTTCGGCAGGTAGCCGACGATGATCGTGTCGAACAGGTTGATGAACGTCTGGGTCAGCATGGCGGCCATGACCGGGGCCGCGAGCTTCAGCACGGTCGCGGAGCGCGCCGGGTCGGGGAACAGCCTCTGGAGCCGGGCCGCCATGGCGGTGGAAGGTAGTCGCGACGGTCGGGAATTGCAACTTCCGCGATTCGCGCCATCCTCTCGCCCACGGTCGCGGCGGGGCCAAAAAAAGTGTTGACACGAAAGGCCTGCGCCCTTATAGTCGGACGCCCTTTCGGGGGCGTGTTCTTTGAGGCTGGCGTAGCTCAATTCGGTAGAGCGGCTGACTTGTAATCAGCAGGTTGGGGGTTCAAGTCCCGTCGCCAGCTCTGACCGAATGGGACCCGTCTGCGACGGTGGGGTTCCCGAGGGGTCAAAGGGAGCAGACTGTAAATCTGCCGCCGGTAGGCTTCGGAGGTTCGATTCCTCCCCCCACCACCGGCCCGCTGCGCGCCCGTCCCGTTCGTTCCCGGGCGGGCCGCGGCGGAGTCAGTGCGGCGCGAACGCGCCGCCTGCACTCGCTTGAAGAGCGGCGCCGCGGCCCGAGGGCGCGCGGCGGCTTCACACGGGCAGGGCAGGCCCGGGTGTTCTTTGCAGCTTTTGGCACCTAGCGAGGCGGGGAGAAGCCCGTCCTCGCCGGGGCGATCGGGCGGGAATAGCTCAGCTGGTAGAGCGGAAGCCCTCCAAGCTTCGGGTCGCGGGTTCGAATCCCGTTTCCCGCTCCCGTCACCGAGGTCCGCGGAGTGGTGCGACGCCTTCGTAGCTCAGGGGTAGAGCACCTCCTTGGTAAGGAGGGGGTCGTCGGTTCAATTCCGATCGAAGGCTCCGGTCAGACTCCGGGCCCCGGTCGTGCGCCGGTGGCGCGGTCGAGAGGTTCCTTGGCGTGGTCTTTGTTGTTGGGAGGGAACTGAAATGGCGAAGGAGAAGTTCGTTCGTGACAAGCCGCACGTCAACGTGGGCACCATCGGTCACATCGACCACGGCAAGACCACGCTGACCGCGGCGATCACCAAGGTGCTCGCGGCTCGCGGCGGCGCCAAGTTCGTGCCGTTCGACGAGATCGACAAGGCGCCCGAGGAGAAGGCCCGCGGCATCACCATCGCGACGGCGCACGTCGAGTACCAGACCGCGAAGCGTCACTACGCGCACGTGGACTGCCCCGGCCACGCCGACTACATCAAGAACATGATCACGGGCGCCGCGCAGATGGACGGCGCCATCGTGGTCGTCGGCGCGGACGACGGCGTCATGCCGCAGACCCGCGAGCACATCCTGCTCGCCCGCCAGGTCGGCGTGCCCGCCATCGTCATCTTCCTCAACAAGGTCGACAAGCAGCCCGACACCGAGCTGCTCGAGATCACCGAGGAGGAGATCCGGGACGTGCTGAAGAAGTACGAGTTCCCGGGCGACCAGATCCCGATCGTCCGCGGCTCCGCGCTCAAGGCCCTCGAGGCCGAGCCGAGCCACCCGGACGCCGACTGCATCATGAACCTCATGAACGCGGTTGACGACTACATCCCGACCCCGATCCGCATGACCGACAAGCCCCTGCTGATGCCGGTCGAGGACGTGTTCTCGATCTCCGGCCGCGGCACCGTGGCGACCGGCCGTATCGAGCGCGGCATCGTGAAGGTCGGCGACAGCGTCGAGATCGTCGGCTTCGGCGAGACCCGCTCCGTCGTCGTGACCGGCGTCGAGATGTTCCGCAAGACCCTGGACGAGGGCATGGCGGGCGACAACGTCGGCCTGCTGCTCCGCGGCATCAAGCGCGAGGAGATCGAGCGCGGCATGGTCCTGGCGAAGCCGGGCAGCATCACGCCGCACACGAAGTACACCTCCTCCGTGTACGTCCTGACCAAGGAGGAAGGCGGTCGCCACACGCCGTTCTTCAACGGCTACCGGCCGCAGTTCTACATCCGCACGACGGACGTGACCGGCGTGGCCCACCTGCCCGAGGGCATGGAGATGGTCGTCCCGGGTGACCGCATCGACATCACGATCGAGCTGATCAGCCCGGTCGCGATCGAGGAAGGGCTCCGGTTCGCCATCCGCGAGGGTGGGCGCACCGTCGGCCAGGGCGTCGTGGGCAAGGTGATCGAGTAGTTCGCGGGTCCGCCCGCGCGCGCGTCAGAAAGGGTGCCCCGATGGCCAAGAAAGAGAACCGGATCAACATCCAGCTCGAGTGCCAGACGTGCCGCAAGAGCGGCGTGCCCGGCGTCTCGCGGTACGTCACCACGAAGAACAAGAAGAAGACGACCGCGCGGCTCGAACTGAACAAGTACTGCTGCTACGAGCGCAAGGTCACGGTCCACAAGGAAGTGAAGTAGCGTTCGGGCAGGACCCCCGCCGCGAAGCCGGGGGTGCTCTTTGATTTTGGGCCCCGGCGTCCGGGTTCTCCCCGGCGCCGGGGCGGATAGGGCAATAGCGCAATGGTAGCGCATCGGTCTCCAAAACCGAGGGTTGGGGGTTCGAGTCCCTCTTGCCCTGCTGGGGGGCCGGGGTAGCCCCGGAGCCGGAGTTTCGATCGTGGAAAAGTACGTTTTTATCGGTTTCGTGCTCGCCGGCCTGCTCGTGTGGGTCACGCTCGCCGGGATGTTCTCGGCCGGGTTCGAGCTGATCAATCCGGACTGGGACCGGGCGCTGCTCGGCGCGCAGTTCCGGGTCAGCGGGGCGCTCGGCATGGCGGCCGGGGTCGCGGTGACCGTGGTCCTCTGGATGAACCTGCAGGTCAATCAGCTCGGCCTGGAGATCGCGAGCGAGCTGCGCAACGTGACGTGGCCGACGTGGCCCGAGACGCGCGTCGCGACGATCGTGGTGGTGGTCACGACCATCGTGGTCTCGATCATCCTTGGCGTCTTCGACGCGGTGTTGGGAGGCCTCTCGGCCTTCGTTTACAAGCTGTAGTCAGCCGGGTTCCGCAATGCCGATGAAGTGGTACGTCGTCCATACCTATTCGGGATTCGAGCAGAAGGTAAGGGCCGACATCCTCGAGCAGATGAAGTACGAGTCCGAGGCGGTCCGGCAGGGGATCGGCGAGATCATCGTGCCGATGGAGCCCCCGCAGCCCGCCGGCGAGAAGAAGCGGCCGGGCGGCCGGCGCAAGTTCTTCCCGGGCTACATCCTCGTCAACATGGACATGAACGACGAGACGCACCACTTCATCCGCCACCGGCCCAACGTGACCGGCTTCGTCGGGAACGAGAAGGGGCCGCGGCCGCTGAAGGACACCGAGGTCGAGGGGATCCGGCGCCAGATGGACGAGGGCCCGGTCCGCAAGGTCGCGGAGGTCCAGTTCGAGGAAGGCGTGGCCGTCCGGATCAAGGACGGGCCGTTCGTGAACTTCTCCGGGATCGTCGAGGAAGTGAAGACCGAGAAGCGCAAGCTGCGCGTGCTCGTGACCATCTTCGGACGCGCGACCCCGGTGGAGTTGGACTTCAACCAGGTGGAACGGGTGTAGCGCTGCGCCGACGCGCTTCCGTCCCATTCGTTGGGGGGCGGGCCGCGCCGGCATGAACGGCGCGGCCCGAGGACGCGCGTCGGCGCGTGTCGCGGCGAGGGACAGGTAGGATGGGAAAGAAGATCGTCGGTCAGATCAAGCTGCACATCCCGGCCGGCGGCGCGACGCCGCAGCCGCCCGTGGGCCCGGCGCTCGGCCAGGCCGGCGCGAACATCATGGAGTTCTGCAAGGCGTTCAACGCCCGGACCATGAAGGAGAAGGGCTCGACCATCCCGGTCGTCATCACGGTCTTCTCGGACCGCTCCTTCACCTTCATCACCAAGACCCCGCCGGTGTCGGAGCAGCTCCGCAAGGCCGCGGGGGTCGAGAAGGGCTCGGGCGCGCCGAACCGCGACAAGGTCGGCAAGGTCACGCGCAAGCAGGTCGAGGAGATCGCGAAGATCAAGATGCCCGACCTGTACGCGGTGGACATGGACGGCGCCTGCAAGACCGTCGCGGGCACCGCCCGCAGCATGGGGATCGACGTCATCGACGGATGACGCCTGTTGCGGACCCCGGCGGGAGGCCGGTCACGGGTTGACCGGCCGCAGGTACCGCCGACCGCATGCTTTCGGAGTGCACCATGCCCAAGCACGGCAAGAAGTTCATGGCTGCCCTGGCCAAGGTCGACCGCACCGTCAGGATGCCGATCGACGAGGCGTGCGAGCTGGTCCCCCAGATCGGGACGGCGAAGTTCGACGAGTCGGTCGACCTCGCGGTCCGGCTGAACGTCAACCCGAAGTACGCGGAGCAGATGGTCCGCGGCGCCGCGGTCCTCCCCGCCGGCACCGGCAAGGAGGTCCGCGTCCTCGTGTTCGCGAAGGGCGACAAGGAGAAGGAGGCCCGCGAGGCCGGCGCGGACTACGTCGGCGCCGAGGACATGGCCGAGAAGATCAACGGCGGCTGGTTCGACTTCGACAAGGCGATCGCGACGCCCGACATGATGGGCCTCGTCGGCAAGCTCGGAAAGGCGCTCGGCCCGCGCGGCCTGATGCCGAACCCGAAGGTCGGCACCGTCACGATGAACGTGGGCCAGGCCGTCCGCGAGTCCAAGGGCGGCAAGGTCGAGTTCCGCGTGGAGAAGGCCGGCATCATCCACACCACCGTCGGCCGCAAGTCCTTCACCGGCGCGCGCATCCGCGAGAACACGATGGCCGTCATCGAGACGCTCATCAAGCTGAAGCCGTCCACCGTGAAGGGGACGTACATCAAGAGCATCGCGCTCTCGACGACCATGGGGCCCGGCATCCGGGTCGACCCGGCGTCCGTCGAGGCGGCGATGAAGAAGTAGGGGGTTTGCGTCCGGCCCTCGCGGCCGGGCGCTGCGCCGTAGAAGTCGGCAGCGGCCCGTTGCGGTCGCGCAAGACCGGCGGAGGCGGATGCGGAAACGTGGGCCCGCGGGCCCGCGTGTCGTCCACCACCGCCGAAGGAGAGATGCGATGGACCTGGCTCAGAAGACGGCGGTGGTCGAGGAGCTGAAGGGCCTCCTCGGCGCCGCGAAGGCGGTCATCCTGCTGTCCCAGAAGGGGCTGACGGTCGACCAGGGCACGCAGTTCCGGCGCGCGCTCCGCAAGGAGGGCGGGTCGTTCCGCGTGATCAAGAACACCCTGTTCGCCCGCGCCGTGGCCGGGACCGCGCGCGAGTTCCTGGGCAACCTGCTCAAGGGCCCGCTCGCGATCGCGTACACGCAGCAGGAGCCGGTGTCCCTGGCGAAGGCGCTCACGGCCTTCCTCAAGGGCACGCAGCAGCTCGCGGTTGTCGGCGGGACCCTGGGCTCCCGCCCGATCTCCGAGGCCGACCTCAAGACCCTGGCGACGCTGCCGGGGGCCGAGGTCATGAAGGGCATGCTTCTCGGCGCGTTCGTCGCGGTGCCGCAGAAGTTCCTGGGCGTCCTGCAGGCGCCCGCGCGGGACTTCGTCGGCGTGCTCGCGGCGCGCGAGCGGCAGCTCTCCGGCCAGGGCCAGGGCTAGGGAATGATGGACGCGCGCGTGCGCGTCCGGACGACACGAAAGGGAGGACTTCAAATGGCGGACATCACTCAGGATCAGGTGGTCGAGTTCCTCAGCGGGCTGACGGTGCTCGAGCTTTCCGAGCTGACCAGGAAGCTCGAGGGCAAGTGGGGCGTGACCGCGGCGGCGCCGATGGCCATGGCGGCGATGCCGGTGGCGGCGGCGGCGGACTCGCAGGCGCCGAAGGAAGAGGAGAAGACGGAGTTCAACGTCATCCTGAAGTCGGTGGCGGCGGACAAGCGCGTGGCGGTCATCAAGGAGATCCGCACGATCGTGACGACGCTCGGCCTGAAGGAGGCCAAGGAGCTGGTCGAGGCGGCCCCGAAGCCGATCAAGGAGGCCGTTCCGAAGGCCGAGGCCGAGGAGATCAAGAAGAAGCTCGAGGCCGCCGGCGCGACCATCGAGATCCAGTAGCGCCGACTTGCGCGGCGCTACTGACCGCGGATGGAGCCGACTCGCGCGGCTCATCCGCGGCACCTTCGACGGCGGGATTGACTGCCGCGAGGGCGTGCAAACAGGCGCCGTGCCGGAAGATGCCGGGACGAGGCAGGTTGCCGTGACCGTGCCCTCGCCCCGGGAATTGGCCGCGACGTGCCGGGCATCCGGCGCGCGCGACTGATGACCCGGCCTTCCGTTCCTTGAGAGACCGGCGAACGGCTCGCATGGCGGCACCCGGCCGACGGGGCGTCAGGAGTTCGCGGCACGACGCGCCCGGGATAAGCCTCCCGCTGTGCGGCTCGTCGCCGGTCCTCGGGGTCCGAAAGGTCGGGAGGTTCGAAGCGTTGCACGAGACGCGCTCGCTTCCACACCAACCTGCGGGGTAAGGATGGGTACGACCACCATCAGGCCGGAGGGGCTCAAGGCCCGGTGCACGTTCGGGCGGATCCCCGAGGTCATCCAGGTCCCGGACCTGATCCGGGTCCAGAAGGAGTCCTACGACCGCTTCCTCCAGAGGGGCGCGAGCCCGGAGAAGCGCGGGGACTTCGGGCTGCACGGGATCTTCAAGAGCATCTTCCCGATCGCGGACTACAACAAGACCGCGACCCTCGAGTACGTGGGCTACGTGCTCGACGACCCGAAGTACGACGTGGAGGAGTGCCGCCAGCGCGGCATCACCTACGCGGCGCCGATGCGGGTCACCGTGCGGCTCGTCATGTGGGACGTGGACCCGGAGACCGCGGTCCGCGACATCCGCGACGTGAAGGAGCAGGAGGTCTACTTCGGCGAGATCCCGCTGATGACCGCCCAGGGCACCTTCATCATCAACGGCGCGGAGCGCGTGGTCGTCAGCCAGCTCCACCGCAGCCCCGGCGTGTTCTTCGAGAACGACAAGGGCCGCACGCACGCCTCCGGCAAGCTGCTGTACTCGGCGCGCATCATCCCGAACCGCGGGAGCTGGGTCGATTTCGAGTTCGACCACAAGGACATCCTCTACGTCCGCATCGACCGCCGCCGGAAGATGCACGCGACCGTGCTCCTGAAGGCGCTCGGGTTCACGGCGCACGAGATCCTCGATCGCTTCTACCAGACCGAGACCGTTCGGGTTTCCAAGGACGGGACCGCCATCCGCATCCTGGACTACAGCCGGATGGAGGGCATGCGCCTGCCGTTCGACGTGGTCCACCCGAAGGGCAAGGAGGTCCTGGTCAAGAAGGGCGAGAAGCTCGGGAAGTTCCGCCTGAAGCGCATGCAGGAGGCCGGGATCACCCAGCTCCCGATGAGCCACGACGAGATCGTGGGCCGCGCGCTCGCGGACGACGTGGTCGACCAGAACACCGGCGAGATCCTGCTCGAGTGCAACCAGGACGTGACCGAGAAGGTGTGGAACTCCATCGTGACGCGCGCCCCGATGGACATGCAGCTCCTCTACGTCGACAACGTGAACGCGGGCCCGTACCTGCGCAACACGCTGCTCGTGGACAAGGTCGAGACCCCGCTCGAGGCGGCCGTGGAGGTCTATCGCCGGCAGCGGCCGGGCGACCCCACCAGCCCGGAGCAGGCGCGCGCCTACTTCAACAGCCTGTTCTTCTCGTCGGCGCGCTACGACCTGTCCCCGGTCGGCCGGCTGAAGATGAACTTCAAGTTCAACCAGTCGGTGCCGCTGGACCAGACGACCCTGCTCAAGGACGACTTCTTCCGCGTCGTCCAGTACCTGCTCGACCTGCGCATGAACAAGCAGGGCGTGCGCGTGGACGACATCGACCAGCTTTCCAACCGCCGCGTGCGCGCGGTCGGCGAGCTGATGGAGAACCAGTTCCGCATCGGCATGGTCCGCATGGAGCGCGCGATCCGCGAGAAGATGACCATGTCGCCGGACCTCGCGACCATGATGCCGCACGACCTGGTGAACGCGAAGCCGGTGTCCGCGGTGCTGAAGGAGTACTTCGGCGCGTCCCAGCTCTCGCAGTTCATGGGGGAGACGAACCCGCTGTCCGAGATCACGAACAAGCGGCGCCTCTCCGCCCTCGGCCCGGGCGGCCTGACGCGCGACCGCGCGGGGTTCGAGGTCCGCGACGTGCACGCGACGCACTACGGCCGCGTGTGCCCGATCGAGACCCCGGAAGGCCCGAACATCGGCCTGATCTCGTCGCTGTCCACGTACGCGCGGGTGAACGACTTCGGGTTCATCGAGACGCCGTACCGCAAGGTCGCCGAGAAGCGCGTGACGGACGAGGTCGTCTACCTGACCGCGATGGAGGAGGAGAACCACGTCATCGCGCAGGCGTCGGCCAGGGTCGGCCTGGACGGCATGCTGCAGGACGACCTCGTGTCGGCCCGCAAGAACGAGGAATACGTCCTGGTCCCGGCGGACGAGGTCACGCTGATCGACGTGTCTCCGGCGCAGCTCGTGTCGGTCGCGGCCGCGCTCGTCCCGTTCCTGGAGCACGACGACGCGAACCGCGCGCTCATGGGCTCGAACATGATGCGCCAGGGCGTGCCGCTCGTGCGCGCCGAGGCGCCGATCGTCGGCACCGGCCTCGAGTGGGTCGTGGCGCGCGACTCGGGCGTGCTCGTCTACGCGAAGCACGACGGCGTGGTCGAGAGCGTGGACGCGAACCGCATCGTGGTGCGGCGCGACGACGTCGAGGGCGACGGCGGGGCCGCGCTGAAGCCGGACATCTACACGCTGGTCAAGTACCGGCGGTCGAACCAGAACACCTGCATCAACCAGAAGCCCGTCGTGCAGAAGGGCGACGTGGTCAAGCGCGACCAGGTCATCGCGGACGGGTCGGCCACGGACCACGGCGAGCTGGCGCTCGGCCAGAACGTGCTGGTCGCGTTCATGCCGTGGGGCGGGTACAACTTCGAGGACTCCATCCTGATGAGCGAGCAGCTCATCGCGAAGGACTTCTTCACGTCCATCCACATCGAGGAGTTCGAGTGCGTCGCGCGCGACACGAAGCTCGGGCGCGAGGAGATCACCCGCGACATCCCGAACGTGTCCGAGGAGGCGTTGAAGGACCTCGACGTGTCGGGCATCGTGCGCATCGGCGCCGACGTCCACACCGGCGACATCCTGGTCGGGAAGATCACGCCCAAGGGCGAGACGCAGCTCTCCCCCGAGGAGAAGCTGCTCCGCGCGATCTTCGGCGAGAAGGCCGCGGACGTGAAGGACTCGTCGCTGCGCGTGCCGCCGGGCGTCACGGGCATCGTGGTCGGCGCGAAGGTCTTCTCCCGCAAGGGCGCGGACAAGGACGACCGCACCCGGGACCTCGAGGAGCTGGAGGAGGCGCGGCTGCGCAAGGACCGCGAGGACGAGATCAAGGTCACCACGCGGTCGATGACCGAGCGGCTGGTGCGGCTGCTGACCGGCAAGGTGGTCGCGGCGCCGCAGACGGACACGGCCGGCAAGACCGTGCTCCGCAAGGGCCAGACCCTGACGCCGGAGCACCTGGCGCGGCTGCCGATCGAGCAGCTCGGGCAGGTCAAGCTGAAGGACGACGAGGGGACCGAAGGCCGCGTCGTCGAGCTGCTCGAGAACCTGAACGACCAGGTCGCGGCCATCGCGACCGTGTTCAACGAGAAGATCAACCGGCTGCGGCGCGGCGACGAGCTGCCCCCCGGGGTGATCAAGACGATCAAGGTATACGTGGCGATCAAGCGCAAGCTGCAGGTCGGCGACAAGATGGCCGGCCGCCACGGGAACAAGGGCGTCCTGTCCCGCATCCTGCCGGCCGAGGACATGCCGTACATGGCGGACGGCACGCCGGTGGACATCGTGCTGAACCCGCTCGGCGTACCGTCCCGGATGAACGTCGGCCAGATCCTGGAGACGCACCTCGGGTGGGCCGCGCGCGAGCTGGGGAAGCAGATCGACGCGGCGCTCGAGAACGGCGGGCTGAAGGGCGTGCGCAAGCGGCTCCTGAAGCTGTTCACCACGCCGACCATGAAGCGCATCGTCGAGGACCTCGACGACGAGGGGCTGGTCCGGTTCGCGAAGTCCTTCGACGCGGGCGTGCTGACGGCGTCGCCGGTGTTCGACGGCGCGCAGGAGGCCGAGATCAAGACGTGGCTGCAGGAGGCGGGCCTGCCCTCCAGCGGCAAGACGATCCTGTTCGACGGGCGCACGGGCGAGTCGTTCGACAACGAGGTCACGGTCGGCTTCATGTACATGATGAAGCTCCACCACCTGGTCGACGAGAAGATGCACGCCCGGTCCACGGGCCCGTACTCGCTCGTGACGCAGCAGCCGCTGGGCGGCAAGGCCCAGTTCGGCGGCCAGCGCGTCGGCGAGATGGAGGTGTGGGCGTTCGAGGCGTACGGTGCCGCGTACGCGCTCCAGGAGATCCTGACGGTCAAGTCCGACGACGTCGCGGGCCGCACGGCCACGTACGACTCGATCGTCAAGGGCGACTACAACGTCCACGCCGGGCTGCCCGAGTCGTTCAACGTCCTCGTCAAGGAGATGAAGTCCCTGGCGCTGGACGTGCAGCTCGTGGAGACGGACCAGGCGGCCGAGGGGTAGACCGGCTCGCCCGCGCCCGCCCCCGGGACAGGGAGAGCGGGCTCGGGCTCGGGCTCGGGTACGGGGACGGGAAGACCGGCCGTACTTGACAGGCAGGAGGTGTCCGGATGAAGGACATGTTCACCGTTCTCGATCGTCCGAAGGACCCGCTTTCGATCGTCGCCTTCCGGGTCTCGCTCGCGAGCCCGAAGACCATCCTCGGGTGGTCGTACGGCGAGGTGAAGAAGCCGGAGACCATCAACTACCGGACGTTCAAGCCGGAGCGCGAGGGGCTCTTCTGCGCGAAGATCTTCGGCCCGGTGAAGGACTACGAGTGCAACTGCGGGCGGTACAAGCGCCTGAAGCACCGCGGCATCGTCTGCGAGAAGTGCGGCGTCGAGGTCATCCAGAGCAAGGTGCGGCGCGAGCGCATGGGCCACATCACGCTGGCCAGCCCGGTCGCGCACATCTGGTTCCTGAAGAGCATCCCGAGCCGCATCGGGAACGTGCTCGACATCACGCTGAAGGACCTGGAGAAGGTCCTGTACTGCGTGGCGTACGTGGTCATCGACCCGGGCAAGGTGCCGGACCTGAAGAAGGCCGACGTCCTGTCCGAGGAGAAGTACGAGGAGCTGCAGGAGACGCACGGCGCCGGGTCGTTCGAGGCGGGCATGGGCGCCGAGGCGATCCGGAAGCTGCTGGAGGCGCAGGACGTCGAGACGCTGGCCGGGACCATCCGCGGCGAGCTGAAGGGCGAGAAGAGCGAGGCGCGCCGCAAGAAGCTCGCGAAGCGCCTGAAGGTCATCGAGGCGCTCCGCGATTCCCAGAACCGGCCGGAGTGGATGATCCTGAAGAACCTGCCGGTGCTGCCGCCGGACCTGCGGCCGCTCGTGCCGCTCGACGGCGGGCGGTTCGCGACGTCCGACCTGAACGACCTGTACCGCCGCGTCATCAACCGGAACAACCGGTTGAAGAAGCTGATGGAGCTGAACGCGCCGGAGATCATCATCCGGAACGAGAAGCGGATGCTCCAGGAGGCGGTCGATGCGCTGTTCGACAACGGGCGGCGCGGGAAGGTGATCACCGGGAGCAACCGGCGGCCGCTGAAGTCGCTGTCGGACATGCTCAAGGGCAAGCAGGGCCGCTTCCGCCAGAACCTGCTCGGCAAGCGCGTCGACTACTCGGGCCGGTCGGTCATCGTGGTCGGCCCGGAGCTGCGCCTGCACCAGTGCGGGCTGCCGAAGAAGATGGCGCTCGAGCTGTTCAAGCCGTTCATCTTCAACAAGCTCGAGGAGCGCGGGTACGCGCAGACCATCAAGACCGCGAAGAAGATGGTCGACGACGCGGAGCCGGTGGTGTGGGACATCCTGGAAGAGGTGTCCAAGGAGCACCCGGTGCTGCTGAACCGCGCGCCGACGCTGCACCGGCTGGGCTTCCAGGCGTTCGAGCCCGTGCTGGTCGAGGGCAAGGCCATCCAGCTCCACCCGCTGGTGTGCGTGGCCTACAACGCGGACTTCGACGGCGACCAGATGGCCGTCCACCTGCCGCTCTCGCTGGAGAGCCAGATGGAGGCGCGCGTCCTGATGATGTCGTCGAACAACATCCTGAAGCCGGCCGACGGGAAGGCGATCATCACGCCGTCCCAGGACATCGTGCTCGGGATGTACTACATGACGCGCGAGCGGCCGTTCGCGAAGGGCGAGGGCAAGTCGTTCGGGCACCAGGACGAGGTCCGGGTGGCGTACGACGCGGGCGAGCTGGACCTCCAGGCGAGGATCAGGTGCCGGATCGAGCGGCGGGACGAGGACGGCAACCTGCTCGACCGGAAGATGTTCGAGACCACGTGCGGGCGCGCCCTGCTGACCGAGATCGTGCCGGGCAGCATCCCGTTCGATCTGTACAACAAGGTGCTCGACAAGAAGTCGCTCGCCACGCTGATCGACGAGTCGTACAAGCGGTGCGGGTCGAAGGACACGGTCATCCTGGCGGACCGGGTGCGGACGTGGGGGTACCAGCAGGCCACGCGCGCCGGCATCTCGATCTGCACGGACGACATGACCATCCCGTCCGCGAAGAAGAAGATCATCGACGAGGCGAAGGACAAGGTCGGCAAGATCGAGGCCCAGTACCAGGAGGGGTCGATCACCTCCGGCGAGCGGTACAACAAGGTCATCGACGCGTGGTCGACCGCGGCCGACGAGGTCGCGAAGCACATGATGGAGGGCATCCAGCACGGCTACGTCGAGCGGGACGGCAAGCAGACCAAGGTGCCGTCCTCGAACCCGATCTTCGTCATGGCCGATTCCGGCGCCCGCGGCTCGCAGATGCAGATGCGGCAGCTCGCCGGGATGCGGGGCCTGATGGCGAAGCCGTCGGGCGAGATCATGGAGACGCCCATCATCGCGAACTTCCGCGAGGGGCTGACGGTGTTGGAGTACTTCATCTCGACGCACGGCGCGCGCAAGGGCCTCGCGGACACGGCGTTGAAGACCGCGAACGCCGGCTACCTGACGCGCCGCCTCGTGGACGTGGCGCAGGACGTGGTCGTCAGCGAGTACGACTGCGGCACGCTCGACGCCATCGACCTCGGGGCACTGGTCCACGGCGGCGAGGTCCGCGAGCCCCTGGCCGAGCGCATCCTGGGCCGCGTGGCCATCGAGGACATCACGGACCCCTACACGCCCGAGCGGATCATCGTCGAGGCGAACCAGGAGATCGACGAGGACAAGGTCAAGGACATCACCGAGGCGGGCATCGAGCACGTCAAGGTGCGCTCCCCGCTGACCTGCCGTACGCGCAACGGCTGCTGCGTGCTGTGCTACGGGCGCGACCTGGCCCGCGGGCGGCTGGTCAACGTCGGCGAGGCGGTCGGCGTCATGGCCGCGCAGTCCATCGGCGAGCCGGGCACCCAGCTCACGATGCGGACGTTCCACATCGGCGGCACCGCGCGCGTCGCGGAGCAGTCGAGCCTGGAGCCCCGCGCGCGGCGCGGCACGGTCAAGTACGTGAACCTGAACGTGGTCCGCCGCAAGGACGGCGCCGCGGTCGTCATGAACCGCACGGGCGAGCTGGCGATCGTGGACGACCAGGGCCGCGAGCGCGAGAAGTACCCGGTGCCGTACGGCGCGGTCCTGAAGGTCACGGACGCGCAGCAGTTCGAGTGGGATCCGGACAAGAAGCAGCACCCACCGACGCTGGCGATGTGGGACCCCTGGTCGAACCCCATCCTCACGGAGGTGGACGGCCGGGTGAGGTTCGAGGACATCGTCGAGGGGACGACGTTCAAGGAGCTGACCGACGAGGTCACGGGCGTGTCGCGCCGCGTGATCACCGAGTCCAAGGACGTGGACCTGCGGCCGACCATCTCGGTCCGCGACGTGAACACCGGCCACGTCCGGGTGCTGCCGGCGCCGCTTGCGACCCCGGGCCTGAAGCTCGAGGCGCGCTACCTGCTGCCGGTCGGCGCGAACATCACGGTCGCGGACGGCGACGAGGTGAGCGCGGGCGACGTCATCGCGAAGGTGCCGAAGGAGACCACGAAGATGAAGGACATCACGGGCGGTCTGCCCCGTGTTGCCGAGCTCTTCGAGGCCCGGAAGCCCAAGGAGCACGCCGTCATCTCGGAGATCGACGGCATCGTGACGTTCGGCAAGGCGACCAAGGGCAAGCGCAAGCTGGTGGTCACCCCCGAGGACGTCGGCGAGAAGAAGGAGTACCTGATCCCCAAGGGCAAGTACGTGGCCCTGCGCGAGGGCGACCGCGTGCGCGCCGGCGAACCGTTGATGGACGGGTCGTCGAACCCGCACGACATCCTGCGAGTCCTGTCCACGGGCGCGCTCGCGAAGTACCTGGTCGACGAGATCCAGGAGGTCTACCGCCTCCAGTCGGTCCGCATCCACGACAAGCACATCGAGGTGATCGTCCGCCAGATGCTGCGGTGGGTGAAGATCACGGACCCGGGCGACAGCCGCTTCCTGGCCGAGGAGCACGTGGACCGCTGGGCGTTCGAGGAGGAGAACGAGGCCACGGTGCAGAAGGGCGGTCTCCCCGCCTCGGGCGAGCCCATCCTGCTCGGCATCACCAAGGCCTCGCTGAACGTCGAGTCGTTCATCTCCGCCGCGTCGTTCCAGGAGACCACGCGCGTCCTGACCGAGGCCGCGATCAGCGGCAAGACCGACTACCTGCGCGGGCTGAAGGAGAACGTGATCATGGGCCGCCTGGTCCCGGCCGGGACCGGCTTCCCGCTGTTGAACCGCCGCGTCGAGGTCAAGCTCGGCGAGGAGGCCCCCTCCTCGGCCACGCCGCCCGACGAGGTCCCCCCGATCGAGGAGCCCGGCGCGGCTGCCGGGTAGGCTGCCGGGCAGGCTGCCGGGTAGGCTGCCGGGCAGGCTGCTGGGCAGGCCCGGCCCCCCGCGGACTGGAGGCGCGCGATGAGCACGCTCTCCCCGGACACCCACCCCGACGCCGAGCGCGTCCAGATCGCGCTGCTGCGGCGCGCCGATTCCGCGGCGCACTTCCGCCTGGTCCGCAGCCTGAGCCGGACCGCCATGGGCCTTGCCCGCCGCGCGGCCCGGCGGCGAGCCGTACCTTCGACGAGCCCGGAACCGGGAGGCACCATGGACGCGGATCTCCTGCTCGCCCTCACCCCGGTCGTCGAGGCTCTCGAGCGGGTCGGGGCCAACTGTCGCATCGGGGGGTCCGTCGCAAGCTCCATCCACGGCGTGCCGCGCACGACGCTGGACGTGGACCTCGTGGCGGACCTCCATCCGGACCATGCGTTCCCGCTGGTCGAGCAGCTCCGCGAGGCGTACTACATCGACCTCGACCGCGTGCGGGACGCAATCGCCCGGCGGGCCGCGTTCAACGTCATCCACCTCGCCACGATGATCAAGGTGGACGTGTTCGTCCTGTCCGACCGGCCGTTCGATCGCGCCGCATTCGACCGCGCCGTCGAGGACACGCTCGAGCCCGGCGCGGACGCCCGCCCCTTCCACGTGACCTCGGCCGAGGACATCGTGCTCCACAAGCTCGCGTGGTTCCGGCTCGGCGGCGAGGTCTCCGAGCGCCAGTGGCGCGACGCCGTGGGCGTGATCAAGGTCCGCGCCGGCGACCTCGACCTCGACCACATGCGTCGGTGGGCCGCGGACCTCGGCGTCGCCGACCTCCTGGAGCGCGCCCTCACGGAGGCGGGCGACTGACGCCCCCTCCTTCACCGCCGCCGACGCGCGTTGGACATCGCGTCCAACATCGTCCAACGGTCACCGCCTTCGCCGCGACCTTCCAGCACACGGCAACCCGCCGCCCTGACGCGCGAATCGCCACGTTCCCGCCCTGCCCTGCGGCCCGGCACGCGTCGTGCTCCGACCCCGACTCATGGCACTCCCCGCAGTCGCCTACGAGCGCACTCCCGGCATCGCCGCCGCGCTGCCCGCGCCCCGTCCGTACCGCCGCCGCGAGCCCGAGCGCACCGCCCTCCTCGCCGTCGTGCGCGACAACCTCGAGACCCTGCTCGACGACGCCCGCCGCCGGAGCGAGGAAGGCACCGGCTACCCGGCGTTCGTGGAGAAGGAATTCCGCCGCTACGTCGATTGCGGGCGGCTCGGCGGGGGCTTCGCGCGCATCCGCTGCCCGGCCTGCGGCCACGAGCAACTCGTCGCGTTCTCGTGCAAGGGTCGCATCTGCCCGTCCTGCTGGGGACGTCGCGCCTCGGACATCGCGGCCTGGCTCGTGGACGAGGTCCTGCCCGAGGCCCCGTACCGCCAGTGGGTGCTCACGTTCCCATGGGAGTTGCGCTTCCTTCTCGCCATGAACCCCGCGTTCCTGTCCGACATGACGGGCATGTTCCTGCGCACCCTCTTCGCCTGGCATCGCGCCCGCGGCCGCCGCCTCGGGATCCGCGACGGCCAGACCGGATCGGTCACGTTCGTCCAGAGGTTCGGAGGCGCCCTCCAGCTCTTCCCCCACCTGCACGTCGTGGTACCCGACGGGCTGTTCGTCCCTGGCCAGAACCCTGGCGCCCCACTGATGTTCGAGCCACTCCCGCCTCCCGACGACGACGACATCCGCCGCCTGGTCGTCCGCGTCGCCACCCGCCTCGGCAACCTCGCGACCCGCCGTATCGAGGAGGCCCGGGAGAAGCCCGAATGGCAGTGGCCGAAGAGCGACGACGCTCTCCTCTACGGCGCCGCCCTCGAGGCGCTCCGGATGCCCCGGCAGACCCGGGCTTCGCACCGCCATGACGGCGACCGTGACGGGGACGGCCACGACGGCGACGAGGGCACCAAGCACTTGTGCGACTCCGCCGACGGGTTCTCGCTCCACGCGGCGAGGAGCATCCGGCCCGACGACCGCCACGGACTCGAAGCACTCTGCCGATACGGCCTCCGCGCGCCGTTCAGCAACGACCGTCTCTCGCTCGACCCCGACGGGCGCGTGCGCCTCCGCCTGCTCCGGCCAAAGGCCGACGGCAGAGCGGACATCGTCCTCGAACCGACCGCCTTCCTCAGGCGAGTCGCCGTTCTGGTACCCCGCCCCTTCGTGAATCTCGTGCGTTACCATGGCGTTTTCGCCAACAGGTCCAGGTTCCGCGCCAAGCTCCCCAAGCCGCCCGGCACGTTGTCGGCGGACCACCCTCCCGCGCCGCCGACCGCGGCTCCCGCAACCGAACGTCCGACCGTGCCGCCCGCCCCCCCAGACCGCCCGCGCAGGCTCCCTTGGGCCGTCCTCCTCAAGCGCGTCCTCGACCTCGACGCCCTCGTCTGCCCGAAGTGCGACACCCCCATGCTCGTCCTCGCCTTCATCACCGACCCGGCGGTCGTGCAGAGGATCCTGCGCCACCTCGGCATCCCGACCGACCCGACCACCCTCGCCCCGGCCAGATGCCCCTTCGACGAGACCACCATCTTCACGGACAACCAAGCCGATCCCCCGTTCTTCGACGACGACTGCCTCGACCCATCCAACCTTCCCCGCGCGCCACCGTGACCCCCGGGCGGTCGCGGTTTCAGGCGGATGACCTCGCCGACGACCGTGCCCCGTGCCCTCCCGCAACCGCCTCCGCGACGCGCAGACCGCACCGGACGCAGAGGCTGGCCCGGAGCCCACCCGCGCTTCCGACCAGGAGGCACGCACCACTTCATCCTCTGTCTCGCCGCCCGGGCCGCGTTCTCCCCCACACAGCCCGCGGTCCCAGCACTTGACCAAGCAAACCGTCCGTCAGTACCCGGTCCGCGGCGGGATCCCACGGGTGAAAGTTCCTATCGGCCCACGCGCTCGGAGCGGTCCCGCTGGCCCGGGCGGTGGGATGCCCGGTCGCGGTCTCGCGCCCGGCGTGGGAGGCGTTCAACGGCGGCGCCCGGCTCCGCGTGCCCCCGCGCGACGCGATCTGGCCGTTCCTGAAGGGCTGGGCCATGCAGGGGCTGCCGCTGTTCACGCCGGCGGACTGGCGCCTGCTCCGGCGGACTGGCATCCACCCGCGCGGCGAGACGCTCGGCGTGCCGATCCTGCCGCTCGACGAGGGCGCGGAGGCGCCGGGGCTCGCCGGGTGGCGGGTGCTGCTGACCCCCGGGCACGCGGACGACGCGATGTGCCTGCACCACGCGGACGCGGGATTCCTGGTCACCGGCGACACGGTCAGGAACTACCTCGGGGGGGAGTGGAACCCGATCCGCACGGACCGCGACGCCTACCTGCGCACCCAGGCCGCCCTGCGCGCGCTGCCGGTGCGGACGGTCTTCCCCGGCCATGGTCCGGTGTTCGAGCGCCAGGGGATCATCGAGTCGCTGCGGGACGTTCCGGATTGATCTGGACGTCGGCCCGGACGTGACGGCCCGTCCTACGGGATCTTCTTCGCGGTCTCGAACACGTTCTGTGCCGTCTTGTTGAAGTCGTTCAGGGTCGCCACGGGGATGAAGTCCGGGTGCTTCCCGCACTTCCGGGACACGACGAGCATCATCTCCGTCATGTCCGACACGTCCGCGATGTCGGCGACCAGGTAGCACTCGCGCTGGCTCGGGTTCACGTAGAAGCACTCCGGCCGGTATCGCTCGGTGATGTAGCTGAACAACTGCTGCGGGCCGCCGGCCTGGTCGAGCTTGACGCCCGCCTCCACGGTGGCCTGGAAGCGAATCAGGTAGCGCATGGGAAACCTCCGGTTTGAGGGTCCGCATTTCGCAATGGAGATGCGCGGTCCGCAGTCAAGGGTGTATCATCCGGCCCGCTCGTTTCGAGGGGACGAAGGCGCGATGGACGACAGGAACCGGGACCGGGGACGCAGGGACGACAGGCGGCGGGATGCGCCGGACGAGCCGGCGTGGCAGGCCGTGCGGCTTCCGGGCGACCCGGCCGGGAAGGTGGCGGCGGGCGCGCGCGAGCGGCTGGACGCGATGCTCTCGGAGCGCGAGAAGGCGCGCGCGGCCGAGCCGGCGGAGGACTTCGGGAAGCTGCTCGAGGAGGGCGGCTTTGCGAAGGGCTTCGTCCGCCTGGAGCCCGGCGAGAAGGTCAGCGGCCGGATCGTGTCGCTCGAAGGGAAGACCGTGCTGGTCGACGTGGGCCAGCGGTCCGAGGGCTGGATCCCGAAGGAGGAGTTCAAGGCCGAGGAGCTGGAGCGGCTGCGGCCGGGCGACTCGCTGGAGGCATACGTGGTCCGCGCCGGCGGCGCGCCGCGGCTCGCGCGGGCCATGGGGATGCGGAGCCTGGACCTCGACGCCCTGATCGAGGCCGCGCGGACCGGCGTGCCGGTCGAGGGGAAGGTGAGCGGCGAGAACAAGGGCGGCTTCCAGGTCGACCTGCCCGGCGCGCGCGGGTTCGTGCCGTTCTCGCAGATGGACGCCGGGCTCCGGCCGCCGCCGTCCGAGCACATCGGCAAGACGTACCGGTTCCGCGTGCTGGAGGTGCGGGGCAAGGACGTGGTGCTCTCGCGCGCCGCGCTCCTGAGGGAGGAGCAGGCCGCGCAGCGCGCCGAGGTGCTCGCGAAGCTGGAGGAGGGGCAGGTCCTTCGGGTGGCTGTCGTCAAGGTCGAGACCTTCGGGCTGTTCGTGGACGTGGGCGCCGGGCTGCACGCGCTCGTGCCGCGGTCCGAGGTGTCGTGGAGCCGGTCGGACGAGGCGCGGTCCGGGATCCAGGCCGGCGACCAGGTCACGGTCAAGGTCATCCGCGTCGAGCGCGGGGGGGAGAAGCCGCGCGTGACCGTCAGCATCCGCGAGGCGGGGGACGACCCGTGGGCGCTGGTGCCGGAGCGCTTCCCGGTCGGGACGACCGCCAGGGGGCGCGTGACGCGGCTCGCGCAGTTCGGCGCGTTCGTGGAGCTGTCGCCGGGGATCGAGGGCCTGCTGCACGTGTCCGAGATGTCCGCGACGAAGCACGTCAGGACCCCGGGCGAGGTCGCGCGCCAGGGCGACGAGCTGACCGTGTCCGTCACCGCGGTCGACACCGCGGCGCGGCGGATCTCGCTGTCCATGAAGGTGCTGGAGGTCGCGGCGGACGAGCCCGACGCCGACACCAAGGCGCGGTTCATGGCCCCTCAGAGGGGCTCCCCGCAGGCGGGCGCGTCGCAGAAGGGCGCGGGCGAGACCGCGTTCGCGATCGCGCTCCGCAAGATGCAGGAGAAGCAGGGCAGGCGCTGACCCTCTCGCCGTCCGTGGCCGCCCCCCCGACCTCAGTTGAACGAGCAGTTCGCGACGGTGCCGGCGGAGCCGTTGCCGCCGGAGGTGCCGAGCGAGACGCCGCCCGATCCTCCGAAGCCTCCCGCGCCGCCGGAGAACGAGCGGCCCTGGGCGGTGCAGTTCGCGGCGCCCGGGGTGCCGGTGGTGCCGGACGTGTAGATGCCGTACGCGGCGCCGCCGCAGCCGCCGCCTCCGCCGCCGCCGTGGCCGCCCGCGCCGCCCTCGCCGCCCTTGCCGGCGTTCTGGAAGCACCAGCCCCAGCCGGGGCAGAGGCCACCGTTGCCGCCGTGGCCGCCGGTCCCGCCGACGCCGCCGTTGCCGCCGGAGCCGCCGTCGCCGCCGATGCCGAGGTAGACGACCGTGTTCTGGACGGTCGGCCACGCGCCGCCGACCACGAAGATGCCGAAGGAGCCGCCGCCGCCGCCGCCGCCGAGGCCGCCGGTGCCGCCGCACCCGCCGGACCCGCCGCCGCCGCCGTGGCCGCCGAGGCGGTCGTGTCCCGAGCAGTTGGCCTGGCAGTTGCCGCCGCCGCCCGCGCCGCCGCCGCCGCCGCCGCCGCCGTTGAGGCCGGTGCCCGCGTCGACGCCCGCGTTGCCCCGCCAGTGGCCGGAGACAACGGCGCCCGAGGTCGCGCTGCACGCCCCTCCGGCCGTGCCGTTCGTCCCGGCCGCGCCGTTCGTGCCGGGCGCGCCGGTCTGCGGGCTCGGCGGCAGGTAGCAGAGGCCGCCGCTCATGTAGCCGTCGTCGCCCGCGTCGCCGCCCGGGCCGGCCGCGCCGCCGCCCGTGCCGTCGCCGGGCTGGCCGTTCGCGCCGTCGTGGGCGGACTGCTCGCCGGAGGTGGCCGGCGGGCAGGTGTTCCAGCCGCCGTTGCCGCCGTTGACGTTGTCGGTGGTGCCGCAGGTGCGGACGCCGCCGTTCGCGTACTGGCGGTTGTTGGAGGTCGCGCACGGGTGGGAGGTGGTCTCGAACGCGTCGTACTGGGCCGCGTTCGCTGCCGTGCGGCCGGTGCCGTCCACGCCGGCGAGGCCGTTGCCCGCCGGGGTGCGGTCCTGGCCCGGGCCGGCGGTGCCCCCCCAGATCACGTTGTCCAGGATCTGGAAGCCGGCGTTCGAGCCCGACACGCGGACGGCGTAGGAGTTGCCGCCGACGGTCGGGTTGGCGGGGCCGTAGATGACGAAGCCGCGGAGGGTCGTGGCGCTCGTGATGGCGTTGGTCGCGGCGTCCACGGTCGTCCGGTGCGTGCCGGCGTCGCTCGACCGGATGATGGACATGGTGGACTCGGGGTGGGCCTCCCACGTGTCGGCGCGGTAGCCGCCGAAGAGGCTCTTGCCGTTCCGCATGACCACGGTCTCGACGTAGAGGCCGTCCGCGACCAGGACCTTGGAGCGGCTCGCGGCGGTCGAGCGGGCGAGCCCCTGCGCGATCGTGAGGCACGGATGGTTGCCCGCCCCGGTGCCGCCCGGGCCGAGGCCGCAGGTCGCGTCGTCGGCCGCGCCGGGGTCGGACTCGGAGACGTAGATCGCGGTGGTGTCGAGGAGGAACTCGCAGCCGTCGTCGGGGACCGCGTTCAGGTCGAAGTACCCGGCGTTGCAGTTCATCCGGCAGGCCGGCGTGGCGGGGGTCGTGTTGCAGGTGCCGTAGGCGTTCGGGAGCGCGTAGATGGCGGTGCAGTCCGTGTTGCAGTTGCCGCAGTTCGTCGCGCGGTAGTACTTGCCGCCCTGGATGAAGTCCTCGTCCGCGCTGTTGTCGCAGTCGTTGTCGAGGTAGTCGCAGACCTCGGGGGAGCCCGTCACCACGGGGGCGTTGCACTCGATGCCGGTGCCGTCGGCCTTGCAGACGCTGGTGCCGGAGCGGGCGCACACGCCGTAGCCGGTCGTGCAGACGTTGCCCTTGGCCGGCCAGATCTCGTCGGTCGCGCCGTCGCAGTCGTCGTCCTGGCCGTCGCACGTCTCGGTCGTTCCGGCCACGACCGGCGCGTTGCACTCGGTCGCGGTGCCGTCGGCGCGGCAGACGTGGACGCCGGTCCGGTAGCACTCGCCCGTGCCGGTGAAGCAGGCGGTGCCCTTGCTTGTGAACGTCTCGTCGGTCGCGGAGTCGCAGTCGTCGTCCTTGCCGTTGCACGTCTCGGGGGTGCCCGCGACGACCGGCGCGTTGCACTCGGTGCCCGTGCCGTCCGCCTTGCAGACCCGGATGCCGGTGCGGTAGCACTCGCCCACGCCCGCGGAGCCCC
>Ga0194127_10002570_pt1 | contig 24511 bp, 23 predicted proteins | sample TA2KigC100mmetaG_FD_148624 | JGI IMG/M metagenome (GOLD analysis project Ga0194127, IMG submission 148624) | Freshwater microbial communities from Lake Tanganyika, Tanzania - TA2015036 Kigoma Deep Cast 100m | ecosystem: Environmental > Aquatic > Freshwater > Lake | place: Tanzania: Lake...
GCATAAAGATTGCCTTCTTGCGTTCCCACATAGATTGTTTCGTTTGTATCAATTGCAGGAGAAGAATGTGTTCTGCCGCCCAAATCAAATCCCCACTTTAAGGTGCCATCAAGATTAACGGCATAGAGCTTGCCATTTATATCCGTAATGTAAACAGCGCCTTCGCCAACGGCTGGAGAGGCATCTATTTTATTTTCAGTTTCAAAACTCCACTTTGCGCTTCCATCTGCATTTAATGCATGCAGATGCTTATCCCAGGAACCGATATATATGATATTGTCTTTTCCTATGGAAGGAGATGAGGTCATAATCGGTGCCCCTGTTTTATAGCTCCACAAGAGTCTTCCATTTGGAGCAATAGCATAGAGTTTGCCGTCGTAAGAACTAATATACACCGTTCCTTTGTCGTCAATAGCAGGAGACGAATGAATAGCCCCGCCTGCCTGGAACTTCCACTTCAGCTTTCCGTCAGGAGTGAGTGCGTATATTCTCCCGTCGGCGGAACCAAAATAAACGATACCATCTGTGCCGATTGCTGGCGCGCCAAATATTTCGTCGGGTGTTTTAAAGGCCCATAAAACTTTTCCCTTCGGAGTTATAGATAACAAATTGCCATCCGTGCTGCCCACATAGATAACCCCGTCTGAATCCACCACAGGAGAAGACCATATTTCTCCAGAGCTGGAAATACTCCATTTTAAATTTTCGTTGAAAGGGCCTGCAAACGGCACCCGCCCCGTTCTTTGTAAGTTGTATCTATACATGGGGAAACTGTTCGATGCCTCTTGGGCATAAATGTCAGGGGCTGGTAATATACTAGACATTATGAGAGCGTTTGCGGTTAAGCAAAAAAGGGTGGTTTTAACATCTGAGAAAACATTTTTAAGCTTCATTAATCTTGCTCCTTCTATGGCATTAATGGTCTGGAATAACCAGTTCCTGTCCGACTTTCAAAGAATGTTGATTTTTTAGAATTTTTTTGTTGGCTTCTAATATTTTATTCCATTTTGCGCCGTCATTATAATATTTCACGGCTAGTTTGTAAAGCGAATCGCTTTGTTCTACTGTGTGCTTTTTTCCTGTTTGTGCAGTATCTTCCACTTCGGTCACTTGGGAAAGCGCAGGGGTAGTCGTTTCTGCCTTTGTCTTTTGTGATGTTGGCTTTTCTTCCGGGATAATAAGTTCTGTGCCGATCTTGAGACTGTTTCGGTCGTGAATCTTATCCTGATTTGCATTAAAAATAAGTAACCACTTAGAGACGTCTCCATAATACTTTTTGGCTATTTTATGAAGGTCATCATTAGATCGTACCTTGTGTATCTGAAATTTTGAGGCAGATTTTCTTTCACTTTCGGAAGAAACGTCCTTCCAAATTTCCTGCCCTGCGGTTTCAGATACACTCGATGATACGTTTACCGGTTCTTCTTTTGCCTTCGTCCATACCCCTTCAATTTCGTTGTCTTCCTGTTCAGCCGGTTGTTCCTGAATTTTAGCTGTACTTATAACAGGCTCTGCCTTTTGTTCCGTATTCTGTACGGTCGTTGTTATTTCCTTAAAAGTATCCTGAGATGCGTTGGGAGGAGACTGCGGCAGTTCGTTTATATCCAGCGCACCTACTTGTGTGTCTTCCTCCGCTTCGGGAATAGGAATAGTTGGTTCTTTGACGGCGGTTCTTGTGCTCAGGAAGACACCAATGATTGCCAGAATAATCACCCCTAAAATTACACCAACTTGCACATCTCTTTTCATTGTTTTTAGTCCTTTCGAGGGTTATATAGGAATGAAAAAAACTGAATTAAATATCCACTCCTCCAAACGTACTTCACGTGCAATTGATTTTATACCACATTTCCTATCGTTTTTATGCGTTCCTGGCTACCTCCTCCCTTCTTTGAATTGTGGGATTTTGCCTGGGCAATGCCTGGCTTGAAGGAAGTCCCTTCCACTTAATGAGCATAGGACATGCGATAAATATTGTAGAATACGTACCGACGATAATACCGACTAACATGACAAATGCAAATCCATGAATCTCTGCGCCTCCCAGGAAAAACAGCGCACACAGCACACCAATAGTCGTAATACCGGTAAGGATGGTGCGGCTTAATGTCTGGTTGATGCTGTCGTTAACCAATTGCGGGGTTAAAACATTGCCCCGTACGCCCATGTTTTCCCTGATCCTATCAAATATAACGATGGTATCATTCAGGGAATAACCAACCACAGTCAGAAACGCGGCGACCATGGCGCTGTCTATTTTCATATTTCCAAACAAATAATCTGCAACAGACACGGCGCCCAGGGTAATCAGGATATCATGGATTACCGCAATAATTGCAGCAGAACCAAATTTGAAATCTCCGAAACGGAACCACACGTAGAATATTGTTGCAATACAAGAGAAGATTACAGCCAAAATGGCACGGCTTTTCATCTCACCTGCAACCGTTGCGCCAATACTTACAACCCTTTTCAGTGGATTGGGCATTTCAAACGCATTTTTAATGGCGCTTTTAATAGCTTCTTCATTTTGTTGAGAATTGAAAGCGATCTTAACGGTTTGATATTCCATTCCGGACTCTAACCCCTGTTCAAGCATATTGGAATATCCCGCAGAAGTCAGCGCTTCTTCAATAAGTTCTTTTTTCAGCGGTTTTGACAATGTCATGCGAAATTGTGCCGGACTCGATTCCTTTCCCTGGACAGAAACATCGTTCAATACTTCAAAAGAGACATCTATTTTTTCTGCATATAGATTGTCTTTAAACGTATTCACGACGTCTTCCTTGATTTTCTCCTGTATTTTTCCCGCACTCAAAGGCTTCATGTAAATTGCAAATAATTGTGCCGGAGCATTCAGCGCATACACACTCTTGACAGCATCTTTAATGGATTTGATTCCATTGATCATCGCTATAAAGTTCCCCTTACTTATACTTTCTTTTAATTCGATGTTGATCGCTACATCTCCGGTATTGTAAATACTCGGTATTGAAACCGTTTCTTTCACTGTCTGCTTTACATCCTGCAAGATTGTTCTTGGTCCTTCTATTCTCAATTTCCTTGCACGTGCTGTTGCTGAATCTTTTGATTGTGACGTTACTGAAATATTAACAAAACCCTGCCTGTTTAACTCTTGATTGAGAACAAGGGGATCTATCGGTTCGCCGGATTCAACGTCTATGAAAGGCTTGGATGCCTGCATACCGACATCCTGTGTTTGCAATGCCTCGGCGATATCCCCCATTGTTATTTTGATATCGTGGTATACAAGATTATTTTTCAATCCATCAACAATAGCATTCATCAGTTGCTGGCGTTTTGTGATATCTTCCAGACCGGCAACACTCACCAAATATTCTTTTGCAGGCTGATTAACCGGTGTTATAGATACGACATCTTCCTCACTGTAACCGGCCGTCCTTAAGTTCTTTTGAATAACTATTTCATCGGTTGGTTTTTGCAGCCTGAGATTAAAAACGGTTGGTTCAATAAAATCCATCTCGGCAACCAGACCTGCTTTATCCAGGGCGCTTTTTATATCCTCTGTTAATTTTTGTTTTACCTTTTTCTCGTTTAGTTCTTTTATTCGGATGCCAAATTCATTTGAGGTAGATGTAAACTGGGTCAGATTTTCACCGGACATAATACTCTGCACCTCGGCTTCTTCATAACCCGTTTCACCAAGCGCAGTCCTCATAAATCCTGCCGGAGTTGGATTTTTCAGGTGTAAATGAACCAGCGTTCCACCGGTAAAGTCGATGTCGTATTTCTTGTTTCCACGAATGACAAACGTCGTTATTCCACCGATGATACATGCGCCGGAAACAGCAACCAGAATAAAGCGATAATTAATAAATCTGGTTCTGGGAATGCCAATAAGTTTAAACATGGAGAAATTCTTGATCCAGGTCAAATCCATAAATAATTCATATATGACTCTTGTTACAAAAATGGCGGTAAACAGGTTAATAATTAAACCAATTATCAATGTCCATGCGAATCCCTTCACAGGACCTGTACCCACGGCAGCAAGTATTACCCCTGTAATCAAGGTTGTGACGTTAGAATCGAATATAGCGGAAAACGCCTTTTCATAGCCTGCTTTAACGGCCGCACGGACCGGTTTCCCTTTAGCCTTTTCTTCACGAATCCTTTCAAAAATGAGCACGTTGGCGTCAATTCCCATACCGATCATAAGAACCAGACCCGCTATACCGGGAAGTGTCGTAGTAGCGTTGAGCAGCGCCATTGCCCCAATTATCAGAAAGATATTTAATGCGTTTGCACAGTTAGCAACCCACCCTACGCCCATATAATAGATTCCGATGAAAAGGATGGCAAATGCGCCTCCGATAGCGCCTGCCAGCAATCCTCTATTAATTGAATCCCTTCCCAGGCTTGGCCCAACCATAGTCTCCATTTCGAGTTCGAGATCTGCCGGAAGACTTCCCGCCCGCATGATGGCAATGAGCTCATTAACCTCATCCTGCGTAAAATTTCCTTCAATAATGCCTGACCCCGGAATGCGGTCACGAATGACAGGCGCCGAGTAAAGCGTGCCGTCGAGGATAATTGCCAGGGGTTTACCAATGTTTCTCTCGGTGAGTTGCCCAAATTTGGATTTACCAATAGCATCAAATTCAAAACCGACGACAGGCTCAATTCCCTTGCGGTCGGCGTATATTCTGGACAGGTGTTCTCCAGATATCTCTGTTTTGTTTCGAATAAGGTACCATTTGTTCGCTTCGCCTTCTTCTCCCTTTTTCTTTCTTAGCCAGTGTTTATAAAAACCGGGAACTTGTTTTCCTTCCAGCGCATCTTTATATTCAGGGCTATCACTGCTGGCTGCCAGCCTGAATTCAAGTTTACCAAGACGCGTAATTCGATTCTTCAGCGCCTCTATTTCCGTCTTTGTGGCGCCGGGAACCTGAATAAGTATCCGATGGCTGCCATGCTCTTGAATCCTGTATTCTATAACTCCCTGGGGATCTATCCTCTTCTTTAATACCTCAATAATTTCTTTTGTAATACCCGGATGGTCTTCTCTTTCATCGACTCGCACCCTATAAAGTAATTCGGAGCCGCCCTTGAGGTCTAATCCAAGCTTTATTTTACCTTTTGACGTGTATTCGACGGTCTTGTTGCGCACCTGCTTTCCGTCTTTATCTGTTTCTTCACTGACAATCGTCTCGCGAATAACGGGATTTGTTATGAAGAAATTTGTCCATGATTTTTCCAGCGTTGTCCGCTCAACGACCTTGCCGTCGATTTCTTTAACGCTCTCCCTCTTTAAAACTTTTTCTGCCGGTGGATACAAAATCATTATACCGATAGCGATAATTACAGCAATGAGAGGTATTTTCCACCTTAAATTTTTAGTCATTTGGTTCTCCTCAACAGGCTCCCTTTCCGTTGTTCGTAATAAATAGCTGTTTCATAAATAATAATGGGTTACTTTGTTTCCTTGCTTTCTTTTGCAATTTCTTTTGGTTCTTCAGTCTCTTCGTGAGAAACCTCTAATACCGCTGCAATTGCACTCCTATCAATCTTGACTTTTATGTCCTTGGCATCATCAATGCGGAGAATGACCTCGTTCTCTCTGACGGAGGTAATGACTCCGTGCATGCCGCCGGCAGTTACGACTCTATCGTTCTTCTTGACTCTGGATAGAAGCGCCTTGCGTTCTCTTTCCTTCCTTTTCTGCGGTCTCAGTATTAAAAAGTACATAACAACAAACATTAGTATAAAAGGAAGTAGCATGGACAGCATGCCACCTGGCGATGATTGTTTCCCAGCCGCTTGTAATAAAAAAAACATAATATTCCTCCTTGCCCGTATTAAAAAAGTTTAACTCAAAATATAGATTGCGAATTAATTCTTACTGATTTCGGACTGTTTTAATAAAAAGTTGGTTTTAAAATCTTTGAATTCACCTTTCTTAATGGATTCTCTTGTTTCCTGCATCAGATTTTGAAAATAATATATATTGTGCAATGACATCAAGGTTAATCCCAGTATCTCGTTTGCCAGAAAAAGATGTCGCAAATATGCCCTTGTAAAATTCCGGCATGTATAACAACCGCACATTTCGTCAAGGGGTTTTGCGTCTTCTTTATATTGGCTGTTCAGTATCTTTACTTTTCCTGTGCTGGTAAAGGCGCATCCGTTTCTTCCATTGCGGGTGGGGACTACGCAATCAAACATGTCAATTCCACGTTCTACGGCATCCAGGATGTCCACAGGAAACCCAACACCCATAAGATACCGTGGTCTGTCCTCCGGTAAATATTCTACCGTATAGTCCAGCACTTCGTTCATCAGAAAACCTCCTTCTCCGACACTTAAACCACCGATTGCATATCCCTCAAAATTCATTTCCGTGAGGTTTCTTGCACATTCGATGCGAAGTTCCCTGAACACACTTCCCTGCACGATACCAAAGAGCGTTTGTTGCTTATTCTTGTGTGCACGTAAACAACGTTCTGCCCAATTAAGCGTTCTCTTTACAGCCACGCCCGCCCTATCCTGTTCGCATGGATAGGGGACACACTCATCGAATGCCATGATAATATCTGCACCGATGTCGTTTTGTATTTGCGTCATTCTTTCCGGGGTAAGGAACAACCTTGTCCCATCTATCGGCGACTGGAATTCCACCCCGTTATCGGAAACCTTTATCAGTCCCGTAAGCGAGAAGACCTGGTATCCACCGCTATCGGTAATAATTGCGCCTTTCCAACCCATAAATTTATGAAGACCGCCCAGTTGCCTGATAATTTTCTCGCCGGGTCTCAGGCAGAGATGATACGCATTACATAAGATAATCTTTGTGTCGGTCTCTTTTAAATACTCCGGCGTTAAAGTTTTGATTGTGCCCTGTGTACCGACCGGCATAAAAACGGGTGTGGGAATTTTACCATCAGCCAATTGAATCTCACCACACCGGGCCTTTGTCTGCTTATCAACCGCAAGGACTTTAAAATCCAACAACATCTCCACTGAGAGGCATTAATATACTCGAACCAACTCTATCTTCGGATAGTAATGTTTTAAAATAGCAGTCCACTGAAAACCCTTTTCAGCCATGGCCTGAGCGCCGTACTGACAAAGTCCCACGCCATGTCCCCACCCCCTGCCTGAAAAGGTAATACTTTTCCCGTTATTTTTTGAATCGAAGGCCGTGCTGTATAAATAATTAGGGCCAACCATCAACCGGAAATCATTCGCATTCATTTCTTTGCTTCCGTTTGCAGAAATGATTTCCACCTTCGAACCATGCTTGCCGGCTCCTGGGTTTATAGCCTTTATTGAATAAATGTTTGACACATACACCTTCGCGTCTCCCAATCTTCTTTCGATTTCTGATTTGTTAATATCCGTACTCCATCTGGAATATTTCGAGTTATTACAGTAGTTACACGTCACACCACTTAAGGGCGGTATGCTGTCTTTCCCGAATACACTCCGAACATCTTCCGTATGCCCGCCGCACGTACTATGAAAATAGGCAGGGAAGATATTCCAATTGTAAACCATAACTACGCCTTTTGTATCCTGGACGATTTTATTGAGCCGTGGCGATTCAGAAGACATACCACGATACGCAAGATCCTGCATGTCAAGATGGTAGGCGTCATTCCCCCTTACCTTCTTCTTATACATCACATAGGTTCTTGCCGTTACTGCCTGGGCACGCAAAGCCTCTTCATCCCAGGTTGGCGGCATTTCACTGCCAAGAACACCTGAAATAAAACTTTCTAAATCTACTTCCTCGATTACTGAGAATTTATTGTTAAATTGCTGTACGATCCTGATTTCACCGCGATACCGTATATTATTTAATTCAATTGCTCCGTCGCGCAGACCCGTAATCCGTATTTCACTATTGTTATACTGCTTGTTTCCAATATTAATACAGCCACTCGTTATAAATATTTTAGACTTTTGCAGTCCTTGTCCCTGGTCGATAATATTCGTCAAACTGCCAGTAATCTGATAGCTGCCATTGATAGCTAATTGAGCTTCCCGGGTGTCATTTATAAGAAGCACACGCAAAACGGGTACTTTATCTAGGATACGTCCGTAATCATGAACTACAGTAGTACCTCTCTGGCAGGAAAGAGGTGTTCCCACAGACATAGCTGGTAATAACGTTGCGATCATTAAGAGTAATGTCCTACCCATGTCATCTTGTGCTCACAATTATCAAAGGCAATAGAATAGTTCCTTTTTTTCTGTGTTTTCGTGCTGCTCATAAATTTACAACCTGACCAGAGTCATTGGAGCAAATATCAGGAAATTCCCATTCAATCAGTCGCATCTATCCAAAACAGTCGCACCTCTGCAATTCCTTTTCGGCACCTAAAATCTTACGAGAGTTTTCTTTATTATAGGGGCTGTTGCCTTTGTATAATTCTCGGGTGGTATCTTTGTATCTTTCATATTCACTGAAGACGCATCCACAATAGCCCTGCCTGTAAATCATTTTTTTCCTGGCTATATCGTGGCTGCATTCAGATAAGTGACGATAATCACGATAGACAAAATCAACCGCATGTTCTCTTGATAAATTTTCTGAAATCATTTTCAGTTGTTCGTGATTCTGATAGACGCTAAACAACATCGTGGACGTGAAGGCATCAAATCCGTTTTTCTTTGCGTAATCCGCAGTAAATTTGAGCCGTAAAGCGTAACAATCGGCGCAGCGATCGTCCCCTTCATAATCGACATTCTTCAAATATTCCCTTATACCATACTCCTCATAGTAAATGACCGGGATGGGATCGCTTTCCTGAAATACACGCAAAGCCTTCAATCTTCGCCTGAATTCAAGGAATGGATGTATATTTGGATTGTAAAAGAGCCCGGTAACTTCAAAACCTTCTTTTCTCAGCTCATTTAACGGCGCGCATAGACAACATGCACAGCATATATGTAACAATAGATTCATCTGCTGACTCCTTTAAAAGAGCCTTTTTTGGAGTCCTGTTTCTGTATTATACCCGAGATGTTCATATGCCAGCTTTGTGGCAATCCTTCCACGAGGCGTTTTATCCAGGTATCCCTTCTGGATCAGAAACGATTCGTACACCTCCTCAATGGTATCCTCTTCTTCACTTACCGAAACGGCAATGGTTTTCAAGCCGACAGGACCTCCGCCATAACGGATCACGGTTTCCAGTATTTTACGGTCCATGTCTCCCAAACCATTCTCGTCCACACCCAACATTTCCAAACCAATTCTGGCTACTTCTTCGGTAATAATATCGTTTCCACGCACCTGCGCAACATCCCGAATACGTCTTAAAAATCTATTAGCTATTCTTGGGGTGCCTCGTGACCGTTTTGCAACAATTTCCGCGCCTTTCTCGTTTATTTGAATAGAGAGAATGCGGGCAGAATTATTCACAATTTTGTAAAGGTCAGTCCATGGATAGAACTCCAGTTTCTCCAACACGCCAAAACGGGAACGAAGAGGAGCGGTAAGTAACCCTTCGCGGGTAGTCGATCCAATGAGCGTAAACTTTGGCAAATTGATTTTAACCGACCTTGCCTTGGGTCCCTGATCAATGATAATATCAATGGAAAAATCTTCCATTGCTGAATACAAATACTCTTCAACCGTTGTGTTCAGCCTGTGAATTTCGTCGATAAAAAGGATGTCTCCCTGCTGCAAGTTTGACAGGATACCCGCAAGGTCCACGGGTTTATCCAGGATCGGACCTGACGTCGTTTTGATTGCTGTGTTAATTTCATTGGCAATAATTTGCGATAATGTTGTTTTTCCTAAGCCAGGAGGTCCGGAAAACAAGATGTGGTCTAGCGGTTCTCCCCTTTTCTTTGCAGCTTCTATGTAAATGAGCAGATTTTCTTTTATACGATTCTGTCCAATAAAATCGCTGAACCGTTTTGGCCTAAGCGTAAGGTCTAGATTTTTATCCTCAACGATTACCGTAGAGGATAAAATATCTTCTTTTAACATACTTGTCCTCATGGAAATGGGGATTCGAATCCTATAATACGGTCAGGAATCTTACACGAGTATCAGGCCTTATATTTCAGCGCTTCCCTAACAAGTACCTCGATGTTATCGATTGTTTGCAATTTTTTTGCTGCGTCGCTTACCGCCTTTTCAGCAATTGACCTCCCATAACCCAGGGAAATCAACGCCATGACTGCATCTGATACAAACGCCTTTTGTTGGACATCCATACCCGTGGATATCGATGTTGTAATTTCTTTTATGGTTTCCTTAAGTTCCAGGATAATTCGCTCAGCGGTCTTTTTCCCCACGCCTTTGATTTTTTCCAATGCCTTTGCGTCTTCATTTACTACGGCACGTTTAATATCATCTACCGTACTCCCGGATAGTATCGTAATTGCCGTATTAGGTCCTATGCCGTTTACCGACAACAATAACTGAAATAAATCCCTTTCTTCTCCCGTTGCAAATCCAAAAATCTTTATCTGATCTTCCCTTATAAATAACTGGGTGAGAATTGTAACTTCACCATGTTTGGGGATTTTCTCGAAGGTAGATAGTGGAATGTGTAATAAATAGCCGATGCCCGCTACTTCCAAGATCAGGCGGGTTGGAGATTTGTTAATCACCCGTCCTCGGATGTAATCTAACATGTACGCATCGTCCCCAGCATATTGTAATTAAACCATCCGAAAAAAACTTTGAAAATACTACTCTGTTGCGTTCTTTTCCAAATCCGCCTCACAATCGTCGTTCGTTCTTAAACTCAGTCCAACCTTAGAGAGAGTTTCTTTTAACTCGTCTATATAATTTTGTTTAACACCTTCCTCGAGCAACTCACTCTCAGTTTTTTCTTTAATGTCGCTAATTGTTTCAATTCCTGCATTGCTAAGGGCATTGCAACATCGGGTAGAGAGTCCAAGTTCTGAAACAGTTTCCATAGAATCCTTATCCTGGTCTTTGTTTATTTTACTAAACAAATCGGCTTCATTGTAACTTTCCAATGCCTGACCTAACCGCAAACCTTTTTGGGACAAAATAACCTTAATCTCATTGAGTGAGGTTTCTCCAAAATTTTTAAAAGAGAGCAAATCTGCTTCTGTGATTCTGGTAAGGTCTTTCAATGTTCTGATGTTCATCTTTTCCAAACAATTTTTGCTTCTCACGGAAAGCTCAAAATCAGAAATGGGAATATTCAACACTTCGCTTTCTTTCCCTTGTTTCTTCGATACTTCCTCGTCATAATACATCATCATTGAGGCTCTTGCATCTTTTAAAAATAATGCAGCCCTGTCATGGGTTGGCTCGGCGTCTAAGATTGACTCAAAACAAAATACCGCATCATCATGTTTGCCTGTATCTTCATACAGTATTCCCAAATTGATAAACGCATTCGTATAAGGAGGGTGTAACTTTGCACACTTCTCGTAATATTCTATGGCCTTTTCGTCTTCCCCCCCCATGTCGTAGTTAAATGCCATTCGGAAAAGAGTCTTTGCATGGTCGGGATCGATTTTAAGCGACTGTTCATATTTATTGAAAGCCTCCTGATACTCTCCCAGATCATCCAGACAATGTCCCCATTGATAATACAATTCTGCGCTGTTTGCATGTGAATGTGAAAAACTTTTAATAATTTTTAATGCATCATCGATATTGCCCGACATTCTTTTTGTCTCGACAATATCCATCACAATATCAAACTCTTCTGCGTCTGTTTTTTTTGCACGTTCAAAACATTCCAAAGCCTGATTATAATCGCCTAATTCCCGGTAGCATTTTCCCAAAAAATAAGCCCCTAACTTCCTTGATTTTACTTCCTTTAATAGCTCTACTGCCTCTTTTATTCTTCCTACTACCCATTCACAGATACCCAAGAGGAGAGTTAAATCTTTCGTTCTGGCCCCATCACGTTCCTTTTTTATATCAACCTTTAGCGTCTCGTTTTTTTTATCTAGTTTTTCCCTGTTTTCCTTAGAAACGTGTACTTGTTCTTTTATACGTAAAACAGTTTCCCTTGATATTGTTTCTGCTTCCAATAGCTTATCAAGATCAATCTCCGTGATTGCAGGCGTCATTTTATTATCCTCCCACACTTCAAAAATATCAGTTACCAAAGGGTTAATTTTGATAACTTTAAAGGTTGAAGTTTAACAAACATACATTATAAATTCAACTAAATTTTACTGCACAATTTTTGTAATAATTTTATTTTTTCCCTTGCTTTGATATTTATCGTTTGATATTATCTGTTCATGTGGTTTGGTCGTATCGTAAAGTTGCATTATAACTATAGTAATGTTTAAGGCTACGCAGGCTAGCGCCACGTAGCCTTTTTTATTTTATAATCTTTTTAAATATATATTGAGAGGGGGTGATTTTGAAATGGCAACAGGAACCGTGAAGTGGTTTAACGACAAAAAGGGATTTGGTTTTATTTCCCAGGATAATGGAGAGGATGTATTTGTACATCAAACTTCGATCGAAGCCGAGGGGTTTAGAACCCTTGCCGAGGGAGATAAGGTCGAGTTCGAGGTCATAAAGGACCAGAAGGGCTACAAGGCTACAAAAGTACGCAAATTATAAATTTTTAAAAGAATACTCTTATTACAGCAAAATCGATTTTAGCCGTCGTTGTATAAATATAATATAGAGTAGTCAACTAATTATAATTGCGAAATTTTATATGTTTGAAAATTCATTAAAATGAGAGGGAGGTGATTTTAGAATGGCAACGGGGACCGTGAAGTGGTTTAACGACAAGAAGGGATTTGGTTTTATTTCCCAGGACAACGGAGATGATGTTTTTGTACATCAAACCTCGATCGAAGGCGAGGGGTTTAGAACCCTTGCAGAAGGAGATAAGGTCGAGTTCGAGGTCATAAAGGACCAGAAGGGCTACAAGGCCACAAAAGTACGCAAATTATAAATTTTTATTAAAAAGCGCACTCTTATATTATATAGCATAATCGATTATAGTCGACTGGCGTGTAAAAATAGGGAGTTGTCACTTAATTATAATTGCGACATCAGAGCCCCAATATCTGTAAAGGATATTGGGGCTTTTTTATTTCTGAGTCACTAACGCTGCATAAGAATCTAAAATGTCTTCTTGCTTAATGATGCCAGAATCTTTTCATATTTCTTACGCAATTTCTTTTCATGTTTTATAGCATCCTTAACAATTCTGTTAAAGAATGCTTTTACGAAGGGGTCTGTCTCCTGATCCGCCATTTTCAAGTATTTTTCTTGCAGTTCACGTTCGTCTCTTGCCACCATTTCAATTGCTTCGGATAGATTCATTCTACGTCTCCCTTTTCAAATTTTTTAAGACTAAAACACGATATTTTGTAATAATAAATTACCAAATAGGCAAATAAATATCAACAGCTTTAATTCTGAGAAAAACACCGTGAGTTAAAGTTATTCAAACAGGCTGCCCTTGTAGAATTTTCCCGTTGCTTTTAGAAAGCGCTTCTATTATTCTTGGTTTTGGTTTATCTTTTTAAACTATTAAATAATCTTCAAGAAAGTTACAAAGTTATTTCAAGCGTTGTCTACGCTCAAATCAGAGCGTTTATCCGGGGTTAATAATAAAAGAAGATCTGAATCATGTTCAATAAAATGTTATATTGTGTTCCTTTTTTGTGTATTCTTGTAGTATTCGTGATGTGTATGGATACCTTTGCTGAAGATAGTATACAGGTGTCTGTCGCTGACCAGAGGTTTGATGTCGAAAACTTCTTTTATCTGAAAGAAAAGGGATTTCGGAAGGATAAGGTCGATTTTAATAAAGGATGGCTGGGAATCTTTATGGAAAATGCTGAAGGAAAGGGCATTTTGGTAAAGGAAATTACCATGGGGTCGCCTGCAGATGAGGCAGGTTTGAAGACAGGCGATATTATTACGAAGATTAATAACGAAACTACGATAGATAAGGACGGTCTCAATCTCATCAACTTTAAAAAAACAATTGAAACAACAGGGGCAGGGGGCGTACCTGAGCTTACCGTTTCCAGAAATGATACAGAAACGGTGATTAAACCAAAATTGGTTGCAAAACTTCTTACGAATACGACCGCGCCAGTTTCTTCTTTGACATGGTTGAACGAAGGGTCTATGTCTGATTCATCTCAAAAATCCGAAAAATCTTTCATCGATTTCGCCATTCAAAATGAAACGTACAAAGAAAGACTTGGAACGACAATACAGCGAATTGGTGAAGAGGCATACGTACGGGAAGGTTTTCAGACAAATAACAAGGTAAATACATTCCGCCTGTCTATCGTAGATTATTTAATGCTGCACCCATTTGATACCCTTCAGATCGGTCAGAACATCCATGGAAACTTGATAGACAAAGATATAGGTACCCAGGTGGAATTTGCGGCAAAGTTATTAGATGTTGGATTTCCTCGTAAAAGAGAACAAATTGTTGCGGCTGGCTCGTTGCAGGAACGACTCCAACTCATTATCGATGGTTTATCGCCCTGTGTTTCTCTCATAAAAGAGTCATTCCACAGCTTATCCCGGGAAGAGGCTGAATTCTTGTATCAAAATACCCAGAAGGTTTGGCTGCCAGATGAGAAGATAACGCCGCAGGATCTTACGAGGCTGCTGACGCTATCTCAAAAGGTTGATATTTCAAAATTATTTGAAGCCGTCTCAATACTTTTGAAGGAACTTACCCTTTTGAATTTTGAGCAGTTAACAGAAGCTAATACACCTCAAGATGCAGCACAAACTAAAGTTTCACCATTTAACTTGCCGGAACCTATTCGATGTCAAAATACTAAAAACAATCTACGTAGTAATGGTAAAGATGCAAAGGATTTTGCCGGAGATATCTTGTTTGTTCAGGACACAAACATCGGGAAAATTGTAGCGGGTGGGACAGGCATTTCTTATTATTATGCCGATGCAGCGGTAATTATCGACCTTGGAGGCGATGATTATTATTTCAATAATGCAGGCGCATCCAACAAGGAAATTCCCGTCTCTGTGTGTATTGATTTTTCAGGAAATGATGTTTATAACGCCGCAAATTCCTTTGCCCAGGGGACAGGAAGATTCGGTGTAGGTCTTCTTGCAGACTGCGGAGGAAATGATAAGTATTTGGGCCAAAATTTTTCACAAGGATCGTGCCTATTTGGCGTTGGGCTGCTGTTGGATAATAACGGAGATGATTTTTATGGCGGTCATGTATTAAATCAAGGAGTTGGTTTTTTTGGGGCAGGACTGCTTAGTGACCTCAAGGGCAGCGATGTCTATTTTAGCGGACAATATGCCCAGGGCGTTGGATTTACAAAGGGGTTTGGCGCTTTAATAGATTCTAGTGGAAATGATTTCTACTTTGCGGGAGGTAAATATCCCGATTTCAGAGACCCCGAAAAATCATTTCAGTCCATGTCTCAGGGAATGGGCATGGGCATCAGGCCGGAAGAAACCGTTGTTGGCGCATCAGGAGGTGTCGGTGTGCTCATCGACCAAAAAGGAAATGATCGGTATCATGGAGACTATTTTTCACAGGGCAGCGGATACTATTTTTCGTTAGGATTACTCCACGACAATGAGGGAACTGATAAATATTATGCCGGTCGCTATGCCCAGGGTGCTGGTATCCATTCAGCTATCGGTTTATTGGAAGACACATCGGGAGACGATACATACGAGTGCTCTTTTGGCGTCTCCCAGGGATGCGGACACGACACCGGTATCGGGTTTCTGGTGGATTATAGTGGAGACGATGCTTATCGCAGTGCAACCTCTTCGCAAGGCATTGGTCTTGAAAAGGGTATGGGCATTTTGGCCGATTTTTGCGGGAATGACGGCTATTATGCAAATGACAACAGTCAGGGTTTTTCATCTCCTTCAAAAACCGAAGACATTATCGGTATTGGGATGTTAATTGACAATCAAGGAAACCGCGATACTTTACAAGAAAATCTGTTATTGTATCGAGCGAATGGGGGACTCGTATTAAATAAATAACCATAATTACCCTGGCGCGTGGTTTTCCCCGTCTGACGAGCGCCTGTTATAACAATTACGCGATCTTGTTTTATCCTGGATAGTATACTATCCAGGATGTCTCGCCTGATATAATCCATAAAAATTTGTTATCATTGCTATTGCAAATTTGCAAGGTAATTTTGCAATGTAAATGCAAGCCTTAACGGGTATTTTTCTGTCATGCAATTGTTAACGATAGTGCCTGTTCAACTCAGAAGCGTATTTTGTGCCTATGGTGTCTGCATGCTGATTCAACCAATCGCTCAGCCTCGTCTTTCCTGTCGGAGGATTTTCAGATACAAGCAGATTCTCTATCAACCCCGCGACTTCATCTCGAGTCAACACCACGTCGTTGACCATATACCCTATACATTTTGAGAGAAAAAACGCCAATCCCGGTCTCAGATGAATGATCCTCGCTTTACTCTGAACCCTGTCGGCAATGAGCCGAATCAGTTCTTCATACCTGAAAATCTCCGGGCCAACGGCATCTACTGTCACATTATCATTGGACTGTCCGGCGTTTACCGCTATCCCGGCTACGTCTTCCACAAAGACAGGCTGCAATCGATAGTCACCATCTCCCGGAATGGCAAATACCGGCAAATTCCGTAGAAACCAAGCGATATTGTTGATGAGGATGTCCTCGTGCCCAAAGATTACGGTCGGTCGAATGAGGGCATAGGAAATACCGGACTGGATGATAGCTTTTTCAAGGATTCCTTTTCCTCTGAAATAGGGAAAGGGGGATTCTTCTGCGGCGTTTGTGATGCTGATGTGTACAATCCTGCGGATTCCTGCTTCTTTCGCTGCATTGATGAGTATCTTCGTGTTTACAACGGCAGTATCATAGGTAACCTGTCCATACGGGAAGCGCACCCAGTATGTGTTGTAAAGGGTGGTGGCTCCCTGCAAAGCCCTTCTTAATTCCGCTGGATTACCGAAATGAAATGGGGCGACACTTATCTGATTACCGAACGGATTCGGACGGTTGGGGTGTCCGGTGAGCGTTTTGACCTTCTTCCCTATTGAAAGAAGTCTTTTGGTTATATACTTACCCGTGTAGCCAAACGCACCTGTAACAATATTCAATTCCTGAGTTTCCATGTCCACAGCCATAATCTGGACAAACCAGAACCAAATTAGTTCTTCGGCATCTTTTTCTTATTTAATCTAATTCTTTACCCACCCCTTCATTCCCCTCCCAGGCAGGGATTTTTTGATTCACCTTTTTGCGATCTGCAATACCGCAATCACAGTAATAAACAGAAACATCCCGTCAAATATCAGATTTTCCAAACCCTTAAGTCCCGATAGTGCAAACAAATATATCATGACATAGATTACTGCACCGCCTGCAATGAGGCCAAAGACATAACCGAGTCGGTGATGAAGGATCAAAAGCACCGATGCGGACAGGTAAAGCGGTATGAAAAACATGTCCGGCCATATCAGGGCATTATATGCTACTTCAGGAAAGGCATCAGGGCGTTTCCAACTACCAGCTATAACTGAAAATACTACGTAAGCCTGGAAAAGTCCCCAAACGGCAAACCAGACAATTGCAAACCACGGCCTTTTCATTTGCTTTCACTTTTCTTCTTTACTTAGGCTAGCACACCAAGAACTATAATTCATTTACGTTATTCTCTTTACTTTCGCTTGTTCTTCTCATAAGAAGACACTATTATACAAATACAGAATATGAATAATATCGGCCATATTAGAGGAAGTTTTGGCTGTTTCCTTATTTATGCAGCGATCGTTGACGTATATTACCTCTTTCAATAACTGTAAACTTGCCAAAAAGTTCTACCTTCCTCATATTAAATAATTTTTGCAATTGTTCAGCAGGTTCTTCCGGCGTGATCGGATGAAAACGAAAATAAATAATGCCTGGAACAGAAAATTTGTAACGATATATCAATTCACCATAGTCTCTATCAAGTGTCAAAACAATCCTTGCTTCTTTCTGTGCACGGAACAAAACATCTCGATCATTAATACCAGGAGTTTCTTCTAGCACGCTAACAATATCATGTCCATTATTGCGAAGAATTCTTATACTCAAAAGTGGAAAATTTTCATTGGCCAGAAATTGCATATAAAGATTCCTCTTTCATGCAATCAGCGGCGAAGGCAAAAACAGCCTGTAAACTCTTGCGTGTAAGGGTTGGATAATTTTCTAATACCTGTTGTTCTGTCCAACCCGATGCAAAAAGGCCCAGAATAAACTCAACGGATAAGCGTGTCCCCTTAACCACTGGTTTTCCAAGTAAAATTTCAGGATCAGAATGTATATGTTCTCTCCAGTTCATGTCTTCCACAGTTTATACTCCTTGCTAAATATTTCCTAGATTATACACGAATGAAATTTTATCTCCCTATTCTGATGAAAACAATTTTACCTAAACCGCCTTTTCTCCCCTTTCACCGGTACGGATACGGATAACATCCATGATAGGATTAATAAATATCTTCCCATCCCCAATATTGCCAGTCTTTGCCTCCTTGACAATACACTGGACGATTTTCTCGACGTCCTTATCCGCAACCACCATTTCCATCTGCATTTTGCTTATGAGGTCTGTCTTATAGGTCCTGCCGCGCCACTGTTCGGTAATGCCCTTTTGATTACCGTGCCCCTTTACCCCGGTCACCGTCATCCCCGGATACCCAACATCCGACAGGGCATCCTTCACCATAGAGAACCTATCTTCCCTCACAATTGCTGTAATCTTTTTCATGCCTTATCCTCCAAAAAAATATTAATGATAATTCTTACCATTACTCTATATCTCCATCATCTAGACGATACGGGGAATTAATACCAGGGCGGGAAATCAGTTTCCCCGTGTAGGTAATCGTACTCCCCTCCCTAACACTCATGACCTTTTCAAACATCCTCCAGTCAAATACGATTTCTACTTCCGCATTCTTGTCCATCCGGCGGCTCACCCCCAGGCGATTCCAGTCCACACGTCCCATCCCCTTGTATACTATGATTCCCTGCCATCGAACATATTTGTCTTTATATTTTTTCCACAAATCTTTCTTCTCAGCACGAGACAGCGAACTCTCCTCTCCAAATTTTTTGTCCATTTCATTAAAAGAAATATCAATGAATTCCCTTGGTATTTCTTCTATTTCTGATTTTGTAATCTCTTTCGCTGTTGGTTGCCCGTTATCACGGGCATTATTGGCTTGTAGTGGCTGTTTTGCAGTTGTTTCCGCCGAAGCGGCCTGCGCCGCAGATGGTATCTCTGATGCAACCAATTCTTTTTTACTGATTTTCGAAGGAATGGGTTCGGCATCCGTATACAGCCTCCAAAATATGTCTTTATAACTAAGGATTCTCCCTGAATCATGGTGAAATACAACATCACCACAAATATTCCTATCCCGATACGCTGTCCAGTTGTACACACCGGTCACCAGTACCCTATTATCCAGTATAATAAAATCTTGTACCGGACTGCCACACAATTGTGTCTTCAATACTCTGACATCAAATCCTTTATCAATTAGCATCTCTGCAAGGGAACCTTTTGCACCGTTGCTATCCCGCTCTAACATCGTCACACGCACCTGAACACCTCTCTCTCTTGCACCATCCAGATACTCACCAATCTCAAGGGCAGCAAAATCGTGGATACAAATATCGACACGATGTTGCGCATATTCAATGCCTTCACGTAACCGTTCTCCAACAGCGCCATCAGGAATATAAGAGACGCTATGCGCCGTACATAAGGAACTATAAATATACCAGAAAAAACCTGCAAATAACAATTTTTTCATATACCTGTATTTCCCCTGTATGCGAGAAATGCCTTGTGTAAATTATCCAGAACATCTGTAGCAATCAATGAAATTTCGCCTTTCTCCCGCGCCGCAATATCGCCGGCCAGACCATGCAAATAAGCGCCCAATTGTGCCGCATCAAACGGGGTGTATTGTTGTCCCAAAAAGGCAGCAATCATGCCCGTCAGCACGTCTCCAGCGCCGGCGGTAGCCATTCCGGGATTGCCTGTCTCGTTAATATAAAACTTCTCTTCATCCATAACAATGGTCTTGTGACCTTTCAACACCAGGGTTACGTTTTTCCTGCCTTTGATAAACATTTTAGAAATTTCCAGACGTTTTGACTGAACTTCCTTTGTCGACACTCCCAGAAGATGCGCCATTTCTCCTGGATGCGGAGTTAACACAATCTGTTTTTTTATCTGATCCAATATCTTTGGATCATCAGCCAGGGCATTAATACCATCGGCATCCAACACGATGGGGCAATCCAAAGACTGCAATAGCCACAGCACCAATCTCTTCGTTTCCAGATACTGAGATAAGCCAGGCCCGATGGCAACCACATCGAACCGCTGTGAAAAATCAAGGATGTCCTGTCGTCCCAACTCCGACAGGGTTTTTACATGCGTTTCAGGCAATGGATGTGTCATAACGCAGGTTAATTTTGATGCAACGATTCCATGCAAACTCTCCGGAATGCCCAGGGTGACAATTCCGGCGCCGGCACGTAAGGCTGCCGTACTGCACATGCACGCAGCGCCAGTCATGCCGCTGGAACCTGCCAGCACAAATACGCGCCCGTAGTCACCCTTGTGGGTATCGGGCTTTCGAGAAGGAATCTTCGGTATGTCTTTTATCTCGTACATAAAAATATCACAAATATTTAGCGCAAAGAAACGTACTGAGTAGGGTGGATTAAGGCGCAGATTTTTTGCGCCGAATCCACCAATCACCCCACAAATGGTGGATTCGCATTCGCTTAATCCACCCTACAAAAACTTCTCATCTTCACAATTTCCCAGCCTTCTATTTTTCCAATCCTCTGTGCCCTCTGTATGCTCAGTGGCTAATGTCCGGTAGATCACTTTACCTCTTTGTTCGATTGATCAGAGAAGCAACATAAGCTGCACCAAAACCATTATCGATATTTACCACAGAAACACCAGAGGCGCAACTGTTCAACATGGACAGGAGCGGCGCCACTCCAAAAAAACTAGCGCCATAACCAATACTGGTCGGGACGCCTATGACAGGACAGTCCACCAACCCTCCAACCACGCTTGCCAGCGCCCCTTCCATTCCGGCTACCACAATAATTACGTTTGCCTTTAGCAGTTCACCATGACTCTTCATCAACCGATGGATTCCTGCAACGCCTACATCGTACAACACCTTTACATTATTCCCCATAATCTCCGCTGTTACCCTTGCTTCCTCAGCTACAGGGATATCAGAAGTCCCTGCCGTAATAATCAGAATAAGCCCTTTGTGGGGTTTTCTCTTTGTTTTTCGTATCGTAATCGTCCTTGCCTGTTCATGGTAAACTGCCTCCGGAAATTCTTTGGAAACGGCCTCGTAAATTTCCCTATTCGCACGGGTCGCAAGCATGTCGTTCCCGCCGGCAACAATATGCTCCACAATCTTTACCACCTGTTCAGTGGTCTTCCCCATGCAGAAAATAACCTCTGGAAAACCACAGCGAATCTTGCGATGGCTGTCTACCTTGGCAAAACCGATGTCTTTGTAAGGCAGTTCCTTGATCTTCCCAAGGACGTTATTTATTGACACCTCCCCCGCCTTATAATCTTCTAATAATTTTTTTATTATATCAATGTCCATATTAATCTCAAATGTACCGAAATTTTATAGCATCACCCTACGAAACTTCTTAACCACCCCTCAGTCCCCTCCTTGCGAAGGAGGGGAAACTGGGGTGGTTGTTTAATTGCGGCTATGCTGTGTTTATGGAATAGCTTCAACATCAAGCAGCGAAATATCACCCTCTAAATACTTCTTGTAAGCCAGTCCTGCTACCATAGCGGCGTTATCCGTACATAATCTGGGAGATGGGCAATACACAGGAATTCCAATCTCCTTTGATACCTCTTGCAACCTCTGGCGCAACCTTGAGTTCGCCGCAACACCTCCACCCAATGCAATCCCGCGAACATTATACATCCTTGACGCGAGGACTGTTTTATCTATCAGCACATCAACCACCGACTCCTGAAAACTTGCAGCGATGTCAGCGATTTCTTGATCGGACGGTGTCTTTGATCCGGAAGCCCTCACATCCTGTCCCCGATAATAGTATAACACTGCAGTCTTCAGCCCGCTAAAGCTAAAATCAAGTGAATCCTTTTCGAGATACGCCCTTGGGAATGTCACTGCACTTCGATTTCCGCACCTTGCGAGTTTATCAATAATCGGTCCCCCTGGATAACCCAGACCCAGTATCTTTGAAACTTTATCAAATGCCTCACCTGCTGCGTCATCAATCGTCCAGCCCAACGGCGTATGTTTCGTCTCACTTTCAGATAAAAAAAGGGTAGTATGCCCCCCCGACACGACAAGACTGATCGTGGGGTAAGGTATATTCTCATGCTCCAGATTATTCGCATAGATATGGGCATGGAGATGATTGATTGCCAACAAGGGTACGTCCAGCGCCATACACAGAGTTTTCGCGGCTGTCACACCAATAAGCAATGCGCCAATGAGACCCGGCGTATTGACAACGGCAATTGCATCGATTTCAGCAAGCTGTACCTTTGCATCACTCAGGGCGTTGTTAACGATACCAATGATAGACTCCAAATGAGCCCGACAGGCAATTTCAGGAACCACGCCTCCAAACTGGCGATGTAATGCGTCCTGGGAGAGGATAATACTCGATACTATTTCCCGCCCGTCTTTTACAACAGCCGCAGAAGTCTCGTCACATGATGTCTCAATACCCAGAATTAACATGTCATAAAAAAAGGCAGGAATATCTCCTGCCTTAATTATACCAATTTAATTGTAAACGATATTCCATTCTTTAGGGAGCGCCTGAACGCTTCGCATAGACCTCTATACCTTTCATGATATCAATCGCTCTTTCCAATTGCATATCAATATATTGTGGTTTTTCTTTTGCCCCGACGGTTCCTTTCAGTACCGTCTCTGTCCCCTTGACTTCATTAACCTTTGATTCATTAATCTTCGTATCGATATTTATCATGGCCAGGTGTTCGTGCAATGCCTTTATCTCGGCAAAATTGAGCGGGACTTTTACGTGCGGTTCAATCCCTTTTTCATGGATACAAACTCCTGACGGCGTATAATACCGTGCCGTTGTCAATTTCAAGGCGGCTTTCCCGTCTCCAACAGGAATCAGACTCTGCACAGAACCCTTGCCGAAAGTTTTAATGCCTAATAATAAACCGCGTTTATGATCCTTGATCGCACCTGCAACAATTTCCGATGCGCTCGCACTTCCGTTATTTACAAGCACAACCAAAGGGAAATTGGGATACGTCCCCTTTTTATGGGCTTGATACACATAATTCTGCGTCTTATCTCGTCCTTTGGTAGATACAATTACTCCATGATCGAGAAACTTATCAGCCATATCAACAGCCACATTCAATAACCCGCCGGGATTAAATCTCAAGTCCAATACTAGGCATTTCATACCTTTCTTCAACAAATCCTGAATAGCCGCATCCATATCCCTTACGGTATTCTCCTGGAAATTAGTCACCGCAAGGTAACCAATCTTATAGTCGGCATCCACGATTCTGGCGCCGCGGATGCTCTGTACATGAATCTTTGCGCGTTCGATGGTAATATCCGTAGTGGTCGTATCGCCTTCATGGACGACGGTCAGGGTAATCTTCGTTCCTAACTTTCCGCGAAGTTTTTTCACGGCATCCCTGATAGTCATATTTTCCGTGGATTCACCGTCGATCTTGACAATTCGATCTCCTACCAGTATCCCGGCTTTGAAAGCTGGAGAATCAAGCAGTGGCGTAATCACCGTCAGCAGCCCTTCTTTAATAATGACCTCAATCCCCAGTCCTTCAAATTCTCCTTCCGTTTCAATTTTCAGGTCTTCCATATCCTCAGGGGTAAAATACTGACTATATGGGTCGAGACCCGAAAGCATGCCACGGTATGCGTTCACAAGGATCGTGTTAATTTTTATTTCATCGACATATTTGTCCTGTAATTCCTTAACAACTTTAACAAACTCTTCATACTCCTCGTAGACACTCTCTTTGGTCTGATCCGTCCCCTCTTTAACTTCAATTTGAGTCTTTTCAAGAGGGACTTCCTGCCCAAACGAGACTGTTCTGACAAATACAAGGGTTACAAATAATAAAAAAATGCTCAGCCTTTTCATCATTTCTTCTTTCGCTCTACGGCTCGTTTTGCCGCCACAACAATATCTTCTGGCAGGAGGTGATATTCCCTAAAGAGCATATCGGGTTCCCCTGACTGACCAAAACGATTGTCAATGCCAATCATTTCCACAGGAACGGGATAATTTCCGGACAATACCGTTGCAACGGCGCTGCCCAGACCGCCGTCCAGCACGTGCTGTTCTGCTGTTACCACGGCATTTACCTGCTTTGCAACCTTCACTAAAATTTCCTGGTCTATAGGCTTTATGGTATGCATATTGACTACTGTAGCCTCAATTCCTTCTTTCGATAGCATATC
>Ga0194127_10002575_pt1 | contig 24493 bp, 17 predicted proteins | sample TA2KigC100mmetaG_FD_148624 | JGI IMG/M metagenome (GOLD analysis project Ga0194127, IMG submission 148624) | Freshwater microbial communities from Lake Tanganyika, Tanzania - TA2015036 Kigoma Deep Cast 100m | ecosystem: Environmental > Aquatic > Freshwater > Lake | place: Tanzania: Lake...
CTTCGCAAGGAGCAGGGATTGCCCGATCACTGGGTCTACGCGGTCAAGGCGAAGCCGGACCGTGTCTATGCGGGCACCCGGCACGGTGCGGCGTACATGGACCGCAAGACCGGGAAGTGGACGGTGCTTCCCGTCGAATCCGCTCCCGGGGCCAACGATGGAATTGCGTACCGGGTAGTGGTCTCCATCGATGTGGACGAGGACGGACACGCCTGGTTCGGGACGTTCAAGGGGCTCACCTGGTGGGACGGGCGGAAGTTCACCAACTTCCGCATGCCGGAGGGACAGAACCCCATGAACCCTGAGCCGAAAGGGCTCATCAACAACGTGGTCTACGGCGTCACTCACCTCGGGGACGAGATCTGGATTGCGACTACGGACGGCACGAGCGTGTACAACAAGAAGACCGGCGCGTGGAAGAGCTGGTACCTGGACAATGCGCCGATGGACGAGGTGTGGTGCTACGGCATCTCGTCGTCCCCCAACAAGATCTGGCTGGCAGCATGGGGGTCGGGGCTCCTCGAGTACACGGTCGACAGGAATCACTGGCAGGCCTACCACGATCCGGACAAGTCGTTCACCGTCGACCTTCTGCGCAACGACGGCATATTGTCCCAGATGAGCACGGCCAGCTCGTTTTCGGAGGGGTACGTTTGGGTCTCCTCCTACTTCGGAGTGACGCGCTATGACGGCAAGAACTTCCGGGACTGGGACGAGGACCACGGGCTGCCGTCGAACTTCCTGAACTCGGTCAAGGCGCACGGCAAGACGGCCTGGGTCAGCTCGGACAAGGGGCTTGCCGGGTTCGTGAACGATCAGTGGTACACCTATCGCCGGGTTTCGGACGACAAGGGGACGTACGGTACCCTGACCATTGCGGACGCGGATGGCAAGGGGGGCAAGGTCTACCGGACGGAGACGGCCATCCCCTACAACTTCGTCTGGCAGGCGGACTTCGACCAGGACGGGAGCATCTGGGTGGCCACCTCGGACGGCCTGGGACATGGGATATCCACCGGGAAGGAGGAGTGACATGAAGACCTTTGACAGGATTGGAGCAATGTTGGGCCCGCTCCTGCTCGCCGTGCTTGTGCTTGCTTGCGGATGCAACTGTCCCAGGGAGGCCCCGGCAACGTCGGGCGCTGCCCTGGCGGCCCCGCTGCTGACCTACGTCGGGCCGGAGGAGAAGCCTGGCCCCACGGCATGGCAGCCCGTTCCCAACGCGGGACAGTCGGTCCTGGAGCCGTACCTGAGCCAGGCCTTCTACCAGTACGACAAGGAGCCCTACGGCCTGCCGGTGACGACCAAGCCGTACGGCAACTTCGTGGACCGCATCCAGTACGAGAAGTCGGAGTACAAGGGGGAGACGGTCCGCATCGGCTTCATCGGCTGCCTGTCGGGGCCTGCCCAGGACTACTCGGGCAACATGCTCAAGGGCGCCACGCTGGCCATGGAAGAGCTCAACGCCCAAGGGGGCTACCAGGGCATGCCGTTCGAGCTCATCACCCGGGACGACAAGGCGGTGATGGGCGTCGACGGCCACATGATGGTGGAGCTGATCTTCGACGAGGAGGTGCTGGGCATCCTCGGCTCCATGTCTTCGGACACGACGCACGTGGGCATCCGGGTGGCGTTGAAGTCGGAGGTCGTCCAGATGACGTCCATCTCGACCGACCCGACCATCTCGCAGATCATCATTCCGTGGGCATTCCGCATCCTGGCCGACGACTGGTCGCAGGGGCGGGCCATGGCCAAGCTCATCTACAAGGACCTGGGGCTCACCCGGGTGGCCATCATCGAGAGGAACAACCGGTACGGCCGCATGGGCAGCATGGAGATCGCCCGCGTGGCGCAGCGCCTCGGCCATCCCGTGACGGTCAAGCTGAAGATAGACCTTGCCGCTGATGCCAAACCGGAGGACTACATCCCGCAGCTCCGCATCGTGAAGGACTATGACCCGGAAGCGATCGTGATCTGGGGCATGTACAAGGAGGCGTCGCTGGTCACGCGGCAGGCCCGGGCCATGGGAATCGACGCGGTCATCTTCGGTGCGGACGGCCTGGTCAGCCAGACCTACATCGACATCACGGGCCAGGACTCGGAAGGGGTCGTGGTCACCTTCCCCTACAACCACTACCGGGATTCCGGGGTCAACAAGGACTTCATCGCCAACTACACGAAGAAGTACGGCAAGGCCCCCGATTCCTTCTCCGCCCACGGCTACGACGCCATGCTGGCCATGGGGCGTGCGGTTCTCAACTCGGGAAACAAGAACGGCAAGGAGAAGGGGCTCAACCGGGCGCTGGTACGCGACGAGCTGGCCCGCGTCAAGGACCTGGAAGGGGCCACCGGACTCATCAGCTTCGACCACACCGGAAACGACATGCGGATCGTCGAGTTCGCGGTCATCGAGGAGGGGCAGTTCAAGTTCCTCGACCAGGCCCGCATCGATGCGCTGCGCATCCAGACCCATGCCCGGGCGCACGGTCTCTGATTCGATGAATCCGAGGTTGCTTTCAATTGCGCTGGCTGCAAACTGCATCGTTCTGCTTGCCTGCGCCAGGGAGCCGACGCATCCTGCCGAGGCAGGAGCTCAGGCCGTACCGCCGCTCGTCCCGATCGAGCGTCCGGTCGAGACGGTGAGGATCGGAGTCGTGGGACCACTCACCGGCCCGGCTTCGGGGTATGGGACGAGCCAGCTCGATGGCGTGACGCTGGCCGCAGAGGAGATCAACGCCCGGGCCGAAGAGACCCGGCGCCGGGTGGAGCTGATTCCGGTGGACGACCAGGGGAACATGAGCCTGGCCGGCGACCTCGTGGTCAACCTCGTCTACGAGCAGGAAGTCAATGCCATCATCGGAGCGATCAACAGTGCGGTCACGCACGTGGTGGAGATGGTGGTGGCCAAGACCCAGGTCCCCATGATCACCACCACCTCGACCGACCCGAGCATCACCCGCACCGGCACCTACTGGGTGTTCCGATGCCTGGCCGACGACGTGCTCCAGGGGAGGGCGCTGGCGACGCGGCTGTTCGGAACCGACGGACGCAAGCGGGTCGCTCTGTTCCGTGAGGACAACCGCTACGGCAAGATGGGGGGGGCGGAGATCGCCCGCATTGCCAAAGAGGCCGGTACTCCAGTGGTCGTGGACCTGTTCTTTTCGGGCAAGGCGGAGCGGTTCGACGAGCCGATCGAGGCGCTCCGCAAGTCCAATGCCGATGCGCTGGTGCTCTGGGGGCTCTACACGCCGTGCGCACGGCTGGTGCGGCAGATCCGGGACGCGGGCATCGGCCTGCCGATCTACGGGGCGGACGGGATGGTGCACCCTGCGTTCCTTCAGGGGGCAGGCGAGGCAGCAGAGGGGGTCATCGTCACCTTCCCGTTCAATCCGTGCCGGCCGGACCCGGTCACGCGGGACTTTCTCTCCCGCTTCCATGCCCGCTTCGGACATGCCCCGGACTCGTTTGCGGCGCACTCGTACGATGCCTTGCAGATCATCTGGGCCGCCATCGAGCGGGGGGACTGCACCGACCGGCCATGCATCAAGGACAACATGCTCCAGACGAAGCATCATCCCGGCGTGACCGGCACGATCACGCTGGACAAGGAGGGCAACGATACCCGCGAGGTCGAGCTGGCCGTCGTTTCCCGCGGCAGGTTCGTCCCCCTGTCGGCCCCTACAGGAACTCCGGGACCTCCTGGCGCGCCGTGGACCGTCGGTCCCGAACTTTCAGGATCGGTTTCCTGCCCCGGGGCTCCCGGTACGCGGTGATCGTCCCGAACGGAACCCCGGCGACCTTCGTCACCATGCCGAACCGTTCGGCAAACCCGGCCGAAATGGCCTGCGCCGGTACCGGCTCGTCGGTGTACTGCTCGACCGTCAGCTCCATCCGGTCGTCGTGGATCTCGATCCGGTAGTCTCCGAAGAGGCCGAACCGGAACAGGCACTCCTCGATCTGCTCCACGTTCGCGATCTGACCGGAAAGGGGAACGTTGAGCTCGTATCGGCCATGCGGTACTACGGCAAGCCGGAACCCGAGCGGGCAGTCGCATTCCCGTATGGTGGCCCAGTCGTCCAGCAGGTAACGCACCAGCGGGCTCGACTTCTTGACCAGGTTGGTGAACGCAAGGCGCCCGGTCCCGGTGCGGCCGATGAGCTTCAGGTCCTCGTCGAACAGCTCCACGTGATAGGCGGGCAGGATGTGCTTGCTGCCGCAGGTGCACGGAAGCGTGAAGAACCCTTCGACGCAGGCGTACACGTCGATGTGGCTCAGGCCGAAGTGCTCGGAGATGCGCCGGGTACGGCTGTCCGCACACAGCTCGGCCGTGGACAGGAGCAGCTTCATCCCGGCCACCACCTGCGGGTATCGGTCCGGGTAGTCCTCCCGGACGATCCGCATCCAGGAGAGGAAGTCGATGGGGGCGGCAGCGACGGCAGCGGGCTCGAGGCGGGCGATGGCGCGGGCAATGCGGGGCGGAGTGGCCAGCGTCGAGCGGGACCCGACGTTCGCGACCAGCCCCCCGGCTGCCTCCAACACGTCGCCGAAGCTCATGCCCGCTATGGTGAACCCGAACGCCAGGCCGTTGAGGCAGGTGCGGCTCTCCCCGCGCCGGGGCCGGAACGCGTCCAGGTGGGGCGCGGCAAAGGCCATGACGCGAGCAGAGCGGAACTCCTCACGGGTATAGAATGCGGGCGTCGGGCTCCCGGTGGAACCGGTGGTCTCGCCGTACAGCACCACCTTGTCGCGGTACGGCTCGGCCAGCAGGTCGTAGGGGCTCACGTCCTTCACATGGCGCTTCTCCAGCACGGGCAGCGACTCGAAGTCGCCGGTGTCGTGCCCCTCGTAGAACCGCCGGTAGAACGCGGTGTGACGTCGGGCGTGCTCCGCCATTCCGGACGGAGTCATCGACCTGCGCCGGATCGCGGCACCGAGCAGCTTCAGGCGCAGCTTGAGCGGGAGCGAATAGGGATCAATTCCGAACATGTTTCACCTCTGTGCGGCCGCCCCACCCGACCGTCCACTGCCGGTTTCCGGACGGGCAGGCCCGAACGCACCGCCCGCACCGGATGCAGCCCGAAGCGGCCAGGAAGTCATCGACCGGCCCGGCGCTTCCGGTAGGACATCCGCCCACGCACGCCCTGCACTCGCCGCAGCCGGTGGGGTCGTTCTCGATGCGAACGAGCGAGACGCGGTTGAACAGCCCGAGGAACGCGCCCAACGGGCACAGGTACCGGCAGAAAAACCGCCCCTTCACATTCAGGGCCAGGCCGAGGTAGGCCACGAGCCCGGCCAGGTGCCCGGCCACTACGGCAAACGCCCCAGGTTGCGCTGCCGGTGCGGACAGGATTGCGGCAACCGCCGGCTTGCCCGTGGTCAGGTAGTACGGGGCGAGCCCCAGGATCATGCCGGACGGGCACACCGTGGAGCAGAACGGGAAGATCTGCACGACCCCCGCAAGGCCCAGCCCAATCGGGACCAGCACGACCAGGCCGAGCATGACGAAACGCCCGTACTCGAGCCTGCGGGGCAGGCGCAGCCGGTCGCGGGACAGGCGGTCCAGCAGATCCTCGATGAGGCCGAACGGGCAAAGCCAGCCGCAGAACCAGCGCCCCGCGGCCAGTCCGGCAGCGGTCACGACCCCGACCGCCAGCATCGGGATGTCCTGGTGCCGGAGAGATGCCTGGATGGCCGCAATGGGACAGGCGCCGTTGGCCATCTCGCACGTCTGGCAGTTGAGCACCGGGAGCACCCCCAGCGTGCACCGCTGGACCGGCAGCACCTGCCCGGTCCGCAGCATGCCGACGCGAGTCCCCACGAAGCCGAGCCACTGCACGAGCCACCGGCGGCTTCCCGCAGCCGAGTCCGGATCTCGAAAGCGCCTCCAGAACAGGACGATGGCAAACAGGGTGCTCAGTGCGACAAGCGGATGCCACAGGATCCCCCGGCCGAACTCGTAGACCTTGCGGATGGCCAGGTCGGGCGTGCCGGGCGCGAGGTACATGATCCCCGACTGCCCCTCCGATGGAGCAAAGTCGAAGTTGCCGTACGTCATCACGTCTGCCGCCCGGCGCCAGTCCCCGGACAGGAGACCGCAGACCAGGAGCAGCAGGGCAACGGCAATCAGGAAGAAAGGCCGGGAGGTGGTGCTCATCAGGTGCGGGGTCCGCCTCGGTCGCGAAGCAGCGGCGACTGGTCCAGCCGGGTCGGATGAATGCACCCCGATTCCAGGAGATGGTCGGCCAGCACGAGGCAGGTCATTGCCTCGGCCACGACCGCGGCCCTGGGGGTGAAATTGGCATCGAAGTGGCCGTTCGAGGTGATGACGGCGTCGCTCCCCGACGCCAGGTCGACGGTCTGCTGCGGCAGATTGATGCTGGGGGTCGGCTTGACCTTGAACTGGAACCAGACCGCCTCGCCGGTGGAGATGCCGCCGAGAACCCCCCCCGCCCGATTGGTCCGGGAGGCCACCTTCCCGTCGCGCCACTCGAGCTCGTCGTTGAATCCACTGCCCAGGGCGGCGGCGGCACCGCAGCCGGCACCGCTCGCGAAGCTCTTGACCCCCCCGATGCCCAGGATCGCCCGGGCCAGATCGGCCTCGAGCTTGTCAAAGACCGGCGCACCGATTCCGCCGGGGACTCCGGTGGCCGCGATCTGCACCATGCCGCCTGTGGAATCTCCCTGTTTCTTCGCGGCCACGGCCTTCGTGCGGGCCCGATCGAGGTCGTCCGTGGTCCCGATCGAGATGCCCGCCAGCTCGATGACCCGCGAGGAAACGGCAATCCCGAAACGGCCGAGCAGAGCCCGCGCAACGGCCGCAGCGGCCAGCCGGGAGATGCACTCCCGTCCGCTGGCCCGGCTGCCCCCCCGCCAATCCACGTGACCGTAGCGCAGGCGATAGGTCAGGTCCGCGTGGCCTGGCCTCGGCTTGTCCTTCAGCTTGCGGTAGAACTCGCTCTGCACCCCGGCATTCCGGATGAGAATGCTGATGGGAGTCCCAAGGGTGAGCCCTTCGAACACCCCGGAAAGGAGCTCCGCCTCGTTCGGCTCGCCCCGACCGGTGCCCAGGAGCGGATCCGGTATGTCCCGCGCCAGCTCCGCCCGGAGGGTCTCCTCGGTCAGCTCGAGGCCCGCAGGGCAGCCGTCCACCACGGTCCCCATCGCTGGCCCGTGCGACTCGCCCCAGGTTACGACCCGAAACCGTGCTCCGAAGATGTTTCCCATCCTCCTCCGAACCCCTCGCTCCCCCAGCAGCCCATCGGCCGGGAATCATGACCAAGATAGCTGCTGCGGTTTCTCGTGTCAACACACAGGCTGGCCGAGGCATGACTCGTCTTGCCCGGGGACCCGATTGACCTGTATACTGGCGGCCGGCCGGAGCCGTCCGGCCCCAGTGCCGGGGCGTCCATGGACTTCGTCACCCTGTTCCTGCTCATCGTCCCGCTGATCACGCTGTACGTCCGCACCCCGGTGCTCATCTCACTCGAGATGGATGCGTGGGCCGGGCTGTCGGGTGTCGTGGGGACGTCCATCCTGTTCTCGATGGGCCTGTGGCTGCTCTTCCGCTGGCAGCTCAGGCGCTCCTTGCAGCGGGCGGAGCGGACCGGGGACGGGGTGGTGCTCCGGGTGGGGCACCTGAGCCAGGCCATGGTGGTGGGGCTCTCCGCCCTCTACTTCGCCCACATCCACGTGTTCCGGCTCAAGGGCTCGTTCGAGCGGCTCTTCTTCTCCAGCGAGCTCTTCCTCGTATCCGACCTGTTCCTCCTGCTCCCCTTTCTCCTCCCGTTCCTCGGGTTGAGGGTGATGATCGGCCGGACGCTGCTGCAACTTCGCGGTCTGCCCGCACCGCTGGCAGCGGAGTGGAGGCGCCAGGCCCGCACGGTTGCCGTGATGCTCCTGCCCCAGCTCCTCTACCTCAACGTGTACCGGCTGCTGGCGTCGGACGTGCCGCTCGTGGCCGAGTGGCTGGACCGGAATCCGATGTTCGGCTTCGCCCTGGCCGGTACCTTGCTGTTCCTGCTGTTCGTGCTGTCACCCTACTACATCGGGCTCCTGTTCGACCGGGTTCCGCTGGCCTCGTTTCCGGACGGGGAAGTGCTTCTGCCGCTCCTGGCCCGGCTGGCCCGCCGGGCCGGCGTCGACCTGTCGCGGGTGCACGTGTGGCTGACGCGGGAGCGGCGGGTGGCCAATGCTGCGGTGAGCGGCCTTCTGCCCGGTCACCGAACGGTGTTCCTGACCGACTACCTGATCCGGTCGCTGCCTCCGCAGGAGGTCGTAGCCGTCGTTGCACACGAGGTCGGGCACGCCCGGTTCCATCACCTCGCGTTCAACTTCCTGCTGGCGATCCTGTCGTCCGCGTTCGTGCTGCTGGGGCTGTCGCTGGTGGAAGACATGATCGAGACGCAGCAGCAGCTTGCGCTGGCCGTGGTGCTCCTGGAGGCGGTCTACCTGCTGGGGGTGTTCGGCATGATGGCCAGACGTTTCGAGCGGCAGGCGGACCTGTACGCGGCGTGGGCCGTGGAGGCGCCGCGGCTCGTGGCCTCGTCCCTGCTGCGGCTGGCAACAGCAAACCAGCTCTCGATTCGAAAGGGGAGCCTGACTCACCCCTCCATCGCCAGCCGGGTGCGGCGCCTGGAGCGGCTCGACGCCGATCCGTCCGCTCTTCGGACCCAGCGGGTGCGGCGGGCCGCCTGGGGGAACGTGACGCTGGCGGTCGCCCTGGTCGTGTTCTTCGCTACGGCGCTGGCCCTGCTCGATTCCCTCCCGTTGTAACGCTTCGACAGTGGATCGGGCCGGAGAATTGCCCGGCTATGGAATGTCCCCTATAATCCGGGTGCGCGGGGAGGGATTCATGCGGAACGTGTCCACGCTGAGGAACGTACGGGTGGGGGCTTTTCTGGCTTCCGGAATGCTGGTCCTGCTGCTCGGCGGGGGAATCGTCTCAGGTTGCGGGAAGCCCCGGGAGCGGGTTCCCTTGCAGGAGGTGGGGACCTTCAGAATCGAGGCTGGGCAGCCCTACCTTCGAACCGGATTCGACCTTGTTCCGGACATGTACTACCTCTTCCGCCACGTCGGCGGGAAGGTATGCTTCCAGGGTGACCGCCGGTGCTCGGCCCCCCGCGGCTCCGACCTTCCCGGAGAGGAGGCCTGGGGACTGCAGGTCATGGTCGACGGCCAGCCCGTGCCGGTGCGGGACGGAACGGTGCTCACGGTTGCCGGGCCGGGGGAGCTGGTGTTCTACCTTCCCGAAGGCGAGGAGATCACCTACTCGGATGACAAGCTGTCCCTCTACCAGGACAACACCGGTCACTGGGAAGTGCGGGTCGAGGTGTTCTCCCACGCACCGCAGCCGGACTGGATCCAGGGGGTGAGCCTGACGAGCTACAGCGCAGGCGGGTACTGCCACCCGGACCTCCAGGCAATCCTGAAGCGCATCCAGGCGATGGGCGCGAACACGGTCCAGTTCGTCGTCGTGTTCCAGACCGATTCCAGGAGCATCTACCCCGTGGACTACTCCCCCCGCGACTTCTGCCTGGTCCAGGCAACCCAGGCTGCCCGGCGCCTCGGCCTGCGCGTTGGCTGGAACCTCCACGTGGATCCGCCGGACAACGGCTGGCGCGGGGAGCTTCAGCCCCCCGACCACAAGACCTTCTTCAACGCGTACCGGGAGTTCGCCGTGTTCTACGCCCAGATGGCAGCCGACAACCACGTCAGCTTCTTCATCCCCGCCACCGAGATGGTCTCGCTGACCCGCACCGCCGAAGACCGGAACCGCTGGCTGAGCATCTTCCACGAGCTGCACTCCGAGTTCTTCGGACCCATCACCTATGGCGCGGACCGGGTCGAGCTCCCGGTCCTCGACGATGACTTCTGGAACGCCTGCTGTGATCAGATCGGCCTGACCGCCTGGTACTCGCTGACATCGGACCCGCACCCCACCGCGACGGAGCTGGACCCGGCATGGAACCGGCAGATCGGAACGCTCGAACGGTACGCAGAAGCGGCACAGATGAGGATCCTCCTGGTCGAGACGGGCTACCGGGCGATCGAAGGGTGTGCCACCGAGCCGGCCGACTACCTGCGCCAGGCCCGCACGGACGAGCTCTGCCAGGTCGAGTCGTTCAAGGCACTGTTCAAGGCCTTCCCCGATAGCCGCCGACAGCTCTTCTCCGGTCTGCTCATCTGGGAGACCACGGCCCCGGGGGAGAAGCTCACCGACTACTCGCCGCTCGACCGAGTCTCGGAGAGCATCATCCGGCAGGCCTGGACCCGCACCCGATAGGAGCCCCCGTGAGCATGTCCCCCACTACCGCCAGGCAGGCCGGTTCGGGCGTCTTCTGGCTGACCCTGGCAAAGCTCTACTTCATGGCCACGGGCTTCCTGCTCGTGATCTTCCTCCCCAAGCTGTTCGAGAAGCTGTCGGGTGACACCACCGGGGAGATCTACGGCGAGTACCGGGTCGTCGTCGGACTCATCAACCTGCTCAACATGGTGCTCATCGGCGGAGCGATCCAGGCCGTCTCCAAGTTCATCTCGGAGCGCGAGGACCGGGCCCGATCGGTCAAGTGGCAGACGCTGAAGCTCCAGGCGGTCATCGGCGGCGGGCTCACCCTGGCCCTGTTCTTCGGAGCGGACTTCATTGCGACGCGCTTCTACCGCCAGAGCGACCTGGCCTTCTACCTCAGGTTTGCGGCTCCCATCGTCCTGCTCTACTCCTTCTACGCCGTGATCATCGGTTGCATGAACGGCCTGAAGCGGTTCCGTCACCAGGCGACCATGGACATGCTCTTCGCGACGATGAAAGTCGCCCTGACCATCGCGTTCGTGGCCGCTGGGTTTGCAATCACCGGGGCCATCGGCGGCTTCCTGGCGACCGCGGTGGTGCTCCTCGTGCTGGCTACGGTCGTGCTGGGGAGGCTGCCGGCCGGGGAGAAGGTGTCGTGGCGGTCGCTCCTCTCGTTCGAATGGAAGACCCTGGTGTACGCGTTCTTCCTCAACGGGCTGCTCCAGATCGATTTGCAGCTCCTCATGGCCCTGGCGCCGCCGGAGCTGGGGACCGCCGAAAGCCAGACCGGCGTCTACGGGCTTGCGCTGCAGCTCGGGCAGCTTCCGTACGTGGCAACGATCTCGGTGGCGTTCGTCGTGTTTCCCCTGGTATCCGGCGCCACGTTCTCCAACGACCTCGAGCGAGCAAGAAGCTACGTGGCCACCACGAACCGCTACGTCCTGGCGTTCCTGGCCGGGCTCGTGGCGGTAGTCGCGTGCGATGCCGAGTCGCTCATGTCCCTGTCGTTCTTCCCCTCGGTCTACGCTGCCGGCGCCAGGTCCTTCGCCATTCTGTCCGTCGGCTACCTCTTCTTTGCCAGCGTGATGATCAATGCGAACATCTTCACGGCAAGCGGTCGGCCGACCTGGTCGATGCTCCTGTTTGCCGGAATGCTGCTGCTCTCCGTGCTCTTCAACGTACTGGCGATTCCCCGACTTGGTGGCGAGGGGGCAGCCATGGCCAGCAGCCTGGCCATGTTCGCAGGGTTCGTTGCGGCGGGAGTCCTGTGCCGAAGGCTGTTCGGCACGTTCCTTCCGCTCGCCACCTTCCTGCGGACGGCCGTCGCGGCCGGGGTGATCGTGGGGCTCCATGCCGTCATCCCCCACCCGGGCGGGCTCTTCTGGCTTCTCTTGCGGCTTGGTCTCGGATTTGTGCTATACTGCGCCGTGCTGCTGGTACTCGGCGAGATCCGTCTGGCCGACCTGAAGGGCGCCCTGGCCCGCAGGCGAAGGCCCGGACGGACCGGCGAAGACGGCGGAAGATAGACTAAGGAGGCTGATCGGAATTGCTTCGCCAAGTGAGGCCGCAGCCATCGACAAGGGTCGGACGCTGCAAGGAGAACGGACGGTCCCGGCCCATGTCGTCGGAGCAAGGACCGGCCCCATGGGGAGTGAGCGCGTGGCTCTGAGCGTGGGTCGATACAAGCTGATTCGCCGGATCGCCATCGGCGGCATGGCCGAGATCTTCCTCGGCGCGATGCAGGGCGAGGCAGGCTTCGAGCGCAAGGTCATCATCAAGAAGATCCTCCCGGTCTATGCGAGCGAGCCGGAGTTCATCCGCCGCCTGGTGGACGAAGGGTTGCTGGCCGCCCGCCTGCAGCATGGCAACATCGTGCAGATCCTGGACCTCGGGCGCCTCGGTCCCGACTACTTCATCGCCATGGAATTCGTCGACGGGGTGGACCTGCGAGACGTGCTGGCGACCTGTGCCGAACGCCGGTTCATCCTGCCGCTCCCCATCGCGGTGCACACCCTCTGGCAGGTGTCGCGTGGGCTCGGCTACGCCCACGACAAGAAGAGCAACAAGGGAGAGCCGCTCGACATCGTTCACCGCGACATCAGCCCTGCCAACGTGTTCGTGTCGTGGGAAGGGGCAGTCAAGCTTGGCGACTTCGGCATCGCCAAGGCCAGCCAGCGTCTGAGCCGACACACCATGACCGGGGTGCTCCAGGGCAAGTTCCCCTACATGTCGCCGGAACAGGCGGAGGGGAAGCCGCTCGACCAGCGCAGCGACGTGTTCTCCTTCGGCATCGTGGCCTACGAGCTGCTCTCGGGCAGGCGCCCGTTCAGCGGCGACTCGGACATGCAGGTGCTCGTGCGGGTCAAGGAGACCCGGTTCGCACCGCTGCTCGACATCCGCCCCGCCCTCCCTCCGGAGCTCGCCCGGATCGTCCATTGCTGCCTCGAACGGGAGCCGGAGAGACGCTATCCCAACGGCACGGGGCTCGAACGGGCACTCGCGCAGCTCATGCAGCAGCAGCACTGGATCGTGACCGAGGGGGACGTCGCGGACACGCTGAACATGCTGTACGGCAGCCGGCGGCGGTCCGTTGCCGAGGCCAGCGTGGACGAGGAGGAGCGTGCCCAGGTGCTCGACGCATCGCCGCTCGACCCGTACGACCTCCAGGCCGGTCTCCCGTCCGCCCCTCTGCGCCTGCGCCGGGAGCCGCAGCCCGACCGGACCCGCAGCGTCGTGGTCACGCCGACGCCGCTCCCCAAGCGCCGGTCCGCCGCAATCGCCCTGCTCGCTGCCGGCCTTGCCCTGGGCGGGCTGGCCGCAGCCGACTACTTCGGGTTCCACTGGCTGCTGGGCCGCAACCCGACGGCGGAGGAAACCATGGCCGTGGAAGCTGCGGCAGCCGACCAGGCCGAGGCCGAGCAGGCCGTGCCACCCGCGGCCGGGAAACCCGCTGCGGACGTGCGTGCTTCCACCGACGCCGCTGCCGCCGGCCGCCTCGACGTCGTTGCGGGCCCTCCGGGAGCCGATGCAGCGTCGGCCGTCACCGATGCGGCGACGTCGGCCCATGCCGGGGGGGGCGGGGAGGCGCTGGACGGGAAGAACATGGGACCTGTGGAGCCAACGGAACCCCCGGGACGGGTGGAAGACATGGGACGCCCCCCCCTGGAGCCTCCCCCGGAGCCCGTTCCGGACAGCCTTTCCGAGCAACCCGCAACCGACCTGTCCGAGCGACCCGCACCTCCTCCGGACCGCTCCCTCACACGCCTCACCGTGGTCCCGCACGACGCTCTGGTGTACGTGGACGGCAAGCTCGAGGGCAACCCTCCCCAGCGGATCGCATCCGTCGCAGGGGAGAAGCCCAGGCACGTCCGCATCGAGCGGGACGGCTACGTCACCCAGGAGTTCGACCTCTCCCACCCTGCCCCGCGCATTCTCGGCAAACAGCTCCAGCGGCTTTCTACCGGAGTATTCCGCCTTCGCTACTTCCCAGCCTCGGCCGAAGTTCTCGTCGACGACATCCTCCGGAAACCTGAGCAGGGGCTCAACATCATCGAGCTGAAGCTCTCCGTCGGCCCGCACAAGCTCGTCGTACGGGCCGGCGACAAGAGCACCGAGCGGGACTTCACCATCCAAGAGGACAAGGAATGGACGGAAACGATCACCGCGGGCCAGTAAGCGACGGGGGAACCAGGACCGTCTTCCTCGCCTCCGAGGTGGAGCGGCTGTCCGCACCTTCCTTCGACCTCGAGGTGGTCAGAGGGCCGGACAAGGGGACTCGGCTCTCGAGGGAGGGCCTCATCCTGCGCGTCGGCAGCGCACCGGACAACGACCTCGTGCTCGCCGACGACACCGTGTCGAGACAGCACTTCCGCATCGAGGCCACGGAAAAGGGCAACCGCATCACCGACCTCGGCAGCAAGAACGGCATCCTGATCGATTCCCTGGCCGTCGCCGATGCCTGGCTCCCCCCCTCCTGCCGCATCACCGCGGGCAACACCCAGCTCAAGTACAAGGAGGGACGGGAACGGGTCGACCTCGAGCTCACCACCGGCAGCCGCCTCGGCGAGCTGGTCGGCTCCTCCAGCCAGATGCGCCACCTGTTCGCACTCATCCAGCGGGTCGCTCGGACCGATGCCACCGCCCTGGTCGAAGGGGAGAGCGGAACCGGCAAGGAGCTCACCGCTCGGGCCATCCACGACCTCTCCCCCCGCAACAACGGCCCCTTTGAGATCGTCGACTGCTCCGCCATCCCCGAATCGATCATCGAGAGCGAGCTGTTCGGACACGTGAAGGGGGCATTCACCGGCGCAGTCGCAGGCCGCAAGGGAATCATCGAGTCCGCTGCAGGCGGCACGGTCTTCATGGACGAGATCGGAGAGCTGCCGCTTGCTCTCCAGGGCAAGCTGCTGCGCCTCATCGAGCGCAGGGAGGTGAAGGCCGTCGGCTCCGATACCTCGCGTGAGGTCGACGTCCGCATTCCCGCAGCCACGAACCGGAACCTCAAGGAAGAAGTCGCTCAGGGGCACTTCCGGGAGGACCTGTACTACCGGTTGGCCGTGGTCAAGCTGCGCATCCCGCCGCTGCGCGAACGGCCCGAGGACGTCCCCCAGCTCGTCGACCACTTCCTGGAGCAGTTCTCACGCCGGGACAAGAAGCGCTATACCCTGCCGCACTCGGAGCTGTCGCGCCTCTGCACCTGGTCCTTCCCGGGCAACGTCCGGGAGCTCAGGAACGTGATCGAGCGGGCCTGCCTGCTCTCCGACGGAGTCGAGCTCGACGTGGACCTCCACACCCGCCCGCCGGTCATCCAGCCCGGCGTTCCGGACTTCGATCACTACTTGAGCCTCCCCTACAAGGATGCCAAGGACGCGATCGTCTCGTCATTCGAGGAGAAGTACTGGACCCGCCTGCTCGACCTGTGCGGCGGCAACATCTCCGAGGCAGCAAGACGCGGCGGCATTCACCGCAAGTCGCTGGAATACCTGTTGAAGAAGCTGAAATAGAGGGGGGAGCTACGGAGCCGGTGCGGGCTCTGCGGCCGGAGCGGCAGCACCACCCCCGGCAGCCGGGGCCGGAGCGGCGGAATCACCCGCTGGTGCGGGGGCCGGGGTCCCCTCGGGAGCCAGGATGCCCAGGATCTGCTTGGCCCGGTTCGCCACCTTGGGGCTCGGGTCGTTGGCAGCCTGCTCCAGCAGTGCCTTGGCCTCCGGGATCTCCCGGGCCGAAGCGAGGTAGCTGACCGCGGTCAGGCGGACGTACTCCTTGTCCTGATCGGCCAGGGCCTCCTTGAAGGCCGCGACGGCCACGTCGTTCTTGCCCAGGTGCATCATGCCGAGCGCGGCGTCGAGCTTCACGTGGACCTGCTTGGCCCCCATGGCCTTGGTGAAGAACTCCTCGGCCTCGGGCTCATAGGTGTACTTGCCGTCCTGGATCCCCTTGAAGAAGGCCCGGCGCATAGCCACGCCCTGGTCGAGAAGCTGCTCCATGAGCGGCTTGGAGAACTCCTTCTCACCCCACTGGTACAGGAGGATGGCGGCCTCGCTCTTCACTGCGAGGTCCTTGTCCTCGGCCAGCGTCTTCAGGGTCGGAATAAGGGTCTCGACCTTGTTGCTGCTGAGGGCCCGCAGCGCCGTGGCCTTCTCGTAGGGCTGCGCATCGCCCTTGATGAGCTCCTCGAGCTTCGCGATGTCCTCAGGGTTGGTGCTGCGTCCGAGCTTGTAGATCTCCTGGATCCGCTCGCGGCGCTGCTGCAGCTCCTCGGCCGCCTTGGCTGCCGGGTCTTCCGCCTTGGCTTCCTCGGCCTTCTTGGCCTCTTCCGCGGCCTTGGCCTCCTCCGCCTTCTTGGCTTCTTCAGCGGCCTTTGCCGCTTCCTCGGCCTTCTTGGCCTCCTCGGCAGCCAGCGCCTCGGCGGCCTTCTTGGCTTCCTCGGCGGCCTTTGCCGCTTCCTCGACCTTCTTGGCTTCCTCGGCAGCCAGCGCCTCGGCGGCCTTCTTGGCCTCCTCCGCCTTTTTCAGCTGCTCTTCCGCCACCTTCTTGGGCTCCTCCGCCTTCTTCTGCTCTTCCTTCTTGCCACAGCCCCCAAGGGCCAACGCAAATGCGAGAACCGACAGCATGGAAACCAGACGCATGTTCCTTCCTCCTTGAAAATCGAACGATTCCCCGAGTCAAGTGCCCCCTGTATACAGGGAACGGTGTCAGGGTTCAAGCACAAACTGGCCGGACCTTATTCCCGGCAGGCTCCTGGCGGATTGTCGATGCATCCTCTGTTCCCGTGGCCCAGCCGTTCAGAAATCCAGCTCCGCCAATCCCATTCCCCCCGGATACGCGTAGCTGACGTCGTTGTCGTACCCGTACACCATGATCCCGATCTTCTTGTCCGACCAGATCGTGTGCACGCCGTCGTTGACCTTGGTGCGGTAGACGCCGTAGCCGCTCGAGCCGACCGGAATGAACGAGGGGGGCGGGATCTGCATGTCATCCAGCACCACCTTGCCCGCATTGAGCGGCGCCACCACGTTCAGGTAGTCCTGGAGATAGGCGTCCGGAGTCAGGAACACGTAGGAATCCATGAACTGCTGCTCGGAGACGGCCAGGGCGAATGCGGGATCGCCGATCGGCGCACAGTTGCCCATGCCGAACGCAAGCTCACACGTGGTCCCCGACGAGCATTGCGACGAGGTCGAGCAGTCCGGGCCGATACAGGCACCGCTATAGGAATCGCACGTGAACGAAGACGGGCAATCGCTGTTGGACCAGCAATCGAGAACCTTGGGCATCCCCAGGATCTCGTAGCTCGACGCGAGATACTGCCCGACCAGGATCGGCTTGTTGGCGGTGATCTCCAGGTTGACGTTGGTCTGGAAGGTGAAGTACTTGCCGGCCGCCAGGGTCGGAACCTGCACCAGCGGCGGGTTGATCGTCACGACGGTTCCGTCCTCGGAGGCCAGGATCCGGACGTAGTCCTTCTCCTTCCACCGCTCCCAGAACTTGCTCACGATGTAGTGGGTACCCCAGGTGGAGACCGGCATGAGCTGCTGCTCGATGTGATCGCAGCAGCAGAGGTCCGAAGTGAAGGGGCATTCGTGCCCGCCGAAGACGGCCACCGCAGCAGTGGCCGTGACGTGACTCCCGGTCAGGTCCGCTCCCCCCTGTGAGGATTCCACGTTGAGCACCTCTCCCTGGGCCAGCTCGACGGTATGCGACTGCCCCGCCGGGAGTGCCGGGATGTCCCCGCCGGCCATGGTGGCAACCGACGGCGTGAAGGTGACCTGGGTGGGCACGGAGGAGAGCCCGACCACAGCGAAGAAGCTGGGCAGCTTGGCATCGGGCTGCGGCTTGGCCCCGCCGAAGCCGTAGGCCATGACGTAGTACTCGCTCCCCATGGCTGGGGCGGGAAGCAGCACCGAGGCATCGTTGGAGAACACCTCGACCTTGTTGGACAACGGGTTGAACTGGTACACGACGACCGGCCGGCTGCTGTTCACCTGGAACGCGTTCTTCCCCTTCATCGTCCCGTTGAGCCCCCAGGTCGGCGGCAGCTCGAACTTGTGCAGCGACATGGGGGGAAGCACCGCGGCCAGAACCTTGCCGTCAGGCTGCTTGATCGTCACGTCGGCCGGGTCGGTCTTCGAGGTGTTGGACACGATGACTGCGTACTGAGCCGAAGCCGCGCTGCTGTCGAAATCCTCGTAGTTGTCGAGATCGAGGGCGAAGAACTCGCACCCCGCGTTGGTGTTCTGCTTGAGGTCGCCGGCGCACGGGCTCAGGCAGGCCCCCATGTAGCAGGTCAGCCCCCCTTCGGCGCAATCCTGGTTGAACTCCCATCCCCCACCGTCATCGGTACACCGCATCGAGACGTTGCCCTCGCACTGCTTGCTGCCCGGATAGCAGACCAGGCACTTGCCGCCGAAGCAGTCCTTGCCGCCGCTGCACTCCTCCAGCACCTTGTAGTCCTGCCCGGTGGCGGAGCATTCGATCACGTTGCTCCCCTTGCACGAAACCTCCTTCGGCTTGCACTCCAGGCACTGCCCCTTGACGCAGATCTTGCCGCCGCACTCCTGGACCTCCCAGTTGGGCTCCATGCCGTCGGGCGAGCATACATGGACGGTGTTTCCCACGCAGCTCTTGTTGCCGGGGATGCACGGCTTGTCCGAGCACTTGCCTTCCAGGCAGTACTGGTACTCCGATGGACAGTGCTCCTTCATCACGCACTGGACGCACTTCATCGTCGCAGGGTTGCAGTAAGGGAGGTCGCTGTCCGTGCAGTCGCCGTTCTTCTTGCACTCGACGCAGGTTCCGGAGAACTGGTCGCAGACCGGCAGGTCCGCAGGGCAATCCTGCGAGACGGTGCATGCCTCCTTGGGACCGGTATCACCGCTCCGGCCGTCCCCCGTGACATCTCCTCCCCGGCCGTCTCCCGGAAGGAACTTCACGTCGCCGTCACTGCTCCCGCCGCCATTTCCGCACGCTGCGGCCAGGAATGCCAGCGCAACCAGCAGGCCCACCGTCTTTCGCATGGCTACCGCCTCCCTTCCCCCGTTTCGGGGCGCGGGGGGCATTGTACCCGCACCGGCCGGGGGAGGCAACAGATGGGATAGGACGAATAGGACATATGGGACGGATAGGACGAATGGAAGGCATAGGACGAATGGAAGGCATAGGACAGTACCGGGGAAAGGCGGGGGTGGGTTTGACTGGCGGCCTTTCGTGCCCGTTGGCCTCAGGAGGCTGATCGAAATTGCTTCGCCAAGTGAGGCCGCAGCCGTCGAGACGAATGGCGAGCGCGCCCGGAGCGACCGACCGAGCCGTACCAGGAGGTACGGCGACCGAGCGAGCGAGGACGTAAGCCGCCAGGCGTCCGGCGGATGCGGTCGTAACGGCGAAGTAATTTTGGGCAGCCTCCTAAGGCAGCACGGCCGTTCCGCCCCGTTGCAGGACGTGGACTCGAAGGTCAAGCCCCCGACGTCGGGCCTCGGCCTCCGCATGGCGACAGCGCCCGGGATGCCAGGAGAGGGGCGGCACGGGCAGCCATTCGCCCCCCGGGTGCAGCGGGATCAGGGCCTTGGCCCCCAGGTCGACCGCGGCCTGGACCGCCTGTGCAGGGCCCATCACGGTCCGGCGTCCGAAAACCAGACTCCCCCCGACCGGCAGCAGTGCCACGTCGACTTCGTGGCGCTGCCCGACTTCGGCGTAGACCGCCCCGTAGGCGCCGTCTCCGCCGAAGAACAGGGTGAACCCGCCCCCCGCCACCACGTAACCGTTCTCCTCCGGCGGGGGGAACGTATGCGGAACCCGGCATGGAATCACGGTCAGCCCGGCGATCTCGGCCGGCCCCCCCGGCTCCATCTCGACGATCCTCTCGATGCCGAGGCCCTGCAACGCCACCGCCGTACCGGGCGGTCCGACGACGACGGTCTCCGGCCCGGCCAGACGCCGGATCGCTGCGGGCTCGAAGTGGTCGGCATGGAGATGGGAGCAGAGCACGATCTCGGGGACGGGGACCCGCTCCAGCGGCACGCCGGGACCGACCAGGGCAGGCAGGAAACGCATCCGCATGGAGAACCAGGGGTCGGTGACCACGACGCGCCCTCCGATCCGGATGATCGTCGTGCACGTGCGCACGAAGGTCACCTCGCACCCAGGCATGCCGGCTCTGGGCGGAGATGAGCTCACGGGGCCTTGTCGTGCTGGGCGTAGATGATCTCCCAGACCTGGTGGACCGTCAGTCTGCGCTGGCTCATTTCCGCCGCGGGGTCTCCGCCCAGCCATTCCCACTTGCGCTGGACCGGGAGGTAGCTGCAAGGAAGGAGGCATACGTTGCTGAACCGCGCCTTCTGCCGCTCGTGCTCCGCGTTGTCCTCGCGCGTCAGGAAGAACTCCGGGTCGAGACGGCGATCGTCCGGCAGGCCGGGCAGAGCCGTGGAGTTGACCCGGGCCTTGGGGAACCGATCGTACCACCGGTCATCCACGGGGAAGTCCATGTAGTGAGCGAACTTCAGCAACACGACGGCCACGAGCAGGAATGCGGCATACGCCCCCAGGTTGGCCTTCAGGCGCCCGATGACCGCCATCCGTGCGGCACCGAACACCATCAGCACGAGCAGCGGGGGCAATCCCATGAACAGGAACGACATCTTCAGCTCTTCCCAGTTCTCCTGGAACCCCCAGAAGAGCCAGGTGACGACGAGCCAGGCCAACATGACAGCGGCAAGCCTCTTCCGCTCAACCACGAGGGGTCGCACTCCCAGCACAGCCAGGCCGTTCAGGAGCAGGCCGAACGTGGTCAACGCCACCATCGGGATCATCAGGAAGACCGGGTACGGGAAGTGCGGAGTCCGCACCCACTCCCGGTAGAACGGGACGTTGAGCAGGCCGTTGAACTGGAACTCGATCCCCAGGAACGAATGCGGGAACGTCGGCCGGAACCCCTCGAAGTGCGCATACTGGCTCGGATGCATGAAGGGCGAACCGAACGCGAACTGCTTCCAGTACAGGAACGGCGCAATCGTCACCAGCCCCCCGGCCACGAACCACGCCACCGACTTCCAGCTCGCCCTGCGCCTTTCTCCGACGCTCCCGGCCGAGGCATCCGCACCCCGGTGCGCCACCCAGAACAACAGAATCGGAGCGTAGATGATCCCCTCGTTTCGAATCCCCCCGAACGCACCGCACAGCAGCCCGGCCAGGAACGGCCGGAACGGCTCCTCCTCGATCACCAGGAACATCACCGCCACCAGGAAGAGCCCGATGAAGTTCGGATTCAGCCTCTGGTACGAGAGCAGGAACGGGTTCAGCACCAGCAGCACCGCTGCCAGCCCGGAAAGCAGCCGCTTCGTCGTCAGCCGGTGCAGGAAGCAGAAGAACGCCAGCGCGGTCAGCGCCGGGATCAACGCATAGAAGAACCGGAACCCGAACAGCCGGAAGAACTTGTAGAACGGCGAGGCCACCACCGCGGGACCGAGCCGCTGGTCCTTGGTTGCGATTCCGTACGCATCCTTCCGCACCAGGTCATCCGGGAGCTTGCCGGAAAGCTCGTAGTTGAAAGCAGCCTTGCCGTCCGCTGTCCGGAAGTCCACCGGGTCTCCCGCTATCAGCGCTGCCGGTACCGCGATGTAGGTATCCCAGTAACCCTCTGCCGGACCCCGGTAGTTCCACGCATACACGGCCAGCACGAGCCAGAAGACCACCAGGCTCGACTTCCGGCCCCGCTCGGTCTTCCCCAGGACGATTTCCACGAAATCGGACATCTGCGACAAGCCCCCGACCGGCCCGGCAACGCCGGCTCACCTCTCCATGCCGGACATCATAGAGGGGGGAGCGCCGATTGGCAAGAGCCCTCCGCCTGCACCGGCGCTTGCACCAGGGCAAGCTCGAGCGGCGGCTCGGCAGCGGCCTCACCGGCCGTCAGGTAGGTCAGAAGGGAACGCACGTCGCGCAGGAAGAACCAAAACACGACGGGCGCCCCGAGCCCGAGGATCACGACATTCGCCCAGGTGAGACCTTCCCAGATGGTCATGACCTGCCTCCCTTGAGTCGGTCCACCGCCACGCCGGCCAGGTAGGCAACCAGCGAGAACGGCAGCGTGAAGAACATGGCAAACTCCTCCCACACCTCGATCGGGCCGCCGAACCACGTGAGCGTGATGATGCGGGTCCCGCCCGCCTCCTCGCCGAACAGGCCGAACGTCACGTAGAAGGCAATTGCCCCGACCAGCCCAGCGGTCGTGCCCCATAGCCCGGCACTGCGCGTGCGGAAGCCCTTGCAGAAGAGCCCCAGGATGATCGGCACGAAGACGGTCGACGTGAGGATCGTCGCCAGGAACACCCAGATCGACATGATCCGGTCGAAGTAGAACGCGATGACGAACCCCAGCACCCACGAGAGCACCACCCCGAACCGGGTGACCTTGATGAGCTGGTCGTCCGTCGCTTTCGGATTCGCAATGGGACGGTAGAGGTCGTAGGCCACGTTGCCGCCGCCGATCAGGCAGTAGGAGTCGATGGTGGACATGGCCGTGGACATGATCCCGGCCACGAACAGCCCCAGCACCCCGACCGGCAGCGATGCCACCGCGATCCGGAGCAGCGCGGTGTTGGGGTGCATGTCCGCAGGCAGCAGCCCCTCCGCCGCACCGGCCCGGGCGATCATGCCCAGCAGCGTCACGCACCAGTCGTAGGCCCCCCACAGGAACAGCCCGATCAGCAGCGCATTGCGCACCGCCTTGTAGTCTCGTGCAGCGAAGATCCGCTGGTAGAACGTCGGCTCCACCAGCACGGTCAGGCCGGTCATCCCGTAGATCACGACCAGCCAGGGCGTCATGTCCCCCATCTGCGTGAAGTGAGCCGCAGGCAACAGGTCGTACATCCGGTCGAACCCGCCGATGGCGTTCAGCGAGAACGGCACCGCAATGGCCACCATCACGCACATCAGCACGAACTGCACGGAATCGGTCAAGGCCACCGCCCACAGGCCGCCGCCCCACGTGTACACGAGCGCCACACCGCCCACGATGAACGCACCGACCTGCGGATCCCACCCGAACAGGACGTTCGACATCCACCCGAACCCGAACAGCGAAATCACCGGCAGCGAATAGCAGAAAGACGCCACCGCAGACACGTAGCGGGACGGACGGCCGTAGTAGCGCTCGAGAATGTCGGGAAGGGACTTGAACCCCTCCTCACGCAGGCGCCGGGCCAGCAGGAAAGCGGCAATGATGTAGAAGATGTAGTACGGCCTCGAGTATCCGAACCAGCCGACGAGCCCGCTGTTGAACCCGATCTCGGACGTCCCGAACAGGACGTCCAGCCCGTAGTACGTGGAGACCAGCGTGGTCACGAGGAGGGGGGTCGTCATGGCTCGACCCGCCAGGAAGAAGTCGTCGAAACCCTTGTGCCGCTTGCTCAGCCACAGGCCGATGCCAAGCATTCCCGCCAGATAGAGCCCCACGACGACGACGTCGAGCCAGTGCAGAATTCCCAATCTCTCTGGACCCCCTCCACGAGTGTTGCGGATTCCTATCATGGAGGCATGGGATCAGCATGTCAACGGAGAATTCTCCCCCGCGGCCGACGACCTACTCCGCGGGCTCGATCACCTGCCGGATTGCGGTGCCCAGCTCCTCCCGGGTCCTCAGGTTCTCCTCGAGGTACGCCGCCGCGGCCTCACGCCCCTGGCCGATCCGCTCCTCCCCGTAGGAGAACCAGGCGCCGGACTTGCTCAGAAGGCCCATGCGGACCCCCAGGTCGAGCAGCTCGCCCGTGGTGTCGAACCCCTTGCCGAACACGATGTCGGTCTCCGCTTCCTGGAACGGCGGGGCCAGCTTGTTCTTCACCACCTTGATCCGGACCCGGTTGCCCGTGGCTGTCTCTCCGGTCTTCAACGTGGCCAGGCGCCGGATCTCGATGCGTACCGACGAGTAGAACTTCAGCGCGTTGCCCCCCGTCGTGGTCTCCGGCGACCCGAACATCACCCCGATCTTGTTCCGGATCTGGTTGATGAACAGGATCGTCGTGCCCGCCTTGGCACTGACCGCGGTCAGCTTGCGCATGGCCTGGCTCATGAGCCGGGCCTGGAGTCCCACGTGGTGGTCCCCCATCTCCCCCTCGATCTCGGCCTTCGGGGTCAGGGCCGCCACCGAGTCGACCACGATGAACCCGATGCCCCCCATGGCAGCCAGCGCTGCCGCGATGTCCAGCGCCTGCTCGCCGTAGTCGGGCTGCGAGATCAGCATCTCCTCCACGTTCACGCCCAGCTTGGCCGCGTACCGGATGTCCAGCGCATGCTCGGCATCGATGAACGCTGTGATCAGACCGGCTTTCTGGGCCTCCGCGATCATGTGCAGCGAAAGCGTGGTCTTGCCCGACGACTCGGGACCGAAGACCTCGATCACCCGCCCCCTCGGTACCCCGCCGGTCCCCAGGGCCAGGTCGAGCCCCAGCGACCCGCTGGGGAAGGTCTTGACCCGCTCCTGCGCACCCGTTGCCATGGACATCAGCGTCCCCTTCCCGAACTGCTTCTCCACCGCCTTGATCACCGCCGCAATCTGTTCCGCAAGGCTCATCTTCCCCTCCCTCGGCCGGACCACCCGGCAAAGTCAGATCCTCGATCGACATCCCGTGCCACCGGTCAGCGGCCCCCCCGGCCGCCCACGGAAGCCTCGCCCCCGGCTTCCGGGCAGTCGGCGGCCTGCTCCGACCGGGCGAAAAA